>Ga0137409_10007189_pt1 | contig 11460 bp, 6 predicted proteins | sample CZODoug1_16funga_FD_122059 | JGI IMG/M metagenome (GOLD analysis project Ga0137409, IMG submission 122059) | Vadose zone soil fungal communities from Angelo Coast Range Reserve, California, USA - CZODoug1_16fungal (Hybrid Assembly) | ecosystem: Environmental > Terrestrial > Soil > Vadose zone... | reverse complement strand
TTTTCCAAGCAATGAGCGCAATCCGGAAAGCCAACACAGCGGTTCCTAAACAGCAATTGATGGCGGAGCGCGAGCTTCGCAGCATCGTGGATACAGTCTTGCGACTGGCTAAGTCGATAGGTGTGGCAGAAACAGAAGTGCACGTCGACGAGACGATCAGCGCACTGACACGCTTTGCCAACAATGGCATTCACCAGAACGTTGCGGAGCACACCCTGAACGTCTCGGTGCGAACGCAAGTAGAGCAGCGCACCGCGCGAGCTACCACGAATCGCACCGATGAGGATTCCTTGCGCGCCGCGATCGAGGCTTCGCTTTCGCTGGCGCATAGCCAGCCGAAAAATCCCAATCTGCTCGCCATGCCGGGGAAGCAACGCCATCGCGCAGTCAACCGTTTTATCAAGCAGACCGCGACGCTGACGCCGGAGGATCGCGCGCGAGCGGTGCGGAAGGCTTGCGACCTGGCGGTCAAGAAGGGGCAAACGGCTGCGGGAATTTTTTCGAGCGCGCAAACGCAAAGTGTCATGGGAAATTCGCGCGGATTGGTTGCGGCATATCGCGATACCCACGCGGTCTTCTCCATCACCATGCAGGAAGGCTCCGCGTCAAGCTGGGCCAAGGAGAACGCAGCGAACGTCGCAGACATCGATCCGCAACGATTGGCCGCGCGGGCGAGCGACAAGGCGCATCGCGCAACGGACGCACAGGAGCTTGCGCCCGGCCGGTATACGGTAATCCTCGAGCCCGCAGCGGTGCTGGACCTAGTTGGCTTTCTCTTTTACGACTTCGCGGCGACAGCGCTGCGCGACAAGCGGTCTTGCTTCAACGAGCGTATGGGCAAGCAATTGTTCGGCAAGAACATCAGCATCGTCGATGACGTCTATCACCCATTGCAGTTGGGGGCGCCCTACGATGGCGAGGGAATCCCGCGCGAGCGGGTGCAGCTAGTTGATGGTGGTGTCCCCAAAAACCTGGTGTATTCGCGGGCTTCCGCGAAAATAGCGAAGAAGAGGCCCACCGGGCACGGCTTCCCGCTGCCCAACGAATATGGCGAAGCGCCCATGAACCTGGTTTTCTCGGGCGGCAAGGCTTCGCTGGAGGAAATGATCGCGTCGACTGAGCGCGGGCTGCTGGTTACCCGGTTGTGGTACATCCGCGAAGTAGACCCCTACGAGAAGATCATGACCGGAATGACGCGGGACGGATTGTTTCTGGTGGAGAAGGGCCGGGTAGGCTCCGCGGTGCGCAATTTCCGGTTTAACCAGTCGGTCCTGGAGATGCTGCGGAACGTGGAGATGATGGGACCGGCGGTGCGGGCGACCGGGGAAGAGGCGTTTGAAATGGTCGTCCCGGCAATGAAAGTGCGCGATTTTCAGTTTTCAGAAGTCACCAAGTTTTAGCAATCCGGGCTGGTAGTACTACCTCACAAAATTCGATTTATCGAATGCAAATTCTGCGTTGTACAAGCAGGCCCTCCGCATTCGATAAACGAATATGTGCCCTCACCCGAATTGGGGCCACCCGGATCACGACGCCTGCGGGACAGGCTTTATAGCGCGCCTTGGCGGTGCGCCCAATCACGACATTATTGAGCATGCTTTGACGGCGCTGGAGCGCTTGACGCACCGCGGCGGTGTGGATGCGGACGGGGCGAGCGGCGACGGCGCGGGGCTGCTGACCTCCCTGCCGGACGCCTTCTTTCGTGCACGGGCGCAGGAGCAGGGAATTGCGCTGCCGGAAGTCTTTGGATTGGGTTTTGCATTTTTCCCGGCGGGGTCTGCGAACGATGCACGTATCGCGGTGGAAGCGGCTGCAGACGTGGAGCGGCTGCGAGTGCTGGGATGGAGGCGCGTTCCTGTAAATACCAATTCGCTGGGGCGGATGGCGCTGGAGACCATGCCGGAGACCTGGCAATTCTTCGTCGAGCCATTTCATCCAACGAGGGGCGCGGCGCGGTTTGAATGGCGGCTGGCGCTGCTACGCAAACGCGCGGAATCGCTTTTGCCGGCGCGCTGCTACATTTGTTCGCTTTCTTCGCAGATGGTTGTTTATAAAGGGCTGCTAACGCCCTGGCAATTTCCGCAATTTTACGAAGATCTCCGCGATCCTAGCTTTGCGACCACTTTCGCCATTTTCCACCAGCGGTATTCGACGAACACGCAGCCTTCCTGGGATTTGGCGCAGCCGTTCCGCTATGTGGCGCACAACGGCGAGATCAATACGATCGTGTCGAATCGGCGGTGGATGCGCGCGAAAGAGCGAGAGGTTCGCGCGAAGCTTACGGCTGGGCCATGGCTACGGGCCCTTGAGGAAAACGTCAGCGATTCGGCGAGCTTCGACAATGGCTTTGAGCTGAAATTGTTAGAAGGCATTTCGCCGGATGCAGCCATGCTGTCGATGGTGCCGCCGGCGTTTGAGAACGATCCGCTGCTGTCGCGGGATGTGCGGGCAGCGTTGGCGTCATTGTCGCAACACGGCGAGCCGTGGGATGGTCCCGCGGCGCTGGTTTTCTCTGACGGGCAATATGTTGGGGCGAAGCTGGATCGCAACGGTTTGCGGCCGTTGCGGTATACGCTGACGCACGATGGGTTACTCGTTGCGGGGTCTGAGGTAGGAATTATCGATCTGGAGGAGTCGCGCATTGCCGAACGGCAGCGGCTCGGCCCTGGCGAAATGATTTTGGCGAATCCGGCGACGGGGACCTTTTTTCGCTATCGCGAAATCTTGAAGCGGCTGGCTACGTTGCAGTCTCGCAGCGCGATGCCCATAGTGCGGCAACTCAGTAGTTCCGTGGGAGCCGCGGGGGCAAGCGTCGAGCGTCCCCAGCGCATGGCTGCTGCGGCGGGCTGGACCGAAGACCAATTCAAAATACTTTTTTCGGCGCTGGTTCAAGGACACGAAGCGAACTGGAGCATGGGAGACGATGCGCCGCCGGCGTTTCTGTCTAATTTGCCGCGAACATTGTGGGATTACTGCAAACAGCGTTTCGCGCAGGTGACTAATCCTCCGATTGACCCGTTGCGCGAATCGCATGTGATGTCGCTTGCGGTGCACCTCAGCAACGGTGTTGTGTTGCCGGGTCCGCTGATTGGCGCGGCGCAGCTTGCCGAGCTATCCACGACGTTTGGTCCGGTGCAGAACATCGACTTTACTTTTTCCGCCCCCAACGAAGTCCCGGGTGCGCGCAGCAGTTTGGCTCAGTTGACTACCCCTCTGAGCGGCGGCGCGCGTCCGGGGCTTCTCCTCCTTTCGGATCGCGGGATCAGCAGCGAGCGGGCGGCGCTTCCGGCGCTGCTGGCTACGGCCGCGGTGTGGAAGGCGATGGTGCGCGAGGGATTGTGGGACGTGCCGCTGGTTGTGGAGTCGGCGCAGGTTTTCGACACGCACCATGTGGCCTTGCTGGTGGCTGCGGGTGCCAGCGCGGTCGTGCCTTATCTCGCCGAGCAGTTCGCGGAATCGCTGGAGGCTGGCGGGACGGAAAAGATGCGCGCGGCCATCAACGCCGGGCTGCTGAAAGTTTTGGCGAGGATGGGAGTTTCGACGCTGGCGAGCTACCGGAACAGTCATCTGTTCGAGGTGGTTGGCCTCAAGGAAGATTTGTGCGCGGAATTCTTTGAGGATGCCGCGGATTTTCCGGGGCAGAAGAGTTTGGACGATTTGCTCGGCGACTATGTGCGCATGCACCGCGCGGCGTTTTCCGGAGCGCCGAATGATTTGGCGGATGCGGGTTTGTATCGGTTCCGCAAGGGCGCGGAGCTGCACGCGAATTCGCCGGAGATTGTGCGGCGGATGCACGCGCATGTGAAGGCGCCAGACGCTCGGAAATATTCGGCTTTTGAGGAGTTGGCCGAGACCCAGGGGACTGTCTTTCTGCGCGATCTGCTGGAGACGGTGCCTGCGCCGGCAATTGCGCTGGAGGAAGTTGAGCCGGTCGACGCGATTATGCGGCGCTTCAGCACGCAAGCGATGTCGCTCGGCTCGTTGAGCTTGGAGGCGCATCGGACGCTGGCGCTGGCGATGAACTCGATTGGCGCGAAGAGCAACACCGGGGAGGGCGGCGAGGACCCCTCATTGTATCGGCGCGAGCCTCAGGCGGCGAACAAGATCAAGCAAGTGGCTTCGGGACGGTTTGGCGTGACGGCGGATTACCTGGTGCACGCGCAGGAACTGGAAATCAAGATGGCGCAGGGCTCGAAGCCTGGTGAAGGCGGGCAGCTTCCGGCGCGCAAGGTGACGGAATATATTGCGCGGATTCGGCACGCGACGCCGGGAACGCCGCTGATTTCGCCGCCTCCTCATCATGACATTTACAGCATCGAGGATTTGGCGCAGTTAATTCACGATTTGCGGACGGTGAATCCGCGGGCGCGCATCGGCGTGAAGCTGGTTTCGGGATCAGGTGTCGGCATCATTGCCGCGGGCGTGGCGAAAGCGGGCGCGGACGTCATTACGATCAGTGGGCACAACGGCGGGACGGGTTCTTCGCCGCTGACATCGATCAAGAATACTGGTCTGCCGTGGGAAATTGGGTTGCGCGAAACACATGACACATTGGTTCGCGCGGGCCTCCGTTCACGACTCTCTCTCCGCGTGGACGGGGGCCTGAAATTTTCGCGGGATATTTTGATTGCGGCGATTCTGGGTGCGGATGAATTTGGATTTGGGACGGCGTCACTGCTGGCGATTGGTTGCGTGATGGCCCGGCAGTGTCATTTGAATACTTGTCCGGTGGGGATTGCGACGCAGGACGAGAAATTGCGGCTGCGATTCAACGGCAAGCCGGAGATGGTAGTGGCGTATTTCCAGGCGCTGGCCGAAGAAGTGCGTAAGAAAATGGCCGAGCTTGGTGTGCGATCGCTGGGGGAATTGCGCGGGTGGTACGACCGCTTGGGAACACGCTCGGGCATGGATGCGTTTTTGGTGGTGCCGATTTCGGAGGCGCGGCGGGTGGCTCCGCAACAGGTTCCGACGGATCACTCGGCGGCGCTGGAGGATTCACTGCATTTCAGCAGTGCGATTGCGTCGCAATCGGAGGCGCAGCCGATTCACAATTCGGACCGCAGCGTGGGGACCGGGCTCAGCGGAGAAATAATGCGGCGGCGGGCGCAGGATTGCGGCTCTGTGCATCGTAATGAGCAGGAATTCACGCAGGCGTTTACCGGGTCGGCGGGGCAGAGTTTCGGCGCATTCTTGGCGGACGGCGTCACCTTGAAATTGGCTGGGGAAGCGAACGACTACGTCGGCAAAGGGCTTTCTGGCGGAACGATTGCGATTTCGGCGGGTTCGGCGGCTTCGCGGCGTGGCGATGTACTTGCCGGAAACACCGTGTTGTACGGCGCGACTTCCGGGCAGCTTTACGTCAGTGGACGCGCTGGGGAGCGATTTGCGGTTCGCAATAGTGGCGCGCTGGCGGTTGTGGAAGGCGTCGGGCAGCATGGCTGCGAATATATGACCGGCGGCGTGGTGCTGGTGCTTGGTCCGCTGGGCCTCAATTTTGGTTCGGGCATGACGGGCGGGCTGGCGTACGTTTTGCGCGCGGAAGCCGAGGAAGTGCTGCACCGCGAATTCGTGGCGCTGGCGGACACTGAGCCCGAAGAGCAATTGTGGTTGCGGCGGGTGCTGGAGGCGCACCAGCATTTCACGGCGAGCCCGCGAGCGGCCAGATTACTAGGGCGGAGAGGCGCGCTGCCGCTGGTTCGCGTGCAGCCGGTACATTTTCAAGGGACGATCGCGGATACGTGGAAGCCGGTGCTGGAGCGCCTGCTGCCGCGCGAGCCTCTACTTGTTGCACCTGGAATCCCGGAAACTTCACAGGCGGCACTGCACGCCTAGAAAGAGAATTACTACCGCGCACGACGCATCGATTCCGCTATAATCCACGTCGAGCGATTCACCCATGGACTTCGACCAACTCGCTACATTTGTCTACGTTGCAAAGCTGAAGAGCTTTTCGCGCGCGGGGCAGAAAGTGTTCCGCTCGCAATCCGCGGTGAGCGCGCAAATTCGTCAATTGGAGCAGGCCTATCATGCGCGGTTGCTGGACCGCTCCGCGAAGTCGGTGGAGCTGACTCCCGCGGGCGAGGTGCTTTTCGAGTACGCGGAAAAGTTGCTGCGCCTGCGTGACGAGTCGGTCCAATTTGTCGCCGATCGCGGCAACGTGGTGCAGGGGCCGGTGATGTTTGGCGCCAACGAAGCGACCTGTTTGTATTTGCTGCCGGACATCTTTGCGGAGTTTCAGCGGCGGTTTCCGCTCGTGCACATCAGCATTTACCGAAATTTCAGTCACAAAATTTTGCAGCGTGTTGAGGATGGCTCGATCGACGTCGGGATTGTGACCCTGCCGACGAAATCGCCGAACCTCCGGGTGCACCATATTCATCGCGATCGCTTGCGCTTTATGGTCAGCACGCGCAATCCACTGGCGCAGCGATCGAAGCTTACTCTGGAAGAAGTCGCGTCACAGCCGTTGATTTTGCCGCGCACCGGGTTTACGCGGCAGGTGCTGGACAAATTGTTCAGGCCGTACCGGTCGCGCCTTCACGTCACCATGGAGTTGCCTAGCATCGGGATGATCAAGCGCTTTGTGGGCGCCGATGCCGGGGTTTCCTTTATCAGCGAAAGCTTTGCGAAGGATCAGGTGAAAGCCGGCGAAGTGAAACTGCTCACCGTAGAAGGCGTCGATTTGTACCGTGAGCTGGGACTGGTTTACCGGCGTGATCGCAGTTTGCCGCGCGCTGCGCAGGCGCTCATCGCGCTGATTCGCGAGTACCGTAAGTCAGCCGAACACTCTTCAGCGGCTTCTGACTAATTAGATCACTTCTTGGCGTCGGGAATATCAAAGCTGAGGCTGGCAATGGCCTTGGCGATTACGTTTTCCTCGATTTGGATCAAGTCGCTGTCGGCGTAGGTCATTCCAAGTATCGTGAAAATATCTCCACCGTGGCTGATTACCACCAACTTGCCGGACCAGTCGTGCTCATCGGCTTTGCCGCGATAACGAAATTCGATGGCCGGAGACCCGCCAATCACTGTCTTGCGTAGGGAAACCCGGTGATAGTTGTCGTAGACATCGTAGAGGCGCTTTTCGACCGCTGTTGCCGCGGACTCTAGCGGATCTTTTGTTTTCTCGCGGCCAACGACCAGCAGCGAAGATTCGTTCGCGGTGCCCATGGCGACGATTGCATTGGGCAGCGCGCTGCGAGCGTCACCCATAATTTGCCAGCTTGGCGCTTTGTACATGCGGAAACCATGCGTGTAGTTAGTGTAGAGATTTCCTTGCACGTCCTCGCGGATTGCGGGAAGCTCCGGCTCCTTGGGCGGCGCTGGCTGCGCGGTTGCGGTCGGAAGAGACGTGTTGATGGTAACTACGGAACCTTTTAGCGCAGGTGGCGTCACTGCTGCGGCGCTGGTCGCATTTGCGGGAAGCTCCGGCTTGACCGCTGCGGCACTGATTTTTCCTTCGGTCTTGTCTTTCTTGTTCTGCTTGCCCGAACTGGCGACAACTGACTTTTCGCTGGCATTGTTCGGGGACGACCCACCGTCCGGCGCCGGCTGCGCGCTTGCTGGAGCTTTAGCGGGCTGCGCTTCCGAGCCCGTTGCGGCCGCGGGTATGATGGACGCAATCTTGTCCTTTTCCACCAGGACATATCCAAAGTCAGTTTTGACCTTGAACATATTTTCTTCGTACGCGACGATCACGCCATAAAGCTTCTTGCCGTCTTTCAGGCGAATTTCATCCCCACAGGCGGGTAACGCGGCAAGTGCTAAAACGCAAACGGACGCCAGCCGAAAGCAGCGGGTTGAAAGGGCACCCATAATCCGAGTATGGGCTTGGCCGGGGAAGGCCGCAACTAGCCCTGCGGACGTGTGTCCGGCCCATTACGTGGCATTTTCGTGGCTCAGAGGCGGCTAGACCGGCTGGTAGGGCTTCTGCTCATCTTCAAAACGGCCGGCGGCTCGGGAGAGCCCAAAGGCAATGGAGCCGCCAGCCGCTTCCCGTTTCCTCTACCGAAGTCGATTATAGCGAAGAAAAAGCGAAAGTTAAGTGCCTACGATTTGATTCTCGGGCGAATCGCCGCCAGGTGCTCGTTGACAAAGCAGTTCCTTGGGTAGAGGCTCTCGCCATGGCTCCCTCTTACGTTCTGCTTCTGGCCTTCGGTATTGGCGTTATCGCGGGCTTGCGCTCGCTGACTGCGCCGGCGGTGGTCGCCTGGGCGGCATTGCGGGGTTGGCTCAACCTTCACGGGACGTCGCTGTCGTTTATGGGATCGACGGCCGCGGTAGCGATCTTTACCGTTCTCGCCGTCGTTGAACTGGTGGCCGATCAATTGCCGTCCACGCCGGCGCGCACGAAGCCGCCAGGCTTGATTGCGCGGATTCTGCTGGGCGGGCTTTCTGGCGCAGCGATAGCCCTTGCGGGTGGGCAGTCAGCGGCCGTGGGAGCGTGCCTGGGAGCGGTAGCGGGCATTGTAGGTGCGTTCGTGGGCTATCAAGTCCGCACCCGACTGGTGCAGGCGCTCAAGGTTCCAGATATCGTTATTGCGGTTCTCGAGGACCTAGTCGCGATCGCCGGGGCTCTGTTCTCAGTCACGCGATTTTAGTTGGAGACAGCGTGTTGCGGCGCACCAGCAGCAGCATCTCGCACTAGCAGCTGCATCGATTTGTTCCAATCAACCCATCGAGCATCGAATCTGCGAGGCTTGTGAATTGTCGCCTCCCGAGGAATGTTATGACTGCTCCTAATCATTACCAGGCGATCGTGATCGGCTCCGGGCAGGGCGGCACGCCTCTTTGCAGGAGCTTGGCGGAGGCAGGTTTGCGCACTGCATTGGTCGAGCGCAGTCACATCGGAGGGACTTGCATCAATGAAGGGTGCACGCCGACGAAGACCATGGTGGCGAGTGGGCGCGTCGCGTATCTGGCCCGGCGAGGCAAGGACTACGGTGTAGATACCGGAGACATTCGTATCGATATGGGGCGGGTGCGCCAGCGCAAACGCGATATCGTCGACAGCTTTCGCAATGGCAGCCAGAAGCGATTGGAGAAGACCGCAAATCTAGAGCTGATTTTCGGGGAGGCTAGTTTCAGCGGCCCCAAAACCGTGAGCGTGCGTATGAAGGATGGAGCGCAACGCCAGCTTTCCGCGGAGCGTATTTTCATCAATGCCGGCGCGCGTCCTTCAGTGCCCAAGCTAGAGGGGCTTGCGGGCGTACCATTTCTCGATAGCACTTCGATTATGGAATTGGACGCGATCCCTGAACATTTGCTCGTGCTCGGCGGCGGTTACGTGGGTCTCGAATTCGGGCAACTGTTCCGTCGGCTGGGCAGCCAAGTCACCGTCGTGCAGTCCGCAGCACAATTGTTAGTCCACGAAGACACGGATGTCGCCGAAGAAGTAGCGTCCATCCTTAAACAGGATGGAATGGAAGTGCTGCTGAATAGCAGAGCGGAGCGTGTTGCTAAGGCCGGTACAGATATCCAGTTAACGGTCCGAACGCCTAATGGACCGCGTACTCTGGCGGGCTCGCATCTATTGGTTGCGACTGGCCGTACGCCGAACACGGACAGCCTGAACGTCAGCGCTGCCAGAATTGCCATCGACAAACGAGGCTTCATTAAAGTGAACGAGAAACTGGAGACGAACATTCCAGGAATTTACGCGCTGGGCGATATCAAAGGCGACCCGGCGTTCACGCATATTTCCTACGACGATTTCCGAATTCTAAGGACGAATCTGATCGAGAAGGGAAGCGCTACCATTGAAAACCGAATGGTCCCTTACACGCTTTTTATTGATCCCCAACTCGGGCGCATCGGCATCACCGAGTTGGAAGCTCGCGCCAAAAAGAGGAAGTATCGCGTCGCGAAAATGCCGATGAATTACGTGGCGCGCGCGCTCGAAGTCGACGAGACCCGCGGGTTCATGAAGGCCATCGTGGACAGCGAGAGCGATCAAGTCCTTGGCGCCGCTGTTTTGGGGATCGAGGGTGGAGAGATAATGGCCATGCTACAACTGGCGATGATGGGCCGCCTGCCGTTTACCGCCCTGCGCGAAGGCATTTTCGCTCATCCGACGCTCGCCGAGTCACTGAACAATCTCTTCACGCATTTCGTGTAATGCTGCGGAGCCATGAAAACCTCGCCTGTGCTAACGTTTCTCGCATGACCGCTCAGCTTCCCGTGCGTAAAGCCATTCTCGAACGCCGGACCTACGATGCTCCCGCCGAGGGCCGTGAAGGCAAGGTGCGTCTGGACTTCAATGAGAATACGGCGGGCTGCTCGCCCGCCGTGCTGCGCGCAATCAGAAAAATATCTCCCGAGCAGCTTGCGATGTATCCGGAATACGAGCAGAGCAGCAAGCGGCTCGCGCGCTATTTCGGCGTAAGCGCCGAGGAATTGTTGCTCACCAACGGCGGTGACGAAGCACTGCGCGTGTTCTTCGACACCTTCGTGGATGCGGGTTCCAGTGTTCTCATCTGCGAGCCCACTTTCCCCATGTACCGTTATTACGGAGAAATCGCCGGTGCCCGGATGGAAGCGTTGCGGTATGGCCCGGAGATGGAAGTCCCGATATCTGCCATTCTCGCGGCGCTCGAGAAGAAGCCACGCGTGTTCTTCCTCGCCAATCCCAATAATCCAACCGGAACGCTGTCACCAGTTGATGCTATTGAAAAGATTTTGCGTGCGGCGCCCGGGACTGCTGTGGTGATTGACGAAGCGTACGCAGATTTTTCCGGGGTGACGCTAGTCCCGCATATTGGAAAATATCCAAATCTGTTCGTTGCTCGGACGTTCTCCAAGGCTGCTGGACTGGCGGCTCTGCGACTTGGAGCGGTGATCGCTAACGCGGAATCGCTCAAGTATTTGCGACGGGCAATGCCGCCGTTTGCGGTGAACTTGGCCGCTCTTGTTGCGGCGGAGGCCGCCGTCCGCGATCGCGCAGCCATTCGCCGCTACGTACGCGGGATTCTTCGCACCCGCGAGTGGTTTGCAGGGGAGCTGCGGAAATTAGGCGTCAAGACTTTCCCCAGCGCAGGAAATTTTCTCTTGGCGAATTTCGGTCCCGGTGGACCGCAATTGTTTCAGCGGATGGAACATGAGGGGATCCTGGTGCGCGAGCGTACCCATGACCTTGGGCCAGGATTCGTGCGCATGACGATCGGCACACCAGCGGAAATGAAGCTAGCGCTGAAGAAAGTAAAGCGACTGGGGTTTTAGCGTAAGTATGCGTCGATGACGTATTGCTGCACCATGCGCTGGGTGTTGAAAAACGATCCGTTAACAGCAATGGCGTGCTGCATGACGCTCAAATAACGCGAGCGCTCCTTATAGAACATCGGCAGGATTATATTTTCCAGCTTGGCGTAAAGCGATTGCGCCTCATTAAAGTTGTCGGTCACGATCGGCGCACAGCCGGGCTGATGGGATTCGCTGATCGACCAGCCGGTAATCCCTTCGATG
>Ga0137409_10007188_pt1 | contig 11461 bp, 11 predicted proteins | sample CZODoug1_16funga_FD_122059 | JGI IMG/M metagenome (GOLD analysis project Ga0137409, IMG submission 122059) | Vadose zone soil fungal communities from Angelo Coast Range Reserve, California, USA - CZODoug1_16fungal (Hybrid Assembly) | ecosystem: Environmental > Terrestrial > Soil > Vadose zone... | reverse complement strand
AATTTTGGCCTACAACGATCTGCGGGGCTGGATCAAGGCGCTCGACCGCGCCGATGAACTCAAACGTATCCGCACCGAAGTGGATCCGATTCTGGAAATAGCCGAGATCGCCGACCGCGTTTCGAAGAGCCGGGACAAGCAGGGAAATGTCGGCGGGAAGGCTCTGCTGTTTGAGAACGTCAAGGGCTATCCCGGCGGGAAGTTGCTCATCAACCAGTTCGGCTCAGCGCGACGCATGCGGCTAGCTCTCGAAGTGGATGCGCTCGATGAAATCGCCGAGCGTATCCGCGGTTTCATGGACGTGAAGTCTCCGCAGGGCTTTCTCGATAAAGTAAAAATGCTGCCCATGCTGGCCGAGATGGGCAAGTTTTTCCCGAAGACGGTTCCCACGGGACCGTGCAAAGAAGTTATCAAGCGCGACAATTTCTCGTTATTGGATTTTCCCATCCTACAATGCTGGCCGAAAGACGCAGGGCGCTTCATCACGTTGCCCTGCGTGATCACGCGCGATCCTAAAACAGGGAAGCGCAACGTCGGCATGTATCGCATGCAGGTCTATGACGGACAGTCCACTGGGATGCACTGGCAGCGCCAGAAAGTTGCGGCAGAGCACTATCGGGGACGCCTGCGGCAGTCCATGCCGAACGAGGGTGGCGCGGGCGCACCAGCGCGGGCGGCGGTGGACATCATGGCCAGGTCGTCGGGAGGCTCAATGCTGGCGGAAGGAGACCGCCCCTCCGGCAGAATGGATGTTGCAGTGGTCATTGGAACCGAACCGGCGCTGACATTCTCTGCAATCGTTCCCGCCCCGCCAGAGGTTGAAGAGTTCATTATCGCTGGCTTCCTTCGTCAGGAGCCGGTTGATTTGGTGAAGTGCGAAACCATCGACCTGGAAGTTCCCGCCGATGCAGAGATCGTCCTCGAAGGCTATGTGAGCCTGGACGAACTTCGGGCCGAAGGTCCTTTCGGCGATCACACTGGTTTTTATTCCCTGGAAGACTTTTACCCCGTGTTTCACGTTACCTGCATTACTCACCGTAAGGATCCTATCTACGCGACGACGGTTGTCGGCAAGCCTCCGCAGGAGGATGCCTGGATGGGCAAAGCGGTCGAACGCATTTTCCTGCCGCTGATGAAGCTGACCATTCCCGAACTTGTCGATGTGAATCTGCCCATCGAAGGCGTCTTCCACAACCTGATGATTGTTTCCATCCGTAAGTCTTATCCCGGACAGGCGCGCAAGGTGATGAATGCCATCTGGTCACTGGGACAGGCGATGTTCACCAAGTGCATTGTCGTCGTGGATGAAGATGTAGATGTGCAGGACTTGGCAGACGTTACTTTGAAGGTGCTGAACAACATTGATCCCGAGCGCGATATTCAGTTCACTCTAGGACCGGTCGATTCACTCGACCACTCCGCCCGCCTCGCGAACTACGGTTCGAAGATGGGAATTGATGCTACGCGGAAGTGGTCGACGGAGGGATTTGCGAGGCCCTGGCCAGATGAGATCGTGATGGACGCAAAAACGCGGGCGTTGGTGGATGGGAAGTGGAAGGCGCTGGCGAAGGAATTGGGTGTCGAGTAGGGGTTCACAACCAAATTGCGTTTGAGAATCCGGTGACCGGCGAGTTGCCCGCGCGCGTCGGATTTCACTCACCCTTGAGCCTTATGTGGGACTACAATACCGCTAGCCAGCGATCCCCCTGCATCTCATAGTTTTCATCTTTGTTGTTACCCCGGTAACTTGGTGGTGATGGTTGTACACAACGAAGATGATAAGTAGCCGTCATGTCTGCGGGAGTTCAAAAAGCGTCAACCACAGAGCCAGGGACGTCTCGAGCTCTGTCTCTCCTCGATGATCGGATACTGGCCATGATCATGGGCCAGAGTCCGCTCCCGACGACACTGAACGCTCTGTGCGCTGACATCGAGCAACATCATCCCGGAATGCTGTGCTCCGTTCTTCTTCTGGATGCTGACGGTGTAACTTTGCGCAGTGGGGCTGCCCCGAGTCTTCCGCAGGAATACAACCAAGCTATTGACGGGGTGAAGATTGGGCCTTGCGCGGGATCGTGCGGCACCGCTATTTATCGAAAGCAGCCAGTCGTTGTGTCCGATATTGCGACCGACCCACTGTGGGCAGCCTACCGCGACTTGGCGCTACCGATAGGCCTGCGAGCCTGCTGGTCAACACCCATCCCATCGCAGAACGGCAGCATCCTCGGCACCTTTGCCATCTACTATCGCGAACCGCGTACACCTGACGCCGAACATCTGCGACTCATTGCCCATGCTACCCACCTCGTGGCTCTCGCCATCGAACGAGATCGAGACAAGACTCAGCTTCGAGCGGCGGAAGATCGCTATCGAACGCTGGTGGAACGCTTGCCGGCGATCACCTATATCGCCGAACTCGGCGCTAGCGGACCATGGCATTACGTCAGCCCTCAAATCGAATCCATTCTAGGTTTCTCACCGGCGGAGTGGCTGTCGGACCCGTTGAATTGGCTGAATCACATCCACTCAGAGGATCATGAAATTGCGATCGCCGCGGAGAATCGTTTTCAGGAAACCCAAGAGTTATTCCAGGCAGAGTACCGCATGTTTGCTCGCGATGGGCGGGTCCTCTGGTTCCGTGACGAGGGTGTCATGCTGAACGCGGTTGGCGATCAGGGACCCTTGATGCAGGGTGTGCTCTATGACATCACCGAGCATAAGCGTTTGGAAGAACAGCTGCGCCATTCCCAAAAGCTGGAAGCCGTCGGCCAGTTGGCAGGCGGAGTAGCTCACGATTTCAACAATCTTTTGATGGTGATCCAAGCGCACAATGAGCGCCTTCGTGGCCGACTCGCTCAGGACGATCCTGCACACAAGGACGCCCTTGAAATTGAACGTGCCGTCACTCGCGCCACCGCCCTCACCCAACAGCTCCTGGCCTTTAGCCGTAGGCAGGTGCTCCGGCTAAAGGCAATCGATTTAAATACCGTCCTTGCTGAAGTGGCGAAAATGCTGGACCGCCTCATTCCCGCTAACATCGAATTGAAGATCACGCCTGCCGCGTCACCCAATTGTGTTAAAGCCGATCCCGGACAAATGGAACAGGTGATTTTGAACCTCGCCGTCAACGCTCGAGACGCCATGCCTCAGGGTGGCCGGTTGACCATCGAGACCAGAAATGTCGAACTTGACGAAACTGTTGCGGGAAGCCATTCCCAGGTTCCGCCTGGCAAATACATAGTTCTCAGCGTGAGTGACACCGGTACTGGAATGCACAGCGATATTCAGGCCCACATTTTTGAACCCTTTTTCACCACAAAGAAACCCGGCAAAGGAACAGGCCTGGGCCTCGCCATCGTATACGGAGTCGTCAAGCAAACGGGTGGTTGGATCACGGCTCGCAGCGTGTTGGAAAATGGCACCACCTTCGACATATATTTCCCTCAGGTGCCGGTCGAAGAGGTCGGACCCGAGCCTGTCGTCGAAACAAAAATGTCTCTCGCCTCCGCCGCCCGCGGGACCGAGACGATTCTGTTGGTGGAAGACCAGGATGGAATCCGCGAGCTCGTTTGCGAGTACCTTCAGAAGAACGGCTATTCTGTGTTGCGTGCGGTAGACGGTAACGAGGCCTTCCAGATTGCGGAGAAGTACGAACATCCGATCCACCTGTTGCTGACCGACGTAATAATGCCCAACGTCGGGGGACGAGAATTGGCCGACCGCCTAGCCCAACCACGCCCGCAAATGAAGGTACTATTCATGTCTGGCTATCCTGACCATGCCACCTGGAGTAGCGAACTGGTCGATGACACGGCGGCTGTCCTGCAAAAACCCTTCCCGTTGGACATCTTGGCTCGCAAGATCCGCAGCCTGCTCGACGACTAGCCCAGGTGAATCATCGTTTGCGCCATGTTTTCCCGCCTTGAGTTCTCCGCCCCCTTGTGTTTTCATTAACCAATAGCAAGGCCACTTGGGCCGTGTGCGCGCCTCAACCTCCAACCCTCAACCAAATCATCGCGGAGGAAAATTATGAGCAAAGTCCACTACATTCCGAAGGGATACAATTCGGTCACTCCTTACCTGGTCATCAAGGGTGCTGCGGAAGCGATTGAGTATTACAAGGATATCTTCGGCGCGACTGTAGTCGTGCGGATGGATGGTCCGGACGGCAAGGTTGGTCACGCAGAGCTGCAGATCGGTGATTCGCGCATCATGCTGGCGGACGAAAATCCCAGCATGGGCCAAGGCTACACTAGCGCCGCTACCATGGGCGGTTCCCCGGTGAGTCTGTACGTATACGTGCCTGATTGCGACAAGGTCATTGAAAGGGCAGTCGCAGAGAAGGCGAAAATTTTGAAGCCAGTCCAGGACCAATTCTACGGAGATCGCTCTGGCTTCTTTCAAGACCCATTTGGACATCTCTGGGGTGTGGCCACTCACAAGGAAGACGTGTCGGCGGAAGAGATGGAAGAGCGCATGAAAAAGTTGACGCCCGCTGCCTGAAATCTGATTTTCTAAAAAACCCTCAGCCGCTCCGTAGGGAAGACCGGAGCGGCTGGATTTAGAGTGTGATCCTACCTGTTACTGAGAGATTCCGGCGCTCTCAAGGTGTTCGCCAGAGACCCTACATTTTCAGCCTGCTACAATCTCACCACAGACGTTACGAAAGGAATCTGATGCTTTCTGCCGGCAATCCATTTCCAAATTTCGCACTCCCCAATCAGGACGGCAAGATCATCAAGCTCAGCGACTACGCCGGGCACTGGCTGGTTGTGTACTTCTATCCGAAAGACGACACACCCGGATGCACGATCCAAGGCAAGTCATTTACGGCCACCAAAGCCGACTTTGACGCGGCTGGAATCAACCTTGTTGGCGTGAGTGCCGATGACGCGGCTTCGCATAAAGACTTTTGCAGCAAGTTTGCCTTCACCATCGATCTGCTTGCGGACACTGACTCAGGCCTGATGAAGACGCTCGGGCTTGGCCAATCGGAATGGAAAGGAATGAAATTCTGGGAGCGGACTAGCTTCGTCGTCGATCCAAACGGTATTGTTCGTAAGGTGTATGAAAAGGTCAATCCTGAGGGGCACGAAAGAGTTTTGCTCGAAGATATCAAGAATATGAAAGCGAAGGCGGCGTGACAGGGGCGGCTGCCAGACAAAAAATAGCGCAGAGATGCGGCTTGCTGCGTCTCTAGGATGGGTTATTTAGCGCTTCCGCGGGCTTGCCCAAGAAATTCAAAATTCCGGCCAGGCTTTCCAGCATCAAGGTGGGAACGATGCGCAGGAGACGCGAGCGCAGCCCCTGGTAGCTCTGGATTCCGGCGAACAGATCGCTCATCAGCTCGCGAATGTTTTCGTTCTGCTGGGTGAGCGAGATCATCCGTTCCAGAACACTCTCTCCAAACACTTGCCCGGTGTAGAAGCGTTGCGAGACGCGGGCCGCGATCTTCAGTTCCGACAAAATTTCTTCTTCCAGCTGCGTTGCGTAGAGTGCAGGGTCGTCGGCCAGTAAGGACTCCGCGCACAGTTCCGCGGAGCGAAGTGAATAATACAACCCCTCGCCCGTGATCGGATCGACCAATCCGGCGCTGTCTCCGACCATCGTCCAGCCTCTGCCGCAGACTTTCATTTCGTCCAGAGTTTGCCCTCGAAATGCGGGCAGGATGTGCGAATAGAAGCGTGCGCCGTCCAGTTGAAAGCTGTTTTCGCCGAGCCATTGTTCCAGCTGGCGGCGAAGTTCGGCGGTCGAGGTCTCTCCCATCTTCGCCGCTATGCCGGCCGAGAGATGATCGGGGCGAGGGAATACCCAGATGTAGCCACTGATATTTTTCAGAAACTGAATCTGGACCAGTGAGCTCTCGCCTGGGATGAAGTAACCCGCAGTGACCATCAGATCGTCAGGAGAAATTGCCGACACGAACTGGCTGCGAAAGGGATTGCGCGCGCCTGCTGCCAGCACCAGATAGGTTGCCTCGTACTGGCCGGATGGGGTAGTCAGATGCCAGCTTCCGTCCGCGCCCGAGATTCTGGTGACGCGCTCTTTGCGTACTTCCACCCCGGCACTTGAAGCTCGTTCCAGCAGCAGCCCATTCAATGCGAGGCGGGAGAAGATTGCCAGTGGATGGCGTAACTCAAAGCGCGTGCGGCGTCCCGCTGGACTCACCAGTTCGCAATGTTGAATGAACTTGGATTGAGATCGAGCCTCGCCGAGAAAGGGATACTGACTGAGCGCCTTGTGCGTCAGTCCACCGCCGCAGGGCTTTTCCCAGGCGAGTTTCTCGTCGAAGAGAAGAACTTTCTTTCCGCCGGCGGCGAGTAATTCCGCGGCAAAAGCTCCGGCGGGCCCGCCTCCTACAATGGCGATTGGACGTTTCTCAGTCATTCCGCTGCGAAAGGAAGCTCAACCGCCATGTAGCGCGGCCAGTGGCTCCTTGCAGAGCTATCCTGGACCGTGCTGGCCAGAAACATCCGCGACATCCTTGCCGGGTGCCTACTGCGGAGTCGAGGCCATCATCAGGCCCTGATAGATGAACAATCCTGCAATGACGAGGATCATCAATCCCGAGACCGCTCCAAGTATCTTGATCATGGGAGTGATCTTGTTTACCTTGTGGAGAATTTCTACTTGGTCTTTCTCCATTTGCGATTCAGTTTCGCTGAGGAAGATCGAATCGTCCTCGTGCATGGTGAGAGTGCTCTTGTAGATCATCAAAACGATAAGAATCGTCGTCAGAACACCCCACGCGATGAGCAGCCCGACCATTGGAGTCATACGCCACCTCGGACCTGAGATGGAGCCAGTATCCGAATCTGCCTCTGTCGCCGCGCCAAGCTCATTTGCCACCCCGGAGCGTCGTGGGTTCGGGAAAGGCCCCTACTGCCCAGCATTATAGACCCGTTTGGCAAGCGCAGCGACCTTTGGCCGGATCTCGCATCAAATCATCAGGTGCCAGGCCAGTGACCTCTGTTCGAAAGACCTTGCCGGCAAGAGAAAGTAGTTTGGTATAATTAGGTTTTCAAAGGAGATATCCCAGATGGCAACCACCACCGTACCCGAGGTCAATCCTGAGGTAAGACCCAAGACTGCGCCGGTTACCCTGACGCCGAGCGCCATTTCCAAAGTGAAGGAAATTATGGCCTCGCAGAACCCGGTTCCAGCGGGGTTGCGGCTGTCGGTGCAAGGCGGCGGCTGCTCCGGATTTCAATACTCCATGGCTTTTGAAAACGGCGCCGGCATGATGGACAAAGTTTTCGAAATGGATGGCCTGAAGTTATTTGTGGACGCCACTTCGCTGATGTATCTGGCGGGCGCCAACGTGGATTACGTGGAATCGCTCGAAGGCGCGGGCTTCAAGTTTGAGAACCCGAACGTGAAGAGCACCTGCGGTTGCGGGTCGTCTTTCCAGGCGTAAAGCGTTGCCAACGTCTTGTCGCTAGAGCAGAATCAAAAAGCCCTGCTTGTTTGAGCAGGGCTTTTTCGTGCGCACAATAGTCGGCGGAGGTCTATTGCTCATCCGGAGGTTCCTGCTGGCCAGGTGCCCCGGCGGGTGGTGGAGCCACCCCAGGCTGGCCAGGTGAGGCAGGCGGTGGTCCGTTCTGGTTAATGCCGGCGCCGCCCGTCGAATTCGGTTGTATCGGCCCTTTCAGCAGGCCCCCGCGGTCGCCGCGGGGATCGTAGATGAAGAGCCAGTCGTTGTAGTGATTTTTCTTGTTGAATTCACGGATCGTCTTCGCTTTGCTGGTGCTGGCAACACCGAGGATTGGCCCACCTCCGAAAACTTGCCCACCCGGATCAGTCTCGGAGTCGGATACTGCTGCCGTCTTCGCGTCAACGGTCGTCTCTGAATCTCCCGCATCGCCGCCTGCTGGATTCGGTGTTCCCGAGCTTTGCTGTCCTGGGAGTCCTGTTACTTGCGGGGCGTTGGCATCGTCCGGACCAGCCGCGCGCACACCGCCTCCCGACGATGCGACAAAGTTCTGGTTGCTAGTTTGATTTAAAGCTTGTCCCGGCCTGGGCATCACTCCGGGGCCCGCTCCTGGGGCGAGGCCTGGGCCAGCTCCTACCCCTCCCATGCCGAGCATGTTCAGACTGGGGTCGCCCACATGGACCATCTTGAATTCTTTATCGGCCTTGGTGGCCATCGGGTCTTTGTAGCGTTTGCGTAGAAAACGTTGCTGATTGGTGTTCTCGAGTTCTTCGATGCGGGTCGGGTAACGGCCGAATTTCTTGTAGTACTTCTTGATGGCGCGCATGTACTCGGTGCCGCGGTGAAGCATCTCTTCTTCGCGATCGCGCTTGATCTGTTGAACAATTTCCGGCAATACCGCGAGAGCGGCCATGGTAAGCAGCGCCATAAACAGCATCAGGGTGATCAGGATGTAGCCGCGCGTGGAATTGGGTCGTTTTGCGATTGGGCAAGTTGGTAGCTTAACGGAGTGCTGCATACTCGACCTCAACTTCCAGTTACAAATTACCAATCGCAAATCGCAAATCAGCTTTGTGTCAGCGGAATGCTCTGCCGGTTGTTGTTCAATACGTCCTCAATGTCCACGGCTGCGGGAGAGATCTTCAGGACGCGATAGCGGCGATTGACGATGTCGCCTTCGGAGGCGATGAAGATGTCTTCACCGTGCGACAGGAAGATTTTCTTCGGCTCTCCGGGCTTATTGGCAAAACCAAAAAACTTAAGCTCAATCGGAGGCGGTGGAGGGACAACCGGAACCGGTGGGGGTTCCGGCTTGTGCTTGCGATGGTCGGTCGCTCCGTCGTCATGTGGAACTGGCGATCCAGCGACAAAGATGTTCCGCGCCGTACCCGCGTATTTGATCTGCTCGTTCTGGCGCAACAGGTCGAGGTCAAGCGTGGGATCGAGGCGAGGCTCGGTCACTTTTACGAATTTTCCGGAAGCCGTCCGCCGCATTGCTGGCTTGGCTGTGTTCGCAGAAGCGACCTGCTGTCCGGTGACCGGTGCGGGTGGCGGCGACGACAGGAACATGCGGGCAATCGTGATGCTGCCGACCACGGCCAGCACAACCAGCGCGATTACTTCTTTTCGATTCTTAGCTCCCAGTTCCACTCAGGCCCCTGAACGTAAATAACTGTGCATCTTGACTTCGAGCTTGACCGGGCCGGCACTCTCGCCGGCCAGGCTGATGCTGTCGACGGTGAAAAACTGCTTCGACCGCTCGAGCGCGTTAATGAAGCGAACCAGTTGGAGGTAATCGCCGGAAAAATTGCCCTCGATTTCCGTGGGGACAATCCCAACCCCGGTGGGATCCTCCTGTTTGTACTTCGCCTGCAAAATCCGCACTCCGTTCGCGGAGGCTAGTTTTCCCAGTTCCGCGGCAAGATCGGAATCGCGTGCTGCAAACCGATCCTGATAAAACTGACCGATCTGTCCCTTCGCCAGCGTGATCTTCTGGTCGATGTCCTTCAGCGGCGCTACTTCGCGGGTCTTCGTCTGCAATTCCGCCGAGAGTTCAGCCATGCTGATGCGCCGCGATTCCGCCGATCCCACCAACGGCGAAAACAGCACCGCCACCGCGATCAAGTCGGTAGCGACCATGGCAGCGATCGCAATTTGCAGCTTGCGGCGTGATCCTTGTAACTCCGGCATTACTTTCCACTCCTGATCGAGGTGTCGGGAACGTACACCGCCACAATCGTGGCCGAGACGCCCGCGCCCTGGTCTCCGGAAGTCTCCCCCGTCAACTGCGCGCCCTGGAAGCGTTTTGACCCCTCCATGCGATGAACCAGATCCACTGCTCCCTCGCGATTGTCGGCGGCAACCTTCATCTCGAGTTCCAACTGGTTCTGATCGTTCAGTTCCGGTTTGAGCGAGACCACGTGAAGGCTGGAAGGCATGACCCGCTCCAGGTCTTCAAATACGCGCGTCCACGAGAAAGCCTTGCGCTGGATCAAGCCATTCAAAAACTGCGACTGATCGCGGGTACTGCGGTTGATGTCTAGTTCGAGAAACGTTTGAGCCTGGGCTCGTTCGCGATCCCGCTCCGCAATCTGTTGTTCGAGATGCCGGATCGACTGTCGATCTCGTCCCGCCTTTACCCAGCCATGTACCGCCAGGGTAAGCAGCACGAGGGTTACAACCCCGAGCGCACCAACTCCGATCCCCCAGCGCGACCAAAATTCACGGGCGTCTTCGTAGGGCCGAGTCGCGAGATTGATATCAAGACGCATATTTAAGCGACAATGTTAAGCGATCAGTGCTCCCACGACGCCGGCCATCCGCCAACGCGGAACCGAGCCAGTCACGGCCCCGATCTGCGATGCGGCGACCAGTTCCGCTACTGTCGCGCCGGTCTGCGCTTTGAGTGCGGGAGCGGCCCCAACCATTTCCGGCAATCCGGCGACGTAAATACGGTCGATATTTAGTTTGTAAGTATCCTGAAAAAAAACGACTGAGGGATACACTTCCTCAGCCAGTTGTTCGCCGCTGATGGTGACGCCGCGGACATTCTCCAGGGTGCGGAAGAGAAGCACCTGTTCCTGATCGAGAATCGCAATGCCAATCGAACGCGCGTCGACTTTTACGACCAGCGTGGGTTTATCGGCATCCGCCGCACCCAGGGCAGCCAGCATCGAAGGCATTACCACGCCGGGGTTGTATCCGGCATCGCGGAACGCGGATTCGTATTCCTGCAAAACGGTGTTCAAAACCACCGCGGCAATCGCCCGCAAACCGGTGCCACCAGTCTGCGCGTGATACGAGACGCGGGCTTCGTCCAGGTTGAAGGGAAGAGATTTTTTCAGGCGGAAGCGAACCACTGCTTCGGCTTCCTCGGGCTTCGAAGGCAGCGTTTCAAAATCCAAGAGCACAACGCGTACGGCGGTATCGGGCAAAATCGCGATCACGTCGCGCGAGCGCCCGCTAACCCCGCCCAGTGCGCTTTCAATCGCCTGCCGGATGGCAGTGCCATCCCGCAGATTGGATTCCATCAGGTCGGGTATGACTGTTCCCGGCGCCAGTTCCTGCGCGGAACACATTTCCACCATGCGGCCGGCATCGGCGGAGCGGCCAGCCAAAACGCGGTCGGCTGCAATCTCGCAGGCTAGCGGCGGTCGAGCTCCGTATTTGGTTGCACCTGTCTTCATGACGGTATCGAAATCACTTCTGCCTCAGCACTGGGCCTCAATAGGAACACTCCTGATAGTATCGCCTGCCATCAAGGGCCGAATAGTTACCTCGGAGGGTGCCGGGCATGGACCACCGGCCAATCCGAACCGTAACCAGCCTCAGCGGAACGTCTCGATGAACGTTACCTTGTTGATCTCCTTGAGCGTAGTCATACCCGAGCGCACCTTATCGAGGGCCGATTCGCGTAGAAAGCGCATGCCTTCGTCGCGGGCGCCGCGCCGGATCTCGGAAGTCGGCTTCTTGGCCAGAATCATCTCGCGGATGCGGTCGGTCAAATCCAGAAGTTCATGGATCGCAGTA
>Ga0137409_10007187_pt1 | contig 11461 bp, 7 predicted proteins | sample CZODoug1_16funga_FD_122059 | JGI IMG/M metagenome (GOLD analysis project Ga0137409, IMG submission 122059) | Vadose zone soil fungal communities from Angelo Coast Range Reserve, California, USA - CZODoug1_16fungal (Hybrid Assembly) | ecosystem: Environmental > Terrestrial > Soil > Vadose zone... | reverse complement strand
CTATTTCCGCCCTCGAGCCATATGAATCCGAATTTAATAGAGACGAGGCAAAGCATCCCCATCTTCACTCCATGACGACGTTAGCGTTTGCCTTCCGCGGATATGCCGGCGTCTAAGAAGACCTGTGGCGGATAGTCCGCCCATCCAAAAGGAGAATGTCATGAGAGGACGAGTAATGATGATTTTGGCGAGCGCAGTGCTCGCCGGAAGCCTGCTGGCGACTGGTGCCCAAGCCCGCGGCGGCGGCGGCGGCGGCGGTGGTGGTGGTGGTGGTGGTGGTGGCCATGGCGGTGGCGGCGGCTTTGGCGGAGGCCATATGGGCGGTGGCTTTGGCGGAGGTCACATGGGCGGCTTTGGCGGGGGCCACATGGGCGGCTTCGGCGGAGGCATGGGTGGCTTTGGCGCCGGCCGCGTCGGCGGCTTGGGCGCAGGTCGCATCGCGCACGTCGGCCACGGTCGCTTCGGCGGCGGACGGCACCGCTTCGCTGGCGGCGGCTATTACGACTACGGCCTTGGTTGTCCGTACTATCCAACCTACACATACAGCTATCCCTACTACTGCGACTACTGAACGGTAGACGGATCCGAAGCCGCGAACGCGCGGGCTTTCGACCCCCTGACGGCTCACCTGGGAGAGTTGGCGAAACGCAGAACACCAGCTCTGCCGGGTGAGCGCCACTAAGAGTAACGGCCTCACGCCATTGTTGAAGCGAATCGAGACGGCGCTCCGACAGGAAGCCGCCGAACGGCCGGTTTCACCATGCAAACGAACCCTGCTCGAGCTTTGCATTTGAATTCGAATTTAATGTCCTAAACCTCAATTTAATAGGTCGTCCGCGCGCAGCGCCTATCATCTGGTGATCCGCTCGACTTTCAGCGGCGGAAGATATCCAGCTTACCACGACGGAGCGACTGATATGGGCATTGAGGGACAATTCGCAGGCCTCGCAGTTCGAACACGGCGCGAACCAGCCCTCGCTGGAAGCGGGCGCGGTAGGGGTTATCTCGACGACATCAGGCGTTTCGCGATACTGGAAAGAGAACAGGAATATAACCTCGCCAAACGTTGGCGCGAGCACGGCGACCGTAATGCAGCAAACCAGCTCGTTACAAGTCATCTGCGTCTCGCCGTCAAGATCGCCATGGGTTACCGCGGCTACGGTCTGCCCGTTTCGGAAATCATCGCCGAAGGGAACGTCGGCCTGATGCAGGCCTTGAACCGCTTCGAGCCTGAAAAAGGCTTTCGCTTTGCCACCTACGCGATGTGGTGGATCAGGGCTTCCATACACGATTACATCCTGCGTTCGTGGTCGCTTGTGAAGATCGGTACCACCGCGAACCAGAAGAAGCTGTTCTTCAAACTACGCTCCGCGAAAAGCAAGATCGCCGCATTGGAAAGCGGCGACCTTCACCCCGATCAGGTCGCATTGATCGCGAAGAACCTTGATGTCGCGAGCGAAGACGTTGTCGACATGAATCGACGTCTGGGCGGCGACAAATCGATCAATGCGCCGATGTACAATGACGGTGAAGCCGGCGAATGGCAGGACCATCTCGTTGATCAATCCCCCTCTCCGGAAGCCATCGTGGTCGAACAGGACGAAAAGGAGCGTCGGCTCAAGGCATTGGTCGCCGCGATCGATGTCCTGGATGACCGCGAACGCCGCATCTTCGAGGCGCGACACTTGGTCGACGAACCACTGACGCTTGAAGACCTGGCGGAGAACTTCAACGTCTCGCGTGAACGCGTACGGCAAATCGAGGCGCGCGCGTTCGAGAAAGTGCGAAAGGCGACAAAGAACCTCGTCGTGCAAGCACCGGCGGCGGTTGAGCAGGCTTGGGCGGACTGAACCCAGGTTCCGACCCGCCTTTCAGATTCCAACCGTTAATCTGCAGATCGGCCCGCTCGCCTAGAGCGTTGCACTGGTCAGATCCTTAGAAGTTGGTTCCCGCACGTTCGCGCGCGCATTCCACGTCTGGTTTTCACGAAGCGCGGATCAGAACCGGAGTCGACTTGTAGGAAGGCGTTCCGGATTTTGCGTCGTAATGATCGAGCGCAACCAGGACATTCGCCTCCGGATAATAGGCCGCGATCGAACCCTGCGCGATATGGTAGGCGACCGCCGTCAGGTTGCGCATGACCCGCTCGCCCGCTTTCGATCCGGCATCGGGCACGACGGTGATATCGACGAGATCGCCATGCTTCAGGCCGCGGCTGGCGAGGTCGTGCTCATTGACGAACACAACGTCGCGCCGCCCCGTAATTCCGCGATAGCGATCGTTCATGCCATAGATCGTCGTATTGTACTGGTCGTGACTTCTGATCGTTGTGAGCGTGAGAGCTTCACGATCGGCCACGCGCGGATCCTCATCTGTTCCGGGATAGACGATGAAATTGGCTCTCCTCGTCGGCGTCCACCAATCACGCTCTGATGCTGCAACATAGAGCCGAAATCCACCCGGCTTCTTGATCCGGTTGTTGAAATCGGCGAATTCCGGAAAGATCGCCTCGATGCAATCGCGAATCTTTCCGTAATCGGAAACCAGCTCAGCCCATTTGACGCGTGTGTTCGGCAATGTTGCCAGCGCGATTTCCGCGATAATCGCCGGCTCCGACTTGAGATGCTCGGACGCCGGCTTCAGGCCGCCGCGCGAAGCATGGACCATCGACATTGAATCTTCCACGGTGACCGACTGGCGACCGGTGGCCTGAATATCAATCTCGGTGCGTCCCAGACAGGGTAGAATGAAGGATTGCTTTGCGACCAGCAGATGGGTGCGATTGAGCTTGGTGGCGATGTGCACCGCGAGATCGAGCTTCCGCATTGCCTTGAATGTGACTTCCGGATCCGACATGGCAACGGCCAGGTTGCCGCCGAGGCAAACCAGCGCCTTCGATCGCCCGTCCCGGATCGCTTCGATGGCTTCGATCGCGTTGTGGCCCTTGTGGCGCGGCGGCTCGAATCCGAACACGCGGGCCAGCCCGTCCAGAAGCGCATCGTTCGGAATCTCGGTGATCCCGACCGTGCGATCTCCCTGCACGTTCGAGTGGCCGCGCAACGGAGAGATGCCCGCACCCTTGCGCCCGATATTGCCGCGGAGCATCAACAGATTGGCGATCTGCTGAACATTGCCGGTACCGTGGCGGTGCTGGGTGATCCCCATTCCATAGTTGATGATGACGCGCTCCGCCTTGGCGTAGATATTGCCGACGGCCTCGATATCGGATCGTGACAGACCCGAGGCTTCCTCAATTGAGTCCCAGGAGGTCGCCTCAAGGTCAGCCAGCAGTTCATCGATTCCGGTCGTATGATCTCTGATGAAATCCCGGTCGAGAACGCCGGGGCCGCCTTCGGCAAGGCTTTTGGCATCGAGCGCCACGAGGGTCTTCATGATTCCCTTCAGCACCGCGATATCGCCGCCAACCTTCACCAGATAGTAGGTCGAGGCGATCGGCGTCGAGCTCAGCGTCAACATTTCGACTGGGTGCTGCGGCGATGTGAACCGTTCCAGTCCGCGCTCGTGCAGCGGATTGAAGACGATAATCGGCACTCCCCGCTTCGAGACTGCGCGCAGCGTCGTCAGCATGCGTGGGTGATTTGTCCCAGGATTATGGCCGATACAGAAAAGCGCGTCGCAATGATCGAAATCCTCCAGGGTCACGGTTCCCTTGCCGACACCAATTGATTCCGGCAGGCCGACGCTCGTCGCCTCGTGGCACATATTCGAGCAGTCGGGAAAATTGTTGGTTCCGTATTCCCGCGCGAACAGCTGATAGAGAAAAGCCGCCTCATTGGAGGCGCGGCCGGACGTATAAAACTCCGCCCTGTCGGGATGCGGCAACTCGCGGAGCGCGGCGCCGATCCTCGCCAGCGCTACGTCCCACGAAATCGGCAGGTATTTGTCCGTTGCCTGATCGTAGACCATCGGGTGAGTCAAGCGCCCCTCGTTCTCGAGGTCGAAGTCCGGCCAATTCCAGAGTTCGCTGACCGTGTGCGCTGCAAAGAATTCCGGCGTCGTCCGTTTGGCGGTCGCCTCCCAGGCGACAGCTTTGGCGCCGTTTTCGCAAAACTCGAACGAGGAGGTATGTTTTGGATCGGGCCAGGCGCAGCCCGGGCAATCAAACCCATGCGGCTGGTTCATGCTGAGGAGACCGCGGGTCTCCTTCACAATGGCCATCTGACCGCGCACCGCATCTGCCACTGCTTTCAGAGCGCCCCACCCCGCCGCAGCTCCCTCGTATTCGCCGACGCCTACGACATCGTCTTCGCTCATTGTGCTCTCCATAGTCGCGGTGATGTGACCGAAAGGTAATTTCGGATCGAACAGATGCTTTCCATCAAAAATGGACATCGGGAACGAACGCGACCTCTTCAAGTAAAATAGGATTCAGCCTTCCACACTCACACACCACAATCGGCACTTCGATTAAAAAACTCAAACTCGGAAAATTAAATTCGAGTTTACACAATCGGGTTTTCGGCCAACCGCGTGCGGTCGGCGCCAAGGACATCAATTCGTAAACGCGTATTTAATTGAACAGCTCGCGCGAGCCAGCCACCTTCTGGGCACGGGACCTACCCGAAGCAAGACCGAGGATCTTTCCAGAGCAACGGAGGCTTCCGACATTCGACGCGAAGCAACGGAAATTGGACGCGCGCTCGACAAGAAGTTGAACAGCTACCGCTGCTCATTTGTCCCAGGCTGCATGCACGACCCCGGAGGGATTGACCGATGTTCGATAGGCTCGCACCAAGCGAGATCGCCGCAAAACTGATCGGCATCGGTGCTCGCCGTGGCAACGCGCTCCTTGAACGGAGCACGCCAACGAGTTTCTCGCCGATTGCCGCGGTGCTTCGGCTCCCATCGGGGAAAACCTTCATGAGACCATTGCTGATCGTCGCGACGGCCTGGTGCTTGTTGTGCGCCGGCCCCGCATTCGCCCAGGTCGAAGATCCGCTCGATCCGCTCACGGCCGTACCTTCGCTGGGTGCCACCTCTCCGCTTGGAATGGGCGCCAGCGGATCAGTCGGCACGACCGGAATCCCGCTGGGCTCCACCGAAGTGACATCACTCGGGGTCAGCCCGGCTCCAACTGGCGGCGTAACGGGCACAATTGCAATCCCAACCACCGGTGCGATTACAGGCAGCGGCTGTTCGACCGGGGGGATGTCGCCATCGGGAATGTACGGATCGACCGCCAGCTACGACGGCGGCGGAACGGCACCCGGAACCGCAGCGCCTGCCACCGCGGCAACGACGGGCAGCATGGCGACGTCGGGGACCACGGGGACGCTAGCCACCCCTGCAACGACGGACCCGACGGCGATGCCGGGAACATCAACATCGTCGCAAATGTCAATTCCGCCGGGAATGTCGACCACCTCAGGAATGGACACATCGGGCATGTCGGGAATGTGCGGCTCCGGCTCAAGCAGCATTGCTTCGTCGTCGACCCCAACGTCAACATCGCCCACCGCGCCGGGCGGCGTCGCTCGAACCGGAATTCCGTTGGGTTCGATCGAGATCAGCAATCTCGGAGTTAGTTCCGCACCAGCGGTACCGACAATAGGCGTATTGCCCATTGTAGGCACCGTAGGGCCCAGCGCGTTGGCACCAACGACACCCACTGTTTCATCTCCGACGACAACCGCTGCGACGTGTGGGACCACCGGCGCCACCGGGGGCGCTGGCATCGGGAGCGGCGGGGCCGTTGGGGCCGGAAACGCCGGCGTCGTCGGAACATCGTTCTCGGCGCGTCTGCTGCGACAATCCATCCTTTGCCAGCGGCAACCGCTGCCGTAGTGACCGCGGTGTTTGCGGCCGCCCGCTGCGTAATCGTTCCTCTTATCGGGAGAGCTTCCATGAGACCATTGTTGATCGTCGCGACGGCCTGGCCTTTGTTGTGCTTGAGCCCCTCATTCGCCCAGGTCGGTGCGGTCATGCCATCGCTCGGCGTTACCTCCTCGCTTGGAACGGACCCCAGTGCGCCAGTCGGCGCGAACGGCTTGCAGCTCGGCGCAGCACCCACAGTCAGTCCGGTGCCCAACGGCGTTACGGGCACAATTACCATCCCAAGCACAAGCAGCGGCGCGGGGGCATGTTCGACCGTGGCGACTTCGCCATTGGGAACGTTCGGATCGCCCGCGACCTACGACGGCGGTGGAATGGGAATGGCAAACGGCACTTCGACACCCGCAACCGGGGGAATGTCGGGCGGCACGCCATCGTCAGGAATATCGACGTCGACGGCAATTTCGGCGACGTCGGGATTGTCGACATCCTCAGGAATGCTGGAAACGTCGGGATTAACCGGAATGTGCGGCTCCGGCTCGAGCAGCATTGCCGCATCGTCGACGCCAACGTCGCCCACCACGACGAGCAACCCCGTTCGAACCGGAATTCCGTTGGGGTCTACGGAGGTCGGGAATCTCGGGGTTAGTGCCGCGCCCGCGGTACCGACGCCGAGCGTATCGCCCACTGTTGGTGCCGTCGCGCCGGCACCAACGATGCCGATCGCTGCATCTCCGCCCACCGTTTCATCTATGACGACAAGCACTATCCCGTGAACCAATTTTTGATCTGTGAGCGAGAGCGGCCATGAAAAAGAAAGTCGTCGTCCCTGCCTTACTGACTGCGGTGGTTGCGGCCGGCGGTCTGCTGTACTTCATGCATACGCGTCCCTTGGAGAAGGCCGATGCCGCGCCCGCTCCACCCGCGGTGCCGATCGTCGCCGGAACGGTCGCCCAACATGACGTGCCGATCTATCTTACCGGTGTCGGCACGGTGATTGCGTTCAACACCGACGTCGTGCGCGCCCAGATCCAGGGGCAAATCATCAGCATCAACTTCACCGAAGGCCGGACCGTGCACGCAGGCGACCTGCTTGCGCAGATCGACCCGCGTCCCTACCAAGCCCTGATCGATCAGTACACTGGCAACCTGGAACGCGATCAGGCTCAGCTCGTAAATGCCGAGGCTAATCTCACGCGCTATACCACATTAGGACAGAAAGGCTGGGCCACTCCGCAGTTGCTCGAGACCCAACAGGCGCAAGTGGGCGAACTGAAGGCGGCTATCAAGGCCGACCAAGCGCTGATTGATGCCGCGAAGGTGCAGCTCAGCTATACGCGCCTGACGTCGCCGATCGATGGCGTGGCTGGTATTCGTCAGATCGACGTCGGCAACATCATAAGCCCGTCAAATACCAACGGCCTCGTCGTCGTCACGCAGCTTCATCCGATTTCGCTGATATTCACGCTGCCCGAGACGAGCTTGCCGCAAATCCAGCAGCAGCAGCAAAGCACCAAGACGCCGCTCGCGGTTCTTGCCTACAGCCAGGATAATACGATCCAGCTGGATCAAGGCGTGCTCGGCCTGGTCAACAACGAGATCCTGCAGACCACCGGCTCGATCCAGCTCAAGGCGAATTTTGACAACAAGGCGAACAAGCTCTGGCCGGGCGAGCTTGTCAACGCGAGGCTGCTCGTCGATGTCAGGCATAACGGCCTGACCGTTCCCGCTTCGGTCGTGCAGCAAGGTTCAAAAGGCCCCTACGCCTATGTCGTCAATCCCGACAGCACCGTGTCCATCCGGCCAATCAAGGTCGCGCAAATCAGCGACGGCCAGGCGCTGATTGATTCCGGCCTCAAGCCCAACGAGCAGGTCGTGGTCGATGGACAATACAAGCTGCAACCGGGTACCCGCGTCACGATCCTGCACGGCCAGGCGGCACAGGAAGCGGCGGCACAGGATGCCCTACAGGCCCCAATCCCATGAACATTTCAGCACCGTTCATCGAACGCCCGATCGCGACCGCTCTGCTGATGGTAGGGTTGCTGGTGGGCGGCCTCATCGCCTATCCGCTATTGCCGGTGGCGTCGCTTCCGAACGTCAATTATCCGACGCTTTCGGTCACGGCGCAGCTGCCGGGCGCCGACCCGCAGACCATGGCATCCACGGTGGCCTCGCCGCTCGAATTGCAGTTCGGCGAGATCCCCGGCGTCACCCAGATGACGTCGTCGAGCGCGCTCGGTTATGTCCAGATCACCCTGCAGTTCGATTTGAGCCGCCCCATCGATGGGGCGGTCGCCGACACATTGTCGGCGATCAATGCGGCGACCGCGTACCTGCCAAAGAACATGCCGTATCCGCCACTGATCCGGAAGGTCAACCCGGCTGAGACGCCGATCCTGGTGCTCGGGATCACCTCGGACAGCTTGCCGTTGACCGTTGTCGACGCGTACGCACAGAATATTTTGCTGCAAAAGATCTCGCAGATATCCGGGGTCGGCCTCGTGGGCATCGGAGGTGAGCAGCAGCCGACGGTCCGCGTACAGGTCGACCCGGAGGCGTTGGCGGCTCGCGGCATCAACCTCGAGGATGTGCGCACGGTGCTCGGCCAGGCGAACGTCGATCTTCCCAAGGGTACGCTCAACAGCCCTCGCCAGACCTATACGCTCAATACCAACGATCAGCTGTTCCAGCCGGACAAATACGACGACCTGATCATCGCCTATCGCAACGGGTCGCCGGTCCGCATACGCGATATCGGTCACGCCGTCAGCGCGGGAGAAAACGAACTGATTTCCGCCTGGTTCAACCAAAAGCGGGCAATCCTTCTGGCGATCCAGCGCCAGCCCGGCGCCAACGTCATCGAAACGGTGAGTCGGGTCAAGGCGATGATGCCGGTGCTCCAGGCCTCGATCCCGGCCGCCGTCAAGGTAAATGTCATTTCCGATCGCACCCAGACCATCCGTGCATCGGTCGCCGACGTGCAGTTCACGTTGATGCTCACGGTCGCGCTGGTGGTGATGGTGATCTTCATATTCCTGCGCAATTTCTGGGCGACCGTTATCCCGGCCGTTACCGTGCCGCTGGCGCTGGTCGGCACCTTCGCGGTGCTCTACGAAATGGGCTACAGTCTCGACAACCTCTCGCTAATGGCCTTGTCGATCGCAGTCGGATTCGTGGTCGACGACGCCGTGGTCGAGATCGAGAACATTACACGCCATATAGAAGACGGCATGTCGCCATACGATGCGGCGATGAAGGGTTCCGGCGAGATCGGCTTCACCGTGATGGCGATCACGTTCTCGCTCATCGCCGTGTTCATTCCGCTGTTCCTGATGAGCGGCTATGTCGGATTGCTGTTCCGCGAATTCGCGATAACGGTAAGCGTGGCGCTCGTTCTCTCACTGGTGATCTCGCGGACGCTGACGCCGATGATGTGCGCATACCTGCTCAAGCCGGAGAGCAAGGAGCACGGATGGCTCTACCGAATGTCCGAGCGCGGTTTTGATGGCATCCTCCACGTCTATGAGGCAGGCCTCAAGATCGTGCTGCGGCATCAATTCATCACGCTGATGGTGATGTTCGGCACCATCGCGCTGACTGGGTATCTCTACGTGATCATTCCGAAGGGCTTCTTTCCCCAGCAGGACACCGGATTGATCATCGCCCAGTCCGAAGCGGCGCAGGATATTTCCTACCAGGCCATGTTGGAGCGCCAGCAGGCTCTCCAGGATGCCATCATGCGGGATCCAGCCGTTGACACAGTCGGAGCGGCCGTGGGTGCCGGCGGCGGCGTCTACACGCTCAACGACGGCCGCGCATACATTCAGCTCAAGCCCAAAGAACAACGCGATCCGATCGACCAGGTGATCGCGCGGCTGCGGACCAACCTAGCCAAAATCCAGGGTATCACGCTCTATATGCAGCCTGCGCAAGACATCACCATCGGCGCGCGTCTGAACAAGACCCAGTTTCAGTACACCTTGAACGACGCCGATCCCGGTGAGCTCCAACACTGGTCGGCGCTGTTCCTCGACAAGATCAAGGCGGTCCCCGGCCTCACCGACGTCACCACTGACCAGCTCAATGCCGGGCCGATGCTCGACATCACCATCAAGCGCGACGTCGCTTCCAGCTACGGCATCCTGCCCTACACGATCGACAACACGCTCGACGACGCCTTTGGCCAGCGCATCGTCTCGACCATCTATACTACCCTGCAGCAATACCACGTCATTCTGGAGGTCAACCCCAAGTTCCAGTATGGACCCGAAGCGCTCAACGGCATCTATGTCAAATCATCGAGCGGGCAGCAGGTGCCGTTATCCACGCTTGTCGATTCGGTGGTGAAGGTCGCGCCGCTCGTGATCAATCACACCGGCCAGTTCCCGTCGGTGACGATCTCGTTCAATCTCACGCCGGGCACCGCGATCGGCCAGGCGGTAAGCGGCATTCAGAAGGTTGAAAAAGAGCTGAACCCGCCGCTCTCACTGCAGACCAGTTTCCAGGGCAACGCCCAGGCATTTGGAGCATCGCTTAAGAGCACGCCGATCCTCATCGTCGCGTCGCTCTTCGTCATCTACCTCATCCTCGGCGTGCTGTACGAGAGCTTGATCCACCCGATCACAATTATCTCGACGCTGCCGTCGGCCGGCATCGGCGCGCTGCTGCTGCTGATGGCGGTTCACGTCGATCTGAGCGTAATCGCGATTGTCGGCCTCATACTGCTCATCGGTATCGTCAAGAAGAACGGAATCATGCTGGTCGATTTTGCCCAGCAGGTCGAACACAGCCACGGCTTGACCGCCGAAGAATCGATCTATCAGGCCTGCATCCTGCGCTTCCGGCCAATCCTGATGACCACGATGGCTGCACTGCTTGGCGGCGTGCCGATGATGGTGGGTACCGGGGTCGGCTCGGAGATTCGCCAGCCGCTCGGCTATGCCATCGTCGGCGGCCTCGCTCTGTCGCAGATTCTCACGCTTTATACGACACCTGTTGTCTATATCTATCTCGACCGGCTGCAGAGCTGGATGTTCGGAGAAAAGAAGAAGCAAGCAGCGTCCGGTGACGCTCGGCAGGCGCCCGCCGAATGATGGAGATCGCAGCCGTCCCAATGCCGCCACCAGAATTGGTTGCCCATCATCCGAATGGACAGGAGGCGCGGATCGCGGAACGGCCTGACAACATATGCGGATGGACCATTCTAAACTTCAATTTAATGGGTCGTGCGTCTGCAGCATATCGCTTCGCCCGCCCGGCCCTATTAATCGGCGGGCGACCCGGGGTCGTGCGAAGACCGCGAGTGTGAAGGAATAAAGGGATGGCCAGCGGAGCCTCTGAAAAAGGTCGTGCGATCCGGATTTCGACCGAACTGTTCCTGCACATCGAGCTCGTCGTCTATGTGGCACTCGGCATACTTTTGTCTGTGACCGCATTACTCTCGCTCGGGAGCGCAGCGCTGCTTCTGTTGGAGGGAATGCGTGACTGGAGCGGCACCCGCGCGATATTCCTTATCGTCGATCGGTTGATGTTCGTACTCATGTTGATTGAGATCCTGCATACCGTCCGAGGTTCCGTCCGTTCGGGTACGTTGACTCCCGAGCCATTCTTGATCATAGGGCTCATCGCTTCGATCCGAAACGTTCTCGTCATCACCCTGAAGTCA
>Ga0137409_10007185_pt1 | contig 11465 bp, 11 predicted proteins | sample CZODoug1_16funga_FD_122059 | JGI IMG/M metagenome (GOLD analysis project Ga0137409, IMG submission 122059) | Vadose zone soil fungal communities from Angelo Coast Range Reserve, California, USA - CZODoug1_16fungal (Hybrid Assembly) | ecosystem: Environmental > Terrestrial > Soil > Vadose zone... | reverse complement strand
GCGAGCGCCGTCCGCACGCGGTGCGGGTACTGCACGTCGGCGTGCAGCGTGTAGCGCTGCTCGCCCGGGTCCCACGCCCCGACGGCGCCGCGCGCTTCCATATATTGGGCGTGGACCCGGGTGATGAGGTAACGCCGGCGCACCACGCGGGCGGCCCGGGCGAAGGCGGCCTCGGTCGCCGCGCGATCGCCGACCTCGTGCACGTTGCTGACGTTGTCGGGGCATTCGTCCCATACCGGGGGCCCACCGACCGCCTCCGCCGTCGACGTCACCGAGGGCAGCGGCTCGTAGTCGATCCGTACCGATTCGGCGGCGTCCTCGGCCTGGGCCAGCGTCTCGGCCACCACCATCGCGACCGGATCGCCGACGTAGCGTGCGCGCTCGCGCGTGAGACCGCGGTGCGGCGGGGCGAACATCGGCGAGCCGTCGGGTCGTTTGCGCTGGAGTAACATCTTCATGGTGCCGAGGTGGGCGACGTCCGATCCGGTGAAGACCGCGAGCACGCCCGGCGCGCGCAGCGCGCGCGCGGCGTCGATCGTCACGATCCGCGCGTGTGCATGAATCGACCGTACGATGACGGCGTGGGCCTGGCCGGAGAGATTCACATCGTCGTGAAAACGGCCCTCGCCCCGCACGAGGCGGACGTCCTCGAAACGCTTGATTGGCTGACCGATTCCGAACTGTCCCATGGGCCGGTAGTCACTCATGTCGACGGCGCCCGGTCAAGGTCGGGTAACTTCGTTACCGCCCCCAGGGTAAAGATTTGCAGCTTCCGTAGAACTACGCATCCCGTCTCCGAGGGCAACACCCTAGAAGTGCACGCCGATTCGTTGGCAGGGAAACTGCTTGCCACAGGGATGGTGAAAATCCTGCGCACCCTGGGCGACTGGCCGCAAATCCTGCATCGGAGCCGGCGCACGCTCTCGTGATGGCGGGCGACAACGGCGTGCACGCCGCTCCCGACGCACGCGGGGCCTTCCTGAACGGCGGTGCCATCTCTCTGGGAGAGGTCGAGCTCCCGCGCGGCGAGGGGATGACACCGCGCCTTGCCGCGATGCTCCGCGGCCTCGCCCGCGTCACGGCCGAAGCGTGTGCGGTCGATCGCTGCTCGATCTTCGTGCCGAAGGGCGACATTCTCGTTCCGGCCATGTCCCAGCTCGCGACCGGTGCCCGCCAGGCCGATCTCTGGCAGGCCTTCAAGGCGCTCGAGACGAAGGTCGGCCCGGATGGGCCGGCGATCGTGATGGAGATGCTGAGCGCCCGGCGTTCCCGGCTGGTCGTCTCCGTTCCGACGGATCCCCGCGTCCCCGCCGAGTGGAAGCGCTTCGGGATCCGCACCATGCTCTTCGTCCCCCTCGTCCGCGATGACGCCGTCGTCGGCTTGATGGTCCTGGACACGACGGCGCCCTCGATCGGACACGCGCAGCGTCGCCGCGCCGGCCAGCTCGCTCACAGCATCACCCTCGCCATCGATAGCCCGGCGTCGACGCGCGAGATGCGCAGCCGCCTGCGTGCCTCGGAGACGATTCTCAGCGTCGGGCGGACGATCGGATCCACCCTGGAGCTGCAGGAGGTCGTGCGGCGGATCACGCGGGAGGCCGCCCACGCCGTGCGCGCGGACTCCGCCGGCATCTATCTGATGACGGAGACACGCGACCGAATGCTGCCGTACGCCGCCTATCACATGCCCAAGGAGATCCTGGACACGATTCGCAAGCGCCCGATCCTCCTGAAGCACTTTGCGGATCTCCAGACGCACTGGTCGGCCGACGTTCCGAACGATCCGGCCTTCCAGGCGCCGATCTTCCGCCAGTTCCCGGCGAAATCGCTGATCCTCGCGCCCCTGCGCGCCAAGGACGGGGTGATCGGCGTGCTCGCGTGCGCGTGGTGGACGCGGCGACATCGCGTCAGCCGCGAAGAGATCAGCCTCATGGAGAGCCTCGCGGGCCCGGCGGCGGTCGCGATCGAGAACGCGCGGCTTTACGCCAAGGCGGCGCAGGCCGCCGTCGCCCAGGAGCGGGTGCGGGTCGACAAGATCCTGCATGACACGCTCCGACAGACGGTGTTTTCGATGGCGCTGAAGATCGAGATGGCGCTCATGGGGAATACGCGAACGAAGGCGTCCGCGCTTCGAACGGCGCTGCGCAGCGTCAAGCAGGATGCGGGCCTGATGATGGCCCAGATGCGCGAGGTTCTGCCGCCGGGCGAGCTCGGCGGAGCCGGACGGGTGATGCGGCGCCGGCGCCGCGCGCGGGCATGAGCGTCGGCGACCCCCGTTTGGGGGGAGAGAAACCCTCATCCGGGCGTACTGACCGCAACCGAAGCGTGGTCTACTCAATCTACGTGGTCGAGTGCTGAGTCGGAGGGAGAACCGAGTGGCGCATCGGATGGAACGACCTGTCCACACCGCGGGAAACGCCGTGCGGCAGAAGTCCCAGACGGCCGAGCGCATCAACGTGGTGATCGTGGACGATCACGAAATCGTCCGCGCCGGATTGAAGCAGGCCCTCGAGCGTGAGCCCGACATCGCCATCATCGGCGAGGCGCGGACCGGCAACGAAGCCGTGCACCTGGCCGAGACGCTGCGCCCGCACGTCATGCTCCTCGACGTGAAGCTGGAGGACATCGAGGGGCCCGAGGTGTGCCGTCGCGTGCTCGTCGCCTCGGCGGGCACCGCGGTCGTGATGCTGACGAGCTACTGCCAGGACAACATGATCCTCAAGAGCCTCAACGCGGGGGCCAAGGGCTACCTGATCAAGGACGTCGAGCTGGCGGAGGTCAAGCGGACGATCCGCGCCGTGTATCGCGGTCACTCGGTGCTCGACCCCAAGGTCGCCCCGCGCGTGATCGCCAACGCCACCACCGGCAACAACGGCAAGCCCGGGGCGGCGCTCTCCGAGCGCGACGTCGCCATCATCCGGTACGTCGCGGGCGGTCTCACCAACAAGGAGATCGCCTCGCTCGTGCATCTGAGCTCGCACACGATCAAGGACCGCCTCGAGAAGATCGCGTCGACCTTCGACGTCAGGTCGCGCGCCGAGATCGTCGCCGAAGCGTTTCGCGCCGGCCTCATCTAGCATCGGCCTCGCGTTCCATTGACCCCCCGCCGGGGGTCGATGTCCCCCCCGCTCCGTCACCGCGGCGCCCCCTCACGCGGGTGCGTTCGCCCACGAACGGACGCAGAAAATTCCCCCTCGCGCCTGTTGGCGCGGTTCCCGGCACGCGGTCTACTGCGAGCATTCAGGCGGCGGGCCCGTCGCGTCCCGGGCCGCCAGAGGGGGTCGGCCCATGTGCGGGATCGTCGGTTATGTGGGTGAGAAGGACGCCGCGCCACTTCTGATCGAGAGTCTCAAGCGGCTCGAATACCGCGGGTACGACTCGTCCGGTCTCGCGGTCCTCGACGGTGGCCGTCTCGAGGTCCGCCGACGTGCGGGCAAGATCGTGAACCTCGAGCGCGCGCTGATGGAGGATCCCGTGCAGGCGCACGTCGGCATCGGCCACACGCGCTGGGCGACCCACGGCCCCCCCTCCGACGCCAACGCCCACCCGCACACCGATTGCTCGCGATCCCTGGCCGTCGTCCACAACGGCATCATCGAGAACCACGCGCGGCTGCGGCGGGAGCTCGAGCACGCCGGCCACGTCTTCACCTCGAGCACCGACACCGAGGTGATCGTGCACCTCATCGAGAGCCTGGGCGATCTGCCCCTGGAGGACGCCGCCGCGCGCGCCGTGGCCCGTCTGGATGGCGCCTTCGCGCTCGCCCTCGTCTCCGCGCGTGAGCCCGACGTCATCGTCGCCGCCCGCAACGGAGGTCCACCGCTGATCGTGGCCTCCGGTGCGGGCGGCGAGTTGCTCGCCTCGGACGTCTCCGCGCTGCTGACCTACACCCGCGCCGTCCAGATCCTCGAGGACGGCGAGATGGCCGTGCTCTCGCCGGGGCGGATCCGGCTCCGCACCTTCACGGGCCGTGCGCTGCCTGCGCGGACCGTGCACGTCGACTGGGACGCGAACGACGCCGAGAAGGACGGGTATCCGCACTTCATGCTGAAGGAGATCCACGAGCAGCCGCGCGCCATCGGCATGACGTTGGCGCCCCTCATCGACCCCTCGCGCGAGGACGGGCTGCGCCCCGGCGCATGCCTGGACACCGCCACGCTCGCGCGGGCCCGGCGTCTGCTCCTGGTCGGCTGTGGCACCTCCTGGCACGCGGCGCTGGCCGCCAAGTACATGATCGAGGCGCTCGGCCGCATTCCCGTGGAGGTGGACGTCGCCTCCGAGTCCCGTTACCGGCGTCCCGTCATCGACGACGATACGGTGGTCGTCGCCATCTCCCAGTCGGGCGAGACCGCCGACACCCTGGGTGCCGTCTGCGGCGCGCGCGCAGCAGGCGCCGCCGTCCTCGCCATCTGCAACGTCGCCGGCAGCTCCCTCGCGCGCGAGGCCGATGCCGTCGTCCATACGCGCAGCGGCCCCGAGATCGGCGTGGCGTCCACGAAAGCCTTCACGAGCCAGCTCGTCGCCCTCGCCGCCCTCGCCGTGCACCTCGCTCGGGCGCGCGGGACGCTCTCTGCGGCGGAGGCGCGCGCGCTCGTCGAGGCGCTGGCCGAGGCGCCCCGGCTCGTGCGCGCCGCCCTCGAGACCGACACGCATGTCGAGGGGATCGCGCGGCTGATCTACGAGTCCACGAGCTGCCTCTACCTGGGACGCGGCATCAACGTGCCGCTGGCGCTGGAGGGCGCGCTGAAGCTGAAGGAGATCTCGTACATCCACGCCGAGGGATATGCGGCGGGCGAGATGAAGCACGGGCCGATCGCCCTCATCGACGGAACGCTGCCGGTGGTCGTGCTGGCGCCGCGCGACGACCTCTACGACAAGACGTTGGGCTGCATCGAGGAGGTCAAGGCGCGGCACGGCGTGGTGATCGCGGTGGCCACCGAGGGCGACGACACCATCGGAGAGCGCGCCGACCACGTCATCGTGTGTCCGGCGGCTCCGGCGATCGTCCAGCCGATGGTTCTCGCGGTTCCGCTCCAGCTGCTGGCCTATCACGTCGCCGTGCTCCGACGCTGCGACGTGGACCAGCCGCGCAACCTCGCCAAGAGCGTCACCGTCGAGTAGCGGGAATGAAACTCGACGTCTTCTTGTCGCCGCTGCCGCCGGGAGGCTACCAGCTCGTGATGAGCTTGTTTCTGATCGTCGGCCTTCTGGTCGGCCGGACTGTCTATCAGGGCGTTCGCAATCGACGGCAGGCTGGCAAGCGCCTGCTGATCCTGGGAACGAGCCCGCTGGCGCGCAGGGTCGTCGAGGAGATCGGGCGGCGACCCGACCTCGGGTGGGTGATCGTCGACGTCGTCGAGGACACCGAGAAGCTCGACATCGCCATCGAAAAGACCCGCCCCGGCCGAATCGTCGTCGGGCTCGGCGGAAGGCCGCAGCTGCCGGTCGGCCTCCTGCTCGAATCCCGAGCGCGCGGGATCCTTGTCGAAGGCGCCGTCGAGACCTACGAGCGCCTGACCGGCAAGCTCGCCCTCGAAGCGCTCCCGGCCGGGAGCGTCGTGTTCTCCGACGACTTCCAGCCCGCGGGCGTGCGCCTGGCCCTCACGCGGCAGCTCAGCCTGTGGCTGGGGGCGCTCGGGTTGTTCGTCTGCCTGCCGCTGCTCGCCGTCATCGCGCTCGCCATCAAGCTCGATTCCCGAGGTCCCGTCTTCTTCCTTCAGGAGCGCATCGGCCGCCGCGGGCGGACCTTCACGCTCGTCAAGTTCCGCACCATGCACCCCGTCGAGGGAACCCAGTCCGAGTGGGAGCGCGACAATTGCGATCGGATCACGCGCCTGGGGTGGTGGCTGCGGCGGTACCGGCTCGACGAGCTGCCCCAGCTCGTCAACGTCCTGCGCGGTGAGATGAACCTCGTGGGGCCGCGGCCGCACCCGGTGACGAACTTCGCCGTGCTCGCGCAGGCGGCGCGGGGCCTGCACGAGGAGGCGATCCCCTACTACTCGCTCCGCTGCGCGGTGCGGCCAGGGATCACAGGGTGGGCCCAGGTGCGCTACCGGTACGCGAACTCGCTTGAGGAAGAGATGGAGAAGGTCCGCTACGACCTCTACTACGTGAAGCACATCTCGCTCTGGCTCGACGTCCGCATCCTGTTCGAAACGGCCAAGGCGGTGTTCACCGGCCAGGGGCTCGGGCGCCCGGCGGTGGTCACGACGCGCGGCGAGAACGCGGACCGACTCGAGGCCGCATGAACGCGACCACGGTCGCCGAGCGGCGCGAGCGCGGCTCCGATTCCGGCCGGGATCGTTCTCGGTCGTGGCCGGGGCCGGCGTTCCCTTACATCGTCGGCGAGTCGGAACGGATGCAGAACGTCTACGCCGTGATCACGAAGGCGGCAGAGGGCGACGCGAACGTGTGCCTCAAGGGTGAGACCGGCACCGGCAAGGAGCTCATTGCCGAGGTGCTCCACGACGCGGGGCCACGGCGCCACCGGCCGTTCGTCGCGCTCGACTGTGCGGCCATCCACGACCTCCCGATGGAACGCCATCTCTTCGACCACGGCCGCGGAGGGTTCACCCTCTTCCTGAACGAGATCGGCGATCTCGCGCTGCACCTCCAGGCGAGGCTTCTCGAAGTGATCGGGATGAGCGCGGACGTCCGCATCATCGCCGCCACGAGCCGCGACCTTCGCCAGGCCGTCCATGGCGGCCGCTTCCGCGAGGAGCTCTATTACCGCATCACCGTTGTTCACGTCGAGCTGGCGGCACTCCAGGAGCGCAAGGAGGACGTTCCGCTGCTCGTCGCGCATTTCCTTCGTCGCAAGGCGGCCGTGCATCGGAAGACGATCCGAGGCCTCACGTCACGCGCCATCGAGGGTCTCGTGGCCAACCCATGGCCGGGTAACGTGCAGCAGCTCGAGCAGTGGATCGAGCGGGCGGTCGTGCTTGCCGAGGCGGACCTCATTGACGTCGAGCATTTTCCCTCCGTCATCCGTGAGACGATGGTGACGCCGCTCCCGTCGATGCCTCGGCGGCTCCGCTTACGCGAGGTCGAGAAGCTCTACGTCCTCGAAACACTCGAACAAACCGGGTGGAACCGGGCCAAGGCGGCCCGGCTGCTGGGGATCAGCGTGCGAGGCCTGCAGTACAAGCTGCAGCGCTATCTCGGTGAGGACAAGAGCATTGTCAGCGCCCGTCCCGCCATCGAGCCGGGATGAGGCAGCCCCGGTCGAGGCGCGCGCGCCGCGCGTCATGACTCAGGCCACCGCCAAACAACGGCTCACCGCGCTTCTCGCCGAGCGCCGCGGCCACAATTTCTGCGACGCGTGCGCGGCGCGCGCGATCGGCATCGATCCTTCCACGGCGTATCGCGCCGCCGCGAAGACGATGCAGGCTACCGGCTTCGTGCGCGAGTACGCGATCTGCTCCGAGTGCGGCGCGAGCCGCCTCATCACGCGCGCGACCGGCTGAGCCGTCGCGCGCCTGCCGTCGACGTCGCGACCGAGTTTGCTTCGGAGCGGCCGCGGGCGTTGCTAGAATGGCGGCATCCATGCGGCCCCTCCGCCTCCTCTCGGGCCTCGTCGTCCTGGTGTTCGCGGGCACCGCGCTGGCCGGGCTGCCGACGCTCACGTACGAGGGCCGCCAGTACGTCGAGCTGGCCCGCGTGGCCGCCGTCCTGGGGACCCGCCTGGAGGCCACGGCCCAGAGCACGCAGGCGCAGCTGCGGCCGGCCGGGCACGTGATCACGGTGACGCGCAACTGGTCGCGCATCCTCGTCGACGGCGTGCCGGTCGTGCTCGACGCGCCGGCGCGCGTGCGCGGGGGCGTGTGGCTCGTGCCCGACACCTTCCTGGCCCAGGTCCAGCCTCGCGTTCAGCCGGTGGCGGCCGTCCAGCCGGTGGCGGCCGGCGCGCCGGCCACCACGGCGCCGACCGTGATCGTGGAGGCGGCGCCGGTCGCGCTGGAGGAGTTGCGCTTCCGCTCCTACCCGTCGTTCACGCGCCTCGTGCTCGAGACGTCGGGCCCGGTGACCGCGCGCGTCGAGGCGAGCGGCGGCAAGGAGGCGCGTATCCGCCTGTTCGGCCTGTCGGCCGACGCGCGCACCGAGGAAATCGGCGATGGGTTCATCGAGCAGGCGCGGCTGGAGCGCGCCGGCGCCGACGCCATCTTGAAGGTTGTCTTCGAGGGCAGTGCCGGCGAGATCAAGACGTCCGCGCTGGCCGACCCGCCGCGGCTCGTCCTCGACTTCCTGCGCTCGCCCGAGACCGTCCCCTCGCGCGAACGTCGCGACGCGGTAACGCCGCTGCGCCTGATCGTGCTCGACGCCGGGCACGGCGGTCACGACCCGGGCGCGGTCGGGCCCGCCGGCCTGCAGGAAAAGGACCTCGTGCTCGACGTCACGCGCCGTGTGGCGCGCCTGGTCGAGGACCGGCTGAGCGTGAAGGCGGTGCTCTCGCGCGACGGCGACCACTTCGTCCCCCTGCGCGATCGCACGAGCTTCGCCAACAAGGAGCGTGCCGATCTCTTCGTCTCCATCCATGCCAACGCCCACCGCGCCACGGCCTCCACCGGTGTCGAGACGTACTTCCTGTCGTCCGAGGCGACGGACACCGCGGCGCGCCAGGTGGCTGCGCTCGAGAACAGCGTGGTGCAGCTCGAGAAGACGCCGGGCCGCGGCGGCCGCCTCGACGCCGTCAAGGCCATCCTGTGGGATCTTGCGCAGTCGGAGTTCCAGCTGGAGTCCTCGCGGCTGGCCGAGGTCGTGCAGGACTCGATGACGCAGGCCCTGCGCATCCCGAACCGCGGCGTGAAGCAGGCCGGCTTCTACGTCCTCGGCGGCGCCGCCATGCCGGCCATCCTGATCGAGATCGGGTTCGTGACCAATCCCAAGGAGGAGCGCCGCCTGAAGGAGTCGACGTACCGCGACGAGATCGCGCGCGCGATCCTCGCCGGCCTGGCCGAGTACAAGAAGAAGTACGACGCGCGCGCCCGCGAGCTGCCGCCGAGCGCGCGCGCGCCGAAGGAGCGCTGAGGCGATGGCCCGTCCCGACGGTCGCGCGGTCGATCAGCTGCGCCCGATCACGCTCACACGCGACTATCTCCTGCATCCCGAGGGCTCGGTGCTCGTGGAGTTCGGCGCGACCAAGGTGATCTGCACGGCGTCGGTCGAGGACAAGGTGCCGCCCTTTCTCAAGGGCCAGGCGCTCGGCTGGGTGACCGCCGAGTACGCGATGCTCCCGCGCTCGACCAACACCCGCACCCCGCGCGAGAGCCGTGGGCCGAGCGGCCGCTCCCAGGAGATCCAGCGGCTCGTCGGCCGCGCGCTGCGCGCGGTGATCGATCGCGCCAAGATGGGCGAGCGTACGGTGTGGGTGGACTGCGACGTCATCCAGGCGGACGGCGGCACGCGCACCGCGGCCATCACCGGCGGCTTCGTGGCCGTCGCCGACGCGCTGGCCAAGGCCGGCGCGAGTGCCGCCGTGCGCGACTGCGTGGCCGCCGTCAGCGTCGGCATCGTCGTCGGCGTGCCCGTGCTCGACCTGGACTATGTCGAGGACTCCGGCGCCGCCGTCGACATGAACGTCGTCATGACGGGCACCGGCGAGTTCGTCGAGGTCCAGGGCACGGCGGAGCAGACGCCCTTCGGCCGCGCGCGACTCGACGAGCTGCTGGCGCTGGCCGGCGCCGGCATCCGCCGGCTCGTCACGTTGCAGCGCCGGGCGCTCGACGCGCGTGGCGAGCGCGTCTTCTCTCTGTAAGTGGGGGGCCATTGCGGGGCCCCCCACGTGACTCAACGTGTCGTTCTCGCGACTTTCAATCCGGGCAAGGTGCGGGAGCTGGCGTGTCTGCTTGGCGACCTGCCGATCGAGCTCGTGAGCCTGGCCGAGATCCCTGGCGCGACGTTGCCCGAGGAGACGGGTGCCACCTACGCCGAGAACGCGCTCGGCAAAGCGCGCGCGGCGCGGCGGCTGGCGGGCTGCGCCGCGCTCGGCGACGACTCCGGGCTCGAAGTCGACGCGCTCGGCGGCGCGCCCGGACTGCACTCCGGGCGCTTCGGCGGCCCCGGGCTCGACGACGCCGGCCGCGTCGCGCTGCTGCTCGAGCGCTTGCGGGCAGCCCCCGCGGGGCAGCGCCGGGCGCGCTTCCGCTGCGTCATCGCGCTCGTCGACGAGCGCTCACGCGAATGGACGGTGGAGGGAGTCGCCGAGGGCGAGATTGCGGCGGCGCCGCGCGGTGCCGGCGGCTTCGGCTACGATCCCGTCTTCTTCTATCCGCCGCTCGGACGCACGTTCGGCGAGCTCACAGATCGCGAGAAAGAGGGCGTGAGCCATCGCGCGCTGGCCGCGCGCGCGGCCCGGGCGCTGCTGAGCGGATGATATACTCCTGAGCCGATACGTTGCCGCGCGCGGGCGGGGTGTGGCGCAGCCCGGTAGCGCACCTGCTTTGGGAGCAGGGGGCCGGAGGTTCAAATCCTCTCACCCCGACCATCTTCGAGGGAGCGATGAAAGCGCAGATCTCGATTGCGATGCTGGTGCTGGCGGTCGCGGCGCCGGCGTGGGCGTTCAACTGTCCGGTCGTCATCAAGCAGGCCGAGGACCTCATCAAGAAGGCCGAGGGAACCAAGGTGAACGCGGACAGCAAGCCGCTCATCGACGAGGCCAAGAAGCTCGTCGCCGAGGCGAAGACGCACCACGAGAACGCGAAGACCAAGAAGGACCACGGCGACGCCATCCGCAAGGCGAAGACGGCGTCCGCGTACGCCGAGGAAGCGATCACGCTGGCGACGCCCTGACGCGCAGCAACGGCACGAGCAGGCGTGACCAACTTCAGCGGGCAGGTGGTGCTAATCACCGGCGCCTCGTCGGGCATCGGTGAGGCGCTGGCCCGCGAGTTCGCGCGGCGCGGTGGAGCGCTCGTGCTCGCCGCGCGCCGCACCGACCGCCTCGACCGGCTGGTGGCCGAGCTGACCGCCGGCGGCGCGCGCGCGATCGCCGTGCGGTGCGACGTCACCGTCGACGGCGACCCGGAGCGGGCGGCCGCCGCAGCCCGCCAGAGCTTCGGCCGGCTCGACGTCGTCGTGGCCAACGCCGGCTTCGGCGTGGTTGGGCCATTCGCATTGCTGAGGCTCGACGACTATCGGCGCCAGTTCGAGACGAACGTCTTCGGTGTCCTGCGCACGCTCAAGGCGACGCTGGCTGACGTGCGCCGCGCCCGCGGCAGGATCGCCGTCATCGGCAGCGTCAGCGGCCACATCGCCACGCCCGGCTCATCGCCCTACGCCATGAGCAAGTTCGCCGTCCGCGCGCTCGCGGAGGCGCTGGGCCACGAGCTGGCGGCCTCCGGCGTGTCGGTGACGCTGGTCAGCCCGGGCTTCGTCGCCTCCGAGATCCGCCGCGTGGACAACGAGGGTGTCCTGCGCGAGGAGACGCCGGATCCGATCCCGAGGTTCCTGATCATGTCCACGCCGCG
>Ga0137409_10007182_pt1 | contig 11467 bp, 5 predicted proteins | sample CZODoug1_16funga_FD_122059 | JGI IMG/M metagenome (GOLD analysis project Ga0137409, IMG submission 122059) | Vadose zone soil fungal communities from Angelo Coast Range Reserve, California, USA - CZODoug1_16fungal (Hybrid Assembly) | ecosystem: Environmental > Terrestrial > Soil > Vadose zone... | reverse complement strand
CGCGCTGACGTCCCTGGCTTTCTTCGAGCTCCTGCACCAGACGTCCGCCGCGCACCAGGTACTGCACGCGATGGCCGAGCAGGTTCCAGTTGATCGGCTTCGCCAGGAAGTCCGTGGCGCCGGCCTGGTACGAGGTGTTGATCGAAGCCACGTCGTCGCGGCCCGTCACCATCATGATGGGCAGGTGCGCGCCGCCGTCGCGCGCGCGGATCGCCCTGCAGGCGTCATAACCGTTCATCGACGGCATTTCGACATCCATGAGCACGGCGTTGCAGTCGCCGGCTTCGACCGCCGCCACGGCCGCGGTGCCGTCCGCTGCTTCGGAGACAACGAATCCGCTGCGCTCCAGCGCGCGCCGCATGAGCAGCCGCGAGCCGGCGTCGTCGTCGACGATGAGTACGTGGATGGGTTCGGAGGGAGTACTCGGCACTTCAGGCAACCTTGGCGTTGTCGAGCGCTTCGAGCTCGGAAAGGGCGACCGTGCGCTGGGCGCGCAGCTTGGTCATGCAGGCGGGCAGTTCGGTGATGTCACCGCCGCGCGCCGCGTGTTCGATCTGCCGCGCGATCGCCGCGACATTGGTGGCGCCCAGGTTGGCGCTCGAGCTCTTGAGGGTGTGCGCCGCGCGCGCGACGTTCTCGGCATTGCCGACCTTCAGGGCGTTTTCCATGTCGGCGAGCAGCTGCGAGGAGTCGTCACGATACAGGGCGATCAGCCGCGACAGCAGCCGGTCCTGTCCGTCCGGGTCGAGCTGGCGAACCGCTTCGATGGCCGCATGGTCCAGCGTCACCTTGTTAGCTGCCGAGCGCGACACCTTCGAGGGCAGCAGGATGTTGCGTAGCTGCGCCAGCGTGAAAGGCTTGGCGAGATAGTCGTTCATGCCGGCGGCGAGGCAGGCCTCGCGATCTCCCGCCAGCGCATTGGCGGTCAGCGCCACCACGCGGGTCGGTTCGAGTTTGCGGGCCACTTCGCGCTCGCGCAGTTTTCGCGTGGCGATGAAGCCGTCCATGACGGGCATCTGGCAATCCATGAGGACCACGTCGAATTCCTGCTTCTCGAGCGCATCCAGCGCCTCGACGCCGTTGCCGGCGTGCATGGCGTCGCAGCCGAGCCGCTGCAGCATCTCGAGCGCCAGTGTGCGGTTGACCATGTTGTCTTCGACCAGGAGCACCGAGAGATGATCGAGCACGGGTTCGTTTTCCGGCGCGAACATGGCGGGTGCGGAGCTGACGTCGTGGAAGGGCACTGCCTGCAGCGCTTCGTGCAGGGCACGGCGCAGCATGCTCTGGCGAACTGGCTTGGAGAGGCGACGCATCGGCGCCAGCTGCGTGACGAGGGCTCCTTCGATATCGTCGGCCACCGAGCTCACCATGATCGCCGGGATCGACTTCCATTCATGGCGGCGGCGGACGCCTAACAACCAGTCCACGCCGTTCTGTTCGGGCATGTGCCAGTCGAGCACGATGATCTTCGGCGGCGTGTTCGCCGCCTGCAGTGCGTTCAGATGCGCCTGCGCTTCGAGAGCGCTGGCCGCGGTCGTCACGATGAAGCCCCAGGCTTCGAGCTGCGACCCGAGGATCTCGACGTTGATGGCGCTGTCGTCCACGACCAGCACGCGCGTGCCCGGCGCCAGCATCAGCCCCTGCGAAGTATCCGAAGCAATGGCGGGCGCCGCCGGCAGCGTGACGGCCAGCGAGAACGTCGAGCCGACTCCGGGCTGGCTGACCACCGTGATGTCGCCGCCCATGAGTGTGGCGAGCTGGCGGCTGATCGCGAGGCCCAGGCCGGTGCCGCCGAAGCGCCGCGTGGTCGAGCCGTCTTCCTGCACGAAGGCATCGAAGATCGCCGCCTGGTTTTCGGGGAGGATGCCGGTGCCCGTGTCGACCACGTCGATCACCAGCGCGACATGCGTCTCGGACGGAATCACGCCGCGCGCGCGGATCAGCACGTGGCCGCTGGCGGTGAACTTGAGCGCGTTCGACACCAGGTTCATGAGGATCTGGCGGATGCGCAGCTCGTCGCCCTTGCCCCAGCGGTGCATGTACGGATCGACGTCGAGCAGCAGCTCGATGCCTTTCTGGTAGGCGCGCTGCGCGAACAGATCCATGACTTCTTCAACGACCTGGCGGACGTCGAGGTCCTGCGATTCCAGGCGCAGCTTGCCGGCCTCGATCTTCGAGAAATCGAGAATGTCGTTGATGATCGCGAGCAGTGCGTCGGCCGAGCTCTGGATCGTGGCCGCGAAGCGGCGCTGGCGCGGATCGAGCTTGGAGTCGAGCAAGAGCTCGGTCATGCCGAGCACGCCATTCATCGGCGTGCGGATCTCGTGCGACATGCGCGCGAGGAATTCGCTCTTGGCGCGGCTCGCAGCCTCGGCGAGGCGGCACGCCTCGACGCTGTCGTTCATTGCCTGGCGCAGCGTCTTGTTGGCCTCGGCCAGGCTCTTGGTGCGCTCGATCACTTCGGCTTCGAGCAGATCGTGCTGTTTCGCGAGTTCCTGTTCGCGCGTCTCGACCTGCCCGAGCATGACATTGTAGCCGCGCATGAGCGTGCCGATTTCGTCATCCGAGGTGACGTCGGCGCGCCGTGAATAGTCGCCGCGCTCCGCCGCCTGCATGGTGTCGACCAGGTTGAGCAGGGGCGAGGCGATCTGGCGCTGCACGCGGCGCGCCAGTAGATAGGCAATGGCCAGCGCGACTACCGAGCTGCCGAGCAGGATTCCGAGCTGCACGAACATCGTCTGTTGCAGCTCGAGCAGGCTGGCGCGCACGTACAGGTGGCCGATCAGCTGGCCGTTGTCGGTGATCGGGTAGACGAGGTGGAGCGCCGACAATCCGTCGAAGCGATGCTGGTGCTCGCTGCTCTGGATCGCCTGGGCCTGCCACTGCTGGACCGGCGTGCTCTCGCCATCGCTGGTTTTCATCAGCATCGTCTTGCTGCCGGCGTAGTGCATGAGCACGCGCTTCTGGCTGTCGATGAGCAGCGCTTCTTCGACGTTCGGCTCGACGCGCAATGCGCTCACCAGCGCTTCGGCCTGGCCGAAGTCCTGGCTCTGGATCGCGGCGGTGCTGCGGCCGGCGACCACGCGCGCCACGGCGTCGAGATGCTCGTAGGCCGCGGCGTGGCTGAAGAAGTAAGTGGAAATGCCCTGCGTCAGCGCGGCGATCAGCAACGCAATCGAAGCCGTCAGCGCGCTGGCCGCGATGAGTTTCGTGCGAAGCGGCAGGTGTGCCAGTTGAAGCCGTTTCATGAGCGACGCGAATCCTGGCGCCCGACCGAGAGCGCCCCGTTGAGGCGTATCGGCTTGATTCCGCTGGCACTTGACCGGATGGGCCCCGAATTGAGAGCTATATCGCAGCCCTGAAATCTCAGGCTGACACCGATTGACAGGGGGCCGGGCGGGGGTGGGGCGACGCCTTGGCTAACCCATTGTTTTCGTGGGTTTTGCCTTGACACCCGCCGAAGGCGCCGCGAAAATCGCGACCCCTTCAAAAGGGGCCGTTTTCGGCGCGTGGAAAGGTAGCTCAGCTGGTTAGAGCACGGCACTCATAATGCCGGGGTCGAGGGTTCGATTCCCTCCCTTTCCACCAATTTTCTCGGCACTTACGTGCGTCCCTGCGCTCCTCAGCAAGAGTAGTGCGGGACTTTTGCGGGACGGTTCCTGGCACACCTTGTTCGCTGCTTCGATCAGCGTCGTGATCTCGGCAGCGGAGTAGTGCGTCGTGATCCGCGCGGACTTGTGCCCGAGCAAATCCTGCCGGTCCTCGAAGCTCACGCACGCCGCCCGCAGGCGCCGACCGAACGTGTGCTTCAAGTCGTGCACGCGAATACGCCGAAACCCGTTTGGGCAGGGTGCCTTCAGAGTTTCCTCGTATCGCGCCGCTGCGCGTCGTCTCGCCGCTTTCCATCCCGAGTTGTTCATGCCCGTTAGTGGTTTGCTCGCACGCGTGAACACGAACTCCGGATGCTCGCCCCGCACAGAATCGATCACAGACTTCGCGACGTCGTTGAGCACGACGACACGATCGGTCTTGTTCTTCACCTGTGCGGAAGGAATCAGGAACACGCTCGTTTCCAAATCGGGAATTGCGATCTCCCATTCCCAGCGAAGCTGCACGACTTCTTGTTCTCGCGTTCCCGTGTTCACCTTGAATAGCGCCATGCGCGCCAGGTGACCTTCGAGTTCTGAGAACAAGAGTTGCTGTTCCTCGCGCGTCAGCGGATAAGGTCGTCGCGCACCGTCGTTCGGCAGCAGGCGGACGAGCGGCGCTGTTTCCAGCCACGTCATTCCCTGCTCGTCCCGCCATGCGCGCGCCGCGAGAATCAGAATCCTGCGCACCACCGCAAGGTCGCGATTGAGTGTGCCGGCGCTGATTCCTTCGGCGAGTCGTTTCGAGAGATGCGGACGCAACGAATCCTGATGCACACGCGCGAGCGGCAGATCCCCGATCTCGCGATCCAGGCTCTTGAGAGAGCGTGCATCGCGTTCGAGGCTGCGTTTGTGCGTGTGTTCGTTCAGGTACTTCGTTGCTGCTTGCCGGAACGAGTGATCTGCGCGTCGCCCGAACACGTGTTCTTCCCGCAGTTGCGCAAGCCTGCGGTTGAGCAGGTGCGCCGCTTCGTCGAGATCGCTTGTGCCAGTGCTTTCGCAAAGTCGTCCGTGTCCCTTGATCCACTTATCGACATGCCAGACCCCACCACGTTTGATGAGGCCGGGCGTTCTCTTTTGTCCCATGGGTTGCTCCTAGCAGCCGCGGGACGCCCGTTGCGGCTCTTATATTCATCAGCCCATGCGTCGAGGTCAACGCGATCGAAGGCGAGGCCTTGTGATCCGATGGGAATGACCGTGAGGGTTGGTCGGACTTCGCGATTAAAGCGGTTCTTGTCCATGCCGAGGTAGGCGGGGCATCCCGAAGTCGCAGGAAGCGTGGCGCCATCTCATTGTGGTTAGTCCGCATGCCTTTCGCCAAAGTGTGGTTCCCGTGGCTTAGGGACGAGTTGTCACTCAGCGCTCAGGTTGCCGCGAAAGACTTGAAGGGGGAAGGCCGAGTTTCGCGGAATATTCCGGCGATTTCCGCCGCGTTCCCCTAGTTCTTGGCTGTACGTTCGCTATTGCCCGGAGCTTCCGTCAATACAACGCCGGCCTTGCCAGGCGCGGCAACAGATGACTATTCAGCCGACGCTCATGCGTCGACATCGTCAAATATGCTTCGAGAACCGTGTGGCTTGTCGATGGTCTCGGCAGTGCCGAGTGATCGGGATGCCTTATCCGGACGCTCACGATCATGGTCGCTGATCCAGTCTTTCGCTAGATCGACCTCGCGTTTGATGATCCGCACAGCTTCCGGATCGTCACCGAACTTGTCCTTCAAAGTCTTTAAGCTGTCGAGCATATGTTCCATATGATCGTCTGCTGGCTCATCGTCCCTGTATTCATCTTGCTCCCTTTCTCGCACGCGACTCAGCGCGGGCAACAATTCTGCGCGGACTCTGGCGACAAGCGTGTCGAATTCAGCATCTGTGAAAACGTTGCGAATTTCCTCGTCGTCAAGCGCGTACACGTCTTCGCCGGCGATGGCATATTCACTAACTGCTTGGACGAAAGCCTGCCTTTTCTCCTCTGGTAATAACCCCAGCTCATGCAGGCGCATGGCGAGGCGAACTTCCGAGGAAGAGTTCAGACGCAGACCGGGATGACAAGCCTGATCAAGAAGCTCCGGGTTCGTCTGAAGGTACAGGGCCAGAAATTCCTTAGAGCAACGTCGGGAGAGAAACGAATGTAGCGACCACTTCGCGCCCCAGATCGCCAGATGCTGAGACTTGTATTTCTCGCTCGCAGTGAACTCAGCCAGCCGCGCGATCATCTGCGGATAGAGAGGCTTTGGCACCATCACTGCTCGCTCAATCCCGACATTGCCGCAGGTTACCTGCTCGATAAGGTTCTCTGGCGCGCTTCCCAGCAGGAAAATGCCAAGAAGGTCAGGGCTTCTAGCCAACGCCGAAGCGAACGCATCGCCGATCGTCGGGTGCTTGAACCGCCATACCGACTCGCCGTCCGACTGTTGGTGCACGACGAGACTGCCGTTTAAGGCCTCCAGTGCTGTAATGCATTTCCCGAGGCTACTGCCTAACCTGCGCAGCGCATCTTCTTCGGTTTCCTGCAATGCAATCGGACTTTCGAGATGGTCCTTCTTCATATAGATAAGCGCCAGCGCTGCCAAACTGTCCTTATCCAGCCCGTCGAGCACCTCTTGAAGCAATTGCTCTCGCTTCTGCACGAACTGACCAAGCGAGTATTCCGTCAGATAGAGCCGCTTCGTGAATGTTGGGTCGGCAAGCCGCCTTGCAATCTCGGGAATGAAACGTGGGTGCGCCGCCACCGAAGGAAGATGTGGTTTGATCTCGGCTCTGAAGGCTGAGGGTTGATTCCCGAGCTTCAGATGGTTGTAGAGAATTTGCTGCTTCTCCTGAATTGAGAGGTCGTGAACATCAATCACCACCTGACTTTCATTGAGTAACGGGAAGGCACCTTCTTTAAGATCACGCCGAGCGCGCTTGTAGATGTAGTCTCGCGATGTCATCACGATCTTGGCCCCCTGACGCAACATTGTTCTTACCTGCGGCAGGATGTGATTCCAAGAATGCGCTAGAGACGATTCGTACTGCATGATGCCGAAGGCGTCATCGACCCAAAAGAACTGCGATGGTTCTTCGGGATTCCATCGATCTTCCACTTTGGCGGGATCATTCAGCTTCAGCACTGACGAGCCCCACCTGTCGGCAGCGGCCATGGCCAACATAGAGGCAATGGTTGTTTTCCCCGCGGCAGGCTCACCGATCAGCATCACGAACCCGTGTTCGTTCAAGGCCTCCACTGCTTTCGCGTAAGAGGCCGTGATGACAACCTTCGCGAGGTCTTCGCGCATCGACTCCAGCACTGCGCGGGCTTGGGCATAGGCGCGCTCATCCAGAATCTGGCTCAAATCTCCGAGTCCGTACATGCGTGGCACATGCATGCGCAGGTTCTTCCTCTCCCTAATCTGTTGATTGATCCAGGTCGAGCCAAGAACTAACACATGCCCAACCCCGGCCTTTGCCAGCAGGGTTTTAACCTTGGTCGTCTGCGCTCCGGAAATGCCGGCATTCGTCATTAGCACGTAAACGTCGCACTGACATGCGGCCACGAGCTTGCGAACTTTCTCTATCTCGTCCTTGATGTCTGAAAGCTTTAAGTTATGACCGGGCTTCGCCGTAAACTTGCACTGGATTACGAAGCGCCCTGTATAGACTTCGCCCGGCGCGGGAATCCAAGTGCCGGCAAACGCGCCATCCTTTCCCGCGTCGTTGGAGTCGAGGAACGATTCGACGGTCTGCCCCAAGATCTCTCGGCAGATCGTCTGGCACAGTTGCTGAAAGCTATTCCAACCCAGGCGGTGTAATTCGTACATAGCTACCGGTCTACGCGAAGGTCAAGTCTATCTAGCGACTCAAGGGTCTGGACCACCGTCTCCACAAGGCTCGCGTCGAAATCGTCGCGATTCGCTTCTTCGTGCGTGCCCTTGTTCAGATAGGTCCACACTAGGTTAGCGGCCGGGATCCCGAGAATTTGACCGTAGGCGGCTAGCAGCACGGGCTTGTTGGCGTGGTTGAAGGTCGTTGCCTCTTCGAGCCGTTTGCGGAGGGCTTCGCATAGATTACGCAAGCTTGGTTCCGCACCGACACCTAGCAAAACGTTCAGCACACCCAAGTCGTGGCTTGCCAACCAGCGCCACACCTTCTGAGACATCATCTCGAGGCCCTGCCGGCTAGACGCGAGAGCCTCGCGATTATCCAGCGCGTCTTTTGAGGCGCGTGCCTTCAGCACATAGCTCTTGGTGGGGACATTGCCCGTCACGCGAGGTTGGTAGTTACCGGTGTGGTTGCGGAACAGGTAGACCTCGCAATCGGCGCGCCGCTGCGCCGGCAAGTGTTGTTGGATGTCCTTGATGAACTCGTTGCTGTGGCAAGTGACGATGAGCTGTGTTTCGGCGAAATGATCACTTTCGAAAATTGTCTCGCGGATGCCGCTGCGGTGATCGTGGTCGATGGCGTTGATCGCGTCGTCGAACACGATCAGCGGGCTCTGGATGCTCTGGCTCTTCGCAAGCAGGATCGCCAAGCCAAGGCACCGAATGTGGCCTTCGCTGAGTATGTGCAACGCGTCCACGCGCACACCAGGATTGCCCCGGAATGAAATCTCTATCTTCTCTTCCCCGGACAGTGGAAGGCGGAGTGCCGCGAGCTTGTCCGCCTCCAGGTCATTGCGGTTGAACTCGTTGTACAGGGTCATGGCCGCGTCGTTGAGGCCTGCCATCAAGGTGCCAGGAAGCTGGTTGCGATAGGTTCTGAGCAACGCCAAGAAGCGGTCGTATGCTGCCTTGATGGGAGCGTCGCGTACGCTGTCGACCGCTTCTTTGGCCACCTCTTGAACACGCGCTGCGTTTTCTACGTCGAAGGCCGTGATCCGGCCCTTGGCCGCCGCTACGCCATCGATGAGCTGCTGGCGCTTCAAGTCTTGGGCCTGAACAGACAGTTGGAATCGGTTGAGTTCGTCGCGCTCGGCGATGTTTCGCTGACGCTCTTGGCGGGCCAGTAGCGAGGCGGAGTCTTGCGCCGACACTAGGTCGGCGACCTCCAAGAGGTGCTCGAGCGTCATGGTGTCGGCCGCAGCGTCGCCCTCGTGCGGCGTCCGAGCGGGATAGACCTCCGCCCACCAATCTCCCACTGGTTCGGTTGCTAGACCGGCAAGGTATCGGGTCACCGGCGCCTCTTCCTCCCCACGGCTCGCGACGAAAACGGCCAGTGTGGCAAGCTGCTGACGGAGTTCGCGCGACGTGGTGGCGGCGTTGGCCTGGGCAGTCTTGAGCTCCTCCTGCAATTCGCCGAGCTCCTTCAACTGTGCCAAGCCAGCCGTGGCCTTGTCGAAGGGATTGGATTTTGCGTCCGCCAACTGAGTGTCGCACGCCGGGCAGTGGTCGCCGTCGATAGCTTGCAGAGCCAGAACTGCGGTGTAGAGGTCCTTGAAAGAAACCTGGCTGCTGCGGGCTTCAAGCCTGGCGGCGATACCTGTGAGCTCCGCGTGACAGTGGCTCGACGCCTCGAAGGCGTTCTGCAGGCCATCACGGGAAACGCCGATGACCGCTGGCGGCACTGCGTTGAGAATACCTTCGAGGTGTTGCAAGCGGCCAGGTGTGTCGGCGGAGCCAATGAGTGCCTTCAGTCCCCCATACGTCATGCCTACCGAGTGCGTGAGGGCGAGGACAGCCTCTTCAGCCGCTAGCTCGAGCAAGGCCTGTGCCTCGCCGTTGACCGTGGTTTCGTCTGAGGCCAATGCATTGCGCTTGCCAGTCAGTGCGAGTTGCTTCGTGGCGTCGAGCACGAGCTGCTGGTCAATAGACTCGTTGAAGTGGCCCACGAACTCGTTGAACTTGTCCATGCCAAACAGCGTGGCGATCAGTTCGTTGCGCTGGGCGGGAGGCCGTGCGGCGATTCGGGAGAACGCGTCGATGCGGTTCTTCTCGATGAAGCAGAACCGAAAGGCGTCGGGGTTTCGGGCGACGACGACTTCTCGGTTTTGGTGGTCGGTTGCCCGAAGGGCCGGCGCTTCAAAGCGCCGCGCGTGGAGGTTGGCCAGATACGTGCGCTCGTCGATGCGTTTGGTTTCAGCCTCTTCTACCGAGCCCAACAGGCAAAATTCGAGGCCTTCGCAGAAGCTAGTCTTGCCGCTGCCGTTGGGGCCGTAAAACAAAATGACCCTCTTTTTCAGGTCAAAAGGTTCTGGCGTCCGAAAACCCCGGAATGGGCCTATGGTCATGTTCCGCAGCCGTTGCCAAGGCCACGCACCTTCTACTCGCACAGCTTGGATGTCGGGTGGTACGTCGGGAGTCTGTGTCAAAGCCTCGCGGGCGAGGCCGACCAAATAGATTGACCGCTGGCTGTGCTGACGAGCGGTCTGCGCCAGCCGGTCAAAGTTAGCAAAGGCGAGGTTCGCCAGTCGCTTCACCTCTGGCGGGGCTTGGGTAGCTGGCGTATGTAGCCACGCCACAAATTGCTCAAAGTCTCGCCTAGCAGATGCCATATTCCCTCGCACTTACATCGGTGCCCTACTTAAGCACTGCGCCAACTAGTTATGGGAAGCCCCGATGCCAGATAGGTGCTCGAAGCCAATCCGAAAAGCCTTGCCCGCACCGCAATTGGTATCGACTGTGGAAGTTTCGGTGTTATTTAGAGTGAAACGCAGGATAGCCTCGCGGCGCCTGTTGTTAAACACTTGGCGTCATGGCCGCCTCACTACTTATCGCTGCCCGCGTCACACCTGAGACAAAGGCGAGCTTCCGCGCGCTCGCGGATCGTCAGGAGTTGACCGAGTCTGCGCTCCTGAAGCGCATGATCGACCTTTCGATTCAGAGTGTCGGCGCGGCTAGCGGCAACGTGCTGGCGTCCGCCCATCGCGAGGCCAGGCAGGCCAGGCTGTGTATCCGGCTTCGCACCGAAGATCAGCTCTTGCTCCGTGAACGGGCCGCAGCGCGCCAGATGGCGGCGGCGACCTACGCGTCGGTCTTGGTAAGGGCGCATCTGCGGTCGTTGTCGCCACTGCCCAAAGATGAACTTCTGGCGCTCAAGCGCAGCATTGCGGAGCTCGCGTCCATCGGTCGCAATATCAACCAGATTGCCTGGGTGGCGAACGACGGCGGCAGGCTACCAGGCTCGGTGCGGGAGGAGTTCCGAGCGATGCTCAAGATCTGCGAAGCGCTTCGGGACAACACCAAGGCGCTGCTCAAGGTGAACGCCAAGAGCTGGGAGGCCGGGCATGCCGAAGTTCAGGGTTAATTTGGGCGGCGAGCCGTTGCTCGATATCGTGAGCTACGGGCGCCGCGTACCCGAACACCGCGGTCGGCTGACACCCGCCGAAATCGCGCAAGTCTCGCGCACCGTTCGAGGTGTACCGGAGGCGGTGGTCAAAGTCCTGTCGCGAGACTCGAACAAGTTTGCCTCCGTCGCTAAGCACCTCAACTACATCGGCCGCCACGGAGAACTCGAGCTCGAGACCGACGATGGCGATCATCTCAAGGACAAAGATCTTGGGCGCCGGCTGACGGAGGATTGGGACCTCGATCTCGATGAGCATCGCCGGCAATCCGGTCTGGCGGCAACACACGGACGGACGCCGCCGAAGCTCGTCCACAAACTCGTGTTCTCGATGCCACCCGGCACGCCGTCGCAGAGCGTGCTCGCTGCGGCAAGGAAATTCCTGCGAGAAGAGTTCGCACTCAAGCACCGTTACGCGTTCGCGCTTCATTCGGACGAGGCCCATCCTCACGTACACGCGACGGTCAAAGCGGTCAGCGAACAAGGGGTGCGGTTGCACATCAAGAAGGCGACGCTGCGCGATTGGCGCAGGAAGTTCGCGCAGCACTTGCGAGAGCAGGG
>Ga0137409_10007181_pt1 | contig 11467 bp, 12 predicted proteins | sample CZODoug1_16funga_FD_122059 | JGI IMG/M metagenome (GOLD analysis project Ga0137409, IMG submission 122059) | Vadose zone soil fungal communities from Angelo Coast Range Reserve, California, USA - CZODoug1_16fungal (Hybrid Assembly) | ecosystem: Environmental > Terrestrial > Soil > Vadose zone... | reverse complement strand
CACGGTGATCAACCCGAGGCTCACCATGAACGGAACTTTGAAGAGGTTGAGGCACATGAAGAACACCGCTGCGGTGCCGACGTACTCCATCTTGGGCAGGCGCATGGATACGAGATAAATCGCCATCAGCGGCCCGGCCGCGTTCGCAATCAAGGTAATGAATCCGGCGAGGACGCCGACCGAGACCGCAAACACCCATGAATGATGGTTGGTGTCGATTTCGGATCGGATGGATCGATAACGGCGCCAATAAGTCAAAGCGGCCAGTGAGACGATAATGGCACCGATCATCAACCGCGCGTGACGATCGGAGATCGATCCGAGCGTGAAATAGCCGAGGACGACTCCGGCCGCCGTAAACGGAAAAAGCCTCCACAAATAGCGCCATTGAGTGTGCCGGCGATACGAGAACACCGCGACGAAATCACCAAATATGAGCAGCGGCAGCACGATTCCGCTCGCCTGTTTACTGCTGGGAAATATATGCGTGAACAAGGCCACCGAGAGAATACTCAGGCCGGTAATGCCGCTCTTCGACACGCCGACCATAAAGGCGCCGAGAACGGCGAGTATCCATTGAAGGGGCTCGAAGGTCATGATTCCACCGGCGGCATCGTTACGGCGGAGGCACCCGCCGACTCCGAGGCGCGCCGCTCAATTGTCGGTGTGGAATTGACGGAGGCGGTGCAAGTCGATAATGACGTCGAAGCGCTGGTCGACGGGCAGCTTGGGCCCCGAGGAAAAGTCATAACGGGTGTCGAGATTCGCGATTCCGGGATGCAGGTCGTGCATCGCGCGCTTGAACATTTCCTTCGGCACCCATTCTGAGTTCGATGAGAGCGAACCGAATTCGTCGTGATAGATCGTGGCGGTGGAAATGTCCGCCGGGGTCGACGCGATGGCAAAGATGCGCGGATGCGAGCCGTCCAGATGGACGTGCTTCGCGCCCGCCATGATCAACTGCCATTCATTGCCCTGGGGCACCGCGATCAAGGCGTAGACATGATGTTGCGCGGTAAAGAAGGCGATTGAGACGACGGCAATGGCCAGCATTCGGCGGCCGCTCTGGCCCCAGCTTTCCGTCAACGCGCGGATCGACGCCACCAGGAAGCAGAGCAGCACCGCGGTCATCGTCAGGATGGTCCGATACGTCGCATAACGCTCGGACGCGATCAGGCTCACCGCACAGGCAAAAACCGGCAGACCCAAGAGCGCCGTCAGCCATACGATGCCGCGCGATCGTCCGTAGCGGCGCCACTCCAGATACGCGCCTGCCAGCAACAGCGCACCGACCAGGGACGCACAGACGAAGTACAGCGTGTGATCGCGCCGATTGTTGTCATTCAGCACGAACACGCTCAACGCATTGGGCAAGGATTCTTGCAGGAACCAGGTGATCTTTCCGCCCCAGTGATGCTCGAAGGCGACCCGGCCGGATTTGACGAACACCTTGGTGGCGTACAGCGCGCTCATCACGCAGTAGGCCAGACCCAAGGTGCCGACCACGAAGCCGAGGTGAATCCCCGCCCAGCGCGCCGTCTGAGTCAGGGTGCGCTGCCGATGCACGATCAACGCGCCCGCCAAAGGCACCACGTAAAACAATGCGCTCGGCTGATAGATGAGCGCGCTCACGATCATGAGACCGACCGCCACCGACCACTGGGCGACAGCCCGGCCGGCGCCGGCGCTCATTCCCACGGCCAGTGCGCCTTCAACGGTGAAGAAGGCAGCGAAAGCCAGCAATGCAGTCGCGACATACGGCCAGCCGACCGCCCACCCGGCCATCACCTGGGCGGAAGGTATCAGGGTCAGCAAGAGTGCAAAACACAGGCTGGTGCTGAACGACCAGCCGAGCGCTCGCAGACCGCGAAAACTGACCAGGGAGAGTGCGCCGAGCAACAGCGAAGCGGCAAAACGCATCCACTGCAGGTCCTGCACCGAGTCGGTTTGGCCATACGTGGCTTGCAGCAGCCAGCCGTAGATCGGCCGCGCATGCGATGCGCAGAATTTGATGACGGTAGCGGGCTCTTCGTGCGCCTCGCGCAAATTGGAGTAATCATCGCGCAGCCCAAAATCGTGGAATGTCGCGGGCCAATAGGTGACCAGCGGCACCAGGAACAGCGCCGCGGTGAGCACCCACGCGCGCACCCGCGTGGCAGTGCGGCCCGCCACCGCAATGTCAGCGGCCCCAATGGGGACTGAGATTGACGGTTCGGTGACGACGTTTTCAGGAACGGACATAAAGTATTGGAACCTATGATGCTGCAATGCACTGCTTACCTGCCACGGTCAAATCATTCGCTCATCGCACTGATTGCAGGAATCGCCGGCTGTGATTTGTTTGATTGGCTGGGCAGCGATTTTAGCCGCCGCCAGCCAAAAATCCGTGCGGAAACCGGCGAAAACACGTTAAATATCTGTTAGCTGGAGCATTTTGACGAAACGGGCGCATAGGAGCCTGTCTGAATACTCAGACAGGCTCCTATGCGGCGACGCATAGATTCTTGCCGCCGTGTTTGGCCCGATACAGTGCCGCATCGACGCGATCGAACGCCGCCTCCGGCGCGTCGTTCTCGTGTAATTCGGTGATTCCGCAGGAGACCGTGACTTGCACCGGCTTGCCGCGAAAATGGAATTTCAGCCCCTCAACCGCCGTCCTCACCTGATTGGCCACATTGACGGCTTCGGTCAGCCGCAGGCCGGTCAATAACACCGCGAATTCCTCGCCGCCGATGCGCGCAACGAAGTCGGTGGAGCGCAGCGCCGCCATGAAGCAGCCGGCAACGCTTTGCAGGACACGGTCGCCGGCGCGATGCCCGTAGTTGTCGTTGATGACTTTGAAGTTGTCGATGTCCCACAGCAGCAGCCCCGAGGGCGCTCCGCCGCGGCCGCGCCGCCCAATCTCCTGGGCGAAGCGTTCGTCAAAGGACTTGCGATTGGCAACGCCGGTCAATGGATCGAGCCGTGCGCCGTGTTTTTCCATGTCCAGTTTGGAATGCAGTTCCTGCGCTTCGCGTTCGAGATTCGCGATGCGCGCCCGCATGTGCTCGGCGCGGCCGTTGTATTCGATCAAACGGCTGTGCTCGCGAGCGCGAAAATCGGATACCTGCCTGGCAACCGTCTCGAGGCGCGCGCTGACGGCCGACTGCAACAGGCTCAATTCCGTGGCGCCGCTGACCTCGTCGGTGAGCTCACGAACGTGCGACATCACCGTGTCGTTCAGCGACTGCGTGTCGTCAAAATGACTGCGGTTGGCGCTGTTCACCTCCGTCAAATGTGCGGCCATTTCTTCGAGACGCTCGGTGACTTCTGACAGCACGGCAGCCACCTGCAGCCGTTCGCGCGCCAGCGATTCGCCGCGAACGTGAACCAGATCGGCGATGCGCCCGACGATGACAGCCAGCGCCGCGTCGCTTTGGGCCGCGGCTAGCTCGGCGATCAACGTCGGTATCGCTGCAGCATCGGTCCCGCCGTCTTTGAGCCGTTCCAGCAAGGCCGCCATTGCAGTGCAGGTGCCATCCCAGCGGGCGGCCTTCACGGGCAAGGGCGGCGCGGGGAGCGGCCGCGGCACGCCGAGATGCAGTACCGGCGAAGTGGCGTCGACGGCGACCACCACGGTCGTCAAGGATGCGGCGAGGAGTTCGAGTTCCGCCGCGTCCGCATTGCGCCGATTTGCGGCGGCCAGCGCCGTCAATTCGTCGTCGAGTTGCGGATTGACACCCATGCCGGCGGCGCACAGACGACCGACCAGGCGGCGCAATAGTTGCTCGATTCCCCGCCAGCGCTTCTCCTCGGCTTCCATTTCGAGCAGCGAGTCGCGATATTTTTGTTTCCAGTCGGGGGTTTCGGACACAGGCTTGGCTTCGCGTAGTGCTTTAGGATATCGGTCGGGATGCGTCAATCTTTAAGCTTGCACGAGGCGGGGTATGATTGCCAGCGGGGTATGATCGCTGGATGTGCGGCCGCTACGTCAGTCCGGATGAAGCATCCATCGAGCGCGAGTTCAATCTCGTACGCACCGAATGGCAGTTCCCAGCCAGCTTCAATATAGCGCCCTCGCAGGCTGTGCCGGCCATTCGCGGCCGCGACGGCCGCCGCGAAGGTGTATTGCTGCGCTGGGGACTGGTGCCGTATTTCGCCAAGGACAATCCCGGCAAATTCAGCACTTTCAATGCGCGGCGCGAGACTCTCGGGAGCAGCGCCGCCTTCCGCGGCCCCTGGCAATACGGTCGGCGATGCATCCTTCCGGCGCTGGGATTCTATGAGTGGCATGTGAACGAGGACGGCACCAAACAGCCGTTCTACGTTCATCTGGACGATCAAGCGATCTTCGGATTTGCCGGATTGTGGGAGGGTGCGAGTTGCACCATCATCACCATGCCGGCGAATCCGTTGATGGCCGGCATTCACAATTCCAAGGCGAGAATGCCGGCGATTCTGGCGCGCGACATGCGCGAGCCCTGGCTGTTCGGCAACACGGCAGCGGCCGATGCGGCCCTCGCGGCCTACCCCGCCGAGCGGATGACCGCGTACAAGGTCGATCCACGGGTCAATTCGACGCGCAACAACGACGAATCCTTGCTGGATCCTTTGCCGGCGGAGGCGGATTGAGCGTTTCTTGATGCAGGTCCCATCGGCCGCCGCGCGCTTCGCGCTAGGCTTTCGCCCAAGGAAGCCGCAAACCCATGGTGTTCAAACCCGCATTTCTGATTGCAACTCTGCTGGCAGCGTCGAGCGTCGCGGCAAGCCCGCGGATTTACACCTACTTGGACTCGAGCGGTACGCGGCATTACACCGACGTCCCGGACAACAACCGCTATCGGTTGCTGGTGCTGTCGCCGCATGATCGAACCGCAAGCGGCGACCGCTACGATTGGATGCTGCTCTCCAAGGCCGGACAGTACGATTCGATCATCGAGAAAGCGGCCGTCAACGCCTCCGTGGAACCGAATCTGCTGCGCGCTGTGATTGTCGTGGAGTCGGGTTTCAACTCCCGCGCCGTGTCCAAGCGCGGCGCCGTGGGATTGATGCAGCTGATGCCGGCGACGGCAAGCCGATTCGGCGTCTCGAATCCCTATGACCCGCGCCAGAATATTCATGCCGGTGCGCAGTATTTGAAATTTCTGATCGATCGGTTCGGCCAGGATGTCAGGCTCGCCCTCGCGGCGTACAACGCCGGCGAAGATGCGGTGGAGCGCAACGGCGGCCAGATCCCTCCCTTTACGGAGACGATGGCGTATGTCCCGAGGGTGCTGCGGATCTACCAGATGCTCAGGGAACAGCCGCGCGCGACGTGACGCTACGGCGGAGTTCACACAAACACGGCCGGTGCCGCGCGGTCATCGACCGCCCGGCGCCAACCAACTGCAAACTTACATTTTGCGTGGCCCCGGCGCTTTCACCGCAGTTCCCGCCACTTCGAAATGAGCCCCCGCCAGCAGCTTATTGACGCCGATGAAGGCCCGCGCCGGAAATTGTCCATGAAAGTACGTGCGGTAGATGGTGTTGAACTTGTCGAAAAGTTCCAAATCGGTGCAATACACGGTCACCGCAACGAGATCGTCGGTTTTCAACCCGGCTTTTTCCAGAGTTTGCTTGACGCCGTCCAAGACCGCGCGAATCTCATCGTCGACGTTGGCTGGAACGCGGCCGGTGGCGGAATCGAACCCGATGTGACCGGCCACATACAACGTGTCGCCCGTCATGACGGCCTCGCTGAACGGCGGCGCGGGGCGATCGGCGGTTTTCGGCGGTGCCACGTAGCTGCGCTCGGCGTCGGCGGCGTGACTCGGCAGGACAAAGACTCCGAGCAGGGAAATGGCTAGTGCTTCCTTAAGCATTCGGTGAACTCCTTCAGTTGATGGCGGCAGGGTGGGTGGTGGTTAGTCCGCTAGTCCCATCGTGTGGCGCACGAAGGAATATATATCCGCTGTTTCCTCGACCCGCTTCGACAGCGGTTTTCCGGCACCGTGGCCGGCCCGCAGATCGATGCGGATCAAGATCGGTCGACCGTGGGGGTCGGCATTCTGCATCGCGGCGGCAAACTTGAAGCTGTGCGCCGGGAATACTCGATCGTCATGGTCGCCGGTCAAGATGAGGGTGGCCGGATAGGCGACGTTCGGCAGCACGTTGTGCAGTGGCGAGTAGGCGCTCAGAGCCTTGAATTCCGCTTCGTTGTCGATCGAGCCGTAGTCGGCCTCCCAACCCTTGCCCACGGTGAATTCGCGGAATCGCAACATGTCCATGACCCCAACTTGAGCCACGGCCGCCGCGAACAGATCGGGCCTCTGCTCTTCGACGGTGCCGATGAGCAAGCCGCCGTTCGAGGCGCCTTGAATCGCGAGACGTTCGTGACTGGTCCAGTGCTGCGCCGTGAGATATTCCGCCGCAGCAATAAAGTCATCGAACACATTTTGTTTGCGCGTTTTCATGCCCGCCTCGTGCCAGCCGCGCCCGTACTCGCCGCCGCCGCGCAGGTTCGCCACTGCGTAAACTCCGCCCAACTCGAGCCAGGCGGCCACGGTAGGCGAGAACGTCGGCTGCAGGGAATCATTGAAGCCGCCGTAGCCGTAAAGGATGGTCGGATTGCGGCCGTCAAGGGCGATTCCTTTGCGTGCGGTCACGAACATTGGTACCCGGGTGCCGTCTTTGCTGCGGTAGAAGACCTGCTGCGTTCGGTACTCCGCAGGCTTGAATCCTTGCAGCGTCGGCGCTTTCCATAGGGTGGTCCGGCCGCTGTTCAAGTCGAGCCGATAGATCGTGGTGGGGGTCGTATAGTCGCTGTACCCGAAGTAGGTGATCGTGTCGCCGATTCGCCCGGCGAAACCAAAGGTCGTTCCCAAGCCGGGCAGTTTCACTTCGCCCAGCGGCTTGCCTTCGGGCGTATAGCGGCGTACCACGCTATGCGCGTCGTGAAGGTATTGGCCGATGAGTTGATGATCCACCAGACTCGCGCCGTCCAGCGTGTCCTTGGATTCGGGTACGACGTTGCGCCAATGCGCCCGATCGGGTTTGTCCAGGTCGATCGCGATAATGCGGTAGTGCGGCGCTTCATCGTCAGTCTGCACGAACAGGGTGGAGCCCACGTTGCCGACGAAGGTGTAGTTGGCGGCCGGCTCGGCAATGATGGGTTGCACCGAGGAATCGGCGCCGCTCAAGCGCGCCACCAGCAGCGTGTTCCTGACGTCGGTTCCATGATTGGATGAGACGATCAGATAACGACCATCTTCGGTCACTTGCGCGCCGATGTACCAATCGGGATCGTCGGAACGCACGTAGATTTTCGAATCCTGGGATTGCGGTGTGCCCAATTTGTGAAAGAACAAAGTGTGATATTGGTTGGGGACCTTGAGCGACGGTCCGGCCCCGGTTGCCGCGTATCCCGAATAATAGAAACCGCTGCCATCCTTGCGCCATGTGGTGTTCGTGAATTTGGCCCAGTGGAGTTCATCGGCCAGGTCTTTGCCGCTCGCGACATCGCGAACATGCCAGATTTCCCAGTCCGAACCTGCTTCCGAGAGGCCGTAAGCCATCAGCCGCCCGTCATCGCTGAAGCCGGCGCCCTTGAAGGCGACCGTGCCGTCTTTGGAGAGCTCGTTCGGATCCAGCAGTGCGCGCGCGGGCTCACGCGGATCATTCGCCACGAACAGCACGGATTGATTCTGCAGGCCGTCATTGTGGGAATACAGCCAGCGCGGTCCGTGTTTTTCCGGCGCGCTCCAGCGCTCGAAGTTCCATATCTCCTTCAACCGCCGCGCAATCTGCTCGCGTCCGGAGATCGCGGCGAGGTACGCGCTGGTGAGCTTCGCTTGCGCCTCGACCCAGGTGCGCGTCTCAGGCGAGTCGATGTCTTCCATCCAACGGTAAGGATCTGCAATCCTGATGCCATGGTATTCGTCGACCTGATCGCCGCGCCGCGCGGCTGGGTAGGTCAATCCTGCGGTGTCGGCGGCGAAACCCGTCAGTGCGAACACGACCAGCACCGCAGCCGGCATGAACGCCGGGATTGGCTTGGTTTTCATGGCTTTCCCTTGGCGGCCGCGTGATGGCCGGACGATGGCGGCATTATAGTAGTTGATTTGCGCCGGCGCCGTCCCCATAGGGGTAAGACGATGGACCCCATCCCGGCATTGACCGTCGTTTTTCGCGGATCGAAGCAGCTCTGCCGGGAATACAGCTTGGTGCTTGAAGCGAAGGCCATCGAACACGAAGCGCTGGAGAGCGGTGACTTCTGGCTGTTGACGGTGCCGCCGGCTCTGGTTCACCGAGCGTATGACGAGATCAGCCGCTATTCCGCCGAACGCAGCGTGACGCGCAGCCGGCCGATCTTGATCGAACCGCACCCCGGGGCGGCCATCGGCGCCGCCGGCTACGGACTGATTCTTCTGATAACGGCCTACTGTACCGGGATCGGCCTGTTCGGCGCCGACTGGTTGACGATCGGCGCCGTCAAGGCAGGATCCGCGGGCGAATGGTGGCGGGCGGTGACGGCGCTGACGCTGCATGTGGACCAGGAGCACTTGCTTGGCAATCTGATGTTTGGCGTCTTCGCGGGCATCGGTGCGGGCCGCCTATTGGGACCCGGCGTCGCATGGGCAAGTATCTTCGGCGCCGCGGCGCTCGCCAACTACGTGGAAATCCTGATCGCTCCGCCCGCCCATCGGGCCGTGGGCGCCTCCACGGCCGTATTCGCGGCTCTAGGGTTGCTCGCCGGACTCGCGTGGCGGCGCCGGCTCACCCTGCGCGAGCGGCGCTGGCACGTCTCCGCGCCGCTGATTGCCGGCATCTGTCTGTTGACCCTGCTGGGCGCCGGCACAGCGCACGTGGATGTACTAGGACACGCACTCGGATTTCTGTTTGGAGTGGCGGTCGGTTGGTTGTATGCCCGCGCGGAAATTCCCCGCGATCACACTGCGCCCGTGCAGATCGCTGCCGGCATTGCGGCCGTGTCATTGATCTGCGTGGCGTGGCTCCTGGCGCTCGGCCACGCAACGTAGATCCCACCCTCGCTCAGGTTTTTGCCACCACGCCGCCGGGCGTGAGTTTGTCGATCGCCTGAGGCAGAACCTTTGAAAGCTTCGCGGATAGATCCTCGGGGGTCATGCCGAACTTGGCCGCGAGTTGCTTCATGGTATCGGGGCCGAACGCTTGATGAACCTGGTCGGCAGTGATGGGCTGATTGGCGCCGGTCCCCACCCACGAGCGCACCGTGCCGCCGAGTCCTTGCTGCTCCAATTGCGCGACAATCCCCTGAATGCCTCCGTGTTTTTCGATCAGACCATTGACCACCGTGGCCATTTCGGCACCGACCACCCCACCCAGCAATCCGTCGAACATACCCATGTTGAGATACTCCCCACGATTAGACGATTAGAACGAGAACACCAAATTTACCGTGGCCACCGTATCGAGCTTTTTGATGGTCGCCGGCGGATTGGAATTGTTGGTGATTCCATAGCCGACACTCAAGGCCAATTTGTCGGACATCTTGACCGTCAAGGCGATTTCGTCATGCAGCATGGTATTGCTCGAGCCCGCTTCAACCAAAAATTTGTCGGTTAGAACCGTGGTCTGGGTGAATGCATGCGAGAAGTCAAAGCCGGCAGTACCGATTGCGTCCCCGGTCGCGTCGTGCAGGACACGCGCGGTCACGAGCCCGCTCAGGTCCTTGAAGATGTCTTCCGGGCGCGATCGCCGGTAACCGGCGCCAATCTGTCCGGACAATTTCGTCGCGTCGTTATCGATGAACTTGTAGCCTAGACCTGCCGTGATGCTGCCTTGATACCGGAAACCGTCGAACAGATCGCGCTCGTAGCGAAAGCCGACGAATGCGAATAGATCGCTCGAGATGTTGTAGTTGCTCTGTAGCCGCGTCTCCCAGCGCTCGGCAGACACGATTCCGTTGCTCTTACCATACAGCCCGCCGACGTAGACCGAATTCTGCCACGCGCCGTCATAGCGGCTCATGTCGAGATTACCGTTGATCGATTCCGAGTCGCTATTGCCGCGCGAACTCAAGAATCCAAACTGACCCTTGCCGATCCACACTCCCATGGGCGGCGGCGGGGGAAGGTCGTCGGCCCATGCGTCGATCGCGGGGAGGAGAACCAGAAGCGCCGCTGCATACGCCCTGCCGGCGCGCAGACTTGGCTTTTCAAGCACGCTTCGCGAGCAAGTCGCGGATTTCCTCGAGAAGGACTTCGGATTTGGGCGGCGGAGCAGGAACCGCAGGGGCCGGCCGCTTGAGTCTGTTGAGGCCATTGATCACCAAGAACAGCACCAGGGCGATGATGACAAAATCAAAAGTGGTTTGCAAAAAGGCGCCGTACTTGACCAGCACCTCCTTGCCGGTTGGATCCTTGCCGAGATCGATGGCCAAATCGGAGAAATTCACGCCGCCGATGACTTTGCCGAGAGTCGGCATGAAGATGTCGCCCACCAGCGAAGAGACGATCTTTCCGAAAGCTGCACCGATGATCACACCGACTGCCAAATCGACCACATTGCCTTTCATCGCAAATTCTTTGAATTCTGCAGCTAATCCCACGGCAATCTCCTTATTAAATTAGTGAATCGCTCCGAACACTTTCTTCAGCAGACTGCTCGCTTGGCCGAGCGGATCCTTGCGAATGGCGTGTTCCTCCTCCGCCATCATCTGGAACAGACCGTCGAGCGTCTTGTCAGTTACATAGGATTCAAGCGTTGCGTCCTCGGGCTTGAGAACTCCGAAGGCAACCGCCTTCTTCGCCAGCTGGTCGTAGGTTTCGCCCAACTTCACCTTGTTGGTGGCATGGGAAATGACGGGTTCGAATTTCACCTTCAACGGCGCATACGTGGCTTGTTTGAAATACTGCGTTGCCGCATCGTCGCCTCCCGTCAGAATGCGCTTGGCGTCTGCGAGGCTCATTTGCTTCAGCGCCTGCTTCAACAGATCCTTGCCCTGCGGCACGGCGGCCTCGGCGGCGCGGTTCATCGAAACGATCAGCTGGTCCAGCTGATCGCCTACGCCGAGCATGCGCATCATGCTTTCGGCCTTCGCGAGTTTCGGCGGCAGATCTATCTTCACTTTCGGGTTCTTCAAAAACCCGTCGGTTACGCCGAGCTTGCCCACCGCCGAGTCTATGCCTTGATCGAGAGCCTTTTTCAACCCGGCCGATGCATCGTCATTCGACAGCGAACTCAATGTCGCGCCACCCGCGCGGTCGCTCACTGCGATCGAGCCGAGAGTCATCGCAAGAATACCGCCGAGGAACAGCGCTGATTTCATCGTGGCTACTATGCGCCATCATTCCGCCACGATGCCAGCTCAATGCGGGGGTAGGCGCGAGGACAGGGAGCGCCACCAGGCCGCGGTCAGCAGCTCGGCATGGTGCTGAGTGAATACGCCGCACAGGGCGGCCGGTATCGACAGGAAGGGCAGCCACTGCTCGGGAAAGACATCGCGCGGGCCATAGTGGAACCAGGGTTC
>Ga0137409_10007180_pt1 | contig 11468 bp, 4 predicted proteins | sample CZODoug1_16funga_FD_122059 | JGI IMG/M metagenome (GOLD analysis project Ga0137409, IMG submission 122059) | Vadose zone soil fungal communities from Angelo Coast Range Reserve, California, USA - CZODoug1_16fungal (Hybrid Assembly) | ecosystem: Environmental > Terrestrial > Soil > Vadose zone... | reverse complement strand
TTCGTTAACCTGGCTGCCGGTCATTTCGACCTTGCTGGTGAAGGGCACAGCAGAGTCGCCGGGCGGGACGAACGACGGCAGGTGCTGGGACAGAATGACGGATCGTTCCGGATTAAAGTCAGGATTTCGCAGACGTCCGAGTTGCTCGTTCCTGTCCTCGTAGACCTCGATACCCGAGGCGGGAACAGCGAAGGCCCTTGGAAACACCGATTTGTTTTCGAAAATCGCTGCGTATCCATTGTTGAAGACGAGCTGAAAACGGGGGCTCGACGAAACCTCCTTGAACTCCGGTGCACGCGTCGTCACCACGAGATATTTCACGTTCAGGAGGTCGAACCTGCGATCCCGCCATTTCAGCAGATTGGCGCCGTTGAAGTAGATGCTCTCCATCCGATCCTCAGCGATATCCCAGGTAAAAGTTCGTTGCTCGGGGGTTAAACGAGCTTCAAAACCGTCGGCAGAAGAAATGCCGTACATCATGTTGCCGTTGATCAAGTAGGGCGAACCGAGTTGAGCGACGCGAAAGCGTGCGGGATCAAGATTCTTCGCCAGGAAATCAAATACAGGCGAAGGCGGGAATATGTCGGCGGGCCGGCCAAATCCTGCATAGCCGTAACTGAAGGTCGCGAGGTCGAACATCGCGATGCCGCAGGTCACGATCGGAAACAGGCGGCCTCGAAGACCGCCCCATAATCTCCAGAGAATTGGAACGGCGCCCACCAGCAACAGCGTTCGCGAAAACGAAGGCCGCCGCATGACCTCGATCTTGAATTCCGTCCAAAGCTGAAGTTTGTAGGCGAGCACCAAACCCACCAGGAAGGGCACCGCAAGAAGACACACTGCCAGAAGCCGCTTGCGCCCGGAAAAGCGCGTCTCCTCTTCGAGCGCCGAAATGCCCAGACCCGCCAGGCTGGCTATGGCGAAGCTTCCCAGCAGGATCATTCTTTTGTTTTTTATCCCGTTCAAGACTGGTATATGGAGCGATATCCAGTTCAGCGGCTCGATCCCGTAAACGATACCAAAGGAAAGGATGGTGAGCACGGCAAGGAAAAGAACGGCTGTCCTCGCTCTATGAAACAGGGCCAGTGACGCCGCCAGGAGCGTAATCATTCCGAGGTATGCCGCGCCCTCCGGAACCAGAATGCCGGCGGAGTTCGGACCTCTCAAAATGTCTCGTGAGGCAAAAGACAGCGCCTGATGCAGCGGTAATGCGGGCCACCTGGCTCCCAGAGTATCGCCCATCTGCCCCACCCATTCGACCGTGGGGATCATTTGAATCGAAGCGACTCCCAGCGCCAGAAGCCCAACCAGGGTGAACGACACCAGGAACCCAGTATCGAAGCTCCGGCCGCGCAGGTTGATCGACGAGGCCCAGATGACGATGGCCCAGGCGGTTCCTGTCAGCGTCACATGAAAAGCGGTTTCCGGATGGCCGGCCAGAACAGGCATGGCGAACGAAAAGGCCGCAAGCGCGAGCGATATGGTGGACCGGTCACGATGAAGGCGCTGAACCGCGTAGCATATCAATGGAAGCCAGAGCGCGGCATCGCTCATCGGCGTCCCCTGCCACGCGGTCATGAAACCGCAGGAGGCGAAGACAATTGCGGAAAAGATCGCGCCTGTTCGTGATCCTCCAATCGATCGGACGAACAGAGCCATGAAGACTGCGGACAGAAACATCTTCAGAATGATGCCAAGCGTCCAGGCGAGTGGCAGGGGAAGGATGTAGTAAAGAGAGTTGAGGGGATAGAACAACGCGGCCTGGGCGGCGTTGAAGGGAGCGCCGAACAATATGTGCGGATTCCACAATGGAAGGATTCCGCGGCGAATGGACTCCGCCGCGAAGGCGCGATACGGATAAAAGGACGTGACCAGATCCCCGATGTCCGCATACGTTCGCGTCGCGTCGAACTTCGCGCGCCCGAACCATGCGGGGAAGTAATCGATGATGTCCCAGGGAAGCGGGACCCTTCCTGTCAGCACCGGAAAGTAATTCACGCCGACGAGCAGCGCGAATAACAGCCCGGCCAATTGCCAGAAGCCGCGCTCCGATTCGAGAACAAGCTTCAATTTGGATGATCGCCCCACGTTCTCCACCCGTATCTGTAGCGGCGGTCTATGACCGCCGGCGCTTATAGAGCCGGCGGTCATAGACCGCCGCTGCAGCTGCTAGTCGTTCGAGGCGAATCGGTCAACGCCCGCCGAAGATGCGGCGGTGCGGTGGGCAGGTCTCGGCTCCCCGCCATAACGGCGAAGATCCCCTTCGACCATCTCCTCCACAAGGCTGGCGAAGGTCCGCGCGTATTTCCAGCCGAGCGTTCTGGCGGCCTTCGCAGTGTTCCCATGCAGCAAGGTGACGTCGGCTGGGCGGAAGAGCGCGGCATCCTGGACGACATACTCGTCCGGGTCCAACCCGACGTAACCGAACGCAATCTGCAGAAACTCGCGGACGGAATGCGTCTCTCCGCTCGCAATCACGTAATCGTCGGGCTTGTCCTGCTGCAGCATGGTCCACATCGCCACGACGTAGTCCTGGGCGTGTCCCCAGTCGCGCCAGGCGTCCAGGTTCCCAAGGCTCAGCCGCTTCGCGAGGCCAAGCTTGATCCTGGCGACGTGCGACGAAATCTTTCGCGTCACAAACTCATTGCCGCGCCTGGGACTCTCATGGTTGAAAAGAATCCCGTTGGACGCGTGGAGGTTATAGGCTTCACGATAGTTCCGTGTCAGGTGATAGCCCGCTACCTTCGAGATGCCGTAGGCGGAGCGGGGATGCAGCGGTGTCTCTTCGTGCTGGGGCGATGCGGGAGCCTCGCCGAACATCTCACTGGAGCCTGCGAAATAGAAGCGGGCGTGAGGACTTACCTCGCGCACACACGACAGCATGTAGTGCGTTCCATTGATGTTCGTGTTGATGGTCGAAAACTCGTCCTCGATGGAATAGCTGACGAAGCTCTGGGCGGCCAGGTGGTAGACCTCATCAGGTTGCACAGCAGTCACGACCTTGTAGAGACTCGGGTAGCTCTCCAGCGAGGCGGGATGCAACTTGATTCTTTCGAGGATGTGTCGAATGCGCCAGAGCCGGTGTTCCGGATCCTCCAGCGCGACTCGGCGGACGATGCCATGGACGTCATAGCCTTTCTCGACCAGGAACTCAGCCAGATAGGAACCATCCTGGCCGGTTATACCCGTAATCAGAGCTTTTCGCGGTTGCACGTTCTACTCCTCCTGCAGGTTACATTACGTCTGGAATCCCATGAGCGCGACAAGAATACAGTATTTGGAGTCGTTCTGGAAAAACTCTCGCCTGACGGTAGAATCCAACTGTAGCGGCGCTCTGCGAGCGCCGGTTTTTCTTGCGTGCCATGAAAACCCGGGGTCACAGAACGCCACTACAGTTCCGTTTGCGTTTTGAAATGTCTTGCCTGCCTACCGAAGCGCAGTTGGTGAAAAAACAAAAGTTTGGCTTGGCGGAACCGAATATCGGAACTCACTGGATGTGACGCCATTCAACGTTATGGGCATTGGGCGTCCGGAAGCGGAGAAGATCTTCACAATCCCTGTGGCGCTGTCATTCTTGCGATTCGCGAGAATCAGCGAAGTTGACCATCCTCCATACATCACAAATCGGGGAACCAGAACCGAGTTTTGGTCTCCTGTGTCCGAGGTGAGACTGTCATTCATTGCCAGTTCGTCAAAACGGTCGTCGACGAATCGCACACCGATCGCGGAAAAACGCGAACGGCCGCGGATCTCGATTGTTCCAGCCAGGGTCTGTGGTATCGACGGCAATAATTCAGCCAAAAGTTTCGTCGTACGATGACCGGGCGGGATTTTCAGGCTTGCGAGGCGTACCCCGTGGCCATCGTCGTAGGTAACCTGGACTTGAATTTCAACCTGGCCCGGATTGGCTAATGCAAATCCGATGTTGTTCGAAGGGAGCGAATCAACTGACGTGGCATAAACTGTGTTTGCCGGCTTTCCTGTCAGATATGCATACAGCCGGCGGCCGCCAACTCCGGAGTAGGCAAGCCTGGCTGTCAATTCCGGCACCTGCTTCGAGTCTGGTGTCAGAACGACATAACCTTCTTTGCTGGTGCCTGTCATCAATTCCGGAAAAAGCGTTTCGTCTGCCGGGGCCTCAAGAAACCTCTGCGGGTCGACACACTCCAGACGGGTCATTTCAACCTTCTGCGGCGCCGTTCCCAAGACGTCCGTTTTCTCCGGACGGTATTCCAGGTTGTCCCAGGCCTTGCTCCAAATAACGGATTCCCCAAATAACTGGTAGAAAGCTGCCGGTTCCATGAGACTGACATATGTCGTGAACGGTTTGTTCAGATATGCCGGCCTCGCAAACGTTCCGAGGATTGGCTGGCTTCCCTTTTTGAAAACCAACTCGACACCAGCAGGTCTCAGGAGAAGCCTCGCGGGCGAATACGTCGCAGTCAGTTCGAGCCGAATGAGGCCGCACGTGCTTGGCTGTTTCAGTGAAAGGCTTCCGGACCCATCATCTGAGCGAGTGGCTGTGAACTCCAGGCCTTGAGCAAGCGGCCTTTTTGCGTTTTCTCGCGGATGAAGAATGTAGTGTCCTTCTTTTTGTTCTCCGATCGACGCGAGCTGGAAATGCGTGTAGAGATATTCAAAGATCCTCGGAACTCGTGTAATGATTGGGATGCCATCGATAGGCCAGACCGCAACAGAATCCAGGGAATAAACGACATCCAAACCTGCAGGACGTTGTCGTTCAAGGGCATCGACGTAGAATTCCTGCAGTGCCTCAGTTGCACCCTGAAAGCTTTGGAGGACGGGCGCAAAAAGCGGGCGATGCAGCGCTATCGGAATGTAGTTGTGGTAGGGGAAAGGAAGTATTGGTACCGCTGGCCGGTTACGAAACTCGGGAGTCAGCAGCGTTGGAGGTAGTATGTATTCAAGTGGGGCCGTATCGGATGACATTTTTTCAATCGCTGACGCGAGCGGGACTTCGCCGTCAATTCCCTTGAGCAAATCCCGAGGCACACCCCAACTTCCCCGGGGCCATACGAACAGCAGGCCCAATACAAATACGCACCAGAGTATCTGTCCGACACGTGAATTCCATTCTTTTTTCCCGAGCATCAGGAAAGTAAAAATTAGCGGGCCAGCACCGAAGAGAACGTGGCCGCCGTCGCTTCGAACGAATGCAGACTTCATCGAAATCAAGGCTGCAATGACAAAGCCCACGAGAAGCGCTCTGTCCACAGGCTTGGACCTATATGCCGCAATTGCAGCGGCTGCCAGAGTGTACAACCCGAGAAGAGCAAGAAACAGTGTGCTCTCACGGTCCAGTTGCCATCTGAGACCCATGGTATTGGTGTATGCCGTGACCGTTTCGAAGGCATACCGCTGGTAGCCGAAAAGAGCACTGTACTGGACCGAAGTCAGTTTAAAGAGGACGCTTATTGAGAGGTTTAGAAGAATGAAGGTGGAAAGAAAAACTCCGGCAAGTTTGAGCGTCCGTGCTTCTCTCTGTATGAGGTAACTGCTGGCGAGCGTTCCCAATGCGACGATAGATCCGAACAAACCAATGTCGAGCGTTACGAGTTGCGAGACAAAGCAAGCAAGTCCGGTTGCAACGGCCCATGCAAGCTGCCGTGGAAAAGTCGTCGCGGCCAGCATGCGATAGGAAAGGACAACGCAGAGCAGCAGCAGTGTTGTTCTGAAGTTTGGGATTCCCCAGTTAAGATTCAAGAAAGCGGCGAGACAATATACGACTATGGTCTGCTTCCAGGATATTCGATCGAGTAACAAGAGGATTGCAGACATGAGTAAGGCACATACTCCCGTGAAGAACACCGACAGCATCCGATATGCATCGAACGCGGACTGCGTCACCGTTACCGACGTCGCCAGCCAGGCAATCAGTTGGGTCGCGGGCCCGTACGTAAAATGAAAGTCCCGGCCACTGATTGATCCTTGCTGGAGCAAAGTGGCGAGTCCCATAAGCCAGGACGCGTCGAGATTCGTTGCCTCTCCCAGGAATTGGCCACGCACCACGACTACAATCAACCAACATGCCGTAGCAACGAGAACAACCGCGGTTTTGGCTTTGTTATCGAAAGAGCGCATTCGCGCAACATTGTACGCTTTGAACAGGAAAATTTGGCAGTGACCTTGGGCTTCTTCCCGAATCAATCGCTAGCGGATTCCCGCACCCAAATCCAGCGATCAAGCCTCCAGAATCAGCGCATCTACGACATTACCCACGGTGTCACGCACCTGGCGGAATCCAAGTTTGCGATTCCGGAACCACAGCGTGCCGTTCGGCTTCAGTCGAAACGATGGCACGTTGTCATTGCCGATGAGGCAAATGACATCGCAATCATAGCCTTCGACGAAAGCGTCTTCCTTGACGATGATGCCGTGGTAGTAACGCGGCCGGCCGCTCCATCGCGTGATATGGATGGCTGCCGTGAGGTGGCCTGTGCTGCCGAACTCCTGGGCAACGATGGATAGGGCGACTTTTGACGTCGGCGTATCCAGGTTGGGCTGATCGCTGCCACTATTTGCAACGCCAACTTCGATGCCGGTGGCCAATCCGTCCGCATTCTGCTCGATGTGCCCGGCAAAGAACCCTCCCCAAACGCGACCTTGTGGATTCCCAGTCTTAATAGTCGAGCGCGCATCCAGCGCCACAAGATCCCGGCTGGACGATGGTGTAGAGACCTCCCGTTGTGCCGCCTCGATGATTGCGGCGGCCTTTTCACAGTCTCCGATTGGGGTCGGCGACTTCGCGGTTGCCTGGATGACAGCGGCGAATTCGTTGCCGCTATTTTTTAGGTCGGCGCCAATACGCAGCCCCTCGCTGGATCCCCAGACGTCGGAAGCAACCAGTGGATCGTAGCCAAATGTTGCAGTCATCTTATTCGTCCTCCATTGGAAGGTTTAATTTCGCAGAATGGGTGCGATTGAGCCGTTAGTGTAAATCTCCCCGAATCAATGAATCCACACCCAAACGTGATGAGAACGTTGCGCTGCATGTTCCGGGCGAGGGCTGGAGATTTGGGTTCTCGGATTGTTAGCGCTGGATAGGCAGAGACATCGACTCGCCGGACTGTGAAATGAAGTCGACGGTTCCATGCGTATCGCCACCTGCCGACAAAAGCAGAAATTCAGTCGTGTACCCGGCGCCGGTGGCGATGTGGGGGAAGACCACTTCAGTCGATTTTGCCGGTGAATCTTCCGGAAGTGCCGGCGTGGTGGCGATCAGGAACTCGCCCCGCTCGTTGTATTGTCCACGCACGCCCACAGCCGCAATCGGCACGTTGCCGGATATTCTCAGGACACCACGAAAATCCGCCGGCAAATTCGCGAATCCCGGAATCTCATTGATGAACAGCGAGAGACGTCCTTGCGCCGCAATGGAAACCGCACTCGAGGACGCGACTGGCGTGCCATTGAAATCCAGGAGTTCAAATTGAAGTGCGCCTGCCATTGCGCTGGCATTCGAGACGGCCAGGCCAGTCCGGACGGCGCCGGTTTCAGCGTATAGCCTGAACGAACGGCTGATTTCCGATGCGGCAACTCCGCTTTCGGTCACGACGATTCCCGATTGTCGAAACGAAAACACCGTGGAAGCCACGGGGGCCAGGTTTCCGGCAGCAGGGTTGATGTGCACTGTCCCGGTGCGAATCGCCTCTCCCACGCCGGACGTGGCTATGTTCACGGAAGACCGCGGAGCGATTCGATAGTCGAAACTCGAATCCATTTGAAGCGTACCCTGAACAGGCTGGTCGGTCGGATTGACGAGGAGCACTTGCGTTCGCCATCCACCTCCGTCTGCAAAGTGAGGCAAGATTATCGAGGCGGTGGAAGATGATGAGACCGGCGCCACGGGAAGCGTCGTCATCAGGAATTCGGAGCGTTCGTTGGTGTAACCGCGCAGGGCAATGACTCCAACCGGCACAGACGATGAAAAAGTAAACGAACGGGCTTGCGCGACCGAGTCTGTCGAACTGGCCGGCCGGAACGGCGCTTCGTTGAGGAAAGCCGCGACTTGAGAATTCGGACCTATCGTGGCGGTGCTTGCGCCAAAGTTCACGCCGGACGCGTCCGTATAGTAGTAAGAGACTGTCGCCGGCTGGTTATTTGGATTTGCGATCGCAAGACCGGTATTCACGGGGCCGTTCACTTCAACGTAGATTCTTCCCGCTTGAACCGGGGCGGAAGCCGGAACAGAAGCTTCGCTGACCAGCACTCCATTGGGCCGATAGCTGAAAATGGCGACTGCGCCCGGGGCCCTGCTGCCGGCACTTGTCTGAAGCCGGCCATATCCCACGCGTACCGTGGCCGATGATGAAGTAGTTTTCCAGTAATCCCCGCCGGTCGCGCCGAAGTCAAACGGCACTTTGCTGAGAGGATGCGTGAGGGTCACGCGCCGAATTGCTTCATTGGCGACGTACAGATTCGTCCCGTCACTCCAGATTGCGGCTGATAACTTACCACTCCAGATTCCCGTTGCCAGAGCCCCAGATTTCAAGAAGTGGGCATCGGAGCCAATGCCGTCCTCGACGCCTGAAATCGGATATTGCCCCGCGACAGTGTGAGTCTCACCAGTCTGCGGATCGACCGAACGTACGGTCGTGCTGTCCACCACGTACAACAGGTGCCCGTCGCCGGTAATCGCCCGGAGATTTGGAAAGAACGCGTCCGCTCCGATTCCATCGACGGGCGGTTGTACATCTATTGTCTGGCAGTTTCCGAAGTGTCCGGCCAGAACCGCACTCTCTCCGGTATTTATGTTTACTTTCACGATTGCGCATCCACGGCGGTCGGCCAGGTACAGATACGTCCCGTCACCCCAGATTCCGGCGAATGTCCACCGACCTGGCGCCACCAGGAGAGTCTTCTCACCCGTTCTCAAATCGATTCGATAGATTGACTCGTAGTTGGCTACACCGTAAAGATAGTTGCCGTTACCCCATGCCGCGTTCAGTTCGATGCCCGTCGCAAAGGTTATGACATCGCCGGTTTCACTATCGACCCGGCGGATTCTTGAATGGAGATATTCGTCAACGTATACGTAGCGTCCGTCACTCCAGAGGACGGTCGGGCTGGCAAAGCGCGCATTGTTGCCACGACCATCGGCCTGTCCACTTTCATTGTAAGCGCCTGCGAGATGTCTTATTTCGCGTGTCTTTAACGAGATCTTGTACACCGCGTAGCCGGATACGGCGTAGAGAAAATCCCCGTTGCCTGTCAGGTTTCGAGTAACGAACTGATCCGATGGAATAACACCCTGAGACAGCAGAATGTTGCTGCCGGTAATTGTAGTGACGGCCCGGGTAGAAAGATCCAGTTTACGAAGCCGGCCGTCGCCCACGTATACAGAACGACCATCAGTCCACAGAGCGCCGAATCCGCCGAAACGAGCGCCTTCGCCGATACCGTCTTCGTAGCTGCCGACGCCCACAGGAGAGCCCGCGATCGTTGTCACTTCGGCGTTAAGAAGCGCTATTCGGCGAACGGTAGAGGAATCGAAGACATAAAGGGATGTGCCGTCCCCTGCCACTCCAAGCAGAGGGCCAAATGCTGCCTGAGTGCCGATACCGTCCTTGAAACCGACACTGCCGGGAAGCCCGGCAAACGTGCCGACCTCTCCCGTCGCGATCACGATCCGCCGGACGGTTTGAGCATCGACGGCATAGACAATGGTCCCGTCGGTCCATAAAGCCCGGATACCGGGAAAGCGGGCGTCCGTACCAGTGCCGTTCGCGTAGCCATAGGCGTCAGGTTGCCCGGCCAGCGTGGTTACCGCCCCGGTCGTCTTCGATACGCGCCGTATTGCATTGCTGTCGGCAACGTAAAGGAAGTTTCCATCGCCGGTAATGGCATTGGGATGAACAAGTCCAGTCGATAACTGCGAGACTTCTCCCGTTGCCAGTGACACTTTCGAAATGATCTTCGCGTCGGCTTGGGCGACATACAGAAAAGCCGCATCGCCCCACACTCCCATCGGGCCGCGGATGTTCGAGACGAAGATCGAACTCTGCCCCGATCCGAGGTCGATCTTGTCGATCACATTGCTGTTGTAATCGGCCGCATAGACAAACTTTCCATCGGACCAGATGCCACGGACTCCGTTGAGCGATGATGCAGGCGGCGGGTAATAATCTGGCTGGAAGGTATTGGCCTGTCCCGCAATGTTCGTAGCCTGCTTCCTCGAGACATCCACTCGAAAGACGGTATTGGCAACGGCGTCGGTTCCGAACAGAAAGGTTCCTGCGCCCGACAGTCCGCCAATACGGCTTTGCCGTGTGGCAGGCGCCGTGGCGACCAGCGTTACCTTGCCGCTGGCCAACTCGACTTCATACACGTTTGTTGGATTCGGTTCATACACAATTGTGCGCGTAGTCGAATCGGCCACGGCGTTTGAATGGCTAAAGAACAAGTTGCCCGCACCGTCTCCCCAGAGATTCTGAGGAACGAATGACTGACCGGCAGTGAATTGCGGGAGAGGGAATCCGAACAGCGGTTCGAATTCGTCGGTGGAAACATTCATGCGTGCGAGCGAGATTCCGCCGACGGTGCTCGTATAGGCGAAATAGAGATATTGATCGTCCGCCCAGGAAGCGGATGGCACCACAGAACCGTATGCCGAAGCCGGAAGCGTCCGGGCTTCTCCAGACGAGAGTGATATCTCGCGAATGGCGATACCTGCATCGAAGTAAGTGGATCCCGTAATATAGGTCGTCAGGGAGTAAAACGCATAAAGCCTGGTGGAATTGCCTTTGAGTGCATATGGCGCACCCGCTGTGCGCGATTCAGGGGACCATTGGTCGACGAACAGCGAAACAGCTCCCGTAGCAAGATCGACTTTTTGAATGACGCTGCTGTCGGCCACATACAAGAATTTGCCATCACCCCAAAGGGCTCTGGGATTCGAGAAAGGTTTAGTCTCCTGCGGCGAGCCCGCAAGCGTGGATACCTGGCCTGTACCAAGCACAATCTTCCGGATCACCGCATTTTGGCTGTCAGCTATGTAAACGTTCTCGGCGTCAGCCCAGACGCCTTCCGGCGCATTGAACCGTGCCTGTGCTCCGGCTCCATCGCGGAACCCCGGCCCTGTCGTCGGTCCGACGAAATGGTCCACGACCGCCTGGGAGTGTGCAGGAATCGGTGTAAAGGCAACACAAATGAGTAAAAAGGACAACAAACGCATTAAAACCATCGCTGAAGGTAAAATTATGATCGCGCTGGAGTTCATGACTGGCCTGTGTTTCAGCCGTTCTACGGTATCAGTTCACTATGGCACTCCAATGGCCATGGTTGGCCACTGGTTTGAAGACCGTTATCCCTGTTACTCAGCGAATTTCATCCCCGCTTTGCGCTCGGCTACTCGGCCGATCATAGTCCCTGGAGAAAATCGTGCGGTAACAACGGAGCATGTCTTGAATAGTGGCAATGATGTTATGAAGGGAGGTCGATGAGCCAGT
>Ga0137409_10007179_pt1 | contig 11468 bp, 7 predicted proteins | sample CZODoug1_16funga_FD_122059 | JGI IMG/M metagenome (GOLD analysis project Ga0137409, IMG submission 122059) | Vadose zone soil fungal communities from Angelo Coast Range Reserve, California, USA - CZODoug1_16fungal (Hybrid Assembly) | ecosystem: Environmental > Terrestrial > Soil > Vadose zone... | reverse complement strand
AGGTACCTCGTCGAGCGCGTCTTCCACGTGAGCGAAGACAAGATGCCGGACGTCGGCCGAAGGTCGAAAGAGGTCGCGGTGAACCACTTCCCGGAGATCACGTGGGAGCACAGCCACGTCGTCATCGACGAGTAGCACCGCGGTGGCGTCACGTGCTTGAAGCGCCTCCCCAGATTTCATCAATCTGGTGCGCCCGCTCGTGACCTGCCTGCTCGGGCTTATCGTTTATCACTGGCTCGAAATCCTGCATCGGGGCCCGTCGCTGCTGCCCGACCGACAGGATCAGGCCTTCCCGTATGCGCTGGCCACCTTCGCGCCGTCGGGGCCGGCATAGGCGGCAGCCGTCGTGAACGCCGTCAGCACGGACGCTCCGCCGGTCAACGCGTTCCGTCTGGAGGACGTTATAGACGCGGGCGAACTCATCATCAACTTGCGCGCGGAAGGCGACCCGGAGGTGCTGCTCGCGCCGAGCGAGACATGGGATAAGCTGCCGAAGACCGTCGCGGCCGCGCGCGACAAAATGGTGTTCACCACTCTTGACAAAGAACGAGATGTCGCGTTGTTGTTAGTCCGAGCACTACAGGGAAAACCGCTGAAGGTTACAGACAAGAGCGATTTCTATGTGGGCGAAACAATTTACACATTAGGAAATCCAAAGGGTCTCGAAGGAACGTTCTCGAATGGAATCATTAGCAATTTCCTCCGCATGGAGAACACCTTCTATATGCAATTCACCGCACCAGTTTCGCCTGGAAATAGCGGCGGTCCTGTTCTTGATAACACAGGCGAGGTAATTGGCATGGTCAACATGCAATTGAAGGAAGGGCAGAATCTGAACTTTGCAATATTGGCTGTCCACGTGCGAATGCTAATGGATGGGAGACATGATCTACCATCAGACACGTACATGGATAATAATCTCGGTCCACCTCCCTCCCGTCGTAAGCCTAATTGAGAGTCTCCGATCTAAGTAGGCGAAATAAAACCAAGGGCGCAGAGCAATTGACTCTGCGCCCCTCGGCGATGTCCCAACCCTGGATGAACTGATACGCCCTCCCTCACGGTCAGGCTACTGCACCATATAGCTTAGGCCATCGTCGGACTCTCGACCGGCGTCTGGCTGGTGATTTGATAAATGGCTTCCATCACTGCCGAACGCACTTCCGGCGGCAAGCTTCCGCGCACGGCCATGCGGCGAAATGCGGTCAGGACGTCCGGCTGGCCGCTCAGTGCCAGCAGCTTTACTACTGCGAGGCGTACTTCAATGTTTGGATCCTCTTCGATGGCGCGCATCAGCGACTGAGTCTCGCCCGCCTTGGACATGAGGAACAATAACGAAAACGCATCGTAAGTCTTGTCCCGGCTTTCTCCGGTAAGATTTCTGATCGCCTGCGCGGCAAGTCCGGACGAAGCGATTGCCGAGCCGATCCTGCGACGCCGTTCTGGTGACGCCTCACGCAGAGCACGCGTGAAAACGGCGGCGCGATCCTCCTGGAATTCAAACATCGCGAGCGCGGCGGCGCTACGGACTTCGGCCGACTGGTCGTCAAAGGCCGCACTGATCTGTTGAAAGGCTTCTTCGCCGCCCAACTGCGGAAGATTGCCGACGGCGGCCGCACGCTCAGCCGGGTACTCACTTTCCAGTTGCCTCAGCATCCCGGGAGCGATCCCCGGCGCTTCAAACGGGGCATTAGTTTCCGGCACGCTTACGGGTTGGAACTCGCCGGCGGCATCGTCCTGCATGGTGCCGAACTGATCTTCAGGTAAAGTCAGCGGCGCTGCCAGGTCGATCTCTCGAACCTGATCGCGGCTTTGCATGCTGACGTCGAACCACTCAACGATGTCAGTCACACCGTCGGTGTCTGATTCCGCCGGACGGTTTTCATCAACTTCGCCGGGTCCAATCTCGAATGAAGATTCGCGTTGCGCTTCGGCCTTAGCGGATTCCTCCGCCACAATTCGCAACTGCTCAGCACGACCGCGAGCGTCTTCCGCTGCCACGCGCTCTGCCTCTTCGGCGCGAATCTTCGCCTCAATTTCGGCACGAATGCGGGCCTCAAGCTCGGCGCGCTGGCGCGCTTCCGCTTCGGCCTTCATTCTTAACTCGGCTTCGGCTCTTAGTCGGGCCTGCTCCTCTGCCTGACGGCGCGCTTCTTCTTCGGCGCGCAGGCGATCCTCTTCCGCAGCGCGGCGCCGCGTTTCCTCCTCCGCCTGGTGGCGAGCTTCTTCTTCAGCCTGACGTCGAGCAGCTTCGGAGGCGATTCGCTGGGCTTCCTCTTCCGCCCGACGACGGGCCTCTTCTTCGGCACGTCGGCGACTTTCTTCTTCGACCTTGCGTCGTTCTTCTGCCTCGGCGCGCATTTCAGCTTCGATCTGCGCGCGTAGCAGCGCTTCCTCTTCGGCGCGCCGGCGAGCCACATCTTCGGCGTGACGACGAGCTTCTTCTTCGGCCCGGCGCCGCGCAGCTTCTTCCGCCAAACGCTGCGATTCTCCTGCAGCCCTGATGCGTGCGGCTTTGCGGGCCTGCACCCGCTCAATCTCTTCTTCGACGGCCCTGAATCTCATCTCCGCGCGCCGGCGCAGTTCGTCTTCCTGGGCCTTCTTACGGCCTTCTGTTTCCAGATAGCGTCGCTCTTCTTCGGCTCGTCGACGCGCGGGCTCCTGTTCCGCCAGGCGAAGCGCGTTCAATTCGGCTTCGTGCGCCTGGTCGGCCTCTCGCATCTGTGCCTCAACTTCGGCGCGGCGCGTTTCTTCCATGGCGCGCATGCGTATTAGTTCCTCTTGAACGCGCGCCAATTCGCGTTCTGCGATCTGACGGCGATTTTCTTCTTTGGCCCGTTCCTGCGCCTCGGCTTCGATTCGTTTCTTTTCCTGCTCAGCGCGTCGCCGCGCACCTTCTTCTTCCGCCTGACGCCAACGCTCCTGCTCAGCTCGCAGAGCGTGCTCGGCCGCGAGTCTGGCGGCCTCGACTTCAGCGCGGCGGGCCTCTTCTTCCGTGCGCAGCCGCATTAGCTCGGTCTGCAGCTGATTGATTTCTTCGGCGGTGCTGGCGGCGACCAACACACTTTCATCCGGGGGTGGGACCTTCGCGCGTGGCTGTTCGGAAATCGATGGTGCACTTAGTGGCGACGCCGCAACGTCACTATCAAGGACGACCGGCTTGCTCTCTGCCTGCTCAGCTTTGAGAATCTGCAACAGTTCGGCTTTGTGCGCGGCGAGGGCGCTGCGCAACTCGTCAGTGATGGTGCCGCGCGGCGCATCGATGACCAGGCGATCCTCGCCTGCGGTTTTCACCTCGGCGCCTTTTTCGCGGAGCTGAGCAAGCAATTCGTGAGCTGTCATAGTTCGATTACCTCGCGTTCAGAATCTACCGGCAGAGAAGAAGGTTCAGGAAGCTTTTGGGAAGCAACAGGCGAACTCGGAGGGGTCGAGTATTCCGCAGGCGTGCTGGTGGCGCAGGCATCAATCGCATGCTTAATCAGAGTGCGCGGTACTTTTCGATCATTCTCAGTTTGCATCAAAGAGTTCAACGGGCCAATGGCTGCCGGATCTCGCAAATCCATCAGGGCTTCAACGGCGGCGCGACGCACGTCAGGAGAAGGATCGTCCAGCGCTCCGATCAGGTGCGGCGTGGCCTCGGTTTCGTGAACAAAGCTGAGCCGGCGCGCGGCTGCGGCGCGTTCGTTGGGAGATTCAGCAGTGCGTAGATCGTGGGTCGCATCGTCAAAGTAACCATGTTTCATGAAAGCTGCGCGGGCGCGCTGGCGACGCGGGACGTTGCGACCGACAAGCGCGGCCAGCAATTCTGCCCCAACCAATTGTCGGGTGTCGCGATCATCAGAACCAATTACGCTTTCATCATAATCGCCGCCCGCCATCACGTTCTTAATCTCTTCCGCCACGCGCGCAATCCGCTGGCGACGGTCGACGTCCGCGGAATCAGGCACTCCGGTCGCCGGCGGCTTGGGGGCTTTCGGTTCGGCACGCTCTTCTTTGGAGCTTGCCGCGACTACGGCCGGTGCTGCAGCCGCGGCGGTCGCTGGAACCGACGCGGGTAAACTTGATTCAGGTTTTGAGGCCGTTGACTGAACGCTGGTAGCGCCGTCAACGCCAGGCTTCGTCTTACGCGATTCGGTTCGGCTGGGACGCGCGCGCCGCGTTTCCCGGGCACGGCGGCGCTGAAGAATAAGCAGCGCGATGATAAGTAAGAGGACGCCGGCGCCGATGGCCACCGGAATGGGATTCAATTGAGCCAGCAGGATCCAGTAATTAACCCGCTCTTTCATCCGTCCCAAAAAAGTTCCCCGGGTTTGCACCTGCGGCGCGGGCGTCGGTTGAGACGCAGGCGTTGCTGATGCTGTTTTCTGAGCGGTCGTCGTGATTGGCTTAGTTGAGGGAACTGGTTTTGGAGTCGCCACCGGTGTCGCTCCGGGTTTTGATCCGGCATTTGTCGACGGCGCTAACACCGAGGCGGACTTGCTCGCGGAATTAGTACTAGAAGGAACGGGGCCTCGCGTTGCCGCCCGATTTGCGTTTCGGTTCGCTGACGTGTTTGCGTTCCTCAACGCGCTCGATGAATTTGAAGAACTCGGTTTGTTGGCGTTCGCTTTCCGGTTTACGGCCGCATCAGGGTTCGATTGCCGCCGCGTTGTGTCGCGCCCGGCGTTCGTGCTGGTGTTTCCACCCGGCATCGTGAACACAACCTCGAGCCGGTTTGAGTGCTGTTCGACGTGTGCCGTGGCTCCCGGCTGTAGCCGAAAGGAAATCACCGTGCTATCTCCGCTGCGCTGGGTCTTCACATCCCCAAAGCCACGCCCGCGGGTTGCTTCGGCCCGGGGCACATCGGCGGCCGGAATTCTCACATAGAAGCGGTCGCCGCGACGATAGGCTTCATAGTTGTTCAACGATTGATCTGAAGAGACCATCACGCGCGATCCGTCCGGCGAATCACTGGCGCGCAGAGTGGTGACATGAGGCCGCTTTGACGAACCGGCAGCGTTGCTTTGCGCTGAAGGCCGAATAATCCGGCTTTGCGCGGCAACCAGCGTGGCGCTAAGCGCGAGGACTGTGCCGTATCGCAGAACTGTTGACGAGAGTCTTGCACAGCGGGGCGATGGGTTCTTCGTCTTCATCATTGGGGCAACCCTAACGAGAGACCTTCCGAAACGCTATAGAGAATTATGCAACGTCACTGCGTCATTGTCACTTGGAGTCAACTCAAAAACTGTTTGCTTCTGGTCAAGTTTGTACAGCACTTCCAGCATAGCGGTTCGGACCTTTTCAGGCATTCCTTCGACCGCCACCAACTCGCGCAGCTTCGGAACCACGTCGGGTTTGCCCGCGACGCTCAAAACGCGGACGGCGCACAAACGCACTTCAGTGTCTTTGTGGTTTCGAATTGTTTCCAGAATGGGATCGGTTTCGTTCGCCCTGGCCAACAGAGAGAAGAGCGAGAATGCTTCATAGGCCTGGCGCCGATCTTCGCTTGCGAGGCGATCGGCCGTCTGCGAAACGATACCGATCTTGATGCAGGCTCGCGCCACATCCAGTAAGGTTTCCGGCTCGGCTTTTTCCATCACTCGCACGTATGCTTCCGCACGATCGAAGTGAAGGCTGGTCAAGGTTCGAGCCGCAGCCGCCCGCACTTCTCGAGTTTCATCAGAAAGCGCAATCAACACCGGCGCGAATACGGATTCGTGATCTATCGAACCCAGACTCACAACCGCCGCGGCCCGGACACCAGAGTCAGGGTCACTGAGAGCCAGCGTCGAAAGTGCCGACACCGAACGCTGCATCGGATGCGATCCGAGTTGCTGCGCCACCTGCGTGCGCACTTCCTCTTCCGGACTATCCAACTGGGCCAGTAGGGCGGCCAGCGCCTCGTCTTCGGTCCCCGCCGGCAAATCTTCAAAGTTCACAAACGATTCGTGCGCAACTTCCTCAGCGTTAGAGCCGTCAGCGAGCAGAACGGGTTCGGTTGAAGACAAATCCAAATACCCCAGACTCTCGACTGAGCACGAGCTGAGGGTCTCGCTCAAAAGCGAGGCGGGGATATCAGGGTGCCGTCGGGCAATGTCCAACAGCGCACCGATCGCCGCCGGCATTTTCAGAGCGCCCAAACTCGAGATGGCCTGATTACGGACGACGGTATCCGGATCGTGCAGGGCTTCGATCAAATATGACAGCGACGCCTCTGACCCCATTTGTCCGAGCATACGCGCGGCAGATGACCGTTCCCAGGCATCGCGGCCCATTAACATCGTCGCACTTTGGCGCGCGATAAAACCGTACTCTTCCAAAGCCGTGCGCGCTCGGCGCCGGCCGTCTTCACTAGTGTCTGACGATTCCATCGCCTTAACCAGGGAAGCCTCGATGGCGCGCCGATCGTCAGCGGCCCGCGACGCCATCACATCCATGCGGTGAGGCTTGCCCAGGACCAGCTTGCCGACTTCCTGATCAATGCGAAAGGCGCCGAATACCGAAGGCTCAACCGCGCCCGGCTTCTCCCACTGTTGCGCCGGTTGCAACGATTGCGCACGCCGCTCCTCAATCATCGCGGGTTCCCTAGGCGTCGGGGAGGTCGTGCCCGAAGGGGTGTACTCCCCACGAGAGTTTCGCCGATGCGGTTGGGACGCTGCGACGCGTTCCTTGTGTGCGCCTTTAACCTTCTTAAAAACGAGCAGGGCAACCAACGCGACAACCACCATCACGGCAATGCCGTATGCCGAGAAGATCGTTGACAGGATTCCATCTGAAGAGGCGTCTTCCTCGGCGGCATAGGCAGAGCCGGAGCTTACAAGTAAGAACGCAGACGCCAGCGCGGCGACCAGTACCCGCTGTCCAGTGGGGAAAGCGGAGTTTGAATTCTTATTTGGCATAACTTTCACCATTCTTTGAAACTTCTTATTGAATATGGGGCGTGATTGCCTGAGATTCGTTCCGAAGAAGTCTACGGATTTCCGGATACAGCGGGCCCGGTGAGAAGGCGAGGAGTGGTTTTCTATTCGGCGTCGGTGAATTTATATCCGATGCCCCAAACTGTCAGCACGAGTTGAGGGTTGTCAGGGTTCTCTTCGACCTTCGCACGTAAGCGGTTGATGTGCGAATCGATCGTCCGGTCATAGCCTTCGTAGGAGTAGTCCCAGATTTTTTCGAGCAGGTACTTGCGCGGGAAAACGCGTCCCGGGTTTCCGGCAAACAGCCGCAACAAATCGAACTCTTTGGGTGTCAACTCCACGTGCCGGTCGGCGATCGTTACTTCACGGGTGACGGGATCGATGCGTAAGGTTCCGCGCACGATTGGCGTTTCATCTTTTCCGTCGCCGCTGGCCACGGCGGCCCGCGTTCGTCGCAGCACCGATTTGATTCGGGCTTCGAGTTCGCGCAAGCTGAATGGCTTAGTGATGTAATCGTCGGCGCCCATTTCGAGGCCGAGCACTTTATCGACTACATCGTCTTTCGCGGTGAGCATGAGAATAGGCATCTGAGGATTCTTTTGCCGCAGTTCCTTACAGACGGCAAGTCCGTCCATCTTGGGCAGCATCAGGTCCAGGACAACAACGTCGGGTCGGGATTTTACTGCCGCATCGATTCCGGCTATTCCGTCCGGCGCGGCATTTACTACATAACCTGCCCGCGAGAAATATTCCTCGATGGCAGTAGAAATGTTGTCGTCATCTTCAATGATCAGAAGCGAGGTTTTTGAAGCGGGTGCCGGCGCTGTTCCGGCTGCTTCCGGTGAATGAGCTTGGCCTTTCTCACCAATTTCTCTTTCAGGCATTTAACGGTTTCCCTCGAGGAGCGAGAAGGCATTCAGGGGGTTGCGCGCACCGTACAGCCAAGTGCGCTTTCAGATAGGACTATAACAGGACGATGCGGTTCAACTCAAGCCCTAAGTTATCAGAATGACGGAAAACGGCACTCCCGGGCGTACGGTTGCCGCACGTAGCCCTCTCGCGGCCCCTGGGATTTAGTCCCAACTACAATTTTCCGCCGTGATAGTTAACGATTTGACCGGGCCGGCGCCAACTTGGCACGCAGCCGGCCCTCGAAAGCTGAGAGTCCCGAGACAATTCGTTGAGAAGCCGCCGCCTTTTTGCTCATCTCCTCAAATACAGCGAGCCCGCGTTCATCACCGAGGCCCACCAGCGCATCAGCTGCCCCGAACATCAGCGCAAAATTTCGGCGTTCAAAGCCCTCGTCGAAAGTAGCTGTGATGAGGGCAAAGGTCCGCGGATCATCTTTGCCGGTCGCACCCAGTAAGCCAAGGGCCGAAGCTCGCACCCCGGTTGGGTTCCCGGCCGCTGAGTACTTGAAGCCGAGTTCGATCGCCCGCTTGTCACCCAGCGCTTCCAGCCCGCTCAAAGCCGAGGCCCTGATTGTCTCGCGCCAGGAAGGAACATCTATCAGCTTCGTCAATTCGTTGTAGGCGGACGGATTCTTTGTTTCTCCAAACGCAAATGCGGCCGCACGGATCACAGCGTAACTTGGGTCATTGAGAAATTGCTGGTAGACAGTAGCGAGGCTCGGATCTTTCGTTGCGGCCAGTGCGCTGACAGCGCGGGCGCGCACGCGTGCATTCTTGTCCCCGGTTGAGGTTAGCAGCGCATCCTTTGCCTCCTTTGAACCAGTCAGACTGGTCACCGCTTCCAACCGCGTTCCCCAAAACTGATCGTTCGTGGCAGCGTCTTTGATAGCTTTGACAATTGATTGGCGATCGCCACTCGCAGTTTTAGTGTCATTCATCCGAGCAGCCAGTTGCTTCTGCGCCCAGATCCGGCCCAGTACATCCTGATCATGAGCTAACTGATATACCAACTGGCCGGTAGTCTTGTTGAAAATTAGCTCTTTGATGAGCGGGTCCCCATAGTCGAAGTTGACGAGCAGGGGTTCCGAATCGACAGCCAACGTGAATGTCTGTTCTTCTTTCGCCGCGATCCGCACGCGTTCGATGCGAGTGCCGGAGGCAGTGGCAATCTCGATGTCAACCGGAGTTTGAAAATAGGTGACCTGTGGATATTGCGATTCAGGATCGGGACGCTGCTCCTGCGTGACCGTCAACGTGAGAGACTTTTTGGCCGGGTCATAATCCTGGGTGACGCGAAAAATAGGATGGCCCATCTTGTAAACCCATTGCTCGAAGAACCAATCCATCGGTTGACCGGTGGTCTCCTCGATGGCGATCCGGAACTGCTCAGTTTCAACCGGCTGATGCGCGTACTTGGTCAGGTAATGATTAATCGATCGCCACCAGTTGTCTTCGCCCAAAATCGTACGCAGCATGTGTAGCACCGCGCCGCCGCGCGGATAGGCATAAGTATCGAAAACTGCGTCCGGGTCTGAGTAATTCTTCGTGACAATCGGCCGTCGTTGACCTCGTGCCCAGGTCTGATAGTAACTTTCCTTGTTTGCCCGGACGTCGAGATACAAAAAGTCGTCGTGGCCCAGGCTATGTTCGTCCCACATCGCCTGAAAATAAGTTGCAAAGCTCTCGTTCAGCCAGATGTCCGACCAGTGCCGGCAAGTAATCAGGTCGCCGAACCATTGATGGGCCAGTTCGTGAGACTGAAGTCCGTCGCTGGTCGCGTCCAATTCGGTGCGCGCGTCGTGAATCATGTTATCGGTTTGCGTAGTCGCGCTGATATTTTCCATCCCGCCGCCGAAATCGCGGAAGGTTGTCTGGGCGTACTTGGCGTATGGATATTTAACTCCGGTCTTTTCCGAGAAGAACCGAACCATTTCCGGCAGGCGAGCGGCCGTGACTTTTCCTTCCTGGACTTCATTACTATAGACGTTGGTGATGATCGGAATGCCGTCGTACTCGCCTGTGACAGGCACAAAGTCGCCGACGATAATCGACGTCAGATAGGTTGCGTGTGGTTCATCGATCTTCCAATCAAACGTGCGGGTCCCGTCGGAATTTTCCCGCACCTCAACCAGCTTGCCGTTCGAGATTACGCTGAGAGGTTTTGCAACCGTCGCCACCATTTCCGAAGTCGCAAAGTCGCTCGGATGGTCAAAGCAGGGGAACCACAGATGATTGAATTCCGCCTCGCCCTGAGACCATATTTGCCGCGGCCTGGTGGGATCGTCCGGCCGCGGCTTGATAAAATTAAGTCCGCCGCCGCCCAGATTAGAACGCTTGTCCAGCGGCGGCTGATTCGTGTGATACGAGATGATGACGGTGAGCTCCTCGAGCGGCTGATACGGACGATCCAGCGTCACTGACAGCTTTTCCCTGGTTTCGTCGTACGCGAAATTGAGCGTGCCCCCGGAGGAAAGTGCCGCTGACGAAACGGTCATATAGGCAGCGTCAAAGTCTATCTGTCGTAAGTCTTTCACCAGGGGAGCGAGGGTGATCGTCGCGGTGCCGATAGCCTGTTCGTGCTCCCAGTCGAAGTGCAAGTCGAGCTTGATGTTCCGCTGATCATAGTCGTGGGCCGGAATGTATTGCGTGGGTGGAAAAGCGCGTTGCGCCCGTCTCGCCGGCGCTGGGGTCGCGGAAGTCGGAGTCTGCGCCAGCGTCGCACAAGAAAAAATGCTTACCAGCGCCACAGTCAGTGACCATCGCACTGCGGGTCCAATGAACGAGCGAAATGCTTTCATGGCGGTCTCCACTTTAGTGATTTTAAAGGGTCTCAGCCGCAACACATAGTTCAGCCGTTATTAATTCAAGTTGGACTGGGAACGTTGTGAAATACATACTACCAAAGACAGGAAAGGGAGGATTCTGTCATTCCGCGGTAGCAAATGACAAGTTGGCTGGATTGAAGGTAATGTCTTAATTTCAAGTTCTCTGCGCCTCCTCTGCGCGCTCGGCGTCTCTGCGGTGATTTGGATTTGCCGGTGTTAACCGCGGAGTCGCCGAGAACGCTGAGTCGCGCAGAGAAGACATTTCAACGAGACGATACTCTTAACCCGCCCCGTTGAATTCCTTCCCGAATCGAGTAAACTGCGAGGGAATGTCGGAACCATTAATTTCAACTCCAACCACCGCTATTGAAGAAAAAAATCTCGCTGCCGCGTGTCATTTCTGCGGCCGTCTTCAAGATTCGCAAAGTCTTACCATTCCGGCCAGCGCTGAACTGAAGGGACTGGTAGATGCAAGCGTTTCCGGAAAAGAACCAACCGCGATTTGCGTTGGTTGTCTTGAGCTTTTGAAAAGGGCAAAAGCCCAAGTCGAGTCGCATGATGCGGTGTTTGATCAGAACGACTACGTGCTGCCGACGCCTTTGCGCATGGATGCTCATGAAGCGTTCACCGGACGCGGCGTAACGATCGCGTTTCTCGATTCCGGGTTCTACGCGCACGACGATCTCACCAAACCGGAAGAGAGGATTGTCGCGTATCACAACATCTTTTCAGCGGACGAGGATTTGAGTGCGCTGAAGACGAGTGATGTTGCGAGTTGGCATGGAATGATGACATCGGTGGTGGCTGCGGGAAATGGCTATCTCTCGGACGGGTTT
>Ga0137409_10007178_pt1 | contig 11468 bp, 10 predicted proteins | sample CZODoug1_16funga_FD_122059 | JGI IMG/M metagenome (GOLD analysis project Ga0137409, IMG submission 122059) | Vadose zone soil fungal communities from Angelo Coast Range Reserve, California, USA - CZODoug1_16fungal (Hybrid Assembly) | ecosystem: Environmental > Terrestrial > Soil > Vadose zone... | reverse complement strand
GTGGGGCGCCATGTATTCGCTCGCCTCGTGGACCCTGACTCGCGTGAATCCGCTCGTTGTCGCGGTCACGGGCAGCAACGGAAAAACGTCGACCAAGGAGATGATCGCCGCGATCCTCGGCCGCCGCTTCGACGTCGCGCGCAGCATCGGCAACCTGAATACCGAGACCGGTGTTCCGATGACGATCCTCCGCCTCGAGCCGCACCACACGGCGCTGGTCCTGGAGATGGGCATGCAGCATCCCGGCGACATCGGCAAGCTCGTAGCTCTCGCGCAGCCGTCGATCGGCGTGATCACCAACATCGGCATCGTGCACATGGAGTTCTTCAGATCTCGCGAGGAGCTCGCGCGCTCCAAGGGCGAGCTGGTCGCCGGACTTTCGGACCAGGGCACGGCCGTCCTGAACGCCGACGACCAGTTCTATCCGCTGCTCGTATCCATGACCTCGGCCAGGGTGACCAGCTTCGGCGTGGCCGGCGGCGACTACCGGCCCGAGGGCTATCGCGCCATGACCGGCGGCGGCTCGCAGTTTTCCGTGCAGGGCGTCGAAGTCAGCTTGCGGCTGGAAGGCCGGCATCAGGCCCTGAATGCGGCCGCCGCTCTCGCCGCCGGAGAGGCCGCGCGCGTGCCGCTCGAAGAAGGCGCTCGGGCGCTGGAGCAGGTCACGGTCGAACACCGGCTCGAGGAGCTGCCCACAGCCGGGGGTTATTCGGTCGTGGACGATGCCTACAACGCGAGCCCCGAATCCATGCTCGCCGCCTTCGAAGCGCTCGCCGAAAGCCCTCGTCGCGGGCGCCTGCTTGCGGTGCTCGGCCAGATGGCCGAGCTCGGCGTGCTTTCAGAGGAGTCGCACCGGCGGGTCGGCAGACGCGCCGCAGAGGTTTTCGACGCCGTCTGCGTGCTCGACGGCGAGCGCGCGCGAGTGCTCGCCGAATCTGCCGGCGCCGAGCTCGTTTCCAGCCGGCCGGCGGCGCGCGATTGGGTCCGCCGCAACGCGCGCGAAGGCGATCGGGTCCTGATCAAGGGCTCGCATTCCACGCACCTCGACGAGGTGGTGCGGGAGCTGACCGAAGCTTGATCGTAGAGGCCTGGCCGGACAGCCTCGACGGATCTTCGGCGCCCAGGCGGCCCGTCTGCGTTGTTGCGGCCTCCGCTCCTCGCTCACGCATCGACGGATGCGCTCGCTGCGGTGCTCGGCCGCGCCTAGCATCCGGACCACCTGGACACCGAATCTCTCGCCGAGGCATCCGACCATGCCTCTAGACCTGATTACGTTCGTGGTGACCTTCGTCATCGGGCTCGTCCTCTATCCATTCGTGATCCGGTGGCTGCGGCGCATGAAAGCGGGGCAGGTCATCCAGGACGAGCTGCCCGACAGCCACCAGAAGAAAGCGGGCACGCCGACCGGGGGTGGAGTGCTCTTCGTCGCGATCGCGATCGCGGCTGGCGCCTTGGCGTCCCTCGCGGGTCACGCCGGCGCACTGCCCGGTATCGCCGGGCTCGCCATCGGCGGGTTGATTGGTTTTGCCGACGACCGCAGCAAGCTGCTCGTGGGCACGCGCGGCATCCCGGCCCGGCTCAAGTTTCCAATCCAGCTGGTGCTCGCAGTCCCGGTCGCGTGGCTCGCCACCGTGGAGGGTGCGGCACATCAGCTCTTCCTGCCGGCGACACCTTGGGTGATCTTCCCGCTCGCGGTGCTGGCGATAGCAGGCACTGCCAACGCGGTCAACCTGACCGACGGCATGGACGGACTGGCAGGCGGCCTGTCGGTGATCGCCGTCGGGGCGCTGGTGCTTCTGCTTCCGAACTCACAGGCGGGAGAAAAGGCCCTCGCGCTCGGCCTCTGCGGGGCATTGGCAGCGTTCTTGATCTTCAACCGGTACCCCGCTCGCGTTTTCATGGGCGACACCGGGGCACTCGCCATCGGCTACGCGCTCGCCGCGATGGCCATCCAGCAGGGAGTCATCCTTCTGCTGCCGCTGATCGGACTGGTGTTTGTACTCGAGACCCTCTCTGTCATCATTCAGGTCGCCTACTTCAAGGCCAGCGGCGGTCGACGCGTTTTCAAGATGACCCCGATCCACTACACGTTCCACCACCACGGTTGGACTGAGAACCGCATCGCGCTCACGTTCTGGGCCGCGGGGCTCGTCTCGGCGGTCGCCGCTGCTGGGGTGGCGCGGCTGGCCACGTGACTGCGCTCGTCGTGGGCGCGGCGCGAAGCGGGATCGCGCTCGCGACTCACCTGATCGCCAGCGGCGAATTGGTGCGGGTCGTCGACCGCAAGCCCGCCGCCGAGCTGCATGACGAGATCGCGCAGATGCCTGGCGGTGTCGACCTGCGACTTGGCGACGAGAGCGGCGCCCTCGATGGCGTGAACGTCGTCTATGCGAGCCCGGGCGTGCCGTGGGATTCAGCGCTACTCAACGAAGCCCGAGCGAGGGGCATCTCAGTCTCGAGCGAGATCGATCTCTTCCTCAAGCTCAACAAGGGCACGGTGGTGGGCATCACCGGCACCAACGGCAAGACCACGACAACCGCGCTCACAGGCGTCGTACTCGCGGCAGGCAAGAGGCCTGTTGTCGTCGGCGGAAACATCGGCGACACGGTGCTCGACCGGCTCGGCGAGATCACTCCCGAGCACTGGGTGGTGCTCGAGCTCTCGAGCTTTCAGCTGGAGTCCGTCGCGCGGCCGCGCCTTCACGCCGGCGTGATCCTCAACATCACGCCCGACCACCTCGACCGCCACGGAACGTTCGAGCGCTATGTCGACTTGAAGGCCCGCGCGATCGAGTTCTCCGGCCCCGAAGACTTCGCCGTCCTCAACGGCCGCGACGAGGTGACCCGCGCATTGGCCGCGCGCACGCGCGCCCACGTCGTCTGGTTCGACCAGCATCAGCCGCTCCCGCCGATGCCCCTCCCCGGCCGGCACAACATGGAGAACGCGCTCGCTGCCGCTGCGGTCGGACGCATCGCGGGCCTCTCGGACGAGACGATCAACGGAGCGATCCGCTCTTTCAAAGGGGTCGAGCACCGGCTCGAGCTGGTCGGCGAGTGGGCGGGTGTGCGCTGGTTCAACGATTCCAAGGCGACCAACCCCGACGCGGGTCGTGTTGCGCTGAACGCGTTCCCAGGCGCGCCGGTGGTGCTCATCGCGGGCGGCTACGGCAGCGGCTTCGAGCTCAAGGATTGGGTGGCCGACGTGCTCGCCCATACCGAGGCCGTCGTGCTGATCGGCGCTTCGGCGGACCTGCTGCAGGAGGCGCTCCGCGATCACCCAAAGGTCGTGCGCGCATCGACGCTTGAAGAAGCGGTCAACACGGCGGCGGGCCTGACCCGCCTCGGTGGAGTAGTGCTGCTGAGCCCTGCCTACAAGAGCTTCGACATGTTCAAGGACTACGAGGATCGGGGCAACCAGTTCAAGGCCCTGGTCCACAAGCAGTTCGCGGCATGAGCACTGCAGCAAGAGAAAGACGTCAGCCAGACAGGCTCCTGCTTTTCACCACCTTCTTGCTTTGCGGCAGCGGACTCGTGATGGTCACGAGCGCAAGCGTCGCTCTTGCCTACACGCATCATGAGTCGGCCTTCTACTACGCCGAGCGGCAGGCGGCCTGGATGCTGATCGGCTTTGTCGCTCTGTTCGTGCTGAGCCGGCTCGACTATCACCGGCTCCGCCCGCTGGCGCCGGCGGGCGCGGTCGTCGCCGCCCTGCTGATGATTCTCGTGCTGGTGCCGCAGCTCGGCGTGACCGTGAACGGCGCGCGCCGGTGGTTCGACGCCGGCCCCCTGGGCACCTTTCAGCCCTCTGAGCTCGGCAAGCTGGCGTTCGCGGTCTTCATCGCGCACTGGGTCGACAAGAACTCGGCTCAGATGGGGAGTTTCCAGAAGGCCTTCGTCCCCTTCGCCGCAATGCTGACGGGCGTCCTCGTCCTGCTGATGCTGGAGCGCGACCTGGGGACCGCGATCGTCGTGGTCGGCATTTTCGTCAGCACGTACTGGGCCGGCGGCGGCCGGATCCGCCACATGATCCTGCTGGTCGCGGGGCTTGGGCTAGCGTTCGTCGCGCTCTCCGTCTTCGAGAGCTACCGCCTGGCCAGGCTCACCGCGTTTGTCAACCCGTGGGCGGATCCGCTGGGCGCCGGCTTCCAGGCGACGCAGTCCATTTACGGCCTTGCGTCAGGCGGCCTCTTCGGGGTCGGCATCGGCCACTCCATCGAGAAGTACGGGTGGCTGCCCGCGGCCCATACCGACTTCATCTTCGCCATCGTCGGCGAGGAGACGGGGCTTGTCGGCACCACGCTGGTCATGCTCGGCTTCCTGTTCTTCGGCTTGCGGGGCTACCGGGCGGCGCTCCGCGCGCCGGACCGCTTCGGTGTGGGCCTGGCGGCAGGAATCACGACGTGGATCTGCTTTGAAGCCTTGTTGAACATGGCAACGGTCACGAACACCGTGCCCGTCACTGGCGTGCCGCTGCCGTTCTTCAGCTACGGCGGTACGGCGGTGGCGACCGCCCTCGCGGCCGTCGGTGTTCTGCTCAGCATCGCCCGTAGTGGCACAGGATCTGCACTAGGAAAATCAGATGAGGTTATTGATCGCTGGCGGCGGGACCGGCGGGCACCTGTATCCGGCGCTCGCAGTCGCGCGAGCTCATAAGGCGGAGGAGCCGGACGGTGCCGTGCTCATGGTCGGCCGCAAAGGGGGGCCGGAGGAGCGGCTCGTGCCCGCCGCAGGGTTCGAGCTGGCGACAGTCAACATTCGCGGCCTGGACCGGGACGCGGTCTGGAAAAACATCGCCCTTCCGGTCCTCATGCCGGCGGCGCTGCGCGCCGGCCTGCGCATCGTCGACCGGTTCAAGCCCGACGTCGTGCTTGGCATGGGTGGCTACGTGATGGCCCCCGCGGTCGCGGCGGCTCGCCTGCGCGGCATTCCGTACGTCCTGCATGAGAAGGACGTGCGGCCTGGGCTGGCGACGCGAATCTTCGCCGGGAAGGCGGCGGCGATCTGCACGACCCTGCCTGGAACGGAGAGGCGGCTTCGGGGTCACCGCGTCGAGCTCACCGGCGTTCCGCTTCGGGAAGGCTTCGCGCAGCGAACCCCGGGGGTTCCTCCGCGGCGGCTCCTGATTACGGGCGGCAGCCAGGGCTCCCGGAACCTGAACCAGGCGGTGTGGTCGGCGCTGGACGACCTGTGCACCCTTTTTGAGGAGGTCGTGCACGTCGCCGGCGCACAGGGGGCGGACGGCGTGAAGGAGCATGCCCGCACGCGCTACGGGGGGATGGCGTTCACTGATGACATGGCGGACCTGATGTCGCGCGCCGATCTGATCGTGAGCCGGGCCGGCGTCGGCACCATCGCCGAGGCAACCGCCGTGGGTCTGCCGATGATCATGGTCCCGGGCACTTTCGGGGGCGGCCACCAGGAGGAGAACGCCGCCGCAATGGTCGAGGCCGGCGCCGCCGTGCGTCTCGCTGACGCTGGGCTCACCGGCGCCGGCCTGGTGGCGACGATCGCCGGGCTGGATGACGAGCGGCTGCGGGCGATGGCCAGGGCTTCGGCGGGGGCGGGGCGGCGCGACGCGGCCAAACGCGTGCTCGCGATCCTGCACGAGGTCGCCCGAAGATGAGAGTCCATTTGATGGGGGCCGGCGGCGCGGGTGTGTCGGCGTTGGCTCGCGTTTTCCTCGCCCGCGGCGACCAGGTCAGCGGCTGCGACCTGAAAGAGTCGGAGACCACCAACGAGCTCGAGGACGCCGGCGTGCGCATCCTCATCGGCCACGACCCCGAGCACGTCCTGTTCCAGGACCTCCTGGTCTACAGCGGAGCGATCAAGGGCTCGCCCGAGCTGGATGCAGCGAGAGCGATGGGATTGAAGGTGCTGAGCCGAGCCGAGATGCTGGCTGAGCTCATCAACAGCTCCGACTCGATCGCCATCGCGGGCACTGCCGGAAAAACCACGGTCACAGGCATGGTCGGACACATCCTCGTCACCGCCGGCTACGACCCGACCGTGTTGGTCGGTGACGGCTCGAGCGCGCGGGCGGGCAAGTCGACCTGGCTGGTGGCGGAGACCGACGAGTCGGATGGAACGCTCACGCTCCACCATCCGCGCCGCGCCATCGTCACGAACATCGAGCTCGACCACCCGGACCACTTCCGGGACGTGAGCGCGGTTCGCGATCTTTTCGAATGGTTCGTCCTCAACCTGCCGGACGACGGCCTGGCTGTCGTGTGCGCGGACGACGACCTGGCGCGAGAGCTCAAGCCGAAGGCGAGGAGGGTCACGTACGGCTTCCGCCAGGACGCTACTTATCGCACCGAGCCCGTCCGGCCCTTTCCCATCCACCACGATGGAAAAGAGCTGGGCCGGATCAACCTGAGGCAGCCCGGACGGCACAACATTCAGAACGCGACCGGGGCAGCCGCGATGGCCCTCGAGATCGGAGTTCCATTCGCCGACGTCGCGGCCGCGCTGGAGTCCTTCCCGGGCACGCACCGCCGCCTGGAGTTTCTCGGCGCGTTCCAGGGAGCCGCTGTGTACGACGATTACGCACATCACCCGACGAAGGTCCGGGCGACGATCGAGGCGGCAAGGGAGCTCCGCCACAGGAGGCTCATCGTCGTCTTCCAGCCGCATCGCTACTCACGCCTCTCGGCCCTGATGCACGATTTCTCGCGCGCGTTCAGCGGGGCGGACAAGGTCCTCGTGCTGGATGTGTACAGCGCCGGCGAGCAGAACACGTCGGGGGTCAGCGCCTCAGACCTTGCGCACAGGATCCCGGGCGCCACGTATGTGGGCGATTTCAAGACGGCGCGCGAGATGCTCCAGGGATTGGTCGGACCCGACGACCTCGTGCTCCTGATGGGCGCGGGGGACATCAACAAGCTGGGCGATGAGCTGGCGCACCGCGTCTAAGCTCGCCTGGCTTCGCTCGCTGCCAGGGGCCAGCGAGGACGAGCCGCTTGCCTCGCGCACGTCTTTTGGAATCGGCGGACCCGCCGACTTCTTCGTCGAGATGGGCCGTCCGTCAGCCATCGAGGAGGCGATCCACGGCGCCGTGGAACGGCGCATCCCGTACATGCTCCTCGGCGCCGGCACCAACCTGCTGATCGCGGACGCGGGAGTGGATGGGCTGGTGATCAGGGTCGTCAATCGCGAGCATCACGTCGACGGCAGGCAGGTGCGCGCCGGAGCGGGTTTGAAGATGATGCGCCTGGCTCGCATCGTCGCCGATGCCGGCCTGCGCGGCTTTGAGTTCGCGATTGGCGTGCCAGGCACCGTCGGCGGAGCGGTTTATCAAAACGCTGGGTGCTGGGGCAAGGAGCTGCGCGAGGTTCTGGTCGAGGTGCAGGGTTTCATGCCCGGTTCGGGGAGGACCACGTGGAAGCCCGCCGACCTCAAGTTCGACTATCGGACGTCCGCGCTGCGCGATGGAAAGCTGAAGGGCGGGCTCGTGGTCGAAGCGACGATCCAGCTCGAGCGGGGCGATGGGGAAGAGGCCAAGGCGATGATGGCCAAGCTGACCAGGGAGCGCAACGAGACCCAGCCGATCAAGACCAAGAACTGCGGCAGCGTGTTCAAGAATCCGCCGGGCGACTCGGCGGGTCGGCTGGTGCAGGCCGCCGGCCTGAAGGGCGCGCGCGAGGGCAGGGCCGTCATCTCAGCCCTCCACGGCAACTTCATCGTCAACGAGGGCGGCGCGACCGCGGTGGACGTGAAGAAGCTCATCGAGCGGGTGCAGGCCGAGGTCCGGCGGCGGTTCAACGTGGAGCTGGAGACCGAGGTCGAGATGGTCGGGAGGTTCAAGCGGTGAAGGTCGCCGTGCTGCGCGGCGGGCGATCGGCGGAGCGTGAAGTCTCGCTCAGGTCCGGGGCGCAGGTCGAGAAGGCGTTGGTGGCGCGAGGTCACGATGTCACCGGCGTGGACCCAGACCTCACGACCTGGGACGTGCTGCGCGATGGCGGCTTCGACTGCGTCTTCAACGCGCTTCATGGACGGCTCGGCGAGGACGGCACGGTTCAAGGGATGCTCGAGCTGCTCGGCCTTCCGTACACGGGGTCGGGAGTCCTCGCGTCGGCGCTGTGCATGGACAAGGCGCGCGCGAACGCGATGATGGCCGCCACCGGCCTGCGCATCCCCATGTTTGAAGAGATGGAGATCAAGGACGGGGTTGGGGGGGAGGTTGTGGAAAAGCTGGTCGCGACATACGGACTGCCGGTGGTGATCAAGCCGGTGCGAGAGGGGTCGACGATCGGCCTGACCATCGCCAAAGACGCCGACGACGTGGCGAGCGGACTGGTGCTCGCGGCGCGCTACGACCGCCGCGTCATGGTCCAGAAGTTCGCGACCGGCACCGAGATCACCGTCGGCGTGCTCGCGACTCCAGAGGTCCAGCTGCTGCCGACGATCGAGATCGTCAGCGACAACCCGGTCTACGACTACGACGCCAAGTACACGGCGGGCAGGTCGCACCACATCATCCCGGCCCGCATCTCTGAGCGCGCTCAGCTCGACGCACCTGAGGCAGCACGGCGCGCGTTCATCGAGCTCGGCTGCGCCGGCATGGCGCGCGTCGACATCATCGTCGACGAGCACAGCAATCCATGGGTCCTGGAGGTCAACACAGTGCCTGGCCTGACCGAGCTCTCGCTTCTGCCGGACGCGGCAAAGGCGGCGGGAATCGCTTTCGATGAGCTGTGCCAGCGCCTGGTCGACCACGCCGTCCGCCGCAGTGAACGCCACGTCGGACCGCCGGCGGGGTGAGGTTTCGCCGCCGCCGCAGCCTGTTCTCATCGCGTCCGCGCCGTGGACTCGAGAAGAGTGAGCCGCTCAAGGGCCAGCTGTGGACCCGTTCGGAGGCAGCCCTCAGGGAGCCCGACGTGCATTGGGCGTGGCGCGGCCTCGCGGCCGGGGTGGCGGTGCTGGAAACCGTCCTCCTCGCGTGGCTGTGGTTCGGGCCGACGCTCGCGGTGCAGTCCATCGACGTGCAGGGGGCCCAGCACCTGAGCAGCGCCCAGGTGGCGCGCGCCGCGGGTGTAATCGACGGCGCCTCGGTGCTGTCCATCGACGCCGAGTCGGCGCACCGGCGCCTGCTGAACCAGACGTGGGTGCGCACCGCGACGGTCGTGCCGCAGCTGCCTGGAAACGTCGTGATCCGCGTGAGTGAATGGCAGCCGATCGCCGCCTATCACGCCGGCAAGAGCGCGAAGGTCTTCTTCCTGTCGGACCAGGCGGTCGTCCTCGGCCCGGCGACCACGGTGGGACCTCTGGTCGACGTCCAGGGACCCGCCGGCGCCGACCCAAAGGTCGGGGAACGTCCGCTGGGCGACCCGCAGCTCCTCACCGCGATGGTCAACATCCAGCGGAACTTCCCAGCCTTGATCGGGCAGGACGTGGCGGGCTTCGTCTTCGACTCGTGCGGCGACCTCACGCTGGTCGCCAAGCGCGGCTGGAAGGTTTACTTTGGCCGCGTGCTGACGCCCGAGGAGTTTGCGACGCTGACGTCCAAGCTGACCGCGCTGAAGGCGATCGCCGGAAGCGTGAACTACGCCTCGACGGACCTGGACTACGTCAACGTGATGAACCCGGCCGAGCCGGCGGTCGGCTTCAAGTCCAAGGCCCTGGCGTCGCCGCCACCAAGCCCCACCCCAGCCGCGACATGCAAGTAATCGTCGTCGCGATCCTGTTCGCAATCCTGGGCGTAATCCTCGGCGTGCTTTCGCCGGTGACAATTCCGATCACCTACGCGCGCTACACCGCGGTCGCGCTGCTCGCCGCCCTCGACTCGATCTTTGGCGCGTTCAAGGCGTACATCGCAGGCACATTCGAGCCGCGAGTGTTCTTCAGTGGACTCCTGACGAACATGACGCTGGCCGCGGGTCTGGTCTATTTCGGCGACAAGCTGGGCGTGGACCTGTCGATCGCCGCGATCGTCGCGTTCGGGGTTCGGATCTTCAACAACCTGGGAGCGATCCGCCGCCATTACCTCTAGGTACGAAACCCGCATTTCACAGTCCAATGCGGGTATCCGCCCTCCGCCAAACCCGCATTACACGGTCCTATGCGGGTATCCAGCCCGCCCGCTGAACCACAAGGCGTGCCCTCAATCCACCAGCGACCCACAAAATCTGGTCCCCCAAGGCGCCCGGGAGCCCTTATAATCCCGGCAACCCGCCCAATATCTCTCTCTACGTTCCAGGAGGCATCCCAGCACAAGTTTTGTCGAGGCGGAAGAAAACCGTCGGTCTAGACCTCGGCACGAGCCGGGTCTCGGTAGTCATCGCCGAGTCTGACGACCCCGGCGCGCCCGTGAGCATCATCGGCGTGGGCGAAAGCCTCTCCGAGGGCCTGCGCAAAGGCGTGGTCGTCAACCTCGACAAGACGATCGCGGCCATCCAGGCGGCGGCGGTGATCGCCGAGCGGATGGCCGGCCAGCGGATCGAGTCCGTCGTCGTCTCCCTCGCCGGCACCCACCTCTGGTCTCAGAACTCGATGGGCGTCGTCGCCGTTGCAAGGCCCGACCACGAGATCGGCGAAGAAGATGTCCAGCGGGTGGTCGAAGCGAGCCGCGCGATCAGCGTCGCCTCCGACCGGCAGGTCATCCACGTCATCCCCCGCGCGTACACAGTCGACGGCCAGGACGGGGTGAGAGACGCGATCGGCATGACCGGCCACCGCCTCGAGGTCGAGACAAACATCATCACCGGCGCCCAGACCGCGGTCCAGAACGCGATCAAGTGCGTGCACGGCGCGGGCTTCGACGTCGAAGACGTCGTCTGCGCCGGCCTCGCCGCCGGCGAGGGCGTGCTCACCCAGCAGGAGATCGAGCTCGGCGTCTGCCTGGTCGAGATCGGCGCCGGCACCACGAACGTCGTCATCTACAACGAGGGCTCCGCCCGCCACCTCGCGGTGCTTCCCGTCGGCGGCAACCACGTGACCAGCGACATCGCCATCGGCCTCCGCACGACGCTCGACGAGGCTGAGAGCCTCAAGCTCAACTACGGCCACTCCCTCCCGGAGGTCATCGACCACGCCGAGAAGGTGGAGGTTCGCCAGGTCGGTGGTGACAGGATCACCGCGCTGCCGCGCCGCTTCCTGGCCGAGATCATCGGCCCGCGCATGACCGAGATCTTCCAGATGGCGCGCGAAGAGGTGCGCAAGACGGGCTTCGACCAGCTCCTCCCCGCAGGGGTGGTCGTCAGCGGCGGCGGCTCGCGCCTGATGGGCACGATGGACGCCGCCCAGCACGTCTTCGACACCTCCGCCCGCCTCGGCCAGCCGACCGGGCTCGTCGGGCTGGCCGACAAGGCGCAGGGGCCGTCGTTCGCGGTCGCGGCAGGCCTGGTGAAGTGGGGATCGCGCGCGCCGGTCCGGGGTTACGGACCCCGCCAGCCTGTGACGTTCGGCAACACGTACCAAAAAACAGTGAGGTGGCTGCGCGATTTTTTCTAGAGAACAAACCCGAAACCAGC
>Ga0137409_10007177_pt1 | contig 11469 bp, 11 predicted proteins | sample CZODoug1_16funga_FD_122059 | JGI IMG/M metagenome (GOLD analysis project Ga0137409, IMG submission 122059) | Vadose zone soil fungal communities from Angelo Coast Range Reserve, California, USA - CZODoug1_16fungal (Hybrid Assembly) | ecosystem: Environmental > Terrestrial > Soil > Vadose zone... | reverse complement strand
TGCGTAGTTACCGTGGCGTGTCGGAGCGGACTGGATCGCGTAATATACGCGCCCGTTTGCCCTACCCCATCTCTCAACCGACATAGATAAGGTCTGCCCGTGCCCAACCAACTCTCGCGACGCGTTCAGCGCGTCAAGCCCTCGCCCACTCTCGCCGTCACCGCGCGCGCCGCGAAACTGAAGGCCGAGGGCAAGGACATCATCGGGCTTGGGGCCGGCGAGCCGGATTTCGACACGCCCGCGCACATCGCCGAGGCCGGGATCGACGCGATCCGAAAGGGCTTCACGCGCTACACGAACGTCGATGGCATCGTCGAGCTCAAGGACGCGATCATCGCGAAGTTCAAGCGCGACAACGACATCAGCTACGAGCGCCCGCAGATCCTGGTGAGCTCCGGCGCCAAGCAGACTATCTACAATCTCTGCATGGCCGTGCTCGACCCGGGTGACGAGGCCGTGATTCCGGCGCCGTACTGGGTGAGCTACCCGGACATGGTGCTGCTCGCGGACGGGCTACCCGTCACGCCCATTTGCCCGGCCTCGCAGGGCTACAAGCTCATGCCGCGACAGCTGGAAGCGGCCATCACGCCGAAGACGCGGTTGCTGCTGATCAACTCACCCTGCAACCCGACCGGTGCGGCGTACACGCGTGCCGAGTGGCGCGCGCTCGCGGATGTGCTCGTTCAACATCCGCGCGTCATCGTCGGGACCGACGACATGTACGAAAAGATCTGGTGGGGTTCAGAGCCTTTCTCGAGCCTGATCACGGTTGCCCCGGAGCTCTACGACCGCGTCGTCACGATCAACGGCGTGTCGAAGTCCTACGCAATGACCGGCTGGCGCCTGGGTTACTGCGGCGGACCGAAGGAAATCGTGAATGCGATGTCCACGATCCAGGGCCAGAGCACCAGCAATGCCTCCAGCATCACGCAGAAGGCGGCGGTGGCAGCGCTGAACGGTGACCAGAAGCCGGTCGAGCTCATGAACATCGAGTTCAAGAAGCGCCATGACTACTTCATCGGCGCACTCAACACGTTGCCCGGCGTCATCGCATTACCCGGCTCCGGCGCGTTCTACGCCTGGGCGGATTGCAGCGGCGCGATGGCCGCGTTCGGCATCCGGGATGACAACGCGTTCGCCGAAATGCTCATCAACGATGCCGGCGTCGCGGTGGTGCCGGGGTCGGGATTCGGCGCGCCTAACCACTTCCGCGCTTCGTTCGCCACCAGCATGGCGACGCTGGAGAAATCCATCGAGCGCATGAAGAAGGTGCTCGAGCGCGGACCGGTGGCGAAGACGGCCTGAAGCATAGGAAGCGCGGTGGAATCCACGAACACCGCGGTTCCCAAGCCGCTCACCCGCGCGGACATCGCGACCTGGGTAGTCATCGCGCTGGCGTTCGGGCTCATCATCGAGTTGCACCTGCTGTCGGCGCTGCTCGCCGCCTTGCTGGTTTTCAAACTCGTCGATGTCCTTACGCCCTGGTTGAAACTGCGCGCGCTGGGCCGCGACGGCCCGCGCGTACTGGCCGTCACGCTGATCGCATCCGCCGTGATCGCCGGTCTCATCGGCATCGGTATCGGGCTCGCCACGATACTGCGTCATAGTGGAGAAAGCGTTCCACTGCTCATGCAGAAGATGGCGCAGATCATCGAAAACGCGCGCGCCATTCTGCCCGCGGGGCTGCAGGACTATGTGCCGGAGGACGGCGATTCCCTGCAGCGCACGATCGCCGAATGGTTGCGCTCGAATGCCGGCGCGCTGCAAATCGCCGGTCGGGGGATCGGCCGCTCATTGGTCCACGTGTTGATGGGCATGGTCATCGGCGCGTTGCTCTCGATGCAGAAAGCGACGAATCCGCACCAGCGCCGTCCGCTCACCGAGCAGATCGCGCGGCATGCGGCGCTGCTGGCATCCGCGTTCCAGCGCGTGGTGTTTGCGCAATTCTGGATCTCGCTGATCAACACCTTCTTTACGTGGGTTTACCTCGACGTCGTCCTGCGCCTGTTTGGTGTCGATCTGCCGCTGGTGAAAATCCTGGTGGCACTCACCTTCATCGTTGGACTGCTCCCCATCGTCGGCAATCTCATCTCGAACACCGCCATCGTGGTGGTTTGCCTGAGCCAGGGTGTTCCGGTGGCCGCGGCCTCGCTCGTTTATCTCATCGCGATCCACAAGTTTGAGTACTTCCTCAACGCGCGCATCATCGGCTCGCACATCAACGCGCGCGCCTGGGAGTTGTTGATCGCGATGCTGGTGATGGAAGCGGCGTTTGGGATCACGGGATTGATCGCTGCGCCAATTTTCTACGCGTACTACAAGGAAGAGATGCGCGAGAAGGGCTTGGTTTGACGGCGCGACTACATTGATAAGACTCGCGACCACACTCGTACGCCGCCCCGGAAAAGCGCGCATAGTGACGCGCCCTCACATACCACTCGATCCGGGAGCCGCATGCACATTCAATTCCTGAGAACCGCCGCCGCAAGCCTGCTCGCCGCCCTGCTCGTGGCGGGAGTCGCGTTCGCGGCCGACGTTCCGGCGCCGGCTTCGTCAAGCAAGTGGCATGTCGCGTTCAGCGGTCAGGCCACGGCTAACGGGCAGATGGTGTTTCGCGTCACGCCCCACGAAGGCGAGGTCGTGATGGTCACGGTCAAGATCAATCACGGACGCGGCCCGCTATTCATCGCGAAAGACGTCGCGGAGGCATTCAAGGCGCAACTACCGAAGAAGCGCATCAAGAGCGAGATCGTCTCCGGGGATCTGGTACTGGTGAAGACGGCGCCCGGCGAGAGCGCCTTCACGCTGGAACTCGCGGATTCGACTGTCGAGGGAGCGCGCGTTCACATCACGGCTGATTAGCTTCCGCCTGTGCGACGATAGTTAGCCCGGCATTACCCGATGGTATGGAAACCATACCAACGTATTGACGGCACGATCGTTCAATTACGCCAATCGACTGCCGGTATCCCGCTCCCGGTCGCTACGCAAGTCCTAGCGAATCAGGACGGCTTGCGACGCGGCATCGCCTCTGGCTTGATACCCGCTCCCGGCCTGGAGACTCACATGCCGCAAATCACGCTGGCCGGTGCGGCTGCACCGGATTTCGCGCTCGTCGATCAGGAAGGCGCAACGGTCACACTCGCAGATCTGCGCGGCAAACCTGCCGTGCTCGCGTTCTATCCTGCGGATTGGAGCCCCGTCTGCGGCGACCAGATGGCGCTGTACAACGAAGTGCTGCCCATCTTTCGCGACTACGGCGCGGAGCTCTACGGCATTTCCGTCGACAGCAAATGGTGCCACGCGGCATTCGCCGACAACCGCAGGCTGCGCTTTCGGTTATTGGCGGATTTCGAGCCCAAGGGCGCGGTGGCGCGCCGTTTTGGCGCATACCGCGACGCGGACGGCACGTCCGAGCGTGCCCTCTTCGTGATCGATCCCGCGGGCGTCATTCACTGGGCCTATCTATCGCCGGTCGAGGTGAATCCCGGCGCGGACGGAATTCTCGAAGCACTGGAATCGATGAGCAAGGGCAAAACATGAGCAAGAGCCACGGCGAACTCACACCGGCCGTTGGACCCGGCGACCATGCCCAGGGAAGCAGTGATGCGCCGATGACACTAGTCGAGTACGGGGACTATGAGTGTCCGTACTGCGGCATGGCTTACCCCATCGTCAAGCGCATCCAGGCAAGGCTTGGACATCGCCTGCGCTTCGTGTTCCGCAATTTTCCTCTCGCCGAGATGCATCCGAACGCGACCGCGGCTGCCGAGTTCGCTGAAGGCGCGGCACTGCAGGGCAAGTTCTGGGAGATGCACGACACATTGTATGAGCATCAAGCTGCGCTCGGCGGCGCATCTCTGCAAAACTACGCACGCAAACTTGCCCTGGATTTCAGCGCACTTGAGACCGCACTGCGAAGCGGCGCGCCGCACCAACACGTGCGGTCGGACTTCATGAGCGGTGTTCGCAGCGGCGTCAATGGCACGCCGACGTTCTTCATCAACGGCCGGCGCTTCGATGGTGACTGGCGGGATGAAGATGTGTTCGTGGCAGCGCTGAGCTAGATCGGCGGCCCGAGGCATGCCTCAAGTCTCGGGAAAGACCTCCGTATACGTTGCACTCGCGAGCAATCTGGCGATTGCGGCGACGAAGTTCTGCGCGGCTGCGATCACCGGCAGCTCCGCGATGCTGAGCGAGGGTGTGCATTCCCTGGTCGACACCGTGAACGAGCTGCTATTGCTGTATGGGATCAGGCGAGCGGCGCGTCCTGCCGATGTCAAACATCCTTTCGGTCATGGCCGTGAGCTGTATTTCTGGAGCTTCATCGTCGCACTGCTGGTGCTGGTCCTTGGCGCGGCATTCGCCTGCTACCAGGGCATCAGTCATATCCTGCGCGCCGAGCCCGTGCGCAATCCGTTGACTAACTATGTGGTGCTTGGCGTCTCGTTCCTGTTCGAAGGATTTTCGTGGTGGGTGGGCCTGAAGGCATTCCGCGCGACCCAGGGGAAACAAGGATTCATCGAAGCATTCCGCAACAGCAAGGACCCAACCACCTTTACCGTGCTCTTCGAGGACACCGCCGCGCTGCTGGGCCTGCTGATCGCGGCCGTGGGAATCGCCGCGGCGCAGATCCTGAACGCGCCGTGGCTCGACGGCCTCGCTTCCATCGGCATCGCCCTGGTCCTGCTGGTTTCTTCGTTACTGCTTGCGCGCGAGACCAAGGACCTGCTCATCGGCGAACCGGCGCGCCCACATTTCCGGGATGCAATCCTGCAGATTGCCGCTGACGATCGCGATGTGCGTCACGCCAATGGTGCGCTCACAGTGCAACTGGGGCCGCACCAGATCGTGGCCGCGCTCAGCATTGAGTTTCGCGAAGAACTCACGACAAACCAGATTGAACGTTGCGTCGAGCGCATCGAAGCGGCCATCAAGCGTGCTCACCCCGAGGTCACCAGCTTGTTCGTCAAGCCGCAAGACGCCGGGACCTGGAACACCCGGGCGCAACGATTGCGCGCCAATACGCCGGAGCCATAGCTCTTACCGCGACGCGTACACCGGCAGGCGGCACGAACGCACCGGCTGTCCGATCGGGTTCAGGCCATACTTGTGGCATGCACGGCTTTGAATGGATATTGGTCTGGCTGGTTGGCGCGGTGGCGCTCACCGCCCTCGCGCGCCGGCTCAAGTTGCCCTACCCCTCGCTGCTCGCGGTCGGTGGCGGCGCACTCGCCTTCGTCCCCAACGCGCCGGTTTACGCGCTCAATCCAGAATTGACGCTCGCGATCTTTGTCGCGCCGGTGTTGCTGGACGCGGCCTTCGACACCTCGCTGCGCGACCTCAAGCGCTTCTGGGTTCCGGTGATGTCCCTCGTCGTCATCGCCGTTGGTATCACCACGGTTGCGGTGGCGTGGCTCGTGCATCGCATGGTGCCGGGCATGCCATGGGCCGCCGCCATCGCCCTCGGCGCCATCGTCGCGCCTCCGGATGCCGCCGCCGCGAATGCGATCGTGCGTCAGCTGCGCATCCCGCATCGCGTGGTCGTCATCCTGGAAGGCGAGAGCCTGCTCAACGACGCCACCGCGCTCCTCATCTACCGGCTCGCGGTGAGCGCGGCCACCGGCACGGCGTTCACCTCGGCCAGCATCGCGCCGCAGGCGTTCGCGATGTTCGCGAGCATCGCGGTCGGATTCGTACTCTCGCAACTGTACGTGCGCGCGATGGCGCGCGTCACCGACGTGCCGAGCGCCATCGTGCTGCAGTTCGTCGGCGCTTTCGGCGTGTGGATACTCGCGGACGAGTTCGGCCTCTCCGCCATCGTGACGATCGTAACGTTCGCGATCACCGCCTCGCGCCTCGCACCGGCACGCACGCCGGCGCGCCTGCGACTTCCTTCCTACGCCGTATGGGAAACCGTGGTGTTCGTGCTCAACGCGCTCGCCTTCATCCTGATCGGCCTGCAGGTGCGGCCCATCCTCAATTCGCTCGAAGCGGCGGAACGCACGCACTATCTGCACGTCGCGGGCGTGGTGCTGGCCACCGTCATCGTGGTGCGCATCGCCTGGTTGTTCACGTACAACCGCGCCGCGCACCTCAAGAACCGGTTCTTCGGTCCCGGCTATTGGCCCGGAAGCTTTTTGCCGCCGCTCTCCGGTACCACGATCGTCAGCTGGTGTGGCATGCGCGGCATCGTGACGCTGGCCGCCGCGTACGCGTTGCCGACCGGGTTTCCGTATCGCGAACTCATTCTCTTGTGCGGCTTCAGCGTGGTCGTCGGCACGCTGGTCCTGCAGGGCCTGACACTGCGCCCGCTGATTCGCGCGTTCCGTCTGAAGGCAGACCGCACCGTCGATGGCGAAGTGCGCGTGGCCCAGGAGGCGCTGGCCCAGGTTGCCATCGGGATTCTCGACGGCGACCGCTCACCCGCCGCGGAAGTTTTGCGCGAAGAGTTCGCGGTGCAGCGGCTCGAGGACATCACCGACGGCACCGAATCCGAGCGCGATGCGCGCAACCGGCTGCGCTCACACATCGTCGCCGCGCAGCGGCAGGAGCTGCTGCGCCTGCGCGACGCGGCCGTGATCGGTGATGATGCATTTCATCGCGTCGAGCAACGCCTCGACTGGACCGAAGTCAACGCGCGCTAGCGAAAGGTCTCGCAATGAAGTTTCGAGTGCTTCTCGCAGCGATGCTGGCGGCGGCGAGCGGACCCATTGCGGCCCATACGTTGCAAACGCTCACCGTGGCGCGCCCGGAAGGCCCGCGTCAGTACCAGCTCGTGCTGCCGGATGGCACGCACACCGGTAAACATCCGCTGATCGTTCTCCTGCACGGACACGGCGGCAGCGCCGCGCAGTTGTTAGGCAAGGCGCGCGGCGCGGCACCGCTTTCGGTCTGGCTCGAGATCGCCGATCGCGAGGGCCTGCTGCTCGCGGTGCCGGACGGCGCGAAGGGCAGCGACAACCAGCAAGGCTGGAATGACTGCCGCGCAGATGCCACCACCAATCCACACACCGACGATGTGGCCTTCATCGCCGCAATCATCGATCAGGCCATCGCACAGCATGAGGCCGTTCCCGAACGCATCTTTGTCATGGGCATGTCGAACGGCGGCATGATGACTTTTCGGCTGGCCGGTGAGCTCGGCCAGAAGCTGGCTGGATTTTCGGCCGTGAGTTCATCGATGGCCGCGAAGAGCAGTTGCGCGGCAGCGACAGTCCCCGTCTCCGCGCTGCTCATTTCCGGCACGGCCGATCCGCTCGTGCCCTACCTGGGTGGCCAAGTGCGCATCTTTAGCTCGAGCACCCGCGGCTCGGTGGTGGGCATCGAAGCCGCGGCCGACTACTACCGCAAGCTCGACGGATTGCCGGAGAGAGCCGCGGTGAGCATCACGCTGCCCCATCGCGACGCCGACGACAAAACCCGCGCGGAGCGCACGGTGTGGGGCGCGGATCCAAAGCGCCTTCAAGTAGAGCTCGTGCGCATCCCGGCCGGCGGGCACGTCGAGCCGAGCATGTCCAAGCGCATCGGCGGTTTGTACGCGCACCTGGTGGGCCCGCAGAACGGCGACTTCGAAGCGGCCGAGGAAGCCTGGGCGTTTTTCAAAGACAAGCGCAACGCGCGCAAGCTCTAGCCGGCTTCGACATGTGGAACACGATCGCCGCCGATGCCGTGATGCTGTTTCACTTCGGCTTCATCACGTTCGCATTGCTCGGATCGTTCCTCGTACTGTGGAAGCGCTGGATAGTTTGGCTGCATGTACCCGCACTCGCCTGGGGCGCCTGGATAGAATCGAGTGGCAACATCTGCCCGCTGACGCCGCTCGAGAATCACTTCCGCGAGCTGGCGGGCGAAGGCGCGTACGGTGAAGGATTCATCACGCACTATCTTGGGCCTGTTATCTATCCGGCAGGACTCACGCGCAGCGCGCAGTTCTGGATTCTTGGAGTTCTCGTCGCGGTGAATGTCGTCGGCTACGCGCTGGTCTGTGTGCGGCGCCGCTGAGGCATGTGCTCAGTCTGCGTCCTCGCACCCGTCGTCAGTCATTGGCGTCAGCGAGTAAGTCTCCGTGCCCTCGCCGGTTTGGGGACCGATAGACGTTTCAACCGTGCCGGGCCCTTGCGCGACGATGCTCACCGCGACGTCGTCGGCGTATTTCACTGTGTACGTGCCGTTGCCGTGCACCGCAAACCCGCTCATGTTGCCGGCATAGGTGTACGTGCCGCCGTCGCGTGAACTCGGGACGAAGCTCACCGTGTTGCCGCCGCCCGCCACGGTGAACGGCTGTTCCAGATCGCAGGCCTTGCCCACGCCGTGGAAATCGCCCGCTCCACCTTCCATGCGATACGGGCGTCCCGACTTGGTGTCGAACGCGAGCGAAGCCTTGCCGACGCCGCGCTTGCTGCGCGACTCAAAGTCTATCGTGGCGGTTTCATTCTTCTTGTCCGGACCGGTGTAGCCGTACTTCGCATCCGCTTTCACCTTGCCGCCGGCGGGCTGCAGACTGGATTCGCCATTGAGCGTCGCGGTGACCGTGCCGCCGGCCGGCATACCGTCGCTCTTCACGCGCGGCGTCGCTTCGAGATCGAATGCGGTACTCGGGCGGATTCCTTTGCGCTTGGCAGGATCGCTGGTGACCTTCAAGTCGATGCAGCGCCCGCTTTCCCACGGCGAGCCGCTCGATGTGAGCAATCCACGCAACGTCGACTCGGCGACGATCGTCTGCAAGAAATTAGTAGCCCCTATCAACTCGAAGGCTTTCTGGACCTCATCCATCTGGAAAATGCTGTAGCCGCTTTCGCCGTGTTCCACCAAAATTGGCTTGCCGCCACGCTCGCGGCCTGTGGTGACTTCGAAGCTCTGGCTCTGAAAATTCTCGAAGCCGCCCATTTTGATGTGATTGCTGAACGCACCGCCGTCGGCCGTGTCGATCAGGTGCGCGTCATCATCCAGATAACGCTCGTACTTGAACGTCGAATGGACATAGCCACCGGTGCCGGGCTTGCCTTTGACACTCATCTGCGAATCGACGTCTATGTCGACTGTGACCTTGCCGTCCGGATCGGGGCAGGCGGTCATTTTCGACTTCATCTTCACCTTCCCGTTCATGCCGTGCTCGTTGACCTCGAACTCCATCGCCTGCGTCATCGAGCCGTCCTTGTCGAACGTGAACGCCGCTTTGCCACCGTTGCCGTCGAACTTCAACCCTCCCTTCTGGTTCAGCTCCGCCAATTCCGCATCGGACATGTTGCTCACCACGGCATTAGACAAGCTACCGCCCAGGATTCCCATGAAGCTGCCCATGCCCATACCCACGAACCCGCTCGACATACCTTCTCCGGTGAAGGCCATCGTCTTGATCATCTTTGGATATTCGACCTGCGCGGCGCGCATCCGGTGTTCGTATTCTTCGCCCAGCCCCTCTAAGGCGGCGACGGCTTTCTCTTCTCCGCCGAGTTCTTTCTCGATGCCCGTCGCCTTCATCAGCCTGTAGTGCAGGTAGTAGTCCACAGCCGAGATCTTGCGCAACGTGGGATCAGGTCCCTCGGCAACGAAGCGGTCCAGCTGCGCCTGCGTCGGAATGAAATCCGCGTGCGGTCCGGCTGGCGCGGCAGCGGTGACCGGCACTTCCGCGACGGGCGTCGGCGGCGCGGCGCGCTCGCAGGCCGCAAGCGTCGCGACGAACGCAATGAGAAGGTGCCGGGCCGGGAAACCGGGAAAAGTCCTTCGCTTTTGCAATGTGTCGCTACTCACGCGGTGCGCCCTCTTATCAGGAACTCGCCATGTCCTTGGACTTATCCCGGTTTCCCGGCCCGGCACCATCTAAAGTCGGGTGAACTGCCAGGTCACAGTAAGCGTGCCGCCCTCGGCCTGATTACCGGGAATGGTTATGGTCTTGGTGCCCGACAGGGTCTTGAGATCACCGGGGATCGCAACCGTGATCGGCTTGTTTGCCGAACTCCCCAGTGACACGAATGTCGGACCTCCTTTGGCGTCGTCATCAATCATGGTCGTCGTCACCGTCCTGGTGACCGGCAGTGGTACGAGCGGCATGGGCAGGTTCAGCACGATGTCGCGCCCGGTGCTATCTACTTCGAGCATCGATGCTCCGGCAACGGACTTGCCGCCCGGGACCGCCGGGATCGCGCCGGCACCCTTGTTCGTCACCACGCGTTTGCAGACCTTGGTTTCTGTGCAGGTCATCTCGAACACCTGCTTCGAGATGGTCTCGTCGATTGAATACGTACCGCTCTGCGACGTCGACCGCCACAACTGAAAGCGCGTACCCGACACCGTCTTCTGCACCGCCGCGATATCGGCGCCGGCGGACTTGATCTGCGGCGTCATCTCCATGTTGTTCCCGTAGTTCGCAGCGGCCTTCTCCATACAGGCTTCCTGCGCCTTCTCTTCCGCCGCGCTCACCTCTGCGCCGTCCATCGTGATGCCGCACTTCGCGGCAAGCGCCATCATGTCGTTCTGCACGGGCTCCAGTTTCTTGTGGGCGCTGGCGGCATTCGCCTGCATGGCCGCCATCTCCGCCTTCTGCTTGGGATCATCCTGGTGCAGGGTGCCGACGGCCTGCGGCGGGTCCGCCGCGTACTGCGCCGTCATGGAGATGTTGCGTTTCACGCTCCAGATGTCGATCTGCTCCTTCGACCCCGTGGTGTGCTTGCCCGAACTGGCGAACACGTACTCGACCTTGAGCACCGCGGTGGCGCCCTTCGGCGCCAGCAGCTCCGCGTGCGCCGCGGCGGCGCACAGCACTAACAACATTGCGATAACGGTTTTCATGGTGACTCCCATGTTCGAGGGTTAACGGGTTGACGCCGCCGAGAATTCGAGGTGACAGGACTTGTCGCTGGTCATCGTGACCGACGTGCACTGGCCGTCGCCGCTGCACGAGCCGGACCAGTGCTGGTCGTAGGCCTGCTGCGGCTGCGGCGGCTCCGAGGAACAGAGTTGCACGGTCGAATTTGCGGGGAAGTGATTGGCAGAAACGTTGTGGCCCAGCGGATCGAGATTGGTCGCCGGCCCGTAATCGATGCCGGCGGGCGTGCTCGTGACAAAGCCGAAGTACGGACCCACGGTTACCGAGAGGTAGTGCGAGGTCGGCGGATTGGGGTTGGTAGGCGGATTGCCACCGCCACCGCCGCTCGACGACACGAAGCCGATCAACGCGCAGCTTTGCGTGCAGTTCGGCTGCCACACCGGGCTGGTCCCGGTCGCGGCGAACCTGAACGGGAAGCCGATGCCACCGGGTGAAGGAACATACGCGCCGCTAAGCGTCCCGACGCTGGTCAACGCACCCGTCGTGGCGTCCACCGCAAACGATGTGAGTCCGCCGACCGAATCGACGACGTAGGCGAAGTTTCCCTGCGGCTCCGTAATCATGGAAATCGGTCCCACGCAGCCGCCACCCGGACATCCGCTCAGTGCGCTGCCCGCGGCCGACAACACACCCGTGGCGGC
>Ga0137409_10007173_pt1 | contig 11474 bp, 10 predicted proteins | sample CZODoug1_16funga_FD_122059 | JGI IMG/M metagenome (GOLD analysis project Ga0137409, IMG submission 122059) | Vadose zone soil fungal communities from Angelo Coast Range Reserve, California, USA - CZODoug1_16fungal (Hybrid Assembly) | ecosystem: Environmental > Terrestrial > Soil > Vadose zone... | reverse complement strand
TCAATATCCTCCCCCAGGTCATGGATCACGGCACGCTGACCCACAACAACGGCCGCAAGGCGGACTCCCGCAACATCATCCTGATCATGACCACCAACGCCGGCGCCGACGCATTGCAGAAGCGTTCGATCGGCTTTGCCAACACGCGCGAAACCGGCGATGAGATGGCCGATATCCGGCGCATGTTCACGCCGGAATTCCGCAACCGCCTCGATGCGATCATCAGCTTCCGCGCGCTGGACGAAGAAATCATCTTGCGTGTGGTCGACAAGTTCCTGATGCAGTTGGAGGATCAACTGCACGAGAAGAAGGTCGATATCATCTTCAGTGATGCCTTGCGCAAACACTTGTCGAAGAAGGGCTTTGACCCGGTCATGGGCGCGCGGCCGATGGCGCGCTTGATCCAGGACACGATTCGCAAGGCGCTCGCCGACGAATTACTGTTTGGCAAGCTAATCAACGGCGGACGGGTCAGTGTCGACGTCGATGCGGCGGATTCTGTGAAGCTCGAATTCCCACCGCCCGACAGCGGTGACGCGCCGCGCAAGGAAGAGGGCGAGCCGGTGCTCTCGGAATGATGTTGACGATAGCAATGCCGTGACAGCCGTTGCAGGCCAGGGTAGTGCTGAGTGATTGACAGCCCGGCGCGATGCGCCGAGATTACGGCCCGCAAGTGCAAGCCTGCGGGCCGTTTTCTTTGTCTGCCGCAATCGACCAATGTTTGAGCGCACGGAATGCTTGGCCCACGCCGCGCACAGGATAGCCCGCTGACCTCCTTTGGCGAACGAAGTGCCGTGATACCGATCGTCGCGTTCGCCATCGGCGCGGGTCTCGTCGCAGCGGCTGCAGTTGCAACGCCAACTGTGCCGCCTGCGAGCGCTGGCGCAGCCAACTATCTCGCTGCCGCGTGTACGAATTGCCATGCGACCACAAAGGTCGCGGGCGATGTGTTGCCACTCCTCGCAGGACAACCGAAAGAAACCCTGATCGATAAATTGGAGCGATTCCGCGACGGGAGAGCGGCGGCAACGGTAATGCAGCAACTCGCGAACGGCTTCAGCCCCGAGCAGATCGAGGCCATTGCCGAATACTTTGCACAGCAAGCGCAGCCGCGCTAAGCCACCGCGGCAAACCACCCCGCAAGAAGAACGATGGCTCCGTGGTCGCCGACCCGCCGCGAACTCTTGCGGCGCTCGCTTGCGGTCGCTGCGGCTTCTTCCGTTGGCGCTAGCGCGAGCGTGCCGGCGCCGGGCAGGGCAGCGGCGAGGGTCGTTGTTATCGGCGGTGGCTTCGGCGGAGCGACGGCGGCGAAATACTTGCGACTATGGTCGAACGGTTCGATCGCGGTAACGCTGGTTGAAGCCGACGCTGCTTTCGTCTCGTGCCCGCTGTCGAATCTCGTGCTCGACGGCAGTCGAAGGATCGACGATCTCACCGTTTCCTATCGCGGACTGGCGCGTCATGGCGTCAACGTGCTTCGCGATACCGCAAGCGCAATTGATGTCGAGAAGAACAGGGTGCGGCTCGCTTCGGGCGCGACCCTGGCCTACGACCGGCTCGTGGTGTCGCCCGGAATCGAATTCATCTGGGACAGCGTCCTCGGCATGTCGGCCGCAACGGCCGAGCAGATTCCGCACGCGTGGCAAGCCGGGCCGCAGACCGTTCTGCTGCGCCGGCGATTGGAGGCGATGGCCGACGGCGGCACGGTGCTGATCAGCGTGCCATTGATTCCGTATCGATGCCCGCCGGGACCTTATGAGCGCGCCTGCCAGATCGCGCATTACTTGCAGCGGGTCAAGCCGAAAAGCAAACTCATCGTGCTCGATGCCAATCCGGAGATGGTGTCGAAAAAGCCGCTGTTCACACGCGTGTTCAATGAGGACTACCGGGGCATCATTGACTATCGCAACGACGCGCCCGTGGCCGAAGTCGATGTCAGCGGTCGCGCCTTCATCCTCGACCTCGGCGATCGCATCACAGGCGACGTTCTCAACCTGATTCCGCCGCAGCGCGCCACGCGCCTCGCGCGCGACGCCGGTCTTGTCACCGCTAACGATCGCTGGTGCGAAGTGGACTGGTTGACCATGGAATCGATCAAGGCTTCTAAGGTGCATGTGCTGGGCGACGCGACCCTTGCCGCCGAGACGATGCCCAAGTCTGGCCACGTGGCCAACCAACATGGCAAGTTGGCGGCGGCGGCGATTGTTGAATTGCTCAATGGCCGACAGCCAATTGCGCCCACGATCACCAGCACCTGCTACAGCTTCATCGACGACAAGAACGCCGTGCATGTGGCGAGCGTGTTTCGCTGGGCGGCCGAAACGCGCACACTGAGTGTGGTGCCCGGCACGAGCGGAACATCGTCGCAGGACCGCGCGACCTGGGCGCAGGAAGGCGTCTACGCAATGAACTGGGCGCGGACCCTCTGGGCTGACATGCTGGCGTGACGCACGGTGGACCGCTGTGACGCCGACCGTTGCCACCTAGGGCAACGAATTGCAGTGGGGAGAGCGAGACGAGCGAGCGGTGACGTTGGCCATGGTTTGAATCTTCTTGAATAATGTCAGATCTGCCAGGGGAGACCGATGGAAAAATCGAAATACATCAATTCGATCGTGGGCCACGCGATGGTTCTCGGCGCATCCGGCGGTCTGGGTTCGGCGGTCGTGCGTGCCGTGGCCGCGAGTGGCGCCGCGGCGATCACGATCACCTACGGGCGCAACAAGGTGGCGGCCGAGAGCCTCGCCGCGGAAGTGGCGGCGCAAGGCGTAAAGACGTTCATTGCGCCGGTTGAGCAAGCGGATGAGGCGGGCTTCAAGCGCCTGCTGCAACAGGCGCACGACGCGATCGGCGCGGAAATTCAGACGGTAATCAACACGATCGGCATCTCACCTAACGTGCCGATCGAGGAGCAGTCGCTCGATGGCCGCGATGGCTGGCGCAATGTGTTCGAGACCAACGTGTTTGGATGCTTTCTCTCGACCCGCGCGATCGCCGAGCGCATGAAAATGAAAGGCGTGCGCGGCTCGATCGTGCTGATCACTTCGACCAACGGCATCAATTCACAGTCGCAGATTTCGGCGCACTACGATTCATCCAAGGCCGCGCAGGGACACATGATGAAGATCTTTGCCGAGCACTACGCGCCGCACGGTATCCGCATCAATGCCGTGGCGCCGGGCTGGATCGAGACATCGCTCAACGACACGCTGCCTGCGGATGAGCGCGCGCACGAGATGAGCAAGATCTGGGCTGGGCGATTTGCCGATCCGCACGAAATCGCGATCTTCACCGCCTTTGTCGCCGGCAGCGGCGGCTCCTATTGCTACGGCCAGAACTTCATGGTCGACGGCGGCTATCGTTAACGGGCTGCCGCAACTGCTGCGCGGCCAATTTCGCACCTCCGGTGCTCGCCTCGTAGCGTCGATCGGCCCCTCGGCGCTGATGAGACAAATGATTTGACACTGCTCGCTCCGTGTTGCAACAACACGTTCGTGCCCAATTGCCGTTCGCTCACGCAGTCGCCCGCGCAAAGCAGATGTCGCTCTGCTGCTGCGGATGGCGGCCGACCTTGTCCGCGTAATACGCGCGCAGCAGCGCGAGATCACGATCGACACTGCCGCTCATGCGCACGAAGTCGAGCACGCCGATGACCCGCGTGCGATAGTCGAAGTAGGCAAGACCCACCGGCAGATCGAGCTGCAGGGCAAGGTAGTAAAAGCCGGAGCGAATGTGCGTCGTGTACTTGCGCGTTCCCTCCGGCGACAAGCCGAGCCAGCACCACTCTTCTGCTGCCATCTGTTGCGCCAGTTGCGCCACTGCTCCGCGCGAATGTTGGCGATCCACCGGCCACCCGCCCCAGAGGCGCAGCAGGCGTCCGACCGTGGCGCCGGCGGCGCCGCGAAACAGCGTTTCCTTACCGACCCAGCGAATCGGTAGCGCGATCGCCCACTTGGCGAGCAGCCCCAGCGCAAAGTCCCAATTCGAGGTGTGCGGATAAACGATGATGATGCCCTTGCGGCCGGGCAGCGTCGACGCCCGCACACGCCAACCGAACAAGCGCAACACGCTGCGTGCGATAAGCGCGAGCATCAACGCGTTCCTGTGCTGCCAAAGCCGTCGGCGCCGCGTTCGCTCGCGGCAAATTCAGCGACCACGTGCCACTGCGCCTGCACTACCGGCACGATCACGAGCTGCGCGATGCGGTCCATCGGCTCGATCGTGAACGCACTACGGCTGCGATTCCAGCACGACACCATGATTTGACCCTGATAGTCGGAGTCGATCAGCCCGACCAAGTTGCCAAGCACGATGCCATGTTTGTGGCCGAGACCGGAGCGCGGCAGGATCAGCGCGGCGTGGCCCGAATCAGCGAGATGAATCGCGATTCCCGCGGGGAGAAGTTGGGCGTCGCCAGGCTGCAGCGTGATTGCAGTGGGCACACAGGCGCGCAGGTCCAGACCGGCCGCGCCCGCGCTCGCGTAGAGCGGCAGATTGTCGCGCAGACGCGCGTCGAGAATCTTGACCTCGAGCTGCATCATCGTGGCGTCGCGGTGGCGGTACGGCGTGCCAGACGTCGCGCGCCCAGCCAGATCAAAACGGCGGCGATCACGATGAGCCCGGCGCCGTCACTGCTCGCCGCCCCGTCCAAAAATGAAGCCATGCCGAGCAACATGATGATCGCGGCGCTCAGCAGGGACGGGGCGACGGAATGTCCGGCAGGTGGCACGCGCGGCGCCGCGGCATGACGCGGCGCGACGTATGTGCGCGATGCACGTCCGGCGCCGCTCGCTGGCGCGGCGGGTCGCACTTGCGCTCGCTCGGACTGCGGCCAGCGAAGAATATGCTGCCGCGTCAGTTCCTGCATCTGGCGCTTTTCAATCTGCGCCAGATAGGTGACAAAGGCGCCGTCTCTCGGCTCCGCGGGCAGCGTCATCGGTGCAGTCGCTGCGCGATCTCGGCGACGATCCGGCGGGCTTGCGCCAACTTGTCGCCGCGCGGCAGCGTCTTGACTTCAATCGCGTCGATCAGATGTACCTCATTGTCATCGCGACCGAAGGCATCCTGAGCCTGGTTGGCAACAATCAGCGGCACCGTCTTGCTCTGCAATTTCGCGCGTGCATGTTCGATTACGTTTTCGCTTTCGGCTGCGAAGCCGACACAGAACGGCGGGTTGGCGCGCGCGGCGACCGTCGCGAGAATGTCCGGGTTGGCGGCGAACTCGAGCGGCGGCGGTTTCGCGTGCTTCGTCTTCTTGAGTTTGCTCGCGCTCGGATTGGCCACGCGCCAATCCGCGACGGCCGCGACGGCGATGAATAATTCGGCGCGGTCCACGCGCGCGAGCACCGCGTCGTACATCTGCTGCGCCGTCTGCACATCGATGCGGTCAACGCCGTAAGGCGTGGCAAGCGCTGTCGGCCCGGCCACCAGAGCCACCTGCGCACCGGCCTCACGCGCAGCACGCGCGAGCGCGAAACCCATTTTCCCCGAGGAGAGATTGGTGATGCCGCGCACCGGATCGATCGGCTCGAAGGTTGGCCCGGCGGTCATCAGAACGCGACGACCGCGCAGGACCTTGGGCTGGAAAAAAGCGACGATTTCGGCACGCAGCTCATCGGGCTCCAGCATGCGTCCGCTGCCCACTTCGCCGCACGCCTGATCGCCACTTGTGGGGCCGAGGATCAGCACACCGTCCTGCTTGATCGTCGCGACATTGCGTTGGGTCGCCGGGTTTTGCCACATCTCCACGTTCATCGCCGGCGCCACGAGCAGCGGGCAGGCCGGGCCCGCCGCCGACATGCGGCGGGCGACCGCCAGCGTGGACAGTAGGTCATCGCACAGGCCGTGCGCGAGCTTGGCGAGAAAATTCGCGGTGGCGGGCGCAACCACGATCGCATCGGCGTGGCGCGTCAGGTCGATGTGCGGCATCGCGTTATCGATGCGGCGATCCCATTGATCGGCAAATACGGGGCGGCCGGTCAAGGCCTGCATGGTCGTGGCGGTGACGAATTCTTGCGCAGCTCGCGTCATCACGACCTGGATCGAAGCGCCGTCGTCCTGGAGCCGGCGCGCAAGTTCGCAGACCTTATAGGCGGCGATGCCGCCAGTCATGCCAAGCACGAGATGCTTTTCCGCGAGATCCATGCGGTTTCTCAATGCGGCAGCCCGATGCGCATCCTACTTGGCGCGGCGCACACGTACGAGTTCATCGCAAACCAACAAGACCGCGCCGCAAACGATCGCGCTGTCAGCGAGATTGAATGCGGGCCAACGCCACTCGCGGTAGTAGAACAGCAGGAAGTCGATCACGTGGCCATAGGCGACGCGATCGATTACATTGCCTATGGCGCCGCCCAAGATCAAGGCCAGAGCAAACGAAAACAGCTTCTGTGTGCCGTGGCGCGCCAGCAGGTAGAGAATGAACAGCGACGCGCCGACTCCGATCAGCATGAACAATCCGCTTTGCCAACCGCCCGCGTCGGCGAGGAACGAGAATGCGGCTCCCGTGTTGTAGGTGAGGACGAGATTGAAGTAACTCGTGACCGGACGAACCTCACCGAACCTGAAGTTGTGCTCGATGGCGAGCTTGGACACTTGGTCGAGCAACACAACCACCAACGCCAGGCCCACCCACGGCACGAGTTTTTGACGCCAGGTCTTGCTCGCTCCCCAGGCCATCACGCCACCGTGCGCGGGTCGCCGCTGCCGAACAGGTTGCTCACGCATCGTCCGCACAGTGTCGGATGCGCGGCAGCGGCACCGACATCGGCGCGCCAGTGCCAGCAACGCTCGCACTTCGGTTGCGCCGACGGCGCGACCGCAATTCTTTCGTCCGCCGAGGTTGCGGCGGCATGCAGTGTCGCCCGGCTCGTGATCAGCACGAGTTTCAGGTCAGCGCCGAGCGTGGCAAGCACCGCGTGTTTTTCGCCGTAGGCATGCAAGTCGACTTCGGCCTGCAATGAGGAGCCGATCTTGCCGGCTTCGCGCAGTTGCTCGATGTGCTTGAGCACGTCGGCGCGCACGGCCCGTACCTGCGTCCACTTGGCCAGCAGCGCCTCGTGGCCGGCGATGCCGGGCAACTCGTGATAGACCTCGGTGAAGATGGTCGTATTGAAGTTGGCTGCATTTGAGCTGGCCCCGGTGGGCCGGCGCGCAAATAGTTTGAAGGCCTCTTCCGCGGTGAATGAGAGAAATGGCGCGAGGAGGCGCAACAGGCTGGACGCGATATGCCACAACGCCGTTTGCGCGCTGCGCCGCGCCGGTGAAGCGGCCGCAGTTGTATACAGCCGGTCCTTCAGGATGTCGAGGTAAAACGCGCCCAGGTCCTCCGAGCAAAAGGTCTGCAGTCGCGCAATCACCGGGTGGAATTCATAGCGGTCGCAGCAGGCCAGAGCCTCGGCCTGCACTTGAGCGGTCAGCGCCACTGCGTAGCGATCGAGCTCGAGCCATTGCGTGACCGGCAGCGAGTCCTTGGCGACGTCGAAATCACTCGTGTTGGCAAGGAGAAAGCGCAGCGTGTTCCGCAGACGGCGATAGCTTTCGACGACGCGCCTGAGAATCTCATCGCCGATCGTCATCTCGCCTGAGTAATCGGTCGCGGCGACCCACAGGCGCATGATCTCGGCCCCCATCTTGGTCGCGAGTTCCTGTGGGTCGATGCCGTTGCCCAGGCTCTTGCTCATCTTGCGCCCCTGCGCGTCGACCACAAAGCCGTGTGTGAGCAGTCCGCGATAAGGCGCGCGACCATCGATCGCGGCACCGGTCAGCAACGACGAATGAAACCAGCCGCGATGTTGGTCCGAGCCTTCCAGGTAGAGATCGGCGGGATAGGCGAGCTCCTGCGCATGCGAGCCGCGCATGACCGTGCGATGGGTAGAGCCGGAATCGAACCAGACATCCAAGATGTCGTTGATCTTGTCGTACTGCGCAGCCTCATCGGCGGGCAGCAAGTCTTCAACCGTGGCTTTGCTCCACGCCTCGACACCGCTCGCCTCGACTTTCTGCGCGGCAAGTTCAAGCAACTCGAGCGTGCGCGGATGCAGTTCGCCAGTTGCCTTGTGCAAGAAAAACGGTAGTGGCACGCCCCAGTTGCGCTGACGCGAGATGCACCAGTCGGGCCGGTTGCTCATCATGCCGTGCAGGCGCGCCTTGCCCCACGCCGGATAAAACGCGGTCGCCTCAATCGCGCGCAACGCCGTCTGGCGCAGCGTTTCGCCCACCGTTTCCTTCTGCATCACCCCTTGTGTTTCGCCCGTGGCGCCGTTCATTCGCACGAACCATTGCGATGCGGCTCGATAGATGAGCGGCGTGCGATGGCGCCAGCAATGCATGTAGCTGTGGTTCTGCTGCGCTGCATGCAGCAGGCGGCCGGCAACGCGCAGTGCGTCGATGATCTTCGGATTGGCATCCCAGATCTTCAGGCCGCCGAACAGCGGAAAGTCTTTCGCGTAGTGGCCGTCGCCCTGGACCGGATTCAGGATCTGGACGTTGGTCATACCGTACGCCTTGCACGAGTCGAAGTCTTCCACACCGTAGGCGGGTGAGGAGTGAACGATCCCGGTGCCTGCGTCGGCGGTGACGTATTCGCCGAGATAGACCGGCGATAGACGATTGAAGCCAACGTCGAGCGCGGCCAGCGGATGCACGAAGTTGATCCACTCGAGCGCCGTACCCGCGCACGTCGCCAGCACCCGGCCCTTCAGCCCGTAGCGCACGAGGCAGTATTCCACCAGCGATTCAGCGAGGATCAACAGTCGATCACCGCAATCAACGAGGGCGTAGACAAACTCCGGATGAACATTGAGCGCCTGATTGGCGGGAATCGTCCAGGGTGTCGTGGTCCAGATCACCGTGGAGGTCGGCTTGGTCAAGGCCGGCGCGCCGAACGCTTTGGCAACCCTCGCTTCTTCGCCGGGCGCCAGCGGAAACGCGACATCGATCACAGGCGACTTTTTGTCGAGGTATTCCACCTCAGCTTCCGCCAGTGCGGAATTGCAATCGAAGCACCAGTTCACGGGCTTCAAGCCGCGATAGACAAAGCCTCGCTCCATCATCCGGCCGAGCGTGCGGATTTCATCCGCCTCCGCCTTGAACGTCATCGTCTTGTAGTGGTTGGCCCAGTCGCCCAGCACACCGAGGCGCTTGAAGCCTTGCATCTGCAACGCCACTTGCTCAGTCGCGTGCGCGCGCGCTCTCGCCTGTACTTCGGCGCGGGGCAGGTTGCGGCCGAACTTCTTTTCGATCAGGATTTCGATCGGCATGCCGTGGCAGTCCCAGCCGGGGACGTAGACCGCATCGAAGCCCGCCATCGAGCGCGATTTCACGACCATGTCTTTCAAGATCTTGTTCACCGCCTGGCCCAAGTGAATCGCCGCGTTGGCGTACGGTGGCCCATCGTGCAGGATGAATTTGGTTGCACCGGCGCGCGCTGCGCGGATCTGTTGATAGACCTGCTGCGCTTCCCAGTCGGCAATCCATTGCGGTTCGCGCTTCGGCAAGTCGCCGCGCATCGGAAACTCAGTTTCCGGAAGGTTCAGCGGGTAGCGCGTGGTCGGGCGGTCGGCGCGAGATTTCGCGGACGACACCGGCTTCTCGTCGGCGTCAGCCATGTGGCACTCCTTGGCCCCCTCGGGCTCTGCAAGAGGTGTCGGTCGGAAGATGATTGCGGAACCGCAACGACGACCTGCAAGATCTCCTCGTGCGATCACAGTCGATATTACCTTGCCAGCGGTGCAACGGTGGTTGTGCATTTGAATTGGAAGCACTTGCGGTGTTGATCCCGAGGTCGCGCCGTGGTGTGAGTGCAGGCGTAGTAAACGCAGCCGATCGGTCGCGGCGGCCTATTCACCGTTGCTGCGAATCCCGTCGCGAGGCGACCTCAGGCCACGCGATCGAACGCGAGCAAGGAGCGCGCGCGCGCAGCGTCAGCGTCGATTGCGGCGGCCAGTTGCGCGAGCGTGTCGTACTTCAGTTCATCGCGGATTCGCTGCACGAATTCGACGCGCACCAGGTGGCCATAGACTTCCCGCGCGAAATCGAACAGATGAACTTCGAGCAGCCAGCGCCCGGAATCATCGATGGTCGGTCGCATGCCGACACTGGCAACGCCGGCCAGTGGCGGCGAAGACGATGCAATGCCGAGCCCGTGCACGCGAACCGCGAATATTCCTTGCACTGCCGGCCGCTGCATTCCCGGCCGATGCGCAATGCGCAGATTCAAGGTTGGAAAGCCCAAGGTGCGGCCCAGCTTGCGGCCGTGCAGCACGCGGCCGCTGATTGCGTAGGGATGCCCCAACAAATTCCGCGCGCGCGCGAGGTCGCCCGCGGCGAGCGCTGTACGCACGGACGAACTCGAAATGCGTTCGCCGTCGGCGCAAACGGCGGCCTCGCGGACAACCGCGAGACCCGCGCGTACCCCGGCACTGGCGAGCAACGCAAAATCTCCGGCACGACCCGCACCGAAGCGAAAGTCCTCGCCGACGATCAGCCAGCGGGTGGCGAGGCCGGCGACCAGGATTTCGGCAATGAATTGCTCGGCGGTCAGTGCCGCAAAGCGCCGATCAAAGTGCGCAATGAACACGCGTTCAATGGCTCCGGCAGCAAGCGCGGCGAGCTTGTCGCGCAGATTGGCAACGCGCGGCGGCGCGCTTTCAGGAGCAAAGAATTCGCGCGGATGCGGCTCAAACGTCATCACCGACGGCACGAGTTCACGCGCCCGGGCCGCTTGCACAACGTCGGCGAGCAAGGCTTGATGACCGCGATGGACGCCGTCGAAATTGCCGATCGTCAGCGCGCACGGTGGGCGATCGCTGGCGGCGGGTAGGCCACGGATGATTTTCATCGTTGCATCGCTGGCGGCGGCGGATTATAGGGAGTGGTCGTTGTTCGGCGTTCCGCGTGTCGTTCGTGAAGTGTGCATGCGGCGCGCGCGCCGAGGGTTCGTCACTTGCGAGAGGTCGCACAACGAGTACGGCGACCAGGTGGCAATAGGGTCGCAGCCTGCGTGCCGACCGCTGCGGCAACCAGTGTGCCGGCCGGCACGCAACCGGTGCCCCATAGAATGTCTCCATGAAAAATATTGTCTGTCTGATTTCCGGCCGCGGCAGCAACCTTGAGGCACTGCTGGCTGCCGCGAAATCCGAACAGTGGCAAGAGGCGATCGGCGCGCGCGTCGCGGCGGTGATCAGCAATCGCGCGGGGGCTGCCGGACTCGCGATCGCACAAGCAGCCGGATTGCCGGCGCGTGTTCTGGCGCACCAGCAGTTTGCGACGCGTGAGTCGTTCGATATTGCATTGGCGTCGCTGATCGATGAGTTCGATCCGGCGTTGGTGGTCATGGCGGGCTTCATGCGCGTGCTGACGGGCGCCTTCATCGATCGCTATGGTGGTCGGCTGATCAATATCCATCCCTCCTTGCTGCCGTCGTTTCGCGGACTGGCCACCCATCGAGCCGCCCTTGCGGCCGGCGTGCGCGT
>Ga0137409_10007172_pt1 | contig 11474 bp, 10 predicted proteins | sample CZODoug1_16funga_FD_122059 | JGI IMG/M metagenome (GOLD analysis project Ga0137409, IMG submission 122059) | Vadose zone soil fungal communities from Angelo Coast Range Reserve, California, USA - CZODoug1_16fungal (Hybrid Assembly) | ecosystem: Environmental > Terrestrial > Soil > Vadose zone... | reverse complement strand
TTCGCGGTAGAGCGCGGCGTGTGGGAACTCACGGGGCTTAGCGGAACGGAATTCGACGTTTATGTAGAGGAAGTATGAACCCATACATTGAAGCGGTTTTGGAAGAGATCCAGGAAATATTGGGGCTTGAGTTCTTTGACAGAGAGCAAAGATTCGACCTAGAAGACGTTTTAAGCGGGGTTCTTGATACAGGAATAGCATCGGGGTACGGAGATGGACGAGAAGATGGATATGACCAAGGATTCGCGGACGCTGAAGACGAGCATCTCGATAAATGACCTCCAAGAAACGTTAGCAGGGCTTCAAGCAGTCACCGCGAAGGGTTTCGAAGTCGTAAACGTCGTTTGTGAGCACAATAACAAGCGCTTTAAGCAGCTTACGGAGCGCCTGGAAGCGGTTGAGTCCGCTTTGGTACGCCTACTCGACGAGCTTCCCACTTCTTTTGGAGGAAACGATGCCGAAGGATGAAGATTTTAGCCTCAACATCCCCGATTTCCTTGACGACGACGCGCTAAAAGCGCTAAGATCGGACCAAGAGATGATCGACGACGCGCTCGGGGACACCATGTCCTACGTCCTGGCCGAGACCACGACCCTGGAGGCCCGTCGATTCGAGAGCACGCCGCTGATGCCGCAAGCGAGCACCGAGCAAATCGACGCGGCGGCACGATTGCTGAGCCAGGCTGCGCGGCCGCTCATCATCGCCGGCGGCGGCGCGCGGCGCGCCGCCGCGGAGTTGCGCCGCCTGGTCGAGCACCTGGATTGCCCGCTGGTGACGACGGCGGCGGGCAAGGGGTTGCTCCCCGAAAGCCATCCCTCGAACTTCGGTACGTCGCTGCCCTACCCCCCCATTCAGCGATTGATCGCAGATGCGGACGTGGTGCTCGCGGTGGGCACTGAGCTGGGTGAAACGGACATGTATTTCACCACGAAGCTGTCGCTCGGCGGCCTGCTCATCCGCGTCGACGTCGACCCGGCGAAGCTGGCGGACCAATATGGCGCCGATGTGTGCGTCTGGGCCGACGCGCGCAGTGCCTTGCACGCCATCAATCAAGCATTGACGAACCGCGGGCAGGATGCGGCGGCCCGCGCCGGATGGCGCACGGGGCTGGGCGGAGCCGCGAAGCTTCACTCTGAAATCGAGAGCAGCTGGGATTCGAAGGCGCGCGCCCAGTTGCGCGCGCTGCGCGCCATCAAGACCGCGCTGCCGTGGGACGGTGTCGTGTTCAGCGACATGACGCAGATCGCCTATTTCGGAAATTACGCCTATCCGGTCGACAACCCCGGACAGTGGTTCCACCCATCCGGTTACGGCACCTTGGGATTCGCGCTGCCCGCGGCGATCGGCGCCAAGATCTCGAGCCCCGCCCGCGCCGTCATCGCGCTCGCGGGCGACTTCGGGCTGCAATTCACCCTGCCTGAACTCATGACCGCGGTCGAAGCCGGTCTGAGTCTGCCGATCGTGGTGTGGAACAACTCCGCGCTGGGACAAATTCGCGACGACATGGTCGCCGCGCACATTCCGCAACTCGGTGTGATCGCGCGCAACCCCGACTTCGTCGCGCTTGGCAAAGCCTGCGGCGCGGAAAGCTACCGCGTGCAGGACGCAACCGCGCTCACCGAGGCGATTCGCACCGCCTTGAGCCATGCGGGACCCACGCTCATCGAGGTGATCGCATCGAGTTTCGAGAAATAGCGTCGAGCCGATCGCGCTAGGTCAGCAAATCGCGGATCGCCGGCGACGGATTGCCGCCGCAAATCAGCACGACGGCCTTGCGATCCGCATACCGCCCGGTCGGCTCGGAAGGCAAAGATCGAACAACTTGCTATTATTGCAAACAATGCCGGCGTGGAAACGGCAACTTGAGCTCGTCACAACCAAAAGGGGACACCATGAACATCACAATGGGCCGGATCGCGGCGTTCGCGGCGGCGCTTCTGGCGCTACCGGCGCTTGGCGCCGAACAAATCAAGGTGGTCGAACGGCCGGTCGGCGAGACCACCGTGGATCTTGGAGCCAAAGGCGATTCGATCGGCGACATGCTGGTGTTCGCCAACGGCGTATTCGACTCGGCCAACAAGACGCAGATTGGCAGCGATCAGGGCTATTGCGTGCGAACCATCGTCGGCAAGAGCTGGGAATGCTTTTGGACATTGACCTTGAAGGCGGGCCAAATCACCGTCGAAGGACCGTTCATGGATGAAGGTGATTCGTTGTTCACCGTCACCGGCGGCACCGGCAAGTATGCGGGCGCCAAGGGCAGCATGAAACTGCATCCACGCGACGCGAAATCGTCGAGCTACGACTTCACCTACGATCTACTGTAATGGCCTACACACTCGAGCATTGCCTGCGCAGCCGGCAGGATTTCCCGGCATTGATCAAGAATCCTGACCTTGCGTTCCTCGACGGACCGGGGGGCAGTCAAGTGCCCCGCGTCGTGGTCGATGCAATCGCCGACGTCTATGCCTCCTGCAACGTGAACACACACGGCAACTTCGCGCCTTCCCGGGAAGTGGATCGGCGCATGGAAGTCGCGCGCAGCGTCGTCGCCACCTTTCTCGGCGCGGAGGGCGGCTCGTGCATATCGTTCGGGCAAAGCATGACCACGCTCAACTTCAATCTGAGCGCGGCGATCGGACGCACGCTGGAGAAGGGCGACGAGGTGCTCATCACCCAGCTCGACCACGAGGGAAATCGCGGACCCTGGCTCAACCTGCAGGAACGCGGCGTCGTGGTGCGCGAAGTGCGGCTCCTGGAATCCGGTGAATTGGATCCCGCCGACATGGCGGACAAGATCACATCGCGCACCAAGCTCTTTGCCATCGGCGCATCGGCAAATTCACTCGGAACCGTGAATGACCTGGCGCTCGCGCGGCGCCTGACCCGGAACGTGGGCGCGCTGCTGGTGATCGACGCCGTGCACTATGCGCCGCATTTTCCGATCGACGTTCAGGCGCTCGGCGCGGATTTTCTGCTCTGCTCGGGTTATAAATTCTATGGGCCGCATGTGGGCGTGCTCTATTCACGGCCGGGCGCACTCGATCGATTGCCGACGGACCGTTTGAGCGTGCAGGATCCCGCGGCTCCCTATCGCATCGAAACCGGCACACTGAATCACGCCGCCATCGACGGCGTGCGCGCGGCGGTGGAGTACATCGCGAGCTGGGGCAACGGCGCCTCGCTCCGGGAACGCATCGTCGACGCCATGACGCACATCTCTGCGTACGAGCATGAGTTGGCGAAGTACTATCATGACGCCGTGGGCCGCATTCCCGGCGTTCGCGTCTGGGGGCCCGACTTTGGCGCCGGCCGCGCGCGAGCACCGACCGTGTCGATCACCCTCAAAATCACTGCGGCCGCGGCCGCAACGGCCCTGGGGAATCAAGGCATCTGCGTCTGGGACGGAGATTTCTACGCGGCGCGTCCGGTGCAATTGCTGGGCCTGGCCGAGCGCGGCGGGCTGCTCCGCACCGGCATCTCCATGTACAACACCCGCGATGAGCTGAGCCGCTTGCTGACCGGACTCGAACGGCTGGCCTGAGCGTGGGGCCCGCTCACACGGGCCGGTCGGCGCTCATGCGTTGAAAATTCTACGAAGAGGGTTCTACCAAGCGGGTGGTTTATTCTTTCGCTAACATTCTGCATAATTCGTGGTCAAATAGCGCATCGAATACCAGCGAGGGGCACCACTATGCAACTCAGCAAATTGAGCTATTACTCGGACTTCGTCGTCTATCCTCTGGTACTCGTCGCGTTGACGGCGATCAATATCAATCATGTGACTTGGACCAGCGGCGCGGAATGGCTCGGTGCCACCATGGCGGGGCTGGTCTTCTGGACACTGGCCGAGTATGCCCTGCACCGGATTGCACTGCATAGAATGCCGTACTTTTCGCCCATGCACGGCCTTCACCATGCCTCGCCGCTGGCGTTCATCGGCACGCCATCGTGGATCAGCGTCACGGTCCTCAGCCTCGCTGTCTTGGTGCCCGCGTGGTGGTGCGTGGGATTCAATGTCGCGGACGGCCTCACCGTCGGCGTCATGCTCGGATACTGGTGGTACGGGCTCGTGCATCATGTCATCCATCATCACGCGAATACGCCCTCGCCCTCCTACTTCAACGATCTTCGCGCCTGGCACATGCGCCATCACTACTCGCCGAAGAGCGGAAACTTCGGCGTAACCACGCCGGTATGGGACCATGTGTTCGGCACCGCCATCAGCGTCCGCGACAAGGCTGTGGCATCATAGTGAGCCGCCCGCTCCGCGCCGCCTGCCATGGCGCTCGCCGGGGCACCCCTTTAGGGGACGTTGAACTTCGCAGAAGCGCCCATATCTAAACCCACAATGGTCAATTCGACCTGTCGGGGGCATTTATGCGAAGACTATTAGTTGCTGCGACCCTTGCCGCGACCGTGACGTTCGCGATCGGAATCGCATCGCCGGCGTTCGCGGATAGCGACCCCACCATGGACCAGATCTACACCGCGGCGGCGGGCGGTCACCTCGACCAAGCCCAGCAGATGATCAGCCAGGTTCTGGCCGATCATCCGACCAGCGCCAAAGCGCATTACGTGCAGGCCGAACTGTACGCGAAGGAAGGCAAGACCGCGCTCGCGCGCTCGGAACTCGGCACTGCCGAACAATTGAAGCCCGGCCTGCCCTTCGCCAATCCGCGATCGGTGCAAGAACTCAAAGCGCAACTAGGACTTAGAGCGGGCGCGATCAGCCCGACCGTGATCCGGTCCGTACCCCAGCCTCACTTTCCCTGGGGCACGGTACTGATTCTGGCCGGGGTGGTGGGCATCCTGTGGCTGGTATTCCGCCGGCGCAATACCTACGTCCAGTATCCCGTGGCCGGCCCCGGTATGGGCGGCGCACCCGGAGCCCCCGGATATGGACCCGGCGGCTACGGTCCCGCCCCGATGGGCGGTGGTGGAATCGGCTCCGGCATCGCCGGCGGACTTGCCTCAGGATTGGCCGTGGGCGCAGGCGTGGTTGCCGGCGAAGAACTCGCCCATCATTTCCTGGACGGCGGCCGCAGCAGCGGCGGCGGTGTCATACCCCCCGCCGAGGCGGGCGACTCGGGCTTCAGCAATAGCGACATGGGCGGCTCCGACTTCGGCGTGAACGACCCCGGCTCCGGCTGGGATGACGGCGGGTCGGGCGGCGGGGGCGGCGACGACTGGAGCTAGCCTCGGGCTGACCTGAGCTAGCCTAGGGCTGACCTGAGCTAGCCTCGTCTGACCTCGCCGCATCGGCGATCGAGATCCCCTCTTTGGGCGCCCTTCCGGGCGCCCTTTTCGTTTTCCCGTAAACTCCATGGTGTTTACCCCATATGAGCCGGTATGTCTCAACGTTGGACCGCTTCGACGCGGCGAGGCCGTCTATTAGCTCTGGCCTGCCTGCTGGGCATGTTGTGCTCCACTGAGGGCTGCATCACCGGCGTACACAGCTTTGTCGCGGTGGAACCCCTGGATCTGCACGAAGGCTACCGCGAATACTCGGATAGTCTGTTGAGTTCGGGCCGCCTCAGCCTCGCGACCCGCCAGGCCCTCAATCTCGTTCCCGAGGCCGGCGTCGCGGGCACCACGGCCGCAGAGTTGGCCGCCCTGGGTGCGAGCGAGCGCATCGATCCTGCCACCCGCGCATTCGCTCGCTCCGAACTCGCACTGCGGGCCGCGCAAGCTTTGGACGGCAAGGAGCCCGCTCTGTCCCGGCAGTACTATCTCGTCGCCGCTCGCGAGGCCGCGCGGCTCTTGTTCCCCGGCGGCAAGATGATTCACATCGATCCGTTCGATCAGAAGTATCGCCTGGCTTCCAGCTTTTACAGCCTCGCCGCGGGGCGCTACTTCCTGATGCTGATGGCCTCGGGACGCAATTGGACCGGGGATCTCACGGAAACCACTCCCGCCGGAGCGTTCAACGTGACCTTCGACAATGACGACAGCGACCTATATGCCTATTTTTTCAGTAATTTCTCGCTCGCCTGGGGCTATCGCATCACGGGTCTCCGCAACCGCTATACGCGGGACGGCATCGGCATACCCATGGTGGCGCGCCGCTCGGTCGCGCGGCGCGCGCCGGGAGAAGAAGGTTTCCCGCTGGAGCAATACTTTCCGGCGGGCGGGTACATCGCACCCATTACGGTGTACCTGCGCTTCGCCACCGACGATTTGAGTAACTCGCCGGATTTACAGAGCCAGCCGGAACGCGTGCGGGTAGGGCTCGCCGACACCAGGCTGGCGGAGTATGTGTGCTTCGGCAGGCAAACCCTGCCCGTGGCGGCTGATTTCACCGCACCCTACGCGGTGGAGATCACGCGCGATCATTCGCGCGCCGCGGGCCGCGCCGCCCTGTTCGGCAACAGCGTTCCCGGCAGCCGCTTGGGTGTAACCATCAGCGCGCCCTGGGATCCCGACAAGATTCCGCTGATACTGATTCACGGGCTTGCCTCGAGCGCCGAGGCGTGGCGCGAACTCACCAATGACATTCTGGGATCCGAAGAATTGCGCGGCCGATACCAGATCGTTCACTACGCGTACGCGACCAACGAGAGTTTCTTGGCCACCGCCACCCGCTTTCGGCGTGAGCTGGCCGAATTTCTCGCCGTGGTCAAATACGATCCCCATGTGAGCCCGAAGCTGGTCTTGATCGGTCACAGCATGGGCGGACTGCTGGCCAAGTCGATTGCCGTGGACAGCGGCACCAAGCTCTGGGACACCACATTTCGCGTGCCCGTCGGCGCCCTGCACGCCGACGCAGCCGTCCGCGGCACGTTCGAGGACGCGCTCCTTCTCGAGCCCTGGCCAAGCGTCGGCCTGATCATTTTCATGGGAACACCGCAACACGGCAGCGACAGGGCGGACGGACTGCTCGGCCGGCTGAGCGCCAGCCTTTTGCGCCTGCCGGCAGACTACGTGAATCTCACCCGCGAAATCGGGCTGCGCGATTCGCAGGAACTGCAGCCCAACATTCGCTCCGAGTTCACCTCCGGCCGCATGACCAGCGTGGCGTCTCTCTCGCCCCACAATCCGCTCATGCAGGCCTACGGCGATTTGCCCATCGTTGACGGCGTCCCTTTCTATTCCATCATGGGCACGGCCGCGCGCGATTCCCGAGGCCGATCCTCCGACGGCTACGTGACCGTGGAAAGTGCGCGGCTCCCCGGCAGCGTCGCGGATACTCTGCTGCCCATCCGCCACCGACAATTCGACCGGGCAGTGCCTCTCAATGTGGTCTATCGGATTCTGCGCGAGCACGCCGAGTCCGTGCCGGGCGCGGCGCCGACGTCATCCGGCGCGGTGTGCGAATAGACCAGCGGTCAACTATAGGTACCTATTTGACTCGCCGCACCGAGACCGCTCATACTCGCCGCGGTTCTGCATGTCTCGACTCCCCGTAGCATGGCTCACATTCGGAGGCCCTATGCGCTGGATGTCCGGTTTGTGTGCGCTTTTCTTGTGCACCTCTGTCGCCGGTGCGGACGAACATCACGACCACAAGCTCTCCGCCGAAGAGCTCGGCTCCATCCACTTTGCGATTTCCTGCGTCAAATCCACACAAACCGAATTCAATCGGGCGGTCGCCCTCCTGCATTCTTTCCAGTACGAGCAATCGCGCTCATCCTTCGCGGAAGTGTCGAAGCGCGACCCGACGTGCGCCATGGCGCAGTGGGGCATTGCCATGAGCCACTATCACGGCCTCTGGGATAACGGCGACACTGCGGCCGGCCGAACCGCGTTGCAAAGGGCGCAAGAGCTTGCCGGTGCAAATCCCAAGACCACTGCGCGCGAGCACGCCTACATCAATGCATTGGCGGAAATCTACCGCCAGGACGATCAAGACCACGCATCGCACGACCGCGCCTTCGAGCAAAAAATGGGTGAACTGCAAGCGGCCTACCCCGCCGACAGCGAAGCCGCCATCTTCCACGCGCTGACCCTCGCCATCACCGCGCCGAAAACCGACAAGACCTTTGTCAACCAGCGCAAGTGCGGCGAAATACTCGAGCCTATCTTCAAGAAGCAGCCGCGCCATCCGGGCATCGCTCACTACATCATTCATTGCTACGACAATCCCGTTCTCGCCGAGCAAGGCCTCGGTGCGGCGCGCATGTACGCGAAAATCGCGCCCGCCTCCGCCCATGCCAATCACATGCCTTCGCATCTCTTTACGCGCGTCGGTTCTTGGGACGAATCCATCAGCTCCAACCTGAAGTCTGCGCAACTCGCCGCCGCCGCGGAAGCGACTTCCACGAACGGCGAGGCCCGCGACCAGCGGCTTCACGCCATGGATTACCTGGAATATGCCTATTTGCAGAGTGGGCGGATACAGCAAGCGAAAGCCGTGCTCGTTCAGATACGCTCGCTGCCCCCGCTTACCGGCCTGACTCTCACGGGTGACTATGCCATTGCAGCAACCCCAGCGCGCTTAGCGGTCGAGCTCGGCAATTGGACGGAAGCGAGCGGTTTGAGGGTCCGGGGGGAAGGCACCCCGTGGACGCAGGCAATCACCTGGACCGCAATCGGCGTGGGCGCGGCCCGTTCCGGAAACCTCGAACTCGCCGGCCGGGCGGAGCAGACGCTCGCGTCACTGCGCGATGCCACGGCCAAACGGAACAACACCTATTGGTCGAATCAGGTCGAGGTTCAGCGCCGCGAAGTGGCCGGATGGATCGCGCAAACCGGCGGCAACGGCCCTGACGCAATCGCGCAACTTCGCTCCGCAGCAGAACTCGAAGAGACCATGGACAAGCACGCCGTCACGCCCGGCGCGGTGACGCCCGCGCGCGAAATGCTCGCGGAAGCGCTCGCTCTGCAGAATCATCCGCAAGATGCGTTAGCGGAATACCAGGCCGTGCTGAAAGTCGCGCCCAACCGCTTCAACGCCCTCTATGGCGCAGCGAACGCCGCCGAAGCCGCCGGCAACGCCCAGGCTGCCAATGAATACTTCCACCAGCTCACGCAAATCGCAGTCGGCGACGAACGCCCCGAATTGGCGACTGCACGCAAGAAAATCGCGGTCACAGCGCAGAAAGCCGCTCTTTAGCATCAGTCTGCAGTCGCGCATTCAGTGGCGGCGCCCGTGCGCTCCGGCCGCCCCGGCCGCTCCGGCCGCCGCCCTCAGCCGCCGTGCCCCACGGCGCCCGCCACCGCATCGTGCAGCGCCTTCATGCCGAAGGAGATGTCCTGCACGACCCCGTCGAGGAAGAAAGTCGGCGTGGCACGAATGTGGCTGCGGCGGCCGCCCTCGATATGTTCGCGCACCTTCTGCAGATAGATGTGATCGTCCATCTCCGCGGTGTATCGCGCCATATCCAGACCTAGGTCGATCGCATGGCGATGCAAATCCCTGTCCTTGAGGTGCGCTTGGTTCTGGAACAGCAAATCGTGCATCGGCCAGAACTTCCCCTGCGCCGCCGCCGCTTCCGAGGCCTCGGCCGCCAGCAGCGCGTGCGGATGAGCGTCCTGCAGCGGAAAGTGCCGAAATATGAAGCGGATTTTGTTGGGAAATCGCTCGAGCAACAGCTTCGGCGTCGCCACCGCGACCTTGCAGCTGGGACATTCGAAGTCGCCATATTCGACCAGCGTCACCCGCGCGTGCTGCGACCCCTCGAGATGGTCGGTGGGCTCCGGCGGCACCGCCAAAGTGATCGGATGGGTTTGCGTAGTCATTGAAGCGACTCCTGGATTCTCACGCGTCGCGCGTGGGCAGTTCGATGGGCCGGATTTTCACACGAATCACGCTCGATCGGCGCAGCAGCTGCAACTCGCACTCGCGGCCGATCCAACTGGAGTCGAGCAGGCGCTGCAGGCCGTCGATCCCGTCGACGGGCACGCCGTCGAGCGCAATCATGCGGTCGCCCGCCTCGACGCCCGCGACGGCGGCCGGACTGCCCGGCACCAATTCCAATACATGCACGGCCGTGGAGCTTTGCAGTTCGAAATGCCGCACCACGCGCGTCGCAATGGGCACCGTGGCTCCGGAAACCCCGATATAGGCACGGCGCACCCGGCCGTGTGCGAACAACTGGCCAATCACCCATTTTGCCGTGTTGATTCCCGTGGCAAAACAAATGGCCTGGGCTTGCGGGATCATCGCGGTATTGACGCCGATCACCCTGCCCTTGGAATCGACCAGCGGTCCCCCGGAATTTCCCGGATTGAGCGCGGCGTCCGTTTGAATGACATCGTGCATGAGCCTGCCGGAAGTGGCCCGCAGCGTGCGCCCGAGCGCCGAGATGACACCCGTCGTCACGGTCTTGGAATATCCGAGCGGATTGCCGATGGCGATCGCCACCTGTCCCACCTTCAGGGCCGCGGAATCGCCGAACTCCGCATAGGGCAGTGCGCTCGGCGAGCCGATCCGCAGCACCGCCAGGTCCGAATCAGGATCGTTTCCGACCAGATCGGCGCTGAAGCGGGTGTCGTCGTTCAAGCGCACCGTGATCTGGTCCGAACCCTGAACCACGTGGCTGTTGGTCAAGAGATAGCCGTCCGGAGTGAACAGGAATCCGGAACCGCTGCCGCGCACGGGACGGCGCGCTTCGGGCGTGCCGCGGCCCCTGGGCGCACGGCCGTTGGGCGCGCGCCGGCCCGCCGCCGCCCCGGCGCCATGTTCGACCTCGATGAACGTGACCGCGGGCGCCACCCGCTCCAACGCGCCGATCACCGCACCGGAGTACGCGTCGAGCAAGGAGTCGTCGCCCGCGGACGACTCGTGGCTTGTGTTCTCTGCGGCAACCCACTGCGGTGTCAGCATGCCAGTGTCCTGTCCCATCAATAACTCACTCGCTGCGCCGCGTCTTTTCGCGCCGGGCGGCGTTGCGCCTCCTCGCCATAGTACCCACTATGACTCGTCGGCGCGCCTTGCCCGCCACGAAAATCCGCGGGCGGATCGAGCAAGTTATTGATGGGACAGGACACTAGCTCAGAATGATTTTCGGCTGCGCAGCGAGGCCTTCCACGATGAGCCGGTTGACGCGGCGAACGAAGGTCGCGGGGTCGTCCAGTTCGCCGCCCTCCGCCAGCATTGCCTGGTCGTACAGCACGTGGGCCAGATCCGCGAAGGCGGCGTCATCGGCAGTGCCTCCGAGACGCTCGACCAAGGGGTGTTTGGGATTCAATTCGAGAATCGGCAGTGTGGCGAACGGATTGTTCTGGCCCGCCTGCTTGAGAATGCGGCCCATGCGCAGGCTCACGCCGAATTCTCCCGCGACCAGAACCGCGGGCGAATCGGTCAGCCGCGCGGACACCCGGGCACTCGCAATCTTGCCGGACAAGATTTTGCCCAGGCGCTCCGCGGTGTCCTTGAAGGCCGATTCAGCAGCGGCCTTTTCCGGCGTCTCGATGGCGGACGCCACGTCGGCCGCACTGCTCGCGACATTCGCGAGTGTCTTGCCGTCGAACTCGTGCAGATGGCCGGCGACCCATTCGTCGATGCGGTCGATGAGCAGCAGCACTTCCA
>Ga0137409_10007171_pt1 | contig 11476 bp, 9 predicted proteins | sample CZODoug1_16funga_FD_122059 | JGI IMG/M metagenome (GOLD analysis project Ga0137409, IMG submission 122059) | Vadose zone soil fungal communities from Angelo Coast Range Reserve, California, USA - CZODoug1_16fungal (Hybrid Assembly) | ecosystem: Environmental > Terrestrial > Soil > Vadose zone... | reverse complement strand
TGCAGCATGCGCGGGAATGGAATTGTTTCCCTTACATGCTCCAACCCGCAGATCCAGGCGACGGCCCGTTCGATGCCCATGCCGAAGCCGCTGTGTGGAACGCTGCCGTATTTGCGCAGGTCAAGATACCACTTGAAGGCTTCTTCCGGCAGATTGTGCTCGTGGATGCGCTTCAACAGCAGCTCATGAGAAGCCATACGTTGCGATCCGCCGATGATTTCGCCGTAGCCTTCAGGCGCAAGCACATCTACGCAGAGCGCCAGTTCGGGGCGCTGCGGATCGGGCTCCATATAGAACGCCTTCACGCTTGCCGGATAGCGATGCACCATGACCGGCTTGCCATACTGCGATGAAAGGTAGGTTTCGTCGGGCGAACCGAGGTCTCCGCCGTATTCGAACTTATTTTCGAGCGCGCCTTGCGCGTGGCCTTCCTGAAGTTTCTGTACAGCTTCGTCGTAGGTGATACGAGGAAAGGGCGCTTCGATTTTTTCGAGTTTAGTTACGTCGCGTCCGATGGTTTGCAGGTCAGCGCGACGGCGCTCCAGGCATCGTTTGACGAGAAAAGTCAGCAGGCCTTCGGCGAGGTCCATGATGTCGTCGAGCGTGCCGTAGGCAACTTCGGGTTCGACCATCCAAAATTCCGTCAGATGACGGCGAGTCTTTGATTTCTCCGCCCGGAACGTCGGCCCGAAAGAGTACACCTTGCCAAGGGCCATGGCCGTCGCTTCAATGTAGAGCTGGCCCGATTGCGTGAGAAACGCCTGCTCTTCGAAATAGTCCACGGGAAACAGCGTGGTTGTGCCTTCGCAGGCGGCGGGGGTAATGATCGGGGGGTCGGTCAGCGTGAATCCGTTGCTGTCGAAGAAATCGCGCGCAGCGCGGATAATCTCGGCACGCACGCGCAGGATCGCCGCCTGCCGCAACGAGCGCAGCCAGAGATGCCGATGCTCCATGAGGAAGTCGGTGCCGTGCTCTTTCGGCGTGATCGGATACGGATCGGACTCGGGTACCCGCTGCACGACTTGCACGTTCGACACATCGAGTTCGTAGCCGCCCGGGGCGCGTTTATCGGCGCGGACTTTGCCTTCGACGATCACGCTCGACTCCTGCGTGAGCCCTTTGATCGCGTCGAACACTTCCGGGGGGACGGCATTCTTGGGTACAACGCCCTGGATGACGCCCGATCCGTCACGAAACTGGGGGAACAGCAACTTCCCGCTTTCGCGCAGGTTGTAGAGCCATCCGCGGACGGTGACCGCCTGGCCTTCGTGCTTGCCGATTTCTGCAATGGTGCTTATTGGTGCTGACATAAAACCTTTTACCGCCGAGACGCAGAGGACGCCGAGTATTGTTGGATTTTCCCCTTCGAAGTTCTCGGCGCTCTCGGTGTCTCGGCGGTGGATTCTAAGAGTCTTCCAGGGTGCGGAAAGTCGCGGTCACATCCGCGCTCGGACTTTTCTTCTCTTCGCCATCTATTTCAAGTAACAGCGGCGGCGTTTGCGGGGCGGAGCGCAGCAATTCCATGGTCTCTTTCCAGTTGATCGTGCCCTTGCCCGGCCAAAGGTGCGAATCTTTGTCTGCGTGGTTGTCGTGCACGTGGGTCGAGCAGATATGTTTCTTCAGCGTTTCGAACGCTTCCGGGATTCCGCCCATCATGTGCGCGTGGCCGCAGTCGAAGCAGACGCCGACGTCCTCAAATCGTGATGTCCGGATAAATTCTACCAAGCGTTCGGGTGTCGACAGTTCGTTCGGAATGTTCTCGACGAGAATTCGTACTCCAAGCGGCTTGGCGAAAGCTCGCAGGTGCTCGATCGAGGTCATTGCGGATTCAAACTTCTTTTCGTCAAAGGACTCGTTGGGATTGCCGATGTGCTGAACCAGGAAGCGAAATGGAATCTGCTCGGCGATTTCCAGCGCTCGTTTGATTTCGTCCATGGCCTCGATCCGTCCCGCGCGGTCGGTGGAAGCGACGTTCACCGGAGGCGAACCCGTGCGTCCCCATTCGTAGTCGGCATACAACGGCGCATGGACCGAGTTCAAGGGAATGCCGTTCGACTTGAACCAATCGGCGATTTCACGGATGTGCTGTTTGCGATTGGCGTAGTCGAAGTGCTGCCTCGCGGCGAAAATTTCGATCGCCTGCGCTCCGGCTTTTACGAGCTCATCGAGCAAGCCCGGGTGTAGCCGTTCTTTCACATAAATGTATGTTGAGACGGCCCTCTGCATCAGTAACCCACCGCCTTCCCATTGTTGCGTGCGTCGCTCGCGCCCAGGCGTTCGCCGGTTTTTGGGTCAACCATGATGCACTCCCCATCGCCCCAAAAGCGCGCGGCCTTCAACGTATCTCCCTTGGAACGCAGCAGATTCATTGTATCGGGAGACAGGCGGTCTTCCACGTCAATTGCGTCGGGGAGCCACTGATGATGAAACCTTGGTGCATTGACCGCTTCCTCGATATCCAGCCCAAAATCCACGACGCCCATCAGGATATTCGCAACGGTAGTAATGATGGTCGGGCCGCCGGGAGAGCCAAGCACCAGGAAGAGCTTGCCATCTTTCAACACGATGGTCGGGGTCATCGCGGAAAGGGGTCTCTTGCCGGGGCCGATGGAATTGGCCGGACCCTGGATCAGTCCGTAAGTATTGGGCACTCCTTGCTTGGCCGCGAAGTCGTCCATTTCATTGTTGAGCAGGAAGCCCAGTCCCTCGGCGGTCACGCGCGATCCGAATGAATCGTTGAGAGTTGTGGTGACCGCAACGGCATTGCCTTCGGGATCGACCACCGAGAAGTGGGTTGTGTTTTCCGGTTCGCGAATGGCCACGGGCCGCAACCCGGCGACGCGTTCCAGTTCATTGAACACGCTTGGACGCTTTAGATCCTTGCTGGCGCTGGCGTGGTTGGGATCGATCGACTCGCGCCAAGCTTCCGCGTAGCGCTTGTCGATCAACTGCGGGACGGGGATCTTCGCAAAGTCGGGGTCGCCGAGGAACTCTGCGCGATCATAGAAAGCCCGGCGGAACGCTTCCGCCGTGAGGTGGATCGATTGCGCGGAGCGGTTGCCGAGTTTGGCGAGGTCGAATCCTTCGAGAATATTGAGGATTTCAACCAGGGCAATTCCGCCTGAAGAAGGCGGAGACGCGCTGATGATGTCGTAACCGCGGTACGTTCCGCGAATGGGCTCGCGCTCTTTGACTTCGTATTGGGCAAGATCGTCGACTGTGATTAGGCCGCCGCCTTTCGCCATGGCGGCGGCGAGTTCGCGTGCCATCGCGCCGTGATAGAAGTCATCGGGACTCTTCGCGATCCGCACCAGTGTGCGAGCAAGCTCAGGCTGTTTCAGGATCTCTCCGGGCTGGTAGTACTTTCCGTCGCGTTGAAAAATGCGTTTCGATGCGGAGAATTTTGCGAGGTCTTCATCTCTCAGATCTTCGGCATCTTCCCACGCCAATGCAAAGCCATCGCGCGCCAGCTTGATCGCTGGAGCCATCACTCTTTCGAGCGAAAGCTTGCCATATTTCTTTTCTGCATAGACGAGGCCCGCAACCGAGCCGGGAACGCCAATTGCCTTGTATCCGATGAGGCTTGCGTTTTCAATGACGTTGCCCTGCGCATCGAGATACATGTTCTGGGTCGCTGCCGCTGGCGCCTTTTCGCGGAAGTCGATGAAGCGCACTTCGCCGTTTGCCTTCCGCAGCAGCAGGAATCCTCCTCCACCAAGGTTTCCGGCTTGCGGATGAACGACGGCCAGCGTGAAACCGGTGGCTACGGCTGCGTCTACTCCGTTGCCGCCCGATTGCATCATCTCAACTCCGGCACGCGATGCCAGCTCATGCACGCTCGCGACCATGGCGTGCTGGGCATGAACCGGGCGTAAGGGAGCGGCGGCGAGGCTGCCGGTGAGCAGAGCCACGAGCCAGACAACGATCAGCAACTTGTGTTGAGTGCGCACTAGTCGGGTGCAACGGCGGCGCGACCATGCCGGTGCGCCGTCGAAGAAGGAACCTATGAGGCTAGCCCACCGCAATTGACAGAGTCAAACCGACGTAGAGACGCGGCGTGCCGCGTTTCCCCTGTCGAGCGCGATCAAGCTGGCGGTTGCTTGATTAACGTCGCCTTGCTATAGGCAACGTGGAATCCCAGCCTTTCTGCATTGCGCTGCGAAGTCGTGCCGCCCAAGGTGACGATGACCGCATATTCGCAACCCGCTTCGGCGGCGGCCTGCATTCGCCGCCGGAGCATCGCGGTCTGCAAGCCTCGTCCGCGATACTCATTGAGCGTTCCGGCGCCGTACAGGCCGACGATTTTGCGCTCGGGGATGATCATGCCCGCACCGGTGGCGACCAGTTGGCCATCGATCTCCGCTACAAACGTCAGGCTGCCGGGGAATGCGAACATCGGCGAGAGCATTTCGTCGAAGCCCTCGGGCTCGCCGCCCTCTGGGAAAAAACTGCGACGAAGGATGCTGCTGAAGGCCAATGCTTCGTCAGGCGTACCGGCACGAATTGTGAATTCCGATCGAACGGGAAACTTTTCCGCGGGATCCAACTTGCGAACGAGCACATTGTTCAGTTCGGCGATTCCGTATCCTCGCTGCTTGGTCAGTTCCAGCAAGGTCGGATCGCTCAAGGGACAATAGTCTGTCTGAGCCGGTGCTTTGTGGGAAAAATAAAAGTGTTCCAGTTGGTCCATTTCTGACGCGGTGACGGGCGCGGCGAATCCCATGCCGACGGCACGCCCGATGGGCGATCCGAGTCCGGCGAAGATCATGTATCCTCCCGCAATCTTTTCGACAGCAGCGCCAACCTTCGGCTGATTTTTCTGACACCATTCGGCATGGTGCACCTGCGGCATCTCCTCCGCAGACTCCAGCCGGCGAGCCAAAGCCCGATCCACGAAATGCATGTTAGTAATCCTTTCTGTTGTTGGAAGGCGGGGAGCGAGGCGCTCGCACACATCGACGCGAGCGTCGCCAGAACAACAGAGAGCCGAATTAGAGGACGGCGGTCATAGGCAGGAGATCAGGATACGACATTCTGAAGCAGAACTCACCTTGCAAATTGCGGGTGGCGAGGTCCCGCAACCTTGGCGTGCCAGGATTGGAAACCTCTACACCTGCTCCCGCGCTTCGCCCAGCACCACGCTCACATCCATCTTCTTTTTGTTGCGGAAGATGGTGACGTTCACGGTGTCCCCCGCGCGGTGGTTGTTCATTACCTGAGCGAGATCCTGCTGGCTATCGATTCTCTTTCCGTCCACGGCGACAATCAGGTCGCCGCCGATCATGATCGGGATGTTGCCGAGATACGCCCGCTCGCTGCCGCCCCGCAATCCAGCGCGGGCGGCGGCGCCGCCAGGAATAGCTTGCACGATCAGCAGCCCGTAGTCTGCGGGCAGGTTCATCTCGGTCGCAAGTTCTCCTCCGATTGGAATGGTCCGCACGCCGAGCGCGGGCCGACGAACGCGGCCGATGGTGACGAGATCGTTAAGCACGGCCTTCGCGGTGTTGATGGGGATCGCGAAGCCGATGCCGGCACTCTGTCCGACATTCGAAGCGATCATGGTGTTGATGCCAATCACTTCTCCGTGCCAGTTGAGCAGCGGTCCGCCCGAGTTACCGGGGTTGATGGCGGCATCGGTCTGGATTGCTTCTTCGATCACCATGCCGTCGGGTTCTTCTACCTGGCGGATCGAACTGACAATGCCGCGCGTGAGCGTGCCGGACAGCCCAAACGGATTGCCGATCGCATAAACTTTTTGGCCCACCTGAAGATTTGTGGAGTCGCCGAGAGTCATCGGCACCAGTTCAGTCGCTTTGATCTGAACGATCGCGAGATCGTGCGCACGGTCGGTGCCAACAATCGTAGCCCGATATTTCTTCCGGTTGTGGAGGGTGACCCAGACCTCGCGGGCATCTGCGATCACGTGATAGTTGGTGAGAATGTGCCCAGCTTTGTCGATGATGAATCCGGTGCCCTGTCCTTCCTGCGGCACCAGGCCATAGAAAAAATCGTAGGCCATGGCCCGTGAGGTGATGTTGACAACCGAAGCGATGTTCTTTCGATACACGCCGATGTTGTTCTGCTCTTCCGCATCGAACGGATCCCCGCCGGCGGCCTCGGTGATCTCGACTTTGGCCGGAGGGCTTACCCAGTTGGCAGGATGCAATCTCCCGTTACGGTAGGTAGTGAAGTATAAAAAACCTCCGGCGATAAGAACGGAGAGAACAAGCGGACGGATGACTTTCATCGAGGACTCCAGAAAAACTCCACAAGAGAATTCTAGCGAAATTTGCCGGAACCCGTAGCGCAGGACGGCGGTACCGGTTAACGAATCACGTCTTGCTTGTTCCGTCTGGCTTGCCCCAGCCGCCGCCGCCAGGAGATTCTACCCGGACCCTGTCTCCTGAACGAAGCCGAACGCTCGTCTTGCCGGGTATCTCTTCTTCGGAGCCGTCCTTGCGAACGATGATTGTGCGTCCCGGTGCGCCGTCTGCCCCGTCAGACAGACCGTACGGGCCACGTGAGCGCCGGTCGGCGAGCAGAGTGACCTGGGCATCGGTCAGGACTTCGATCTCTCGCACGATCCCGTCCCCGCCATGGTGCAGACCGGTGCCGCCGCTTCCAGGACGGAAAGAATATCGGCGCAGCCGCACCGGGTAGGCATATTTGAGCGCCTCGGCAGGAGTGTTCAGCGAATTCGTCATGTGGGTATGCACGCCGGAAACACCATCTTTCGTTGGACGCGCGCCCATGCCGCCGGCGATGGTTTCGTAGTAGGCAAATGGCTCGCGGGAACGCGGATCCATTCCGCCAATGGTGAGATTGTTCATCGTGCCTGAAGCGGCTGCGGGAATCCGGTCCGGAATCGCCTGAGCGAGCGCTCTCAGAAGCACGTCGACAATTCGCTGCGAAGTTTCGACGTTGCCACCGGCGACCGCCGCCGGAGGTTTCGCATTCACGACTGTCCCCAAGGGAGCGATGACATCGATTGGACGCATAAGCCCGGCTGTGGCGGGTACATCCTCGCGCAGCAGGCAGCGGAAGACGTAAAAGCAGGCGGAAACGGTGATCGCCTCGACCGCATTGATCGCACCCTGAACCTGAGGATCAGAGCCGGTGAAGTCGATGGTGATCGCTGCTGGCGACTTCTTGTTTCGGGATGACTTCCCGCTGCGACCTCGAACGCGAAGCGTCACAGCGATCCGCACCGGCTTGTCGTCAACCCCGTCGTTGTCGAGGAAGTCTTCAGCCCGATAGGTTCCCGGCGGAACGCTGGCGAGGAAACTACGCATCATTTCTTCGGAGTAGTCGAGCAGTTCGCCGGCGGCTTGTATGGTGCGGGCCAGTCCATAGCGGCCGCAGATTTCGGTGAGCCTTCGCGCCCCCGTTTGGCAAGCGGCAATCTGCGCGCCCAGATCGCCTTCGCGCTCCTCCGGCGTGCGCACATTGTTCAGCAGCAGCGCCAGCACATCCGCAACGATCTTTCCTTCGCGCATGATCTTCACGCGCGGAATTCGCAAGCCCTCCTGATAGATCTCGCGGCACGGCCCCATTGAACCGGGGTAAGTTCCACCCACGTCGGCATGATGAGCTCGCGAAGCCACATAGAAATCCGGCTTTGTCGTTATTGTGTGGAGCGGGCGCCCCCGCCCGCTGCCTTTAATCTTCTGCACGTAAACGGGCATCACCAGAGTGATATCGGGAAGATGCGTCCCGCCACGAAACGGGTCGTTCAGCATCACGATATCGCCCGGTTCAAGCGCACTGTACTCGATCGCCGCCGCGACCGACATCGGCATCGACCCAAGGTGCACGGGCATGTGATCGCCCATGGCGACGACCCGGCCTGCCGAATCAAAGACGGCGCAAGAGTAGTCGCGGCGCTCCTTGATATTTGGCGAGAAAGAAGTCCGGCGCAGCGCGGCCCCCATCTCCTCGGCAATGGAGTGATAGATGTTCTTGAAAACTTCGAGCTCGATGGGATCGCGCATGAGTGAGTAGAAGTTTACGCCAGAAGGAGGGCCGAGGTCAGAGGGCAGAGGTCAGATTGCAGAGGTAAAAACCATAGATCCGGCCGCTCTTACCTCTGCAATCTGACCTCTAACCTCCGACCTCCTCCCCGGTGCTACACTCTTCAGATTATGGCTGAAGGACGTTCGCGAGTCTGGCTCTGGCTGCTCTTTGGGGGCGGCGCATTTCTGCTCTTCGTGGTTGCTGTGTTTACGCTGGTGTATTTCAGTTTCCGTGGCGGCGATGAGGAGTCGTTCAGCGGGTTTGGGGAAAAGATCGCTGTCGTGGATTTGGACGGCGTCATTCTGTCTCCCAAGCAGACGGTTTCGCAGCTGAAGAAATTCGCTGATGACGATTCCATCAAAGCCATTATTCTCCACGTCAATTCCCCCGGCGGCGGAGTGGCGGCGTCCGAAGAGATCTATCGCGAAGTCAAGCGCATCCACGACGCGAAGAAGAAACGCATCGTGGCTTCGATCGAGACCGTAGGAGCAAGCGGCGCCTATTACGTGGCGTCCGCCAGCGACAAGATCTATGCCGACAAAGGAAGTATTGTCGGCTCCATCGGCGTGATCGCGCAGTGGGTCAACTATGGTGAGCTTCTGCGCTGGGCCAAACTCAAAGACATCACCCTGAAGGCCGGAGAATTCAAGGACACCGGCAATCCGGCGCGTGAGATGACGCCCGCCGAGCGCGAATATCTTCAGAGCCTGATCGACAACATGCACACGCAGTTCATCCAGGCGGTGGCGGACGGCAGGAAGGCAAAAGAGGCTGACATCCGCTCGATTGCCAATGGCAAAGTGTGGACCGGCGAGCAGGCCTTCTCCATGAAACTGGTAGACCAGATTGCTGATTTCGAAGAGGCAGTGAAGGATACCGCCAAGTCCGTTGGAATCAAGGGGGAACCGTCGCTAGTCTATCCTCCAAAATCAAGAAGATCGGGACTGGACCTGATTTTTGGGGACGTTTCCGACTACCTCCCCACTCGCGAAAAACTGCTCGAGCAGCAGGTTGGTTTTTACTTCTTGTGGAAATAGGTAGCTTTGGTCCCACTTGCGCAGAACCCCTGAAATTTGAGAAGGTTATAGGCGATGGCAGCCCTCGATCACAGGGGGCGCGATTAGCCCGGGCAGGAAACCCTACCCCAAGGGAGCGAGAGGCGTATGACAAAAGCGGACCTGATCGAAGAAGTGTCCCGGCTGGCCGAATTAACGCGCAAAGACAGCGAAGTGATTGTAGAGACGATCTTTGACAGCATCGTTCGCTCGCTGCGCGTGGGTGACAAGATCGAGATTCGCGGGTTCGGCAGCTTTCGTACCCGGCAGCGCAAGCCGCGCGTGGGCCGCAACCCGAAAACCGGCGAGCGCGTAGAAGTCCCGGCCAAGAAAATCCCATTCTTCAAGCCCAGCAAGGAGTTGAAGGATCTGGTCAACCACAGCGCAACGAGCGCTGCGGGAACCTCGTCTGCCTCCGCGCCGCCTCCAACTCAATAGATGGGACAGCCGTACTTCAGTCCCCGGCTCTTTCAGTTTCTCGGGCAACTACGCCGGAACAACCGGCGCGCCTGGTTTCTGAAGCATCGTCCCGAATTCGAAGAGCTTGCGCGTCAGCCCAGCCTTCGCCTCATTACCGATCTCAGGCTGCCGATGCGGGTAGTCAGCCCTTGGCTGGTTGCTGATCCCAAGCCTAACGGTGGATCGTTGTTTCGCATCTACCGCGACGTCCGTTTTTCCAAAGACAAGAGTCCTTACAAGACTCATATCGGCATGAACTTCTGGCACGCTTCCGCGAGCGAAACCGTGCATGGGCCAGGACTGTATCTGCATCTCGAACCAAAGGGCTGCTTTCTGGCGGGAGGCATCTGGCAGCCAGACCCGCGCTCGCTGGCGCGAATCCGCGATGCCATTGCCTGGAAGCAAGAAGATTGGCGCGCCGCCAAGCGGGGACTTCGGTTGGGCGGCGACACTCTGACACGCGCGCCGCGCGGCTATTGCGAAGACCATCCGCTGATCGAGGATCTCAAGCGAAAGGACTTCATTGCCAGTATTGACTTGTCGCAATCGCAGGTGTGCAGCGGGCGATTGATTGAAGACTTCCTGCGCGCGTCACGAAAAATGACACCACTGCTGAAGTTTCTGTCGGAAGCGGTGAAATTACGGTTCTAGCAATGCCGATCAGCGCGAGGCCGCACGGGCGCGGAGCGCTTGATCCTGAAGAGTTTCCACGGCCGGAATGGATTTGACGGGAGTGAAAGTGCGGTCGGGAGGTTGGATCCCGTTCTCGATTGACTTCATCATCAACTCTATTGCCTGGCCCGCATTGGGCGGAATGTAAACGGTCGCCGCCAAGATATTGCGGCGCACCCAGTCCTGACCAGTATTGGGAAGTCCGTCACACCCCAGAAACGGTATTTTCTGCCATTGCTCGCGATGATTGGCGAAGCACTCTTCGAAAGCCTTGCGGGCCCCCATCGCCATGGAATCGTCCTGGGCGCAAACCGCCGCGATCTGGTTGTCACGCGAGGTCGACAGGCGCAGCCAAGAGCTGACCACCTTGTGCGCGCTGGCCTCAGTCCATTGCGCCTTGAGAACTCGCAGCTGGGCGGTTTCGGGTTTGGTTTCCAGCGCGCCGAAGAGACGCTGCTTGGCGGCTGAGCTTTCGCTCGGACCTTGTATGTAGAGCACCAGGCCGCCGCCCGGCAAAAGGGCGGACAGTTGGCGTCCCTGGATACGGCCGATCTCCTCGTGGTCCGATGTGATGGCGAAAACCGGGACCTGATTCTGACGCCGCAAATCGGTAATGTAGTCGGCATCGCGGTTTAATACGACCCAACCTATCCCAGCCGCCGCAGCGGCCCGTGCAACCTGTGGAAGTGCAGTGGAACCGGCCGGTTCGAACAGGATGGCGTCCGGACGCGGAACGGTCGAGGACTGGATGCTGGTCAGCAACTGCTGGCTCTGCACGATGCCGTCGTTTTTCGCATTTACAATCTCGAGTTCGATCCCGAGTTTGACCGCCGCCCGGCGCGCGGCCGAGGCCTGTTCGATCTGGTAATCGTTATCGTCGTTGGTCAGGGACAGCAGAAAACGCAGCTTTTTCATTCCCGAGGCACCTATGTACCGCCAATCATAGCGCCGAGAAGTACTTTTCGGATCATCACTCAAGTAACCTGTTTTGTTGGAAATCATGCAGTCTGGGCCCGGCTTGGACGGATCAGAGACCCGTCCCCACACGAACGAGGCCGACCTTCTATACTGGATGGACTTCGATGCGGGGCCCGTAGCTCAACGGTTAGAGCAGCAGACTCATAATCTGTTGGTTCTAGGTTCAAATCCTAGCGGGCCCACCAAACTTAGGCCAGTGAACTTTTCTCAGGCTGCGGCACGGACTTTTCGTAACCCTTCCTAACAACTCGGCTAGCGGGCCGCGGAGATCCACCGCGTCGAGATGATCGTACCTGTCC
>Ga0137409_10007170_pt1 | contig 11476 bp, 10 predicted proteins | sample CZODoug1_16funga_FD_122059 | JGI IMG/M metagenome (GOLD analysis project Ga0137409, IMG submission 122059) | Vadose zone soil fungal communities from Angelo Coast Range Reserve, California, USA - CZODoug1_16fungal (Hybrid Assembly) | ecosystem: Environmental > Terrestrial > Soil > Vadose zone... | reverse complement strand
GAAGCGCTTAGCGCCTCGGGTGTTACGGAATGGAACGCGCTTAAGTAGGACGCTAGCGACGTGGCGCTCTTGCGGACCTCTTCCGGCGGGACTCCATAGACTTCGCTGCGGTTGCAGGTGGAAAGTACTAGTGTTTCTTCGAGGATTCCGCGCGAGCGCAATTCTTCGGCCGCTTGCAGGGCCTGGTCCGTGGTGAACGACACCCGTTCGCGCACCTCAACGGGCGCTGTGCGGTGGTTCAGGCCTACGAGCACGATTTCCATGCGGAGGGCGAGCGCTCCTGACAATTCCTAAAAATACCGATGCAAATGCGAGAAAAACAAATTCACGAAGGTAAAGCTGAAAATCACCAGCGCAAAATTGAAAATGCAAAGCTTTGATGCGCGGGCTCCGCGCCAGGCTGCGGTTCGCGCTAGCCAGAGATAGGCGGCGTAAAGAACGAGGACGAGCAGAGTGGCGACATATTTCGGATCGAAATACCAGACTGTGCCGAGAAGGCGGTCCACCCAGACGAATCCGAGGATAGTGCCAACGATAATGGTCGCGAGTCCTACGATGACGCTGCTTTGACTCATACGTTCGAGCAGTTCGAGCGGGGGAAGGCGCCAAATCACCGAGCCCATGTTGTGGCTGCGGAGCAAACGCTGCTCGGCCAGGAAAATCAGGCTGAGGACGAACGAGAGGCCGAACGCAGCGTAAGCGAGAATGCTTAATGTAACGTGAAAGGCGAAGGCGACTCCCCGAGCGGGGGTTTCTACGATACGTCCGGCGGGAGCGAGATGCGAGACTAAAAAGAAAAGAAGGATGAACGGGAGGACAAACGCGCCGACAGATCTTTGGCGGTGATAAATCTCGAGGCCGAGATAGGTGAGGGCGAGGAGCCAACCGAAGAGCGACATGGAGCCGTAGAGGTCGTGGTAGGGAACGGTGTGAAGGCCGCGCGAGCGTTCGAGCAGGGCGAAGTAGTGGGCAATAAGGCCGAGGGCGAGCAAAACGGTGCCTATGCGACCGGCTAGTTCCCTGCCGGTCGCGAGAAAGCGCAGGTACGAGCCGAGGCTTAGGCCATAAGCCACAACGGTTAGAATGAGATAGAGGCGCTCCACGGTTCTAAGATGCAAGTATAGCCCACAGTCCTGCTGGGCACACTGGTACGGGGCTTCAAAGGCTTCTGCAAGGCGCGGCGCGATTTGTTATTCTCGATGGACCGATTTCAATGAATTCGTCAATGCAAACTATGGATCGCAAGGAACTTTTTCTGAGAGCTTGCCGCGGAGAGGCGTTGGCGCGCGTGCCAGTCTGGATGATGCGGCAGGCGGGGCGGTATTTGCCGGAGTATCGCGCGCTGCGAGCGAACCATGCGTTTTTGGAGGTTTGCAAGACGCCGGAGTTGGCGGTGGAAGTGTCGCTCCAGCCGTTTCGCCGGCTGGGCGTGGATGCGGTCATCGTTTTTTCGGACATTTTGATTGTGGCGGAGGCGATGGGTCTTCCGCTGGAGCTTGGCGATGCGGGGCCGAATCTGCCTAGCCCGGTGCGTTCGGCGGGCGACGTTGCGAAGCTGAAACAGTTCGACGCGGAAACGGAAACGCGGTTCTTGATGGACGCAATTCGAATGCTTTCGCGGGAAGTTGGTCCGGCAGTGCCGGTGCTTGGATTTGCCGCTGCGCCGTGGACGCTAGCCTGTTACATGGTGGAGGGCCGCACGAAAGAGGGCTTTGCTACGGTGAAGAGTTTTCTGCAGAGCAAGCCGCGTGTGTTTCGCGATTTGTTGCACCGGATTGCGCTAGCAACGATCGGCTACCTTAAAGCGCAAATCTCGGCGGGTGCGGCTGCTGTGCAACTTTTTGATACCTGGTGCGGCGAGCTTTCGCTGTCTGATTACGAAGAATTCGCGCTGCCCCCGGTGCAGGAGATTATTCGCGGTGTCGGCGGCGCTACGCCGGTAATTTATTACACCAAGGCGTCGCACCATTTGCTGCCGGCGGTAGCTCGTTCAGGCGCAAGCGTTTTGAGCGTGGATTGGCGCGTGAATCTTGCGGAGTTGCGCAAACTTGCGGGAGCGCGCTTGGCAATTCAGGGCAATTTGGACCCGGCGCTGCTTTTTGCACCACGAGAGGTATTGCACGCGAAGACGGAGCAGATTTTGCAGCAACTCGGAGGCGTGGGACACATTTTGAACCTTGGGCATGGGATTCTGCCTACGACGCCCGTTGAGAACGCGCAGCTTTTTATTCAAACCGGGCAGCAAACGACATTCCCAGCCAGCGCCACCGCTTCTGTTTTGCGTTGAGTTGTGCGCTAAACTAGTTTTGTGAGCGTCACCGATCCAAGCCTGCAGCGGATGCGCGAAGAGCTTCGCGTCAATGAGGAGTTTCTTGCTCGCTACAACCGTCCGGGTCCGCGCTACACCAGCTATCCGACCGCGCCTGTCTGGAACGATTCTTTCGGCGTTGATGATTTGGAAAAAATTCACGCGGAAGCCGATCACGCTCAAACTCCTGTTTCGCTCTACATGCACATTCCTTTCTGCGAGAGCTTGTGCCTGTTCTGTGCGTGCAACGTAATTATTCAGAAGGACAAGAATGTTGCGCCGCCATATCTGGAAGTTTTGAAGAAAGAAATTGACCGCGTCAGCTTAAGCGTTTCCCGCTCGCGGCCGGTGATTCAGTTTCATTGGGGCGGAGGGACGCCGACGTATCTCACGCCTGAGCAAATCGAAGAATTATTTTCGTTTACACGGGAGCGATTTACGTTCGCAGCCGATGCGGAACTTGGCATCGAAGTAGACCCCCGAGTCACCAATCGCGCACATCTGGAAGTTCTGCGGCGTCTCGGCTTCAACCGGCTCAGCATGGGCGTGCAGGATTTTCATCCAGAAGTTCAAAAGGCAATTCACCGGATTCAGCCGTACGAACTGACGCGCGATCTTATCGGGGACGCTCGCGACCTGGGATTTGACAGTATCAACGTGGATTTGATTTACGGCTTGCCGCATCAGGATCCCGCTCGTTTCTCCGCGACGGTGGATCAAATCATTTCGATCAACCCGGATCGCATTGCGCTGTTTAGCTACGCACACGTGCCATGGTTGAAGAAACAACAAGGCGCGTTCGCGATGTTCCTGCCCGAAGGCATGCAGAAGTTCGAAATTTTTCGTACGGGACTTTTTCAATTCGTCGAAGCGGGTTATCGCTACATCGGCATGGACCATTTCGCAAAGCCCAGCGATGAACTCGCGATATCGCAGGAGAAGCGCACGCTGCATCGCAATTTTCAGGGCTACACGACAAAGGCCGGCGCGGATCTTTACGGAATGGGCGTGACAGCGATTAGTGGCTTCCGAAATGCGTACGCGCAAAATCATCGCGACTTGCCGAGCTGGCAATCGGCCATTTACGATCGTGGTCTCGCAACGATGCGCGGCTATCACCTTTCCGAAGACGACCACGTTCGCCGTGCTGTCATCAGCAGATTGCTTTGCCACACGGTGATTCCGAAAAGAGAGATCAACGCGGAATTCGGGATAGATTTTGATTCGCATTTCGCAAGCGAACTACAGCACCTCCAGACGCCGCAGGAGGATGGGCTTTTGCTTCTCACTGGAGATGAGATTCGCGCGACCTGGCTTGGGCGCATTTTCATTCGCAATCTTGCGATGATTTTTGACCCGTATCTGGAGAAGCAGCACCTCAACGCGAAGCCACTTTTCTCCAAGACGCTCTGATCGTGACCACAACGCACTCAGTGATTGTCGTCGGCGCCGGAATTTCAGGCCTCGCCAGTGCTTACGCCCTTAAAAAAGCGGGCGAGGATGTTCTACTCCTCGAATCGTCCCGCTCCGTTGGGGGCATCATCAAATCAGTCGTTGAGCAAGATTTCCTTTTCGAAACCGGCCCACAAAGCTTCAGTGCGACAACGGCCCTCAACAAACTATTCAACGATCTGAAAATTTCTGCCGATGTACTGACCGCGCCTTCTCGTGCTCCGCGCTACATTCTTGTAAATGGCCAGTTGCGGGCAGTGCCGCTTTCTCCTCCCGCACTTCTTGCCTCTTCCCTGCTGAGTTGGCGGACAAAGTTTTCTCTCGTGCGGGAGGCTTTCGGCAAGACGGTTCCACCCTCAGACGATGAAAGCATCGCCGGCTTCGTGCGTCGCAAATTTACTAGCGAACTCCTCGAGCTTCTCGTCGGTCCCTTTGTCTCTGGGATTTATGCAGGCGATCCGGAAAAGCTCAGCCTTCGCGCCGCATTTCCGCAGATACACGAGGCTGAAGAGCAAGCAGGCAGCATCGTCCGCGGAATGAAAGCGGCCGGCAAAGGAACAAGTCCTCGCCAGAAACCCACCCTTGCAAACTTCCGCAACGGCAACGAAACGCTGCCCCGCTCAATTTCCCAGTTTCTCGGGACTTCACTTCGAACAGGGGTACGCGTCACACAAATCTCCCGCAATTCTTCCAACGAAGTTGAACTCGAGGCAACAACCGGATCGGGCCCAGCTCAATTTCGAACGCGACAGATTGTCTTAGCCACTCCCGCCTATGTTTCTGCCCCTCTGATAGAAACTTTCCTTCCAGCTGCCTCTGCGATTCTCGCTCAGCTCGAATACGTCTCTGTTGCTGTCGTGTCCCTCGGCTACCGGCGCGCTGATGTGGGCCACTCGCTCGACGGATTCGGTTTCCTCGTCCCGCGCTCGGCGGGCCTTCGCGTCCTCGGCACCGTCTGGAACTCTTCCCTTTTTCCAAACCGGGCGCCGCAAGACCATTTCCTGCTCACGAGCTTTCTTGGCGGTGCGACGGACCCTTCCGCCGCCATGCTGTCCTCCTCTTCGCTCGTTAATCAAACGCATCGAGAACTCTCTCCCATCCTTGGCCTGAAGGCAGAGCCGGTTTTGACCCGAGTAACTGCCCATGAACACGCCATTCCTCAATACGCGATTGGCCATACGCACCGAATTGTCGGGCTAAAAAGGATGCTCTCCAATGTTTCCGGACTGCATCTTGTTGGCAATTATTTGCAAGGCCCGTCAATCGGCGCGTGCGTTGAACAAGCGCAAGCGGTTGCCGAATCCATTCGAATCGGTTAAAACTTGGGACCTGCTCGGCTCGCTGCAAGCCGGCTCATCCATCGCGCCTGAAGCAACGTATTTGTAGGTAGGAGACGAAGAAGCGCCTGTGTTCCTGGCACTCCTGACAAGTTTGGGGTCTGGCCCCGCACCCGGAGAAGTGTCGCCTGACGCGATACTTGTGCAGAGCCTTCTTCAGCAGGACGTGAACGCCTTCGAGCAGCTTTACGACCGGCACTCTCGCACCGTTTATTCGCTTGTCCTGCGTATTCTGCAGCAGGCGGCGACGGCGGAAGAGGTCGTCCAGGACATTTTCCTGCAGCTCTGGCGAAATGCGGCTTCCTACGACTCTGAGCGTGGGCCGTTTGTGCCCTGGCTACTCACGCTTGCGCGCAATCGAGCGCTAGACCATCTTCGGCTGAAGAGCGAACGCCAGCGCCGCCATGAAGATCAGACTGATGAGCTACCGTCGGTCGCGGCGGCTCCTCAGTACGAGCGCGAATTGGACGAACGGCGGCGCATAGCACGTGTTCGCGCTTTGATGGGCGGTTTGCAGCCACAGCAGAAGCGCGCCATCGAACTCGCCTACTTCGAAGGCTTGAGTCATTCAGAAATTGCGGAAAGGCTGAAGGAACCGCTCGGCACGGTGAAGAGCTGGATTCGAAATGGACTTTTGCGTTTGAAGGAAGGATTGCAGACGGCATCTTGAGTAATGCGGACCAATTTCGCGAGTTGATTGAGGCGTATGCGCTCGGTGCGCTCGATCCGCAGGAGCGTGCTTCGCTTGAAGCGCATCTCGCGGCGGGCTGCGCCGATTGCGCTAAAGCGCTTGAGGAAGCGCGGTGGCTCGTCAGCCAGCTTGCTTACCTTGCGCCGGAAGCGACGCCGTCTGATGTGTTGCGCGGCCGGTTGTTGCAGACGGTGCGGGTCGAGGCTCGGGCGGCGCGTCTGGCGAAGCCTTCTTCGAGCGTTCCTTTCTGGATGTGGGGAGCCATCGCGGCATTGCTGCTTTTTACTTTATACACTTCCACGGAAACGATTCAGCTCAACAAGCAAATTGCGCAAACGAACGCGCAAGCAAACGCAGAAATTGCCAAGCGTCTCGAACTCGAAGAAAAATTGGCCTTGGCGCAACGGGAAGCAATCATTCTCACTGACCCGCGCTCGGTAAAAATTCCCATGGCCGCCGGCAGCAAGGACATGCCGAAACTCGAAGCGATGTGGCACGCAAAGCTGGGCATCGTGGTGGCGGGGCAGAATGTGCCGATGCCTTCAGGCAATCGCACGCTGCAATTGTGGCTGATTCCGAAGACGCCAGGCGGCAAGCCAATTCCTTCGATGATGGTGAGGCCGGACGCGGATGGAAAGTTCATGCTGCTCGTGGTGAATCCGCCGGACAACATGCAATCCACGAAGGCGCTTGCCATCACCGAAGAGCCCCCCGGTGGCAGCGCACAGCCGACCTCAAGACCTATTTGGGTTGGTGCCATCGGCTAGGCAGTTGGTTTCCGATAACCCGATCCATGAGAGTTAGCGGTCGCGGCAAATAATTGGTCCTGGATTTTGAGGTTGCTCCGGGTAGGCCGCTCGCAAACCTGTGCGAGTAGCAGCGAGTCGAGCCTGGTTCAAGCAGCCCAGAGATAGGCAAACCAGTGTAAAATGGAAGTAGTTCCCGTTCTTGAGCCTAAAGAAAAATTTTGACCACAAGCCCACTACCTCTAAAGGAGGCAATGTGTCTCCCAAAATTCTTGCATTCACGTTCAATGCGAAGACATTTGCCGCCCCGCTAGTAATTGTCTTGCTTGCCCTTGGCGGATGCTCTTCAAATCCGAAATCTCCAGAATCCGCAGCCTCCGCACCAGCTCCTGCGCCTGCTTCCCAAACTCTTGAGACCATTGACGCCGACGCTCCCCAGCAAACGACGACCTTGGCACTGCCTAAGGACTTTGGACGTTTCACGGGTGATTGGGATCAAATCGTCAAACGCGGTTACCTCCGCGTTTTGGTGGTTCACAGCAAGTCCGGTTTCTTCTACGACAAGGGCCGCCAACGCGGCGGCATCGCCGAGTACATGGAAGAATTCGAAAACGTCATCAACAAGAAGCTCAAAACCGGCGCTAGAAAATTCAGGGTTGTGTATCTTCCCATGTCGCCCGGGCAGTTGCAGGGAGCTTTGAACGACGGCATCGGAGACATTGCCTGCGCTGGCATCATCATCACCCCGGAACGCGAGAAGCTCTTTGATTTTACGGCGCCCATTAGGAACGACGCCAAACTGGTAGTCGTCACCTCCAAGACTGCTCCTTCCATTGCAAGCGTGGACGACCTGAGCGGCAAAGATGTGTATGTCGGTCCAATCACCGTGGCTAAGGCAGAACTTGAAAAGGTGAACCAAAACTTCAAGCAAGCTGGCAAGCCCGAAATAGGGATCAAGACAGTAGATTCGAATTTGACGGAAGAGGATTTGCTCGAAATGGTGAACGCGGGACTGATACCTATGACCGTATCGTTAAACTTGCGCGCCGAGCTGTGGGCCAAGGCTTTTTCTAATATTACGGTGAGTCCCGCGGTCCTCAAGGAAGATGGACAAATCGGATGGGCCATGCGCAAGGGCAGCCCACAACTAAAGGCAGTCATGGACGACTTCCTCAAAGACCACGGCCAAGGAAGCACTTTCGGCAACATGATGGGCCAGCGCTACCTGAAAAATACGCAGTGGATCAAGAACTCCACTTCCGAAGCAGAGATGAACAAGTTCAAAGCTTACGTGAAGTATTTTCAACAATACGCGGCCGAATACAACTTTGACTACGTAATGCTCGCTGCGCAGGGCTACCAGGAATCCATGCTGAACCAAGACCGTGTCAGTCCCCGCGGAGCAGTCGGCATCATGCAAGTACTGCCACAGTATGCTGCCGCTAAGCCCATCAACATCCCGAATGTCCGCAACCCTCAGGACAATATTCATGCCGGAGCCAAGATGCTCGCCGAGATCACTAAGACTTACTTCAACGATCCCGGCATCAGCCAGCTCAACAAAACGTTGTTCACCTTTGCTTCATACAACGCTGGCCAGAACCGCATCGTTCGCTTGCGCAAACAAGCGCAGGCCGAAGGCCTCGATCCCAATGTATGGTTTGGCAACGTGGAACTTATGGTGGCAAAAGACATCGGTCAGGAGACAGTGCAGTACGTCAGCAATATCTACAAGTACTATGTGGCGTACAAAATGGCGATCGACCAACAGAGGCTCCGCGAACAAGGCAAGCAAGCGGTAAAAGCCAAATCTTGATTGGCTCGGTAAACGCACCAGTCGGAAATTGAGCCACTGCGCGCGATTTCTGAAATTTTGAAAATAGACTGGGCCCTATTCTTCCCGCTTTCGTTTCTTAAAGCGCATTGCCAGCCTGTATTTTCTTCGTTCGCCGGCTTCTTTCCACCGGCGTTTTTCTTCCGGGGTCTTGATGATGAGGGGCGCCACGGTTTTCGGCTGCTTTGAAAATTCATCGAGCGCGACGAACGTTACATAGGCAGTTGTTGTGTGCTTTCGTTCTCCTGTAAGCGCGTTTTCCGAAAACACTTTCACGCCGACTTCCATGGATGTGTGAAACACGCGATTCACCTGTGACATGAGGATGACGATCTCTCCGATGCTCACAGGATTGCGAAAATCAATGTAGTCCACCGACGCCGTGACCACGTAGCTGTTCGAGTGGCGGCTTGCCGTAATCGCCGCGGCGACGTCCACTAAGTGCATAACGTGGCCGCCGAGCAATTTTCCCAGCGGATTCGTCGTCGCCGGGAGCACGACTTCCGCCATTTCCGAGCGCGACGCGCTTACCGGCTTTCCCTTCAGCGTTTCACCTTCCGCGCTCACAGCCTTTGCCGTTTTCTTGCGATCCATGGACCCTCGCCTGGCGCCTCGCAGTGGATTAGTTTGAATTTTATGAATCGTGACAGGTTGAGTCAAAAATTCAAACTAATCCACTGCGTTCTGTAGACAAAGGTTTGGCGCCATCTCGTCTCCCGCTATAATACGAGGCTGCCATGACGGAACAAAAGAAAACCCGCCGCCAGATGCTCGAAGAGTTCGTTGCGAAAAAGCCGGACGATGCGTTCACGCGCTACGGCCTTGCGATGGAGTGCGTCAATTCCGGAGATTCCGCCGGCGCGGACACGCATTTCCGCGAACTTTTGCAGCGCAACGCCGAGTATGTTCCTGCGTATCTCATGTACGCCCAATTCCTTACGCGCGAATCCCGGACGGACGAGGCCAAGCAAGTCCTGAACACCGGGATCACCATCGCCTCGCATAAAGGTGACGCACACGCGCGCTCTGAAATGGAATCCCTCTTTTCCGAGCTCTCTTAAAAACATCGTTTCGCCGGTTCTGCTACTATCATCTTGTTGGGACCCATGCGGCCAGATCGCATACCGTTGTTTCCCCTGAACGTCGTTCTTCTCCCCGGCGCTGACCTTCCCTTGCACATTTTCGAGCCGCGGTACCGCAAAATGGTGCGCGACTGCCTGGATAACAAGACCGAATTCGGCATGCTGCTGGCGCTTTCCGATGGAGTCGCGGGAACTGGCTGCACGGCCGAAGTGCTGGAAGTAGTAAAGCGATACGAGGACGGCCGCATGGACATTGTCACCGTAGGCCGGGCACCATTTCGCGTGGTCGAGCTCTTTACGCAGGAACCGTTGCTCGAAGGCTGCGTGGACTACCTGGACGACCGATATTCGGTTCCAAACCCGGAGACGCGCCTTGCGCTCACCGAACTTTACGAAGCGTGCCATACGCTGATTTATGATGACTACCCGCGCGACGCAGCTGGCGACCCTGAAGTGGGCGAATTCTTCTCTTACACGATCGCTTCCAAGCTGCCCATGGATTTGCTCTGGAAGCAGCGCATTCTGGAGTTGCGTACGGAGGCCGAACGCCAGGAGCGCCTACTCTCGTACCTTCGCGAGTGGGCGCCGCATCTACAAAAGGTAGAGTCTCAACAACACCGCGCCGCGGGAAATGGAAGTGGTTTGAATTGAATTTCGTGCGGGACTGCCTGCACTGGGGGCTAAATGACCACAGCAACTTCGCTGCATTCTTCGTCTTCGCACCCGCGGCCGAAAACTCTTGGTGAGCTTCGGCGCGTGCCGGACTTTGATGCCCGGTCGCTGCAGCGCTCTGTGAAGGACGAACTTCGCGCGAACCTCTTGCGTGCAATCGAGCGCAATGAGCCGCTCTTCCCAGGCGTTCATGGCTACGACGATACGGTGGTGCCGCAGATCGTCAACGCGCTGCTTTCGCGGCACAATTTTATTTTGCTTGGGCTTCGCGGGCAGGCGAAGAGCCGCATTTTGCGCGGCCTTGCCAATTTGTTGGACCCGGAAATTCCCGTCGTTGCCGGATGTGAAATTAACGACGATCCGTTTCATCCCATTTGCCGCGCGTGCCGCGACCGTCTCGCCGCGGATGGCGAGAACACGCCGATCAATTGGATGCCGCGCGACCTGCGCTACGTGGAAAAACTTGCCACGCCGGACGTTACGATTGCGGACATCATTGGAGACGTGGACCCGATTCGCGCTGCGCGCGGTGGGCGCGATCTATCCGATGAGCTGACGATTCACTACGGCTTGCTGCCGCGCGCAAACCGAGGCATTTTTGCCATCAACGAACTGCCAGACCTTGCCGGAAAAATCCAGGTGGGACTTTTCAACATCATGCAGGAAGGCGACGTTCAGATTAAAGGCTACCCGCTGCGGCTTCCACTGGACGTGCTGCTTGTTTTTTCCGCGAACCCGGAAGATTACACCGCCCGTGGAAAAATTATCACACCATTGAAAGACCGCATCGGAGCGGAAATTCGCACGCATTATCCGGCATCCATTGAAGAAGGCATGGCCATCACGAGTCAGGAAGCATGGACGCGCAGAAATTCTGCGATTCAAGTGGAAGTACCTGCGTATTTGCGCCATTTGGTGGAGGAAATTGCGTTTCAGGCGCGCGACGACAAGCGCGTGGACAAGCGGTCCGGGGTTAGTCAGCGGCTGCCGATCACGGTTTTGGAAAGCATCGTTAGCAGCGCGGAACAGCGCGCGGCGCGGACGCGTGAAAAAGCTGTGGTCGCGCGCGTCGCGGATTTGTATGCCGCGCTTCCAGCCATTACGGGAAAACTGGAGCTCGAATATGAAGGCGAGCTCAAGGGCGCGGAGACTATTGCGCGCGAGCTGATTCGCACGGCGATTGGGCGCGTCTTTACAAAGCATTTCAGCGACGTAAACTTCCAGCCGGTGATTCAATGGTTTGAGCTTGGGGGCGAGCTGAAATTCGCCGACCTATCGAGCACGGCAGAGCGCTACGAGCAGTTGGCGAACGTCAAGGACTTGATGGCTCATATCGCGCGTCTCGGGACCAACG
>Ga0137409_10007169_pt1 | contig 11477 bp, 9 predicted proteins | sample CZODoug1_16funga_FD_122059 | JGI IMG/M metagenome (GOLD analysis project Ga0137409, IMG submission 122059) | Vadose zone soil fungal communities from Angelo Coast Range Reserve, California, USA - CZODoug1_16fungal (Hybrid Assembly) | ecosystem: Environmental > Terrestrial > Soil > Vadose zone... | reverse complement strand
GCCGCCATCAACATGTCGGTCAATCTGCAGCTGATACCGGCCAAGGGCATGACGCTGCCGTTCATCTCCTATGGCGGTTCGTCGATCGTCTCATTGGCCTACGGCGTCGGCATGATGCTGGCTCTGACCCGGCACCGGCCGCGCACCGAGGTGGAATCGATCAGCGACGCCAATGCGGCACCAAGCTACGCTTGACCTCGCGGCGAAGACGCGCTTTTCGTCATGGCGAGAACAAAGTGACAAAGCAATCACTTCGTCATGTAGCCGCCCGATTGCTTCGGCAATGACAGCTCGTCAATTTGCAAAGATTGCGCCAATGACCACTGCGCCTCTGATTCTGCTGGCCGCGGGCGGCACCGGCGGCCATTTGTTTCCGGCCGAGGCGCTTGGCGTCGAATTGATCAGGCGTGGCTGGCGCGTGCGTCTCGCCACCGACTCCCGCGCGCTGCGCTACAGCGGATTGTTCTCCAAGGACACGATCGACGTGGTGCCGAGCGCTACCGTGCGCGGCCGCACGCCATGGTCGCTGGCCTACACCGGCGCGATGCTCGCCAACGGCACGGCGGTGTCGCTCAATCTGATGCGGCGGTTGAAACCCGCTGCTGTGATCGGCTTCGGCGGATATCCGACAGTGCCGCCGCTACTGGCGGCGCGGCTGTTCGGTGTACCCGGCATCATCCACGAGGCCAATGCGGTGCTCGGCCGCGCCAACCGCTTTCTGTCGCGCCGCGTCAGCGCGATCGCGACCTCGCTGCCCGGCGTGCTCGATCGCGATCCACAGCTTGCGGCGAAAACAACCACCGTCGGTACGCCGATGCGTCCGGCGATCCTTGCCGCAGCCGCGGTGAAATTCACTTCCCCCGAACCGACCGGTCCGCTGCGCTTGCTGGTGGTCGGCGGCAGCCAGGGCGCGCGCGTGATGGCCGATATTGTGCCGGGCGCGATCGAGCGTCTGGAACCGGCGCTGTGGAACAGATTGGTACTTACGCAGCAGGTGCGCGAAGAAGACATGGCGCGGGTGCGCGCGGTCTATGACCGGCTCAAGATCAATGCCGAACTGGCGCCGTTCTTCAGCGATCTGCCGGCGCGGTTGGCGTCGAGCCATCTGGTGGTCTCGCGATCCGGCGCTGGCACAGTGGCGGAACTCGGGGCCATCGGCCGGCCTTCGATCCTGGTGCCGCTGCCCGGCGCGATCGACCAGGATCAATTCGCCAATGCCGGCGTGCTGACGCAGGCGAATGGCGCGCTTCGCATCGTGCAGGCGGATTTCACCCCCGACCGGCTGGCGGCGGAAATCTCCGCGCTCGCCGCCGAGCCTGCGCGGCTGACCGCGATGGCCGAAGGCGCCCGCACCGTCGGCAGGCTGGATGCCGCCGAACGGCTGGCCGATCTGGTGATGAAAGTGGCTGGAATTTAGGCCAAAAACGAAGAATCTTCGGTATTATAGCGTCATGGCCGGGCTTGTCCCGGCCATCCACGTCTTGCATGAAGTGATGGAGATTCGTGGATGCCCGGGACAAGCCCGGGCATGACGAGAAAACAGAGACAAACCCATGAGACTGCCGCGCGAGATCGGACCCATCCACTTCGTCGGGATCGGCGGCATCGGCATGAGCGGCATCGCCGAGGTGCTGTGCAATCTCGGCTACACGGTACAAGGCTCGGATGTTTCCGAGAGCGCCAACGTCAACCGCCTGCGCGACAAGGGCATTGCCATCACCGTCGGCCACAAGGCCGAGAACGTCGCCGGGGCCGATGTGCTTGTGGTGTCGACCGCGATCAAGCGCGACAATCCGGAATTGACGGCGGCCCGCGCCCAGCGCATCCCTGTGGTGCGCCGCGCCGAAATGCTGGCCGAACTGATGCGGCTGAAAAGCTGCGTCGCGATCGCGGGCACCCATGGCAAGACCACCACGACCTCGATGGTCGCTGCCCTGCTCGATGCCGGCGATCTCGATCCCACCGTGATCAATGGCGGCATCATCAATGCCTACGGCACCAACGCCCGACTCGGTGCCGGCGAGTGGATGGTGGTGGAAGCCGACGAAAGCGACGGCACGTTCCTGAAGCTACCGGCCGATGTCGCTATCGTCACCAATGTCGATCCCGAACATCTCGACCATTTCAAGACCTTCGAGGCGGTGCAGGACGCGTTTCGCAACTTCGTCGAGAACGTGCCGTTCTACGGCTTCGCGGTGATGTGCATCGACCATCCCGTCGTGCAGAGCATCGTCGGCAACATCGAGGATCGCCGCATCATCACCTATGGCGAAAATCCGCAAGCCGACGCGCGGCTGATCGATCTCACTCCGTTGGGTGGCGGATCCAGCTTCAAGGTCGAATTCCGCGATCGCAAGACCGATGTCGCGCATGAGATCGCCGACCTGGTGTTGCCGATGCCGGGACGGCACAATGCGCTCAACGCCACGGCCGCGATCGCGGTGGCACATGAACTCGGACTTGCGGACGAGACCATCCGAAAGGCGCTCGCAAGCTTCGGCGGTGTGCGGCGGCGCTTCACCAAAACCGGCGAATGGAACGGGGTCACGATTATTGACGACTACGGCCATCATCCGGTGGAGATCGCGGCGGTGCTGAAAGCGGCGCGGGAGTCCACCAACGGCAAGATCATCGCCGTGGTGCAGCCGCATCGCTTCACGCGGCTGCAATCGCTGTTCGAGGAATTCTGCACCTGCTTCAATGACGCCGACACAGTTGTCGTCGCTGAAGTCTATCCGGCCGGCGAGGCGCCGATACCGGGCATCGACCGCGACCAATTTGTGCTCGGCCTGCGCGCGCACGGCCATCGCGAAGTGATTCCGCTGCCGGAGTCCGGTGCGCTTGCGGGCGTGGTGCACGGCATCGCCGGCCGCGGCGATTTTGTCGTCTGTCTCGGCGCCGGCAATATCACGCAATGGGCCTACGCGCTGCCGGACCAATTGAAGGCGCTGGGGTGAGCGTGGCGATGCAATTAGGGTCGTCATGGCCGGGCATAGCCGTCCGAGGGACGGCGTCGCTTCCGCTCGCCTATGCCCTGCCATCCACGTCTTTACTGTGTGATTGTCGGATAGAGGTCGTCCCAATCCGGATTTGCCGTGAAGCCTTCGACGAATCCAGAGCGATGCTCAAATATCCGACGGACCAGATCATTCGTCACCCCGACGTACAAAATGCCGTTCGGGCGATTGGTCAGAATATAAACGTATCCACCAGCCATGCTGAAATTCTGCAAGACGTGGATGGCCGGGACAAGCCCGGCCATGACGAAATTGAATGCTGTGACGAGTTCGCATGACCTTCCCCGACATCACACCCGATCTCAAAGCCGCGATGCCGGACTTGCGCGGACGGCTGCTGGCGAACCAGTCGCTGGCCGAACTGACCTGGTTTCGGGTCGGCGGCCCGGCGCAGGTGCTGTTCACGCCGTCAGACCAGGATGATCTGGCGTATTTCCTCGCGCGCTTGCCGAACGAACTGCCGGTCTATGTCGTCGGCGTCGGCTCCAACCTGATCGTGCGTGATGGCGGCTTGCCGGGCGTGGTCATTCGCCTCAGTCCGCGTGGTTTCGGCGAGAGCAGCGCCGACGGCGATATCGTCAGCGCTGGCGCCGCGGCGCTCGACAAGCGCGTGGCCGAAACGGCGGCCGCGGCCAATCTCAGCGGGCTGGAATTTTTCTTCGGCATTCCCGGCACCATCGGCGGCGCATTGCGCATGAACGCCGGCGCCAATGGCTCTGAGACCAAGGATGTTTTGGTCGAAGCCACCGGCGTCGGCCGCGACGGCAAGAAGCATGTGTTCGACAATGCCGGCATGAAGTTCATCTATCGCAGCAGCGGCGTCGATCCCTCGATCATCTTCACGGCCGCGCGCTTTTGGGGGCTGACGGCCACGCCGGAGGTGATACGCGCACGGATGGACGAGGTGCAGAACCACCGCGAAACCGCTCAGCCCATTCGCGAAAAGACCGGCGGCTCGACCTTCAAGAATCCGCCAGGCCACAGCGCGTGGAAGCTGATCGACGCCGCGGGCTGCCGGGGCTTGCGCGTCGGCGGCGCGCAGGTGTCGGAGATGCATTGCAACTTCCTCATCAACACCGGCGCTGCGACCGGCCACGATATTGAATCGCTGGGCGAAACCGTGCGCGCAAGGGTAAAGGCGCATTGCGGAATTGCGTTGAACTGGGAAATCAAGCGAATTGGGATCGAGCGAACCTAATGCGGATTACCATCCTTTTCGGCGGCACGAATACAGAGCGCCTGGTGTCGGTGGCCTCCGCCCAGGCCCTGCACGAGGCCCTGCCGGAGGCGGATCTGTGGTTCTGGGACGTTAGTGACACGGTGCATGAGGTTCAGTCTCAGGCGCTTCGCAGTCATGCGAGGCCATTCGAAGACCCGTTCAAACCCGGCACTCGCGGCATCGGACTGGAACAGGCGCTTGATCAGGCAAAAGCCGAGCAGCGCTTGCTGGTGCTTGCCCTGCATGGGGGCAGGGCGGAGAATGGCGAACTTCAGGTCATGTGCGAAATGCTCGGGATTCCATTCACCGGGTCCGGTTCGGCTTCGTCGCATCTCGCCTTCGACAAGATCGCGGCCAAACGCTTTGCCGCCATTGCGGGTGTGAAGGCGCCGATCGGCCTGAGGCTGGAAGATATCGACGCCGCGCTGGTCGAGTACGACAAACTAATTGCCAAACCGGTGCGCGACGGATCGAGCTATGGCCTGATTTTCGTCAATTCGACTCAGGACCTCGCCGCCGTTCGCAACGCCGCCAAAACCGAGGAGTATGTGATTGAACCATTCATCTCGGGCGTGGAAGCGACCTGCGGCGTGCTGGAGCAATCGGACGGCTCGGTTATCGCGCTCCCGCCAATCGAGATCGTCCCCGCGGAGGGTGGGTTCGACTACACCGCTAAATATTTGCTGAAATCGACTCAGGAAATTTGTCCCGGGCGTTTTGCACCGGAAATCGCCGCGCAAATCATGGATCACGCAGTCAAGGCGCACCAAGCGATGTCGTGCAGCGGCTATTCCCGTTCGGACTTCATCGTTTCGCAGCAGGGGCCGATTTTTCTCGAAACCAACACCTTGCCGGGTCTGACCAAGGCTTCGCTCTATCCGAAAGCACTCAAGGCTCAGGGGATCGAGTTCGCCGATTTCCTGCAAGGTCAGATCGCGCTGGCGGCGAAACGCGCGTATAAGTAGTTCGAATCAAAAATACGCCCCCGGACGGGAATCGGACTGGGCGATGGCCGGGGACGGCCAGCCCCGGATGACCGAGATCCCTAACTTTTGGTTAAATTCCAGGATTTCGGGGCAAACCACTCAAAAGACGGATCAAAACCCATCCAGCCCAAACCGCCTTTACCATTTGTTTACCAGTAAGCCCGAAGGTTAACGCTGGCGGCGCATTTGGCGCTTGGCTGCCGGGGCGTGAGCCGTGCGGATTTCCGCTTCGACGAGCGCATCGAGGGAACAGGTGGCCTCCTTTGCCTTGAGGTCAGCACCCAGCCCGGCATGACCAGGACGTCACTTGTGCCAGAACTCGCAGCGTTTGCGGGCATAACATTTGACGAGCTTGTGCAATGGATGGTGGAGGACGCCTCGCCCGATCGCTGAGATCGCCGGGGCCCCAAGCTGATCTGAAAGCGGCCGCCATTGGCGCGGCCGTGCTGTTGCGCGAGCGTCTGGGTTTCAATCGAGCCGGCGCCAGGCAGCGCCCGGAACGCGAATACCATCCGCATCGGCTGATCGCGCTTCTCGAGCGTTACATTCCGCATCGCGCCGGCGTTGCTGCGACCGCCTTGATGCTGCTCGGCAGCGCCGGTTACGGCATCGTGAAGGGTGGTCACCTCGAGGAATTGACCTCGGCGGCCAGCGACACCCGCAATGCGATTGCAAATTCCGCCGGATTTCGGATCACGGCGGTCGCCATCAACGGCCGCAAGCAACTGACCCAGGACGAGGTGCTCGCGATCGGCGGCGTCAACGGCCGTTCATCGCTGCTGTTCCTCGACGCCGCTGCGGTGCGCGAGAAGCTGAAAGCCAATCCGTGGATCGGCGAAGCGACGGTGCTGAAGCTTTATCCCGGTCAACTCCAGATCGATATTGTCGAACGTTCGGCATTCGCGCTGTGGCAGCAGGATGGCCGGCTGTCGGTGATTTCAGACGACGGCGCGGTGTTGGAGCCATACGTGTCGCGGCGCTTTGTCTCGTTGCCGCTGGTTGTCGGCAAGGGCGCCGATACCCGTGCAAGGGATTTCCTCTCGATGCTGGCGCGCTATCCGCAAGTGCGCGTGGCGACAAAGGCCGCGATTTTGGTGGGCGAGCGGCGCTGGAACCTGCGGCTCCAGGACGGTCTGGATATCCGTCTGCCCGAGAACGATGTCGGCAATGCGCTGGCAGCGTTGAGCAAGCTCGACAAGGAAGACCGGCTGTTCTCGCGCGATATCGTCGCCGTCGACATGCGTCTGCCGGACCGGCTGATCGTGCAATTATCGGAAGACGCCGCCAAAGCCCGCGAAGAACTGTTCAAGGACAAGAAGCCGAAGAAGAAGGCCGGTGACGCATGACCGGCCTTGATCGCAATCAAACGCCGAAGACGCGCCCGATGCCGCAGAAGCGCACCGCGCTGGTGGCGTCGCTCGATATCGGCACCAGCAAGATTGCCTGCATGATCGCGCGGCTGAGGCCGTGCCCGCCGAGCGAGGCCTTGCGCGGCCGAACCCATGCCGTCGAGTTGATCGGATACAGCCAGATCCAGTCGCGCGGCGTGAAGTCCGGCGCGGTCGTCGATCTCGCCGAATGCGAACAGGCGGTACGGCACGCGGTGGCGCTGGCCGAACGCATGGCCAAGGTTCGGGTTGAGTCCGTGCTGCTTTCGGTTTCCGGTGGCCGGCTGCACGGTCAATTGATCGAAGCCGCGGCGGATATTCGTGGCGGCGCGGTCACCTCGGCCGACGTCACCCGTGTCACCTCTACCGGCATGCATCACGCCACCGGCGAGGGCCGCACCGTGCTGCACGCGCTGCCGGTCGGTTACGCGCTGGATGGCGTCAAGGGCATTCGCGACCCGCGCGGCATGGTGGCGCGGCAATTCGGCGTCGACATGAACGTCGTCACACTTGAGGCGACGGTCGCCAAGAACCTGATGCTGGTGGTCGAGCGGTGTCATTTGAATGTCGAAGCCATGGCGGCGAGCCCCTATGTGGCGGGTCTGTCGGTGCTGACCGACGATGAGGCCGATATCGGCGCCGCCGTGGTGGAAATGGGCGCCGGTACCACCACGATCGCGACCTATTCGGGGGGCCGATTCGTCCATGCCAGCGGATTTGCGGTCGGCGGACTGCACATCACCATGGATCTTGCCCGCGGCCTCAGCGCATGCATTGCGGATGCCGAGCGAATCAAGACGTTATATGGCACCGTGCTGACCGGCGGGTCCGACGCGCGTGAGTTGATGTCCGTGCCGGCTGCCGGTGACAACGAGCGGGATGCGCCGCAGATCGTGTCTCGCGCCACGATCGCGAACATTGTCCGACAACGCGCCGAGGAGATTTTTGAAATGGTCAGGGACCGGCTCGCTGATTCGCCCTTTGCGGCAGAGCCGAAGGCACGGGTCGTTCTGAGCGGCGGGGCCTCACAGCTCACCGGCACCCTCGAACTTGCGACCCAGATTCTAGGCCGGCCGGTGCGCATCGGCCGCCCGCTCGGCTTTGGCCGGCTCCCCAGTGAAGCCAAGAACGCGTCGTTCGCGGTTCCCTCGGGTCTGCTGGTCTATCCGCAATACGCGCATCTCGAACACGTCGAACCGCGGCATACGCGGCAGCTCAGGACAGGGACTGACGGCTATTTCGGAAAGGTCGGACGATGGCTTCGCGAGGGCTTCTGATGAATCATTTCCGACCCATTCGACTTCCACTAGCTCCCGCGGCCGCCGGCCGAGGCGAACCAACGCGCGCTTAATCGAGAGGCAACCATGGCACTCAATCTGACCCCCCCTGATATCAGCGAGTTGAAGCCGCGAATCACCGTCTTTGGCGTTGGTGGAGCTGGCGGCAATGCCGTCAACAACATGATTACCGCCGGGCTGCAGGGGGTCGATTTCGTCGTCGCCAACACCGACGCCCAGGCGCTCACGATGTCCAAGGCGCAGCGCATCGTGCAGATGGGCACCCAGGTCACGCAGGGCCTCGGCGCTGGTTCGCAGCCGGATGTCGGGGCGGCCGCCGCCCAGGAAGTCATCGACGAACTTCGCGACCATCTCTCCGGCGCCAACATGGTGTTCGTCACCGCCGGCATGGGTGGCGGCACCGGCACAGGGGCTGCACCGGTCATTGCCAAGACCGCGCGCGACATGGGTATCCTCACCGTCGGCGTCGTCACCAAGCCGTTCCACTTCGAAGGCCAGCGCCGCATGCGCACCGCCGAAGCCGGCATCGCCGAGCTCCACAAGGTGGTCGATACGCTCCTGATCATTCCGAACCAGAACCTGTTCCGGGTCGCCAACGAAAAGACCACCTTCGCCGACGCCTTCGCGATGGCCGACCAGGTGCTCTATTCGGGCGTCGCCTGCATCACCGACCTGATGGTCAAGGAAGGCCTGATCAATCTCGACTTCGCCGACGTTCGCGCCGTGATGCGCGAAATGGGCAAGGCGATGATGGGCACCGGCGAAGCCTCCGGCGACAAGCGCGCATTGACCGCTGCCGAGGCCGCGATTGCCAATCCGCTGATCGACGATTCGTCGATGAAGGGCGCCCGCGGCCTGCTGATCTCGATCACCGGCGGCAGGGATCTGACCCTGTTCGAGGTCGACGAAGCCGCAACCCGGATCCGCGAGGAGGTCGATCAGGACGCCAATATCATCGTCGGCGCCACCTTCGACGAAAATCTCGATGGCGTGATTCGCGTTTCCGTCGTTGCCACCGGCATCGAACAGGCATTGATCTCGCGTAACCACGCGGCGCCGGCGGCGGCATCCACCCCCCACGTGGCTCCGACCGGTACGCCGGACAACCGCCTGGCCGACCTGACGGCGCGGCTGCGCGCCGATAATCAGCGTCTTGCCGAACGCGCCCAGAAGCTGGATCCCTCGGCCGCAGCGGCTGCCGCTGCGCCGCAGCGCGCTTCGAGCGGCGTCGAACGTGCGGCGCTGGCGGCGATCGCCGCGGCGGTCGCTCCGGAGGCTCCGCAACCGGCCGCAGCCCCGATCCAGCCTGCATCCTACGGCGATGTCACGGTTCGTCCGATCGCCCAGAAGCCGTCACTGTTCCCGGACCAGGAGGCCGCGCGTGTCGAGGTCCAGCAGCCCGCGACACCCGAGACCTTCATCCCGCAGGCGGCCGAACGCGCGCCGAATCGCACGCCAAGAATGCCGAAATTCGAAGAGCTGCCGATGCCCGCGCAGAACGAAATTCGCCAGGCGAGGGGCGAAGGCGAGGAGGACCACCCGCAAAAGAGCCGGATGTCGTTGCTGCAGCGCCTGGCCCATGTCGGCCTGGGCCGTCGCGACGAGGAAATGGAGCCGCCGATCGCGGCCCGCGCGTCCGGTCCGGCCATGACCCCGATGCCGCCGCTCCCGGAACGCAAGCCCCAACGCCCGGTCGCGCAGCAAATCGCAGCCTACGAGCCGGTATCGGAGTATGCGAGGCGGCCGGCACCGCAAGGTTTGGACATCCATGGACGCACTGCACCTGTTGCACCAACGCCACAGGGCGACGACCATCTTGATATCCCGGCCTTCCTCCGCCGTCAGACCACGTGAGATTTGTTACAATTCCCAAGTCGAAAAAGGCCCCGGTCATTGCTGCCGGGGCCTTTGTTTTGGGGCTGCGAAAAGATCGCAGAGCAGCCGCCAAGCGACTGATAGTAAATGATTAATTATGTATTTGGTGTTGAGATGGTTCGATCAAAATCAGCGTGAACCGCTTCGTAATTTGGTTAAGCTTTGGCGCGAATACGGCGGAGATAGGGTAACAATCGGTAAAAAAGCGTGAGTTGGCGTGCTTTCGGGCAGTGATTATGGTCTGCCCTGACTTGGGGACTTAAAGCGAATCGGCCTGCAGAATCAGGTGATTCTCACCTTTAAGTAAGTCGGTAGTGGGCAGCTTTCGGATGAAATTCAGCCGGCAAACAACGCTTCGGTCGCAAGCCACCGTGACGGGCGTCGGCGTTCATTCTGGTTTACCGGTAAGTTTGACTCTTGGACCTGCACCTGTGGATGCAGGTTTTATTTTTGTCCGCACCGGGTTGGACGGCCGCGACCGCGAAGTTCAGGCGATCGCGGAATCCGTGATCTCCACCGAATTTGCGACTGTCCTCGGCGATCGCGAAGGTCCGCTGGTCTCCACCGCCGAACATGTGCTCGCAGCCTTGCGCGGCATGGGCGTCGATAACGCCGTGATCGAAGTCGACGGTCCGGAAGTTCCCATCATGGACGGCAGCGCTGCGGCCTTCGTCGCCGCGATCGATCAGGCAGGTATTCTTACTCAGTCGGCGTCACGCCGCTTCATCCAGGTTCTGAAGCCGGTGCAAGTCGCGATGGGCGATTCGTTCGGCGAATTGCGGCCCTATGCGGCCGGTTTCCGCGCCGAGGTCGAAATCGACTTCGCCAATCCGGTGATCGGCCGTCAGAGCTACGTGCTCGATCTCAGCCCGGAACGGTTCCGCCGCGAAATCAGCCGCGCCCGGACTTTTGGCTGCATGAACGATGTCGCGCGGCTCTGGAGCGCCGGTTTCGCACTTGGCGCGTCGTTCGAGAATTCGGTGGTGTTTGACGAAACCCGTCTGCTCAATACCGAAGGGCTGCGCTATGCCGACGAGTGCGCACGTCACAAGGTTCTCGACGTGATTGGCGACCTCGCGCTGTCGGGGCTGTCTCTGCTCGGCGCCTATCGCTCGGTACGCGGCGGCCACAAACTCAATCATGCGGTGCTGACGGCCTTGATGGCCGATCGCAGCGCCTGGCGGGTGATCGAGGCCGAAACGGCGCGCCGTTCGCGCGGCCACGCCGAGGTCGGAAGCGGCATGGTGGGCGGCATGATCGCCCCGGCCTACGGCCCCGACGTTTCCTGAGCGTCCTCTTGGACGTTTCCTGAACATCGCCTTCGATGTGTCCTGAGCGTCCTCTTGGACGTCTCCTGAGCATCGTCTTCGATGCGCCCTGAGCGGCCTTTTGACGCCTCCTGAACGTCTTTAGACGTCTTCCATGTGCCGTTTCCCGTAGTAACCACAATTGGTAACGATGCGTTCCAGCCGCCTTAATCCGGGCGAAATACCTGCGTATTCGGTTGGTTAAGGTACTTTTATGAGGTACATAGGCCCGCGGTTGCACGACAAGCGCCACAGGCACGGGGAATATCGCGGCCGCGATCGCGTTTATCTCGTGACCGGCACCGCATCACAAGCGTCAGGTCTTGGATTTCAGGTCTTGGATTTATGTCGGCACAGCGTATGACGCTCGAATTACGCAGGATATTG
>Ga0137409_10007167_pt1 | contig 11479 bp, 10 predicted proteins | sample CZODoug1_16funga_FD_122059 | JGI IMG/M metagenome (GOLD analysis project Ga0137409, IMG submission 122059) | Vadose zone soil fungal communities from Angelo Coast Range Reserve, California, USA - CZODoug1_16fungal (Hybrid Assembly) | ecosystem: Environmental > Terrestrial > Soil > Vadose zone... | reverse complement strand
TGATGCGGTCGCTGCCGCTGGTGCTGGTGATCTTCTGGTTCTATTTCCTGGTGCCCTATATCGGGCAGTGGCTGACGGGATCGTCGCGGCCGATTCGCGTCGGCGCGTTCACCTCATCTCTCGTGACCTTCATCATGTTCGAGGCGGCGTATTTCTCCGAGATCATGCGCGCGGGCATTCAGTCGATTTCCAAAGGACAGCCCGCCGCGGCGCAGGCGCTCGGACTGACCTACAGCCAGACCATGCGCTATGTCGTGCTGCCGCAGGCGTTCCGGAACATGCTGCCGGTGTTGCTGACGCAGACCATCGTGCTGTTCCAGGACACCTCATTGGTCTATGTGCTGTCGATCCCGGATTTCCTGGGCGCGGCCAGCAAGGTCGCGCAGCGCGACGGCCGGCTGGTCGAGATGTATCTGTTCGCGGCCGTGGTTTATTTCTCTATTTCATTCGCGGCCTCCCTCGGCATCCGCCGCCTTCAGGCGCGCATCAGCTTCGTCCATTAGCGAGACCATCATGATCGAGATCAGCCACGTCGACAAATGGTACGGGCCGGCGTTCCAGGCGCTGAAGGATTGCACCACCAGCGTCGCCAAGGGCGAGGTGGTGGTGGTGTGCGGCCCGTCGGGATCGGGAAAATCGACGCTGATCAAATGCGTCAACGCGCTGGAGCCATTCCAGAGCGGGGAAATCATCCTCGACGGCATCAAGGTCAACGATCCCAAGACCGATCTGCCGAAACTGCGCGCCCGCGTCGGCATGGTGTTCCAGCATTTCGAGCTATTTCCGCATCTGAAGATCATCGAGAATTTGTGCCTGGCGCAGGAGAAGGTCCTGGGGCGGTCCCACGACGAGGCGATGGCAAAAGGATCAAAACTGCTCGACCGGGTTGGCCTGAAGGACCATGCGCGCAAATATCCCGCCGAATTGTCGGGCGGCCAGCAGCAGCGCGTCGCCATCGCGCGGGCGCTGGCGATGGATCCGATCGCCATGCTGTTCGACGAGCCGACCTCGGCGCTGGATCCCGAAATGATCTCTGAGGTGCTTGACGTCATGGTCGACCTCGCCCGCGAGGGCATGACCATGATGGTCGTCACCCATGAAATGGGTTTTGCCAGCAAGGTCGCGCACCGGGTCATCTTCATGGACCAGGGCGAAATCGTCGAGGACGCGCTGAAGACCGATTTCTTCGGCAGTCCCCGCAGCGACCGCGCGCAAAAATTCCTGTCGAAGATCTTGTCGCATTAGGGCCCGACGTCATTCCGGGGCGCGTCGAAGGCGCGAACCTCAGATGTGCGATTGCACATCGGGGAATCTCGAGATTCCGGGTTCATGCTTCGCATGCCCCCGGAATGACACTACAAAGTCTCGTCGCGAATTCCGTTTCCAATTCGTCGATCAAGCTTTAAGAACTTGCATTATACTATACAGCGCAACCACTTCGCTGCCCGACAGGAGAACTCGCTTGGATAAGATCGCTTACGTCAACGGTTCGTTCGTGCCAATGGCTGACGCCAAGGTGTCGGTGCTGGACCGCGGCTTCCTGTTCGCCGACGGCATCTACGAAGTCGCGGCCGTGCTGGAAGGCAAGCTGATCGACAATGCCTCGCATCTGGCGCGGCTGCAGCGCTCGGTCGGCGAGATCGCGCTGGCTTTGCCGGAAACGCTCGAGCGCATTCAGGAGATCCAGCGAGAGCTGATCGCGCGCAACAATCTCGTCAACGGCATGGTTTATCTCGAGGTGACGCGCGGCGCTGCGCCGGAACGCGATTTCGCGTTTCCGAAGGAGGTCAAGCCGACATTGGTGATGTTCACTTCCGTGAAGGACATCGTCAACGCGCCGTCAGCCAAATCAGGTATTGCCGTGATCACTGTGCCTGATATCCGCTGGGAGCGGCGCGACATCAAGAGCGTGGCGCTGCTGGCGCAGGTACTTGCAAAACAGGCGGCGGCGGAAGTCGGCGCCGGCGAGGCCTGGATGATCGAGGACGGCATGGTGACGGAGGGCGGGTCGTCGTCGGCTTTCATCCTGACCCAGGACGATGTGTTGGTGACGCGGCAGAATTCATCCGCGATTCTGCCGGGCTGCACCCGCAAGGCGGTGGTCGCGCTCGCCGAGGAGCGTCAGCTTCGGGTCGAGGAGCGGGCGTTTTCGGTTGAGGAAGCGTTGGCGGCGAAGGAAGCCTTCATCACCAGCGCCACCGTGTTCGTGCAGGCGGTGGTGTCGATCGACGGCAAGCCCGTTGCCAACGGCAAGCCTGGCCCGATGACGGACCGCTTGCGCGAAATCTACGTGGATTTCGCCCGCGCCACCGCGGTGTGAATTTGCACGCTGCTGCGCCGCGATTACGCCACCGCGGCCTTGGCCCTCACTGGAGGAACGAAGCGGAAGCCGATCGCAATCCGGTTCCAGGCGTTGATGGTCGCAATCAGCATGGTCAGATTGACGGTCTCGGCTTCCGAAAATTGCGAGCGAACTTCTTCGTAGACGTCATCGGGCGCGCGGGTTTCCGAGACCAGCGTCACCGCCTCGGTCCACGCCAGTGCGGCGCGTTCGCGGTCGGTATAAACAGGCGATTCCCGCCACGCATTCAGCAGGTACAGGCGTTGTTCGGTCTCGCCGTGCTTGCGCGCATCCTGGGTGTGCATGTTGATGCAGAACGCGCAGCCGTTGATCTGCGACGCCCGGGTCTTGACCAGCTCAATCAGCGAATGTTCGAGACCGCTGCCTTGTACCTGCGCTTCAAGCGCGCTGAGCGCTTTGATGGTGTCGGGCGCGACCTGATAGGGGTTCAATCGGGGTTTCATGCGGTCCTCCTTCGATTCATCCTCTCGGACATGGCAAAAGCGCGCCATGCTGACAAATGACATGCTGGCGAACAAGGTGGGGAATACCAACGCGCCGTGCGTTTCGGCAATGCACGATCTGGATCAGGTTACAGCAATGCCATAAACTCGGTTCTGTCAGTTCGCTTCGTCCGCAAGTTCGCTTCGCCCGCCAGGTCAACAGATGTCTCCGCGCGACTTCAAGTCAAGCCGCCCCTCCGCCGCACGGTTCGCCGCGATCGCCGCGGCCGTCTGCTTCGCATCCGCCATATCGGCCGCCGCCGTCGAACTCGGGCCGCCGCCGGGGGCGGTGCTGTCGCGCGAAAAGCTTTCCCCCATTGACGATTTCATCAATGGCGAAATCGCCTCCGGCAAAATTCCCGGCGCCATCGTCCTGATCCAGCGCCACGGTCAACCGGTGTATTTCAAATGCTTCGGCAAGCGTGACGTCGAAAAGGCGACGCCGATGACAGCGGATACCATCTTCCCGATCCACTCGGTTACCAAGACCATCACCAGCGTGGCGGCGATGATGCTGGTCGATCAGGGAAAGATCGCGCTCGATGATCCCGTCAGCAAATACATTCCATCCTTCGCCGGCATGAAGGTCGGCGTCGAGAGAAAAGATGATTCCGGAAGGGCGGTGCTCGATCAAGTGCCCCTGCGCCGGCCGCTCAACATCGAGGATTTGCTGCTGCACACGTCTGGTATCACCTACGGCTTCTATGGCGAGGGACTGGTCAAGGCGACCTATGGCGGCATTTACCTCGGCGATTTCGACAATGCCGAATTCGCAGAAAGGCTGGCCAAGGTGCCGCTGGCCGAGCAGCCGCGCACGCTGTGGGATTACGGGCATTCGATCGACGTTCTCGGCCGCGTCATCGAGGTCGCGTCCGGCCAGTCGCTCTATCAATTCGAGAAGACGCAACTGCTCGATCCGCTCGGCATGACCACCACGAAATTCTTCCTGACCGACCCGGCTGAACGGGCGCGCTACGCCCAGCCGCTGGCCAGGGACCGGCATGTCGAGCGAAACTCGCTCGACATCACGCGATGGGAATCCGGCGGCGGCGGGATGGTCTCGACGGCGGCTGATTTCGCGCGCTATGGGCAGATGCTGCTGAATGGCGGAACGCTGGACGGCAAAACCTATCTCACGCCAGCGGCATTCGCCGCGATGACAACGGATCACATCGGGCCGGGGTCAGGCGTCGCGCGCAACTTCTTCTATTACCCAGGCGACGGTTTCGGATTTGGTTATGGCTTCGGCATCCGCACCGATCCCGGCAATGCGGTGCCGCCGCCGCCGGGCTCGCTCGGGGAGATCAAATGGGATGGCGCCACCGGCGTGTACCTCGTGGTCGACCGCGCCCAGGACATGTTTTTCGTCGTGATGGAGAACTCCCCATCCGGGCGCATGCATGTTCAGGTAACGCTGAAGAAGATCATTTACGACGCCTTCGAAAAATGATCTGAAACGGCCGATAGGCCTTTGCTTGGAACGGAATCGATGCTGCGGAAAATGGACGGAAGCGATCAGGCCGTGATAGCGCCGGCACGCATCGTACCCCTCGACCGCGCGCGGACGTTCATCATCCTGCTGGTGCTGCTTCACCACTCGGCTGTCAATTACACCTATTTCGGCCACGGCGACCGGATGCGCTGGCTCGGCTTTGATCTGGTCGTGCTGTTCAACGACAGTTTCTTCATGGCCTTCATGTTTTTTGTCTCCGGACTGTTCGTGCGCGACAGCCTGGCGCGAAAGGGAGCGGCGATCTTCCTGCGTGATCGCGCGTGGCGGCTCGGCGTGCCGTATCTGGTGTCGGTCGTCGTGCTGATGCCGATCGCGTATTATCCGACATTCCTGCGCTATCATCTGCCGGGAACGACGGATTTCAACTTCCTGCACTTCTGGTGGCACACGCTCACGATCGGACCGTGGCCTTCGGGTCCGGCGTGGTTTCTGTGGGTGCTGCTGGCGCTCGACGCGATGGCCGCCGCGGTCTGGCTGGTCGCGCCTCGTATCATCCAGACGCTTGGTCAGCTGATTTTTTCCGTACGCCATCGCCCGATGGCCGCCTTCGTTGTTTTTCTGATCGTCTCGACCGCAGCCTACATGCCGATGCATCTGGGATTCGGTGACACCGACTGGCTGGAACTGGGCCGGTTTCCGCTTCCGATCCAGACCAGCCGTATCCTGCTTTATACGGCGTACTTCCTTGCTGGCATCAGTGTCGGCGCCATAAGCCTCAGAAGCGGCCTGCTTACGGAAAACGGCGAACTGGCCAGGCGCTGGCTGGTCTGGTCCGCCTTTGCGTTTGTGTTCTACCTCGCGATCCTGGTTCTGGTGTACGCCCACCACAACTGGGTGGCGGATTTCGATTCGCCGCCATTGCTGTGGACAGTCGCCTACGGCCTCGCATTTGCGACCTTTAGTGCCGCAATGGCGTTCGTGGTGCCTGCGATTTTTCTCCGCTTCGCCGGCTCCGGCTGGCGCCTGCTCGATGCATTGCAGCCCTCGGCCTACGGCGTCTACCTCTTGCACTACATCTTCATCATCTGGCTGCAATACGCCGTCTATGACTATTCGCTGTCGGCCGGCGTCAAGTTCGCGATCGTGTTCGCGGGCACCCTTGCGATGAGCTGGGCGCTCACCGTGATGTTGCGAAGAATTCCTGTGGTGGCGGGGATGATTTGAAATCCGATTCCCACCCATCTGCTCGGCACCTCCCCCGCAAGCCGGAGAGGGAGCCGACCACTGCGGTCGCTACGGCTTCAGGATCAGCTTCTGCACGCGCCAGTTCAACAGTTCGGCGGCGTAGATCACGTTCTCCGAGGGACACGCCATCGCATGGATCCAGCCGAACTGTTTTAATTGCTTGCCGGATTGGCCGAGCATGCCGAGCACCTTGCCCTCGAGGCTGAGCTTGTAGATGCGGCCGGGCCATGCGTCCGAGCTGTAGAGCACCTGATTGGGCGGCGGCGTGATGCACAGCGACCATGGCGAGCCCGGCGCAAAGGTCCCGCCTGATATCATCGCCTCGTCGGGAATTCTGCCGATCGCGGGCTTGGCGTCCGGCGGTACCGGCACCTCGATCCTGAACTGGCGCAGGAATTTTCCGTCACCGTCGAATACCTGAATTCGCCGGTTGCCGCGATCGGCGACATAGACATTGCCCTTGGCGTCGGTCGCGATGGAATGCGGAGTATTGAACTGGCCGGGCTCCTTGCCGCGGTCGCCCCATGACTTCAGCCAGTTGCCGTTCTTGTCGACCTTGGCGACGCGCGAGTTGATATAGCCGTCGCTGATGAAGGTGTTGCCGGCTTTGTCCCATGCCACGTCGGTGACCTGACGAAACCGGCCATCCTCGGCGGGCAGCGGCGGCTTCGGATGTTTGACCGGGCCGGTCTCTTCGTCGGATGCCTCCTGCTTGCGGCCGAACACCATGACGACGCGGCCCTCGGGATCGAACTTGATCACCATGTCGGAGCCCTTGTCGGTCACCCAGATGTTGTCGGCGGGATCGACCTTCACGGTGTGGCCGAACGACCAGGCATAGAGGTTCTTGCCGATTTCTCGGACGTACGCGCCCTTCGCATCGAATTCCAATAGCTGGGTCGCCGCCGCGGCGTAGGCGGGTCCGGTGGTGTTACCGCGCGACAATACGAAAACATGTCCCTTGGAATTAACCGATACGCCCGACACTTCGCCGAAATAAAGGTTGGGCGGCAGCCGGAGCGGATTGGGGATCGAGTCGAATCCGATTGTTGGCACAGCCTGCTGCGCGAAGGCCGATGGCCCGGTCAACAGCAACAGTCCGATCAGCCAGTGCTTCATGATGTCCTCCCCGAAAACGCTCGTTTGCTTTTTATTTGGAATGGATGCTAGTCGATCGTTGTTCCCGGCGTCCATCGCCAGGCGCGCATCCCGCGTCATATCCGCTAGCCGCCCCGCGCATGGCGCTGCGCCCGCAGGCATGATCTGCTGGTGTATTGCCGGAACTCCAGTCGCGAGCGGTCCCCATGCTTCCTGAACGCAGCGCCAAAACAGCGCCTTTCCTGCTCGCACTTGCCGTATTGTCGCTAACGGCATTTTCGCCGGACGATGCCTCGGCGTTGTATCCGGACAGGATCGTCAGGATCGTCGTGCCGTTTGCGCCGGGCGGCGGCACCGACGTGATCGCGCGCACGCTGGCGCAGGAAATGGCGAAGGATCTCGGCGCCACGGTCATTATCGAGAACAAACCGGGCGCGGGGACCATCATCGGGACCCAGGCCGTCGCAACCAGCGAACCGGATGGCTACACGCTCCTGATGGGGACGTTCGCCAATGCGGTCAATCCAAGCCTGAATGCCAAGCTGCCCTACGACCCGCACAGGGATTTCGCGCCCGTCGCGCTGATTGCGCGTTCCTTCAATATCGTCGTGGTCAATCCCAAATCGCCTTTTCAATCGATTGCAGACCTGATCGCGGCGGCGAAAGCCGATCCCGACAAATTGTCCTATGGTACGTTCGGCACCGGCACCTCGGCGCACCTCGCGGGCGAGCTGTTCAAGGATATGGCAAAGGTCAATCTGACCATGGTGCCCTACAAGGGCGCCCGCGCCTGGGATCACCGACCTGATCGGCGGTCAGATCCAGGTGATGTTTACGACGGTCGCCAGCGCCGCTTCGCTGATCGCGGGCGGCCAGTTGCGCGCGCTCGCCGTGACTTCAGCCGAGCGCTCGCCGGCATTTCCACAATTGCCGACCGTCGCCGAGGCCGGCGTTCCCGGCTACGCCGCGGAGAGCTGGTATGGCCTGTTCGCGCCGGCCAAGACGCCAGCCGATGTCATCGACCGCCTCAACAAATCAGCGGCATTGGCCGTTCAATCCGAAGCATTCAAGAGGCTGGGGGTGAATGAGGGCCTCGTCATGGTCGCGCGTCCCCCGCAAGAGCTTGATCGGTATGTGCGCGGCGAGGAAGAGCGCTGGCGCAAGGTGATCCAGGACGCCGGGATCAAAATCGAATAGCCGCGCGGCCGGTAGCGGCGCGGCGTGCTGCAACCTGCGGGGTTCTTTACCTTTTTTCCCGCCGGAATAATTGCGGGTTTAGGGTGTTGCAGGAAGAACGTTGCCAAAATCGGGGAGATCACAATGTCCGGCATGGTACAGCGCGCCCTTGCTACCGTCAGCTTCGCTTTGATCTGCATCGCCACGCCAGCGTCGGCGGCGGACGACACCGTCCGCATCCGCGGCACCATCGAAAGTGTCGAAGGTCCCGTTTACGTGGTCAAGAATCGCGACGGCGCCGAACTGAAGCTGACCGTTACCGACAATCCGCTATTTGTCGCGATCTCGCCCTCGACCATGGCCGACATCAAGCCGGGGATGTTCGTCGGCTCCGCCGGAATGATGCAGGCCGACGGCACCCAGAAGGCGATCGAGGTGCATATCTTCCCGGAATCGATGCGCGGCACCGGCGAGGGCCATTACGACTGGGATCTCAAGCCGCAGAGCAAGATGACCAATGCCAATGTCGAGCAGACCGTTGCCGGGGTCGACGGACAGATCTTGTCGGTCAAGTACAAGGACGGCGAGAAGAAACTGCTCGTGACCCCTGAGACCATTGTTGTGACCTACGTCCCCGGCAACAAGGACGACCTGAAGCCCGGGACCAAGATTTTCGTCTCGGCCGCGAAAAAGCAGTCTGACGGAACGTTGCAGACCCCGCGTATTACTTACGGCAGAAACGGCGCGGGTCCGGCATTTTGACTCCGATATGACGTCGCGGCACTATCGACAGCCTTTACAACCAAAGCAGACTTCAATCGGGAGGATATGATGCGTTCAATCGTTTCGATGGCACTGGCGGCTTGCGCCATTGCGGTCATGGGTTCGCCAGCATTTGCACAAACGCCGGCGCCGGCGCCTGCAACGCCACCAGCGCCGCCATCCGCGGGCGGAACGCCGGACGCGATGCCGTTCGATATTCCTTATGGTTTGTCGATCGGGCTTGAGCGCGCCAAGCAGGTGATGGCCGCGGCCGAAGCCGAGGCCAAGAAGCGTAACTGGAAGATGAACATCGCCGTGGTCGATACCAATGGCGAACTCGTCCATTTTTCGCGGATGGAAGGCGCGCAGATCGCATCCGGCACGATTTCGGTGGGCAAGGCCCGCACGGCGGCGCGCTTCCGCCGCGAATCCCGTCTGTTCTACAACGCGTTTGAAACCGGCCATCCCTACGTAAGCACGCTCGATCCCACCTTGGTCGCGAGTCCCGGTGGATTTCCGCTGGTCGAGGGCGGCAAGCTGATCGGCGCGGTCGGATGCAGCGGCGGCACCGGCGATCAGGACGCCGTCATCTGCAAGGCCGGCGCCGAGGTCGTGAAATAGTGCCGCTTTTCGTGTAGCTGCTGCGGATGCCCCCACCCCAACCCTCCCCCGCAAGCGGGAGAGGGAGCGCACCGCGTCGCGGGGCTGGCGGCGTCGGGCAATAAGCGAAGCAATAGCGGCCACAGGCAAAGCAACGAAGCGCGTCGAAGGGCATCGTTCCGCGAACGTGTTTTCACCCGCCCAGCAAAGCGCTTGCTGCCTTCTCCCTCTCCCGCTTGCGGGGGAGGGCCGGGGTGGGGGCCTCTGACTATTGTTCGATCCTGATATGGCCGGCCCTGGCGACTTCGGCCCAGCGCGCGATATCGGAATCCAGAATCCGGCCAAATTGTTCGGACGAATTGCCGACGGCCAGGATACCCAGCGGCTTGAGGCGGGCGGTCACATCCGGCAACCGGGCGATGCGCATGATTTCGCCCTCGAGTTTTTTCACGATTCCGGGCGGCGTATCCTTTGGCGCGAACAGGCCGCTCCAAAGCACGGCATCGACGTCGGCGCCGGCCTCTTTCAAGGTTGGTACATCCGGCAGTTCCTCCATCCGTTTGGGCGCCGCGACCGCAAGCGCGCGCGCCTGGCCTCCCAGCACCTGGCTCAACGCCGGGCCGGCATCGGCGATGGTCGCGGTGACCTGACCGGAAATCACCGCCATCACCGAATCATTGGCGCCCTTGTAGGGAATGACCTGCATCGGCGCCCCGGTCCTTTGCTTGAACAACTCGGTCACGAGCTGAAATGAAGCGGACGAGCTGGAATAATTGGTCTTGTCGGGATTTGCCTTGGCGTAGGCGACAAGCTCGGCGACCGATTTGATCGGCGATGATGGATTGACGATCAGGATCAGTGGAAACGATGCGAGTTCGGACACCGCCACGAAATCACGGACGGAATCGTAAGGCAGCTTGGCGTAAACGGCGGGATTGATGGCCATGCCGCTGGCGCCGACCAGCAGCGTGTAGCCGTCCGGTGCCGACTTCGCGACATATTCCGTGGCGACGATGGCGCCGCCACCGGGCTTGTTTTCGATGATGACCGGCTGGCCGAGGCTTTCCGACAATTTTTGCCCAAAGATCCGTGCGATGATGTCGTTGCCGCCACCGGCGGTGAAGCCGACGATGATGTGAATTGGCCGCGTCGGGTATTTCGACGGGTCTTCCTGCGCGGCAGCAGAGGCGACCGCAATTGCGGTGAAGGCGATCAACCCGAGATACTTGCCGATCAGGGAGCGTCTCGGCGTTTTCATGGAGTTCGCCTTCCCTTGGTGTTGCAAATGGGCTTATTTCAAAGCGGCGTGACGTGAATGTGCAGCACGGCGGCCTTGCCGACGTCGAGCGCAGCGAGGCAGCGATCGACGGCTGCAGCGAGATCGTCCGGCTCGGTGACGCGTTCGCCGTGTGCGCCGAATGCCCACGCCACCGCGGTGAAATCCCGCTGCTCGCCCTGACGGCCCGATGTCAGCCGCGACTGAAACTGATCGGTTTCGGCGGCAACGCCCTTTGGATAAACCCGCTGCACGGCGGATTTCACCGCCTGCCAGCCGCCATTGTCGAGCACCACGGTCAAAATTGGAAGCTGATATTGCTGCGCGACCGAGTAGACGCTGTCGGGCGAGGAGAAATGAAATCCGCCATCGCCGATCACCTGCACGATGCGGCGATCCGGCTGCGCCAGCTTCAACCCCAGCGCCATGCCGCCCGAGAATCCAAGTCCGCCGCCGGCGAGGCCAACGTAGCTCTGCGGCTTTGTTCGCGTGACGTGCTGCTGCAGGATCGGCGCGTTGCGGATGGCTTCGTTGAGGACGATGTCGTCCTGTGACAGCTTTGCGCTTAGCGTTTCGAACAAGAAGGCCGGGTTGAGCGCGCCGATGACGCCTTTGTTGGCGCTGGCGGTGGCGCGGCGCTTCCCGGCCGCTTCACGCGCGCCGCTCCAGCTTGCCATGCGTTCAGCCACACGGCGGCGCCAGGCGTCGTTGGCGCGCGCCTCCACGGCATCGAGCACCTGCTGCAGCACGGTGGCGCAATCGCCTTGAATACGCATGTCGGTCGGAAATCCCCACATCGGAAAATCGGACTTCAAAGGATCGATGTCGATCTGGATCCATTTGATGGCGCCGGCGCGCTTGGCATATTGCGGAATGAACGGCACATCCGAATCCAGCAACAGGCCGAGATCGGCTTGTTCCAACAGGGGCAGGGGATCGAAGCCGGCGAAGCAGGGCGAGGCCTGCGAGATATTGAGGTCGATCGAATTGAATTCCGCGACCCGGATGCCGCAGCTCCGCGCCAG
>Ga0137409_10007166_pt1 | contig 11480 bp, 10 predicted proteins | sample CZODoug1_16funga_FD_122059 | JGI IMG/M metagenome (GOLD analysis project Ga0137409, IMG submission 122059) | Vadose zone soil fungal communities from Angelo Coast Range Reserve, California, USA - CZODoug1_16fungal (Hybrid Assembly) | ecosystem: Environmental > Terrestrial > Soil > Vadose zone... | reverse complement strand
TTCTTCACCCGCGCATAGCCGTCGGCGATGCCGACGCCCACCCGTTCCTGGCGGCACAGCACAGGCCGGATGTCCGCCTTGGCCGCGGCCTCGATCACCGGGGTCGTTGGATAGGCGCTGAGGAACTCGGTGCCCTCGGTCTTGAGAATGCGGGCGATGGCGTCGACGACTTTCACGGTGGCGCGCTCCTTTAGCGTTTGGGCTCCGCGAGGAACACCGGGATTCGGCGCGTCGTCTTCGCCTGGTATTCCTCGTACGGCGGGTACGCCGCGACGGCGAGCTTCCACAACCGCGCTCGCTCGGCCTCGTCCTTGACCTCGCGGATCCGCATCGGCTGGACCACGGTGTGGTCGCGGATCTCGACGGTGGGGTTGACGCGCAGATTGTTCACCCACACGGGGTTCGTCGGCGCGCCCCCGACCGAGCCGACGAGAACGTAGCTGGCGCCGTCCTTGACGCGCATCAGCGGCGTCTTGCGAATCGCGCCCGTCTTGTGACCGGTGTGCGTCACGATGATGACCGGCAACCCGGTGTCGCGGAGCGTGGTGCCTTCCTTGCCACCACTGCGTTCGTAGAGCTCGACCTGGTCGCGCACCCACTGCCGGGGACTCGGAATGTAGTTGGCCACGATGATCTCTCCTTGTCTCAGCGACTCGTCCACGGCGGCGTCGGGAACAGCGGCTTGCCCGCGGCGAGCCCGTCCGGCCACACGATCACCTTCTTCTCTTTCTGCCACTGGAAGGTCACCATCGTGTGGGCGATCTGCACACCGTCCTGATCGACCTTGAAGTCCCCGAACGGTGTGCGCAGCTCGAGCTTCAGGATCTGCTCGCGGATCTTGTCGGCGTCGAGGCTTCCCGCTCGCTGGACGCCTTCCACGAAGACCAGGCATCCGGCGTAGCCCGACGCCGCGAAGTACGACGGCTCGCGCTTGAACTCGCTCGTGTAGCGCTCGACGAACTCGCGATTGCCCGGGTAGTCGAGGCCGGGCTCCCACTGGGTCGCGCCGTAGACGTACTCGGCCGTCGATTTCAGCGTGTCGTAGAACTCCGGCAGGTCGCCGCCGATGGTCACCCCGTACATCCGGGGATTGACGTTCAGCTCCTTCATCTGCCGGCTCAGCGCCACCGCATCGTCGAAGTAGGTGGCAGCGGCCAGCACGTCGGGGCCGGCGGCCTTGATCTTCGTCAGCAGGGCCGAGAAGTCGGTGCTGGCCTTCGGATAGGCCTCCTGGAAGACGACCTGCATCCCCTTGCTCCGAGCCCGGCTCACGGTGCCGGCGGCGGCGGCCTTGGAGAAGAGCGTGTCTTCGTTGATCACCGCGATGCTCTTCAACCCGCGCTTCACGGCGAGGTCGAGGAGACCCTCGAAATATCCCTCGGCCGGCGTCAGCATCATGAAGACGTATTTCCGGCGCGGCTCCTTGCGGAAGATCGACGTGGTGGCCGCCAGCGGCGAGACCATCACCTTCCGGTACTTCTCGGTGACGTTGGCCACCGCCTCGGTGACCGGCGACGAGTACGGCCCCATGACCAGATCGACCTTGTCATCGGTGAGGAGCTTTTCGTAGAGCCGGACCCCGGTGGGCGGCGACGATTGATCGTCGTACACGACGAAGTCGATCTTGCGGCCGAGCAATCCGCCCCGTGCGTTGAGGTCCTTCTGGCAGAGGCGGTAGCCCTCGTGCTGGTAGTTGCCCAGCTTCGCGTACGTCCCGGTGAGCGAGAGCGACGCGCCGATGCGAATCGGGCCCTGGGCCTCGGCGGCCAGGCCCAGCAGGAGTATCGCCGCCACGGCGCATGAGATCCTCCCGAGGACGCCGGGCCTCGTCATCGCCGCTGCCCGGCCAGCGGATCGTCCGGGTGCAGGGCGAGCGTCCAGGCGAGCCCGATGCGTGACAGGTCGCGCGCGAGCACGTCCTCGCCCTGTGGCCTGACCCCGCGCTCGATCCACGCGACGAGATCGTCGAACGCCTGCTCGCGCGTCTGGCCGTCGAATCCACAGTGACTCGGTGCGCGCATCACCCGCTGGACCAGCAGGTGGTCGGTGCCGGCGGCGATCGTACGGCGCCGGTACGACTGCTCGAGGCTCAGCGGCACCCACGCGTCGCCGGTCTCGTGCAGGGTGATCAGCGGCACCGTGAGGCGGCCGGTCCGCTCCGCGTACACCGGGTTCGCGATCGGTGAGCGGGCATCCTTCGCCGGCTGCAACCGCCGCACGCGCGCGTTGAGCTCGGCTTCCGTGAGACCGAGGCCCGGATCGATCCGGTACCGGATGTGAACGGTGCTGGCCGCACGTACGCCCGGATTCAGATCGTTCTCGACGTCGCGGGGGCGGTACATCATGTTCAGCAGATAGCGGCGCCGGAGGCCTTGCAGGCGTAGCGGCAGATCGTTGCCGGCCCGATCGGCGCCCATCAGGTATTTGACGACGCTGTCGAACTGCTGGCCGCGCGCCGTGTACGAGCCGGGCATGCCGAGTGCCGGCACGACGCGCTCGTTGAGCGTCCGGGCGAAGGCCTCCCGGTCGGGCGCATCGAACATCGGCACACCCGAGATCAGCTCGGCGGCAGCCGTGTACGCCATCAGATAGTCGGCGATGCTGATGCCGTCGACGAGACCGCACTCCGCCAGACCGCCCTGATAGAGTGCCGGGTGCAGCTCCAGCGACGCGACGACGATGTGGCCGCCCATCGACTGGCCATAGATGATCGTCCAGCGCGGCCGGCCGACCTCCTTCACGAAGAGCTCCCGGAGGGCGATCAGATCCTCGATGAACAGGTGAGGCTGATACTCACGCGCACGGTAGCCGGACGCGACCCATGCGTGTCCGCCGGCGAGAATATGGCTGGCGATCGGGGGCGTGGCGACCGCGCCCGGCCCCGGCCCCCGCTGGATCCCGTGCGCGAACACGACCAGACCGCCTTCCCATTTCGCGGGCGCTTCGATGAGATAGCTCGCGCCGCCGAGCACGCCGCTCCGGCTGATGGCGGCGCGGTCCGATTCGGCACGCGGCGCGTTGAACCACGGTGCACGCGGCACGAGGAGCGCGAGGCCCAGCGCCAGAAGCGCGCCGACGACGCGTCGTGGTGACACGCCGAGACTCGTGCGGCGCGTGGTCAGCATGTCGTGACTTCCTCCCGTGAGCGGTAGCATAGCGCCGCGCGCCAATACGGGACCGCTGCATTTCCATCCTAGAAGCCAGCAGTTCGGTCCCTTGACGCTGGCGGGGAAGTTCGGACAGCCTATCGACGTGTCCCAATGCTCGGTCACGGTCGTCAATGGAGGCGCCGGGACGGTGGGGCGCTGTGGAGGGTGTTCCTGATGCGACCTGCTAGGGGCGCGGCCGTGGAACGAATGGAACAGGTTCTGGCGGGCAAGGACATGGCGGTCGCGGAGCTCATGGATCTCGTCGGCCTCTTGAAGCGCGAGCGCCGGTTCGGTCTGGCCCGCAAGGGATTGGCTCGTTACGCGAGCCTCCCGGCGGTCAGAACGAACCCGGCGCTCCGGCTCAAGGTCGCTCAGCAGCGTTCGTTGTGCACGTACAAGGATCCGGACTTGCCGGCCGACGATCGACTGGATCAGGCGCTCGTCATCCTGAGTGAGGTGGAAGACCTCGCCAGGACCGGCGACCAGGAGACGCTGGGGCAGGCGGGCGCGATCTTCAAGCGCAAGTGGGAGATCACGGCTCAGCAACGTCACCTCGAAACCTCGCTGGCCTACTACCGCCGCGGCTACGAGCAAGGCGTGACCAAGGACCACGGCTACACCGGGGTCAACGCCGCCTTCGTCCTCGATCTTCTTGCGGACATCGAGGAAGCCGCCACGGGTACGGCGCCAAACCCGTATGGCGTGGCCGCGGAGCGGCGGAAGGATGCCGCGCGGATCCGGCGCGACATCGTCACGGCGCTGCCGCCGCTGGCGGAGGATCTGAATGGATCCTGGCTCAAGACGCAGTGGTGGTTCCTCGTCACGATGGGCGAGGCGCACTTCGGCCTGGGTGAGTACGACCAGGCGGGGACGTGGCTTGGCCAGGCCGCGAAGCTGCCGTCCGTCCCCGACTGGGAGTGGGAGACCACGGCCCGGCAGCTCGCCACGCTGCTGCCGGCCGCGGACCGTTCCCGGCTGGCCCGCGGCGAGGCCAGCTCCTCCAAGGCCGAAAACGTCTTACGGGAATTTCTCGGCGGCAACTTCACCGCGGTCACCTCCGTCGTCGCCGGCAAGATGGGCTTGGCGCTGTCCGGGGGCGGATTCCGCGCGTCTCTGTTCCATATCGGCGTTCTGGCCAAACTGGCGGAGCTCGACCTCCTGCGGCACGTCGAGTGTCTCTCGTGCGTGTCCGGCGGCTCGATCATTGGCGCCCACTACTACCTCGAGGTGCGCAAGCTACTTCAAGACAAGGCCGACGCGGCCATCACGCGTGAGGACTACGTCGGCATCGTGAAGAGGGTTCAGACGCAGTTCCTCGCTGGTGTCGAGCAGAATATCCGCTCCCGCATCGCGGCCGAGTTCTGGACGAGCGCCAAGATGGTCCTCTGGCCGAACTACTCACGCACCATCCGCGCCGGCGAGCTCTACGAGCAGAAGTTGTTCTCGCGGGTGGCCGACCGCGAGGGCATCGGCCCGCGATGGCTGAGCGGGCTGATCGTGCGACCCAAGGGTGACCCTGGCTTCTCGCCGAAGGACAACAACTGGCGGCGAGCCGCGAAGGTCCCTATCCTGACCCTGAACGCCACCACCCTCAACACCGGGCACAACTGGCAGTTCACAGCCTCGTGGATGGGCGAGCCTCCGGCCTCCAGCGACAACGCGATCGACGCCAACTATCGCCTGCGCCGGATGTACTACGAGCAGCTTCCCGAGGATCGCCGCAACGTCCGCCTCGGTCAGGCGGTGGCCGCTTCCGCGTGCGTGCCGGGCATCTTCGAGCCGCTGCCGCTCGATGACATTTACCAGGGCGGCCTCACGGTGCAGCTGGTGGACGGCGGCGTCCACGACAACCAGGGCGTCGCCTCGCTCCTCGAGCAGGGGTGCAGCGTGCTGCTGGTGAGCGATGCCAGCGGACAGATGGAGGCGCAAGACCAGCCGAGCACCGGCCTGCTCGGCGTGCCCCTGCGTTCGAACAGCATCCTGCAGGCTCGCGTTCGGGAGGCGCAGTTCCGCGAGCTGGCCGCCCGGCGGCGCGCCGGGCTGCTGCGCGGGTTGATGTTCATTCATTTGAAGAAGGATCTCGAGACCTCCCCGGTCGATTGGATCAACAGCCAGGACCCATCCGAGCCCGTTGCCCCGAAGCCTCTGCTGCAGTACGGCATTCAACGAAGCGTTCAGCGCAAGCTGGCGGCGATCCGCACGGATCTCGATTCCTTTTCCGAGGCGGAGGCCTACGCCCTGATGACGAGCGGCTATTGCATGGCGGAACACAGCTTAGCCAGTCCGATCCTGGGATTCGACCTGCCGGCCTCGGCACGGCTCGACTGGGAGTTCCTCGCGATCGAACCGCTGATGAAGCAGGCCGGCGAGGACACGCCGCTGATGCGACAGCTCCGGGTTGCCGACAAGCTGTTCTTCAAAGTCTGGCTTCTGTCGCGCAAGCTGCAGCTCGTCGCCGGAGCCGCGGCCCTCACGCTGCTCTGGCTGGGCCTGACGTGGACATATCAGTCGCGGACCCGCGTCATCCTGGAGCTGACCGTCGGCGGCGTCGCCGGCGTCCTGTTGGTGGTGGCGCTCGGATGGCTTGGCTGGAAGCCCGCCGTGAAGGTCCTGCGCTATCGCAAGACGCTGCAAGACGTCGTCATCGGCGTCGGCATGGTCACGGTGGGCTGGCTGGTCGCCCGTCTGCATCTCCACGTGTTCGACCGGTGGTTCCTGCGCCAGGGCCGGCTCGCACGTCTGATGTCGAAATGATGTCGTTCGGAATCTCCGGCAGCGGCTACCTTCCCGCGAACGCGCGGTTCTCCAGCCGGCTCAGGAGCCGCACCACCGGCCACAGCATGAGGAAGTAGACGATCGCCGCCACCACGAGGGGCGTCGGGTTGTAGGTGAGGCTCTGCGCCTGACGCGCCTGGTAGAGGAGCTCCGGCACCGCGACCACGCTGCCGAGCGCGGTGAGCTTCACCACCTCGAGCGTGTTGGAGAGCAGGTCGGGCAGCACGTTGCGCACGGCCTGGGGCAGCACGACGTAGGTCATCGCCTGCAGGCGCGAGAGGCCGGTCGATCGCGCGGCCTCGATCTGGCCGGCCGGGACGGAATCGATGCCGGCTCTCAGGATCTCGCCGTAGTAGGCGCCGGTGTTCAGGAAGAAGGCGATCCCCACGCAGACGAAGCCGTCCAGCTCCAGCCCGGCGAACGGCAGTCCGGCGAACAGGAGAATCAGCAGCACCAGCGGCGGAAAGGCGCGGAAGAAATCGACCCAGGCCATCAGCGGCCAGCGGATCACCGGATGCCTCACGCTGGCCAGCAGCGCCAGCATCAGACCCCCGATCAGGCCGAGCGGCACCACGAGGAGCGACAGCAGCACGGTGTTCACGAGCCCGGCGCGCACGATCGGCCAGGACGCGACGATGATCTCCGGGTTGAAGAAGCTCTGGACTATCGCTTCCACGCGAACCTGGTCTCGACCCAGCGGGCCGCCACCACGACCGGGAAGAACAGCACGATGTAGGCGGCGGCGCCCATCATCAGCGGCGAGGGGTTGTACGAGTTGGACATCGCCGAGCTCGCCTGTCCCAGGATCTCGGTGACGGCGACGACGGTGCCGAGCGCGGTGCCCTTGGTGATGGCGATCGTGCGGTTGGTGAGCGGCGGGATGGTCAGCCGGAACGCCTGCGGAAGCACGACGCTGATCAGCGTTTGGCCGAACGAGAGACCGGTCGAGCGCGCGGCCTCCCACTGGCCCTTGGCCACCGAGGTGATGCCGGCCCAGAAGATCTCCTCGGAGAACGCCATCAGCACGAAGGCCAGCGACAGCCAGGTCGAGACGAAGCCGGAGGGCGAGAGGTTGACGCTGGGCAGGCCGAAGTAGATCAGCACGATGATGACCAGCGGCGGGAGCGAGCGGAACAGGTCGACGATGACGATGATCAGCCAATTGAGCGGCCGGATCCCGAGGCTTCGCACCAGTGCCAGTGCCAGTCCGGCGGCAATGCCCGTCACGACGATGAGCAGGGCCAGCTCGATCGTGACCACCACGCCGGACAGGATGTCCGGCAGATACTTGAGCATCACCTTCGTGTTGAGGAACGTCTCGATGAAGCGGTCCAGGTTGCCTCTCAGTGCCGCTGAATCTGGCCGATGAAGGTGCGCGTGCGCTCGTGAGCGGGGTTCGCGAAGATCGCGGCGGGCGGCCCCTCCTCGACGATCGCGCCTTCGTCCACGAACACTACCCGGTCGGCGGCGTTGCGGGCGAAGCCCATCTCGTGGCTGACCACGATCATGGTCATGCCGCTCTCGCGCAAGGAGCGCATGACCTCGAGCACCGAGCCGACCAGCTCCGGATCGAGCGCGCTGGTCGGCTCGTCGAACAGCATCACGCGCGGCTCGAGCGCGATCGAGCGCGCGATGGCGACTCGCTGCTGCTGGCCGCCCGAGAGCTGCCCCGGCGTGTGCACGGCGCGGTCGGCGAGGCCGACCCGCTCCAGCGCGGCGCGGCCCAGTGCCTCGGCCTCGGCGCGTGACTTGCCGGCGACCTTGCGCAGCGCCAGGGTCACGTTGCCGAGCGCCGTCATGTGCGGATAGAGGTTGAAGGACTGGAACACCATGCCGATGCGCTGGCGGGCATGGTTGATGTCGGTCCGCGGGTCGAGCATGTCGATACCGTCCACCACGACGGTGCCGGAGGACGGCTCCTCCAGCCGGTTGAGGCAGCGGAGCAGGGTCGACTTGCCCGAGCCCGACGGCCCGATCACGAACACCAGCTCGCGCTCGGCCACCCGCAGATCGACGCCCTTCAGGACGTGAAGGGCGCCGAAATGCTTGTGGAGACCGCGGGCGTCGACGATCGGGCCCGGCATTCGCCCAGGTCAGTTGCAGTGAAGCTCGTGCGGCGTCGGATCGTAGCCCGGCATGCCGGGCGGGCCGTAGCCCGGCGTGATCACGACCTCCAGACCGTCCGGCGCCGGCTTGCGGCCGAACCACTTCTCGGAAAGCCTGGCGATCGTGCCGTCCTTCTTCATGCAGTCGAGCGCATCCTGGAGCTGGGCACGGAGCTTCGGGTTGTTCTTGGGTACGGGCGCCGCCCAGTGGGCGCGCGTGTCCCGGAGCTCGAGGTCGGCCACGAACTGCGGGTTCTTCGACGCGGCGTACACAATGGTGGTGTTGCCCCCGAGCGTCGCGTAGGCGCGGCCCGAGAGGACAGCCTGGGTGGCATCCGGCTGGGTGTCGTAGACCTGCACCGTGAAGCCGTGCTCGACGCCCTTGGCCTTGGACAAGGTCTCGTAGGGCGTGCCCTTGTTGACGGCGACCGACTTCCCCCTGAGGTCCTCCCAGACCGTGATCGGCGCCGAGCCCTTCTTGATGCCGAACTGGTAGGCCGTCCACAGGTAGCCCGCGGTGAACAGCATGTTGTCCGCCCGCTCGATGGTCACCGTCGTCGGCGCGGCGATGAAGTCGTAGCGGCCGGACTGCATGCCGGGAATCAAGGTCGAGAAGCTCACCGCGTCGATGGTGATCTCGCGCTTCATGCGGCGCGCGACCTCGGTGAACAGGTCGATCTGGAACCCCTCGATACCGCCGCCGAGCTTGGGCATGGCGTGCGGGGCGAAGGTTCCGTCGACGCCGGTGCGAAGCGGGGGGAGCTTCTCCTGGGCGAACGCGGGACCCGCGCAGAGAAGCGCGGCGGCCACGATGGCGGCGAGGCGACGTTGAATCATGATGGGTCTCCTAAGGGAGTCGCGGTCTTCGCGGGTGTGCCCCGTGCCGGGGCCGACGAGGATGCGGGCGTGCGCGAATCGTGCGTCAAGCTCTCGCCGATCGTGTCAGAGCACGCGAAACAAGTCAAACCGGAAACGTGAGGTGACGTCGCTGCGCGTCTCTCAGCCGTCTTCACTGTAGTAGGATCGGGCTCAATCTCCGCTGGAGGGACTGCCGATGCGTCTGGCTGGAAAGATCGGGATCGTGACCGCCGCCGCCTCAGGGATGGGACGCGCCGGCGCCCTGCGCTTCGGGCGCGAGGGCGCGCAGGTCGCCGTCGTCGACGTCGACGCCGCCGGAGTGAAGCGCGTGGTCGGCGAGATCACCGCCGAGGGCGGGGTTGCTCACGGCATCGTCGCGGACCTAACGAGGGACGAGGATTCCCGCCGGATCGTGTGGGACACCGTGAGCCGATTCAAGGGCCTCGATTTCGTCTGGAACCACGTCGGCCATCCCGGGCCGGCCGCGGTCGAGGGCATCGACATGAGCGCCTTCAACCTGGCGGTCGACCTGAATCTCAGAACGGTGCTGATCACGACCGAGGCCGCCATTCCCGAGATCCGCGCGCGGGGCGGCGGGAGCCTCCTCTTTACCGCGTCCACCTCCGGGCTCGTGGGGTCAGGCTTCAGCCCGGTCTACTCCATGTGCAAGTTCGGGGTGGTGGGCTTCGTCAAGAGCCTGGCGCTGCGGCTGGCGAAGGAGAAGATCCGCGTCAACGCGGTCTGTCCCGGCCCGATCGACACGCCCATGCTGCGGGTGTTCGTCTCTCGGCCCGATCAGAAGTCGACGGCTGGAATGGATCCGGAGGAGCTGGTGCAGAAGCGCGCCCACGGCTCCGTGCCGCTGGGCCGCACCGGCCGGCCCGACGAGATCGCCAACGCGGCGCTGTTCCTCCTCTCGGACGAAGCCTCGTTCGTGACCGGCGTGGCGCTGCCGGTCGATGGAGGCGTGACGGCGGCCTGACGCTCGATATGGAGGAGGTCACATGCTGACGATCGACGCCCAGGTGCACGCTTACGAGCGCAATCATCCCGGCCGGCCCTGGGCCGCGGTGCTGCACGGCCCGGCGGAAGTGACCGGTGACGAGATGGTGGCGGCGATGGATGCCGTCGGTGTCGATGGCGCGCTGCTCGTCTCCCCGTACACGATGTATCGTTACGACGCGAGCTACGCGATCGAGGTGCGCGCCAGGCATCCCGGCCGGTTCGCGCTGATCAAGCCTGTCGATCCCTCCGATCCCGCGGTCGCCGAAACGGTCGCCGACTGGAAGAAGACTCCCGGCACGGTCGCCATCCGCATCATGATGACGCGCGGCGTGTCCGAGGACCCCGCCGATCCCGGGATCAACCGCGTGCTGGCCGCCGCCGCGCGGCACGGTCTGCCGGTGAACCTCCTGTGCTGGGGCCGCCTGGCGCAGGCGCGGGCGCTGGCCGCGCGCAACCCGGACACGTCGATCGTGATCGACCATCTCGGACTGCAGCAGCCGTTCGAGCCGCCGCCGCCCGCGCAGCCCTGGGCCGATCTGCCGGAGGTCCTGAAGCTCGCCGGCCAGCCGAACGTGGCGATCAAGATCACCGGCGCCTGCACGCTCTCGCGCGAGGCCTACCCCTACAAGGACATCTGGGACCCGCTCGCGCGCATCTTCGACGCTTTCGGCATCGATCGCTGCCTGTGGGGCACCGACTGGACCCGCGCGGTCGGGCTGCTGACGTACAAGCAGGGCGTGGATGCGTTCCGCAGCACCGATCGCCTGTCCGACTCGGACAAGCGCACGCTGATGGGGGGAGCGCTGCAGCGCGTATACAAATGGCCGCCGAAGACGGCGTGAAGCGACGCGAGGCCATGAACTGGCTGGTGAAGGAAGAACCGACCCATTACGCATTCGACGCGCTCGTGAAGGACAAGAAGGCGGTCTGGAGCGGTGTCAGGAACGCGCTCGCGCAGAAGCATCTGCGCGCCATGAAGAAGGGCGACCGCGTCTTCTACTACCACACGGGAGACGAGAAAGCCGTCGTCGGCATCGCGAAGGCGGCGTGCGACGCGTATCCGGATCCGAAAGACAAGACCGGCAAGGCGCACGTCGTCGACATCGTGCCGGTGAAGAAGCTGAAGCGGCCGGTCACGCTGGCCGAGATCAAGGCCGATGCATTTTTCAGGGATTTTGCGCTGGTTCGGATTTCCCCAGTTGGCATGCGTGTGCCCGCCCGTGAAGCCAAACCCACGCCCGCCATCGGGCCTTTCATAAGCCCACATCAATGTTTCTTCCCGTCCGCTCGTATCGACGATGTGCGGATAAGGGCCCTTGGGATAAACATATGGCCCCTTGCGAACTTCGTCGGAAGGCAGGTGGCGCCGCCATGCCTCGACACGCACCGTCATCGAGGTATGCCCGATTCGGACGAGGGCGCCGTAGCAGCTCACCTCATCGCCGACGAACACCGGCTCGTGGAACACCATCGCGTCGACCGCCACGGTCGCGCAGCGCCCTCGCGCGCGCTGTGTTGCCAAACTGCCCCCGGCGAGATCCATCTGCGCGAGCAGCCATCCGCCAAAGATGTCGCCGTTGGGGTTGGC
>Ga0137409_10007164_pt1 | contig 11482 bp, 8 predicted proteins | sample CZODoug1_16funga_FD_122059 | JGI IMG/M metagenome (GOLD analysis project Ga0137409, IMG submission 122059) | Vadose zone soil fungal communities from Angelo Coast Range Reserve, California, USA - CZODoug1_16fungal (Hybrid Assembly) | ecosystem: Environmental > Terrestrial > Soil > Vadose zone... | reverse complement strand
CTTCCTGCCACACCGCGCAGCAGACGTGAAGCTCGATGACGAGGGCGAATTCCACGGAGGTACAGGAAAGGTCGTCCTGAGCAACGAGGATGGAGCAGTGAATGGCCGCGTCGACGTCTTCTCACTCCTGGGTACAAGCCCCAGAATCCCGAAAAATTTGCTGCCCGGCCCCGGCGACAACTTCGCCGTCATCGACCTGAAGGCTGTCGGAGCCCGGCTGGTCAGCACTGGATTTGGACCGGGAATCCAATTCGCCATCAACACATTCGGCGCACGCTCCCATCCCAACTACCCTGCGGAGTTCGACATCTACATTGACTCCAATCGCGATGGCGTATTCGACTACGTCATTTTCAATTTGGAGAATGGAGGATTTGCAGTGACGGGCCAGAATGTCGTGGCTGTCGTCAACCTTGCCACTGGCGCCGGTTCGATCTTTTTCTTCACTGACGCGGATCTCGATTCATCAAACGCCATTCTCACCGCGCCACTGTCTGCCCTTGGCCTGAACGCCAGCAGCAAGTTCGATTTTTCAGTGTTTGCGTTTGACAACTACTTCACTGGAAAACTGACGGACGCGATCGTCGGCAAGACTTATACGCCGTCGACACCTCGTTTCGTGGCCTCAGGCGTGCCGGCAACAGGAGTGCCTAAGGGCGGGAAGAGTACGCTGACCATCCAGGCGGTCCGCGGAGGCGATGTCGCTTCACCATCACAAACCGGAATCCTGCTGATGTACCGCGACGCCAAAACAAACCGCGAAGCGGACACGATCGACCTCAAAACAAACCACGACGAAGACCACCAGGGTGAACAATAGCGCCTGACCACATAGCCGCGCCGCCCGGCGCGGCTATGTACAACGCAGGAATTGCGACAGGTATTTTTCTCCTTCCTTCGGAAATTTTTGTCGGTGGAACTGCGATGTAACCTTCAGTCCACCATGATTTACCTGCACGAAATTTTGGCCATCCGCCTGCCTACGTTACGCCTGAGTAATTGTTCACAAGACGTGATTTGTTCTGGAACCAGAGCAGGACGCATTCCACGACAAGAAAATTCCTACAAAGGAGGAGCATGGCCTCTCAGATGTCTGCACAACGAATTCCGAGTCAAAGGACACGGCTGGCCCTTATTGCAACTGTTGGCCTCCTGTGCCTTCTGTTAACACCCGTTTCGTCTCTGGCCAAAGAAGACCGAGACCGAGACCAGGAGCAGTTAACACTTCCGATCGGTGGAAGTGCGGGAACTGCGAAATTCACCGGAAATTTAACCATTCAACGATTTGTTCAAGTCAACGGCCAGGTCAAAGCCGTTGGCGTAATCAAGGGCATGTTATCCGACGCGTCCGGCATCCCACTAGGCACCGCTCTGAGAGGACCGCTGCTTTTGCCGGTAACAGTCGGGGCGGCAACCACTCCCGTCGCGGCGATGACACAACCTGAATCGAGGCAGTCCAGTACCGCTGACTCGTCTCCGGGCGCCGCGGTCAAACGACCGGTGCTTTTGCTGCTCACGGTGCCGCCAGCACCACCTCAATCGACCTGTCAGGCGGTCGCAATTTCGATTGGCGCGGTGAATCTGAATGTTGCCGGCCTGACGGTGACCACAATGCCGGTGGATCTCACCCTTGGAGGGCAAACCGGCGGATCCAATGCTCTGGGTACTCTCCTCTGCAATGTTCTGTCAACCCTTACAAATGTCGCCAACCTGGTCAATCTTCTCAACCAGGTGTTGGGCTTGCTGGGCGGCTTGTAACCATTAAGAAAATTCAACCGAGGCGGGCCTCCGGTGATGAAAATCGCCGGCAGGCCCGCCTGCCGAGGCAACATGAAACTCACGAAAACAGAGAAGGACTTCTTGCAGTATCAGCGTGTGGCGCGAGTGGCGTCGGTTGATTCGAACGGTGTTGCACACAACGTCCCGGTTTGTCCTCTCGTGGACAAAGACAAGATTTACTTCGGAACCGAGCGAAAGGCCAGGAAGGTTCGTAATATTCAGGCCAATCCCAACGTGACGGTCGTCTTCGACGAATACTCGGAGGCGTGGAGTTTTCTTCGCGGAATCACGATCCAGGGAACAGGTCGTGTCGTCAATAAGAAGGAGTTTCAGGAACTCCGAAAGAAGATCTACAGCAAATTTTCTCAGTACGAATCGAATGCCCCCCTTGGCGAACGTGATTCCGTCATCGTGGAAGTGACACCCACCAGGAAATTCAGTTGGGGACTCGAATGACTCAGGGAGATTTTTAGCCGCGGATTCCGCGAATCACGCGGAATCCGCGGCTAAAAATCTCCCACTACGACTTGAATTTTGGTATCACCTCTGCGGCGAACCGGCGAATCCCTGCTGGATCGAACGGCGGAGTTGCGCCTACGATGAAGTGTGTCACGCCGATCTTGATGAATTCGTCGATTCGGGATCGGATCTGGTCCACAGTGCCCACCAGCGCACTTTGATCCATTTCTTCGACCGGTCGGTGCCAGGCCTCGGCTATCTTGCCTAACACTTCCTGCTTCATGGCCGCCGAGTCGCAAATCACGGCGACACCGGCCCATGAGATTTCGATTTCGTCAAAGTTGCGTCCGACGCTCGCACAGTGTTCCTGCAGGGCCCGGATCTTGTTGCTGAAAACCGCCGGCGAACCAAATGTATTCCAGATATCGGCATGTCTTGCCACGACCTTCAGGGTCATCTTCTCGCCTGCCGCTCCAATGAGGATTGGCGGGTGCGGTTTGCGCACGGGTTTGGGCTCGCACCACGCATCCTTGACGCTGTAGTAGCGGCCCTCGAATGTCGTTTTCGGCTGCGTCCAAAGACCTTTGATGATTTGAACGGACTCATCCAGGCGTTGAATGCGTTCCGCAGTGGTGTAGAACGGGATTCCATATGCCCGGTGTTCGGCTTCAAACCAGCCCGCGCCAATGCCGAGAATGAGACGACCGCCGGTTGCATGATCGAGAGTCGCGGCTATCTTGGCCAGGACTGGGGGATGCCTGTACGTGTTGCCCGTCACGAGCACGCCGACTTCGATCCTGCTCGTTTGCAGGGCAAGGCCGGTCAGCGTGGTCCATGCTTCGAAGCATGGACCGGAAGGTTCGCTGAAGATCGGGAAAAAATGATCGAACACCCATGCAGTGTCATAGCCGACCTGATCGATGGCCTTCCAAACCGAGACAAGTTCCTGCCAGGTGGTGTTCTGCGGTGGTGTTTGTACTCCAAATCGAATTTGACGGCTCATCATAGTTTAGTACTTGAGTTCGCCCAAAAAGGCAACTGGCCATCGCCGGGTTGATTGGGAAACATTTTTAGCCGCGGATTACGCGAATTACGCGGATGGGCGCTCGCAATATCCTCATACAGCCGGGCAACAGTGTGCGAGCGCCCATCCGCGTAATTCGCGTAATCCGCGGCTAAAAATGTTTCCTTACTTCGGCTCGATCCGCAAAACCGCGCCGTCGTCTGCGTCCGTCAACAGGTAGAGAAGTCCATCCGGACCCTGGCGAACGTCGCGGATCCGCTGCCTCAACTCGACGAGCAGTGATTCCCGGCGGAGTTCCTCCATATTTTCATTGAACAGGATTCGCTCGAGGTGCCCGGTGCCCGGAATCTCGCCGGTGCGCTGACCGCCGACGAAGACATCGCCCTTCCACTTGGGGAGCCGGTCCCCTGTGTAGAACGCCATTCCCGAGATGGCAATCGACGGTACCCAGAACATAATCGGCTGCTCGAATCCTGGCTGCCATGGCTGTTCCGATTGCCGCGGACCCGGATATGTGCGTCCATAGCTGACGATGGGCCAGCCGTAATTGCCGCCCGGCCTGATGATATTGATCTCGTCGCCGCCGTTCGGCCCGTTTTCGTTTTCCCAGACCTCGCCGGTTCCGGGATGGACAGCCAGGCCAAGCGCGTTTCGATGACCGAGCGAGTACACCTCAGGCTTGTAGCCGGGCTTTCCTACAAAGGGATTGTCGCCCGGCACACTGCCGTCATCACGAAGCCGGAGCACTTTGCCGGCATGGCTGTTGGGATCCTGGGCACCGTTGTTGACGCCGCCGGTCGTCATGAAGAGTAAGCCGTCGCGGCCGAACGCAATACGTGACGCACCATTGGTGCCGGGCCCCGCCACGAAGATGTCGCGGGAATCCGTAAGCGCGCTTCCGTTCCAGTGTCCTCGTGAGAGCGCGATTGTCGTCTGCGCATCCGAGGTTGGCTTGGTGTAGGTGAGATATACGAAGCCGTTTTCAGCGAACTTTGGGTGGAGCGCGATGTCCATCAAGCCGGACAGGCCGGCAGCCCGTACTTCCGGCACACCTGCAATCGGCTGCGGGTCGAGCACTCCGTTACGAATGATTCGTAGCCGGCCGGGACGCTCCGTGACCAGCATGCTGCCGTCGGGCAGGAACGCGAGACCCCAGGGATGCGATAGTCCCTTCGTAACCACAACGACCCGGATATCCTGTCCTTCCGCCGTCTGGAATTCCACCGGTTTATCCGGCAGCGGGCGCGCAGGAATTCCCTGCGGCGCAACCGGAATGTTATTTCGAAATGGAACACGCTGCTGCGCGCCACCAACAGTTGCGAACAACAGCGCAGCCAGTGCGAGCCCAACCACCACAGTTTGCTTCAGCGCACGCGGGATCCTCATAGCCTGATAACCTCCTTGCGGAGCGATAGTATAGGTGAGACGATACGCCAAAATCGAGGAACCTGGACTCGCAGCGAAACGACATGAGACGTCGGCGAATATTTTTGCTTTTGGTCATCGCGGTAAGCATTTTTGCGCTTTATAAATTTGCGGTGGTGGCCACGGCATCGGCCAAGGCGCTGGGCTCGGGCTATCTGTTCGACCTCTGGCACGGCCCGGTAAGCCTCTCGTCGACATCGATCGGAAAGATTCCGGCCGATGTTTACACCAGCTCACGATCCCGCTTTCCCCTGCTCCTGGTTCACGGAGTGAACGAGACGGGAAAAAACAGCCCTGAGGTGAAACCTTTTGCCGAAGCCTTCGCCGGATCGGGATTCCGTGTCGTCGTCCCCCAATTCGAGCGGCTCACGCGGCAGAATGTCACACCTGAGGACATCGATGATGTTGTTTCAGTTTTCGATTCACTGCGAAGCGAAGCTGCCATCGCATGCGTCAGCTATGGTTGCGGTCCGGCTTTGATCGCGGCAAGCCGGCCGGAGATCCGCGATAGGGTTCGGTTCGTTCTAACGTTTGGCGCCTATTTCGACCTGACGGATACGCTTCGATTCGTTATTACCAGTCCGCCCAGCGCGCTCGCCTACAGCAAGTGGGTCTACATGAAAGCGAACCTGGACCTGGTTCGGAACGAGAGCGACAAGAAGGCCATGACTGCATTGTTCGAATCGCGCGACGCAGAAGAGTTCAGCGTCCGGCTTGCAGCAGTCCCTCAGCTCAAGGATCGATCCGAGAGACTGTCGCCTTCGCGCTACATCGATGGTATTCGCGCCCGATTGATCGTCGTCCACCTCGGTTCCGATCCGTGCGTTCCGTCATCGGAAAGTGTTCGAATGGTCGAAGCCGCGAAGGCTCTCCACATCCCATACAGCCTCACTGTTCTCGGTATGTATGGACACACCCGCCCGGTTTGGCCCGAGTTTGGAATTGAAAGCTTCTTCGGGTTCTATGTACCGCAGAGCTGGAAATTCATCCGCGTGCTGGATGAGATTCTGTCCTATGGGCAATGAACGCGGGCTAAAGCCCGCGACTACATTGGGGACAAGCGTGAACCCTAAAATGTAGTCGCGGGCTTTAGCCCGCGTTCAATTCAGACATAACAGAGAATTGTGGGGGAAACGCGGGATGAGATAAACTGGCGGCGTTTTTCCTTATAAAGCCTCGCAGGGGGATGTGCCTTATGTATAAGTTGTTGATCGGCATGCTGCTTTCGGCTGTTAGCCTGGCCGCGGCAGCCGGCGCCGACTTTCGATTGGCTGACGCGGTGATGCGGGCGGATCGAGACACGGTTCGGTCACTGCTCCAGCAGAAGATCGACGTCAACGTGGCCCAACCGGACGGCACGACTGCGCTTCATTGGGCAGTCCGCCACGATGATTTGGAAACAGCCCGATTGCTGATTCGCTCGGGCGCAAAAGTCACTGCGCCTACCCGCTACGGCGTGACGCCGCTTTACCTCGCCTGCGTTAATGGAAACGCGGCCATGATCGACGCGTTATTGCGCGCGGGAGCGAGTCCGAACGCGACCAACGCCGGCGGAGAAACCGCCCTGATGACCGCCGTCAGAACGGGCAAGCCGGACGCTGTAAAACAGCTTCTCGACCGTGGCGCGATGGTGAACGCGAAAGAAGACGTGCGCGGACAGACGGCGCTCATGTGGGCGGTTTTGGAAAATCATCCCGAAGTGGTCAAGTTGCTCATCGCGAATGAAGCGGATGTCAACGCCCAGACAAACGTGAGTATTCCCGATGGAACAACCGGCATCCCGGAGGCGACTTCGGCCGACATCGGGGCGCATGGCGTCGGGATATACAGGCCGCGCGCTGTGCCCAGTCCTTCAGGGGCGATGACGCCGTTGTTGTTCGCGGCCCGGGAAGGCAACCTTGAAATGGCTCGCATTCTGGTGGACGCAAAAGCGGATCTCGAGCTGCCGTCTGCGAACGGAACGCATCCGCTGGTGGTCGCAATCACCAATAATCACATCGAGCTCGCTTTGTTCCTGCTCGAGAAGGGCGCCGACCCCAACGCGTTCGACAACTTTTACAAGCGCACACCTCTTTTCGCTGCCGTCGAGATGCGAGATCGGGACTTCACCCGCGACACCGCACCTCCTGTGGAAGACGCCAGAGATCCTGTGGACTTGATCAAAGCGCTTCTGGCTCGCGGGGCCAACCCGAACTTACGAACCAACACCACTCCCGTCCGCGGTTTCATGCAAGTTTCCACGAGCTGGGTGAACTTCGATGGCGAGACACCATTCATCCGCGCAGCCCTGGCGGGCGACGTCACACTGATGCGCCTGCTGCTCGAACACGGCGCCGATCCCAACGTCAAGACGAACGAAGGCTCCACAGCTCTGATGGCCGCCGCAGGAATCAACTGGGTGGTGGCGCAGACCTTCAGCCGATCCAATGCGGAGTATCTGGAAGCCGTCAAGCTGTGTCTCGAACGAGGGGGCGATATAAACGCAGCAAACTCGCAGGGGTTTACGGCTATGCACGGCGCCGCGAACCGCGGTTTCGACGAGATGATCAAACTGCTGGCCGCGAACGGCGCAAAGCTTGACCTGAAAGACAAACAAGGACGTACACCCATGACCTTCGCGGAAGGGGTTTTCCTGGCTGGTCAACCGCCGGTTCGAAAACCCAGCACCATCGCTCTGCTGCAGGAATTGATGGGCGGGAAGCCGTAGGACTGAACGCGGGCTAAAGCCCGCGACTACATCGGGAACATGCGAGAACCCAAAAATGTAGTCGCGGGCTTTAGCCCGCGTTCCCGAGGAGACTGGATCGATGAGGATATTTTTCACCGTTTGCGGGCTTGCCATTTTTACCGCGGTGCTGACCGCGCAGCAGCCTTCTTCCCAGCAGGATCTGGTAAGTAAATACTGCCTCACTTGTCACAACGACAAGCTGCAGACCGGCGGCCTGACACTCGAAAAGGTGGATGCAGCCCATCCCGCACGGGATGCCGAAACCTGGGAAAAGGTAATCCGCAAGCTTCGCGCGGGCCTGATGCCGCCGAGCGGAGCGCCCCGTCCGGATCGGGCGACGTTGGATACCTTTCGAGCGTCGCTCGAAGCATCCATTGATCAGGCGGCTTCGGAGAGACCGAATCCTGGAGCGACTGCCCTGCACCGGCTGAATCGTACCGAATACGCCAACGCGATTCGCGATCTCCTCGCCATTGACGTCGATGTCGCGACAATTCTGCCCGCCGACGATTCCAGCGAAGGCCTCGATAACATCGCCGACGTTTTGGGAACCTCGCCCGCACTGCTCGAACGATACATCGGCGCGGCGGCGAAGATCAGCCGGCTGGCCGTTGGCGACACCGACATCGGAGCACAATCGGTCACCTACAAAGTCCGCGGCGATCTTACACAGGACGACCATATTCCCGGGCTGCCGGTAGGAACCCGCGGTGGAATTGTGATCAAGCACAATTTCCCCGTGGATGGTGAATATCTCTTCAAGTTCGCCCTCTTGAAAGTCAATTTTGGCCCGGAGTACGGCGGCGCCTCTAAGGGCGAACAACTCGAGATGAGTCTCAATGGCGAGCGGGTGGCGCTGCTCAACCTGGAGTCGGTACCTTACTACTACATACGCAGAGGCGGAGGGAACGCCAACGCGCCTGCGGTTCCGCTCGAAATTCGGCTGCCTCTCAAGGCAGGGCCTCAAACCATCATGGTCACCTTCATCAAGAGAACCTCGGCGGAGGTCGATGATCTGGTTCAGCGGTTCGAGGCCACCACGGCAGATCTCCAAACCGGCGTTCAATTCGGCTACACGACCGTGCCTCATTTGTCCGGCGTGGAAATCATTGGACCCTACAACATCATGGGACCGGGGAATACGCCCAGTCGAACCCGGATCTTCGTCTGCCGGCCCGGTTCGGCGAGCGAGGAACCCGCGTGCGCGAAGAAAATCGTGTCAACCCTGGCACGCCGTGCTTATCGGCGGCCGGTGACCGACGCCGACGTCGACCCATTGCTGAACTTCTATCGAGCGGCCCGCCAGAACGGAACCTTCGATCAAGGTATCGAAATGGCGCTCCGCCGGATTATTGCGGATCCTCAGTTCGTCTTCCGGGTCGAACGGGATCCGTCGAACATTCCTCCAGGCGGCACTTATCGGATTAGCGACCTGGAGCTTGCGTCCCGTTTGTCGTTCTTCCTGTGGAGCAGCATTCCGGACGACGAACTCCTGGACATTGCCGCACAAGGCCGGCTCAAAGACCCCGCGGTGCTACAGCAACAAGTCCGGCGGATGCTGAAAGATCCGCGCTCGGACGCGCTGATCGGCAATTTCGCCAGTCAATGGCTGTTCCTGCGCGAGCTGAAGAACAGGAATCCCGACCTGCTCGCTTTCCCGGACTTTGACGACAACCTGCGGCAGGCGTTTCAGCGGGAGACCGAAATGCTCTTCGAGAGCATCGTCCGCGAGGATCGAAATGTTTTCGACATATTGAAAGCGGATTACACGTTCGTCAACGAGCGGCTCGCGAAGCACTACGGCATTCCAAACATTTACGGAAGCGACTTCCGGCGCGTTACAGTCCAGAGCCCGGCGCGCAGAGGATTGCTGGGGCAGGGCAGCTTTTTGACGCTGACCTCCAACACCAACCGGACTTCTCCGGTTACGCGTGGCGCATGGATCCTCGAGAATCTGCTCGGGACTCCTCCGCCGCAGCCGCCGCCAAACGTCCCGCCATTTCCGGAGGCCAGGACCGGCCAGGGCGTTACCGAGGTAGCCACTTCGGTTCGAGACCGGATGATCCTGCACCGCACGAATCAGCCCTGCAAGGGCTGTCACCAGATCATGGATCCCATCGGTCTTGCGCTGGAAAACTTCGACGCAGTGGGCCGTTGGCGGGCGACGGATTCCGGATCGCCCATCGATGCATCGGGCCAGCTCGTGGACGGTACGGCGCTGGACGGCGTGGATAGTCTGCGGAACGCGCTTCTGAGCCGTCCCGACGCGTTTGTCGGGACCATGACCGAAAAACTTCTGATGTACGCCATGGGCCGTGCATCGCATTATTACGACATGTCGGCCGTTCGAACCATCACGCGGGACGCTGCCCGCAATGACTATCGATTTTCGTCGCTCGTTCTGGGTATAGTGAACAGCAAACCGTTCCAGATGCGGATCAAAAAGGCGGAGGAGACCCAATAATGTTCATCACGAAAAAGCACCTTTCCCGGCGAACGTTTTTGCGTGGCGCTGGTGTCACGCTTGCGTTGCCCTTCCTGGAATCCATGGTGCCGGCACAGACGCCTTTGCGAAATACAGCGGCCATTCCGAAGACGCGGCTTGGCTGCCTTTATGTCCCGCATGGGGCGACGATGTACAAATGGACGCCTGCCACCGAGGGCAAGGGTTTTCAGTTCTCGGAGACCCTCAGCCCGCTGGAAAAGTATCGCGATCGTGTGAACGTGGTGAGTAATCTCTGCCACCAGAGCGCCAGTGGCGCGGACGCCGGAGGCGAACATGCGCGCTCGGCCGCCATCTTCCTCAGCGGCGGTTCTCCGCAGAAGGGCGGCGTCAAGTCCGGTATTACAGTGGATCAACTGGCCGCGCGGCGCATCGGACAGGACACGCCTTTGCCTTCCATCGAGCTTGCTATCGAAGAAGTCAGCCTGAGCTGCGGCGCCGGTTATGGCTGCGCTTACTTCAACACGATTGCGTGGCAAACGCCGACCGTTCCGCTGCCCATGGAGAATAGTCCTCAGGCGGTCTTCGAGAAGCTGTTTGGCGACGGCGGCACCACCGAGCAGCGCCTCGCCCGGAAGAAGGAGGATCGCAGCATCCTCGATTCGATTCGCGAACAAACGCTCGGTCTGAAAGCAACACTTCCTTCCTCCGACCGCGCCCGTATCGATGGATATCTCGACGACATCCGCGAGATCGAGCGGCGTATCAAGACAGTTCTTGATCGGGAGGCGCAGGCCGTCAACAAACAGAGCGTGCCGGATGCCCCAGTAGGCACGCCCGAAGCGTTCGAAGAGCATGTCAAATTGATGTTCGATTTGCTGACACTGGCCTATCAGAGCGAAACCACGCGGGTCGCAACCATCATGCTCGCGAAAGACCTGAGCCCCACCAGTTATCCGGCAAGCGGCAATCGCGGCGGGTTCCATGGCGCTTCGCACCATGCCAACATCAAGGCGAACATGGACAACTTCGCTTTGATCAACAAGTATCACATATCGATGCTGGCCTATTTCATCGACAAGTTGTCCAGGACACCCGACGGCGACGGCAACCTGCTCGATCACTCGATGGTTCTCTACGGCAGCAGCATGAGCAATGGGAACCAGCACGATCACGATCCATTGCCCATTGTTCTAGTGGGCGGTGGTTCAGGTCAGCTTCAGGGCAACCGTCACATCGTCACTCCGGCACACACCCCGATGGCAAATCTCCTCCTGAGCATGCTGGACAAGCTGGGGGTCCATCAGGATAGCTTCGGCGACAGCACAGGAAAGCTGGAGATTTGAGGCAGCGGGGAACCCATTGATTTTTTGACGCTGTCTGCAGCGGACACGTAGCCGTGGGCTTTATGCCCGCGTTCAAGCACAATCAAAGAATTCTTCTGTCGGAATTTGAACGCGGGCATAAAGCCCACGCCTACGTGCATTCCCCTACATCTCGGCACGGAGAAGTTTGCAACGCCGTTGCAAAAGATTTCGATGTCCCGACAAACTTTGCAACGACACGGCAAAGTTCGCAACGCCGTTGCAAAAGATTTCGACGTCCCGACAAACTTTGCAACGAC
>Ga0137409_10007162_pt1 | contig 11484 bp, 7 predicted proteins | sample CZODoug1_16funga_FD_122059 | JGI IMG/M metagenome (GOLD analysis project Ga0137409, IMG submission 122059) | Vadose zone soil fungal communities from Angelo Coast Range Reserve, California, USA - CZODoug1_16fungal (Hybrid Assembly) | ecosystem: Environmental > Terrestrial > Soil > Vadose zone... | reverse complement strand
GGAATCTCTTCAAGCGAATCATCGTATCCACCGCGACCGCGCCCAAGCCCGCGGGCCGGACGATCACCGGATTCACGTCCAATTCAACCAGCGTAGCCGAATTGTCGGTGGCGTAGCGCGCCACGCTCAGAATGGTGCCGATCAGTGCGTCCACATCGGCGGGCGGTTTGCCGCGATAACCGCCCAGCAATTTGCCGATGGTCAGGCGCTGCAGCGCGGACTCGATCGATGCACGCGTCCACGGAGGCAGCAGACTGACGCTGTCCGACAAGATCTCCGTGAACACGCCGCCCGAGCCGAGCACCAGCACCTGGCCGAACTGCGGATCGACGATGATGCCGATCAGGATTTCGGCGACGCCGTCGGTGAACATTTCCTCAACCAACAGCGTGTCCGACAGCCTCGCCAGCGTCTGCGCTGCGCTGCGTGCATCGCTCTCGCTGCGGATGTTGAGCACCACCCCGCCCACTTCGGTCTTGTGCTCCAAGTGCGCCCCCGAAGCCTTGATGGCCACAGGAAATCCCAGGACACGAGCCGCCTCGGCGGCCGCGGTTGCAGCTACCAGCTTGCCGCGGGGAGTGCGCACACCGAACTCGGCGAGCGCCGCCTTGCCCTCATGTTCGCTCAACGCATGAATGGCGGCGGCCCGCTGCGGCGGCCGCTGCAATTGCACGCGCTGATTGTCCTGCCAGGCCAGCCCCACGCCGCCGGCGAGGGAGATGGCCTCCAGTGCTTCACGCTGACCCTGCAGCGGAATCACCCCGCCATCGAGGCAGCGCTGTCGCACCTGCGGACTCATGGTCTCCGGCAGCGAGGCGATGAGCGCGGCGCGGGTCGGCGCGCCATGGGCAGCCTCGATGAACACATCGATGACGGCGTCATAGGCCGCGCAATCCGCTTTGCCCTGCGGCGGACTGTCCAGCATGAAGCCGGCGGCATCGTATCCGGAATGCAAGACCTCGCTGAAAACCCGCTTCAACGCAGGTGGATCGAACCACAGGTAGGTGTGGATGTCGAAAGGATTGGCGATGGTGACCCGCTCGGTCAGCACCTCGCGCAAAGCGGCGGCGTGCGCGGCAGACAAGGGCGCAAACTCCAAATTCATTTCGCGCGACACGTCGGCCGTCATCGCCATGTCGCCGCCCGACGCTCCCATGACCAGAACCTTGCGCCCGGCGAGCGGACCTCCCATGTGAAACAGCTTCAAGGTCTCGCAGAGTGTGGCCAGCGTGTCGCAGCGGGCAATTCCCGCCTGGCGGCAAAACGCCTCGAATATTTCATCCGCACCCGCCAGCGCCCCTGTGTGGCTATGCGCGGTGCGCGCCGCTGCGTCGGTGCGGCCCGACTTGATGACGGCGATAGGCTTGCCGGCAGCGCGCGCCCGCTCGGCCGCGCGCGCGAATCGCTCGGGATCCTTGATGCCTTCGAGGTACAGTCCGAATGCCGTCACGCGCGCGTCGTCGCAAAGGATTTCGATCAAGTCCTCGACCGCCAGACGCGTCTGATTGCCCACGGTAAACAAGCAGCCGATCGGCACCGAGCGATGATTGAACATGAGCGTGAGGGCAATCGTGCCGCTTTGGCAAATGAGCGCGACGCCGCGCTCGACGGTCGGTCCGACGATTTGATCGGGCATCATGGCGACACGATCGAAGAAATTGACGAACCCGTAGCAATTGGGTCCGAAGAAGGGCAGGGGTCCGGCATTTCCGGCCAGTTCATTCGTGAGCGCCATGCCGGACGCGGTACCGGTCTCGGAAAAACCGGCGCTGAAGCAGACGAATCCCCCGGCGCCGCGAGCGGCCAGCGCGGCGGCCACGCCCGGTGCCTCGTGATTCGGCACTGCGACGAAGGCCGCGTCAGGTACTTCCGGGAGATCGGCAATCGAACGAAAGTAGGTGGTCGTGGCGGTTGATGCCCGGCTCGGGTGAACGCGCCACAGCCGGCCGGAATAGCCGATCGTGGCGTTGCCGGCGGCGACGGCGTCGGTCCAGGCGCCGGCGCCGATCAGAACGATGCTGCGCGGCGCAATAAGTCGATGAAGATCCATCGGCGGCACGCTTCAGCGACGCTGCATTTCAATCTTGCGGGAACCCGGGCCGAAAGCCTCGCGCGAGGCCGCGGAGACTTTGAGTTCTCCGAGCTTGGCAGATACCTCATCCGGAAAGGACGCAACCGCGGGCTTGTCGCCTTGATGCACGTGCAGCAGCATCATCTCGGCGGTGGCTACCGGCTCGCCGATGCGGGAACAGATGAAACGGCAGCCGACCTGAAGACGCTTGCGATCGAAATCCAACACCGAGGTGTGGACCCCGAGATCGTCCGAACTCTTGACCTCATGCAGATGGTGTATATGCACCTCGAGTGTATAGAGCGTGCAGTGGGTTCGCGCGCGGTAGGCGGCGTTCAGTCCCAGATGGTCCATTACCTCGTCGATGGCATAACTCGCGACCAATCCGTAGTACGCATCGCGCAGGTGGCCGTTGAAGTCGATCCAATCGGCTTGGATGGTGGCGCGATAGACGGGAAGTTCGCTCATCGCGTGCTCAGCGGAGCTGAAGTTTTTCGCGCGCCTGCGCAGGCGTCAGCACCCGCGCTCCCAGGGCCTCGATGATGCTGCGCGCCTTCTCCACCAATTGTGCGTTGCTGGCATACACTCCCTTGCTCAAATAGAGATTGTCTTCCAGACCGACGCGCACGTTGCCGCCGAGCAGCACTGCCTGCGCCACCCAGGGCATTTGCATTCGGCTGATGGCAAAGCTGCCCCAATTGCAATTCTCGGGCAGCGAATTGACCATGGCGAGCAAATGCCCGACGTCGGCCGGAACTCCATAGGGGATTCCCATGCACAGTTGAATCAGCGAGGGCGCGGTCAGGAGACCTTCCTTGACCATTTGCTTGACGAACCAAAGATTGCCGGTGTCGAAGACCTCGAGTTCGGGCTTGACTCCGAGGTCCTTGCAAATGCCCGCGCCTTGGCGCAGGTAGTTGGGGGTCGATACGTAGGCGCGATTGCCGTCGCCGAAATTCAGGGACCCGCAATCCAAGGTTGCGATATCGGGCCGATACAGACCTTCATGGCACAGATCGATGACATGGCGCATTCGATCTTCCTGACTGACGAAATCGCTGCCGGGAGCGGGGGTGTCCTTCAACCCGTGATCGCCCACCACGATGTAGCCTCCCATGCCGCAGGTGAGATTCACGATCACATCGACCTTGCTTTCGCGAATGCGCTTGACCACTTCGCGATAGTGCTTGGTCTCCATGCTGAAGGCGCCGGTTTCGGGCTCGCGGACGTGAATGTGGACGATGGCCGCACCCGCCTGCGCCGCCGCGATGGCGGTGGCGGCAATCTGCTCCGGGGTGACGGCGCAATGGGGGCTCTTGGTGACCTTGGTGTCATCGCCGGTGACGGCACAAGAAATGACGACATCATGATTCATGGGGCAACCTCCAAGGCTTTGGCTGAACGGCAGACGATATCGTTTTATTATATCGATGATAATATTTAAATGCAGCCGGAGCAACTGCGTTCGGCAGCCGCAGTTCGCCGGCCGGCGTGCACGGCCGCCGCGTCATCCGGCAATTCGCGCAAGCAGCAGCAGTGCGCCCTTGATCAGCGCAAACAACACTCCCCACACGATGGCGATGGAGGCGGCTGCGGCGCACAGACCGGCCAGCACCCAGAGGCCGTCGCGTTCGAGAATGGCCAGTGAAAACAGGCAAATGGCGATGGCCGGCGGCATGTTGCCCATGGGTATCGGCAAGAACAGAATGATGGAAAGGAACAGGCAAACCCCGCCGATGAGGTACTCGAACGGCGGCCGTGCGAGTGCCGTCATTCGCGGCCGCAACAGTCGTTCGACGCGCCCGAGCCAGGGCGCCAGCCGCTGCACGGTCGCCGCAAAATGCGCGCGATCCACGGATCCGGCGGCAATCACCTTGGGCAGCCATGGTCTCCTGGCGAAGGTCAATTGAGCCGTCAGGAACAACAGCGGCGCACCGAGAATCGAAGACGCGCCGGGCGGCATCGGGATGATGTTGGGGAGGGCGAAGACGAATATCAGCGCGCCGATGGCGCGGTCACGCAGGGCCTCGAGCAAATCCCCGACAGAAATACGTTGGCGCGTTTCGTCCGCAGCCATGCGCAGCAGAACCTGCGACAAGGGCGGACCGCCCGAGTCAGCGGCACCGCCTGAGCTAGCGGGCCGCGGCACTCGTGTGCCGCCCGCCGGCAAGCGCCCGGATGATCTCTGCCTCGCTGCAAACCCCGATGATGCGGCCCGCCTCGGCGAGCAAAACCGGGTGGCCGGTGCTCTGGCGCAAATGAATGATGGATTGCAGCGACAGCGAGGCGGGTGCCACGGCAAGCCCCGGCTGCGGGCGGGTAGCGTCAGCATCGTCATGAATGTGGCACAGGGCGTGGGCGACGCCGTCGAGCTGCAGTCCCATCGCCTCATCCGAGTCACTCAGGCTCAGCCGATAGCGCCGACCGTCGTCCAGCCACACGTGACCGCTCCCGCCCGCGAGCAGCGCGCGGCGCTGCATGATCATGCTGCCGGTGAGGACGGTCAGCGGATTCATGTGACGCACGAATTCGGCTACGTATTCGTCGGCCGGCGCCAGGACGATGTCTTCGGCGGTGCCGGTCTGAATGATCCGGCCGTTCTGCAGGATGGAAATGCGATCTCCGAGCCGCAATGCCTCATCCAGGTCATGGCTGACGAACAGGATGGTCTTCTTGACCCGCGCCTGCAGCGTCAGCAGTTCGTCCTGTAGCTTGCCGCGAATCAGCGGATCAAGCGCCGAGAACGGCTCGTCCATGAGCAGAATATCCGCATCGGTCGCAAACGCCCGTGCCAGCCCCACGCGCTGCTGCATGCCGCCCGACAGTTCGCTGACGAAGCGATCGCCCCATTGCGACAGGCCGACCAGCTCCAATTTCTCATCGACAATCAGCTTGCGTTGTGCGGCGCCTTCGCCCCGCAGTTCCAGGCCGAAGCCGACGTTTTCACGCACGGTGCGCCAGGGCAGCAATCCGAACTGCTGGAATACCATGGCCACTCGCTCGCGCCGCAGGCGGCGCATTTGCAGCGTGCCGCAGCTGGCGACGTCGATGGCGGACTCGCCGTCGCGAATCCACACCGAGCCCCGGGTCACGGGATTCAAGCCGTTGGCGGCGCGCAGCAAGGTGGACTTGCCGGAGCCCGAAAGGCCCATGAGCACTGAAATCTCACCGCGCGCAACGCTCAAATTGGCGCCGGCCACGCCGACGATGACGCCATATTTACTTTGGATGTCGCTGCGCGTGGCGCCGTCGTCGAGTGCGGCCAGCGCGTCGCGCAGGACCTTGCGTCCGTCGCGCCCGGCATTGGCAAACAGGATGTCGACGTCCTTGAATTCCACCGCCGAGTTCATCGAGGGTCTCCGCGTTCTTTCGGCCGGCTGATCCGGTCCAAGATGATGGCCAGCAGCACGATGGTGAATCCGGCCTCGAAGCCCATGCCGACCTGTACCGAGTTCAGGGCGCGCACCACCGGGACCCCCAATCCTCCGGCGCCGACCAAGGCGGCAATCACCACCATGGACAGGCTCAACATGATGCACTGGGTGATGCCTGCGACAATGGTGGACGCCGCACTGGGTAGTTCCACTTTCCAAAGCAGCTGCATGGGCGTGGCGCCAAACGCTTCCCCGGCCTCGATGAGCGGCTTGGGCACGGACGATATGCCCAGATGCGTCAAGCGTATCGGCGCAGGCAGCGCGAAGATGACCGTCGAAATCAACCCCGGCACCACGCCCAGACCGAACAGCACCAGGGTCGGGATCAGGTACACGAAGGTCGGCAGGGTCTGCATCAAGTCGAGTGCCGGTCGCAGCGCCGCGAATAAGCGTGGCCGATGAGCGGCGGCTATACCCAACGGTACGCCGATCGCCGTCGAGGCCAGCGTGGCGACCATGACCAACGACAGCGTTTCGAGAGTCGCCAGCCAGTAGCCCTGGTTGAGAATGAACAGGAGTGCCAGGGCGACGAAGGCGACCAGCATCCAGGAACGCCGCAGCAACCACGCCAGGGCGGCCAGCGCGACTATCAGCACGATTGCGGGCACGGCATGCAGCAACGCGGTCAGACCGTTGACCATGCCGCGAATGACGATGGAGATTCCGTCGAATAGAAAGGTGCCATGAGCCTTGACGTAGTCGATGGCCACGGCCATCGCGTCGCCGACCGGAATCTTGTGATTGACGACCCATTGTTCGAAACCACCGGGACGCGGCGGCGTCGCCGCGCGCGCCAGCGCGCCGGCGGCCGGGCGGCCGTCGAAGGTGAGTACTCCGTCGAGCCACGCGCGGGTGGCCGTGGGATTGGCCTTGAGCCACTCGGTCGCGGCCACCTCGGGAGCTTCGTGGCGGTCCAGGATCGACGCCATCATTTCGCTTTCGCCGCGCAGAGTGAATTTGAGATTCGTGAGCAGGCGGCCCATGTTGGGGCATTGGGCGCTGTAGCCGCGGCGGGTCACCGTATAGATGGTGGCGCCGCCGAAATTCGGACCGAACACTTCATCGCCGCCCGACAGGTATTTCAAATCGAAACGCATGTTCATGGGGTGCGGCTCCCACGCCAAGAACACGACGGGCTTCTTGTCGCGGTAGGCGCGCTCCACCTGCGCCAACATGCCTTGTTCGCTGGATTCCACCAATTTGAATCCGCCGAGGCCGAATTGATTCTGCTTCAGCATCTCGAGTACATGCCGGTTGCCGTCATTGCCGGGTTCGATCCCGAAGATCGAATCGTTGAGCTGCGGCGCAAAACGCTGGATGTCGTTGAAGTCGTGCAGCCCCGCTGCGTAGGTGTACGCAGGCACGGCAAGCGTGTATTTCGCGCCTGTCAGATTTGCGCCGATGACGACCACGGAACCATCTTCAACGTAATGGCCGCGGTCACCCTCTTGGGCCGGCATCCAGTTGCCCAGGAAGACATCGAGGTCATTGTTCTGCAGCGATGCGAACGTCACGGGAACGGAGAGCACGGTGACGGTGGGTGAATATCCGATGGAGCGCAACAATTGCGTGACCAGCGCGGTGGTCGCGGTCACATCGGTCCAGCCGACGTCGGAGAAGCGCACGATCTGGCAGCTGGCGGGGTCACGCCTGGCTGCGACGGCGGTGCCGGCGGCGACGGCGGTGCCGGTGGGCGCCGCGTCGAGCGCGGCGGCGCGCGCGCCCGACGTGAACCAGGCTAGCGCGAGTAGACCCGTGAACACCCGAGCCACCCACCGGCCGGGGCGCGGCTCCCGGCACTTGACCGATCGCCGCGCGGGGCGGCATGATTGAAGCGCAAGTTGAGACTTTGAATGCGCGTTTAACGATCTCTGGCTGGCGCTCACCGGTACTTTCCTAGTGGATTGAAAATAAACGCATAAAGTCATTTATTTCGCATCTTAGTCACAACCTTCATCGGCCGTCCAGTAAGCCGGCCGGAGGACCTGGGAGCCACCACATTGAATACTCAATCAATCGCCCCTGTTGAAAGTACATCGCCGCCCCCTGAGGAGACGCGACGCCGTCAACTCGTGGAAGTCACCATCGATAGCCTAGCGGAACTGGGGTTTGTGGGCACGACGCTTGCGCAGATCGCGGCGCGAGCGGGTGTTTCTCCGGGATTGGTCGCCCACTACTTCGGCGATAAAGACGGCTTGCTCGATGCTGCGTTTCGCTCATTGGCACGCCGCGTCGGCAACCACGTCCGGGCGCGACTGCGTCAGGTGAGTACGCCGCGCGGGCGCATTCAGGCGATCATCGAAGCAAATCTGGCTCCGGAAGAATTCGAGCAGCGCACCGGCACCGCGTGGCTGGCCTTCTGGGGTCAGGTATTGCAGGTGGAGGCGCTGCGGCGCGTGCAGTCGGTCTACCAGCGCCGCACTTTGTCGAGCCTGCGTGGCGCTCTCCGCAATCTTGTTCCGGTGGAGGAGGCGCAGCCGCTGGCGGCGATGATCGCGGCCATGATCGATGGCGTTTGGTTGCGGGCCGCGCTTTCCGGTTGGCGCGAGGCCGACAGCGAAAGCGCACGCGCGTTGCTGACTGCTTTCGTGGACGGCCGATTGGCGCGCAGCGTTGACGTCAAGGCCGGAGAATCCGGCGCGGCGCGAGAGCGGCCTGCGGGTCCGGCCGCCGGCGAGCGATTCGCCTCCATCAATCCGGCGACCGGCGAAGTGTTGGGCTATGTCACCGCGGCGGGATCCATCCAGGTCGAGGCCGCAGTGCGGGCGGCTCAGAAGGGGCAGACGGCCTGGGGTGCCATGACCGGAGTTGCACGTGGGCGCGTGCTGCATCGTGCGGCCGAGATATTGAGATCGCGCAATCAGGAACTCGCCGAACTCGAGACTCGCGATACCGGCAAGCCCATTCAAGAAACCCAGGTGGTGGATGTGGCCTCGGGAGCCGATTGTTTCGAATATTTTGCCGGCCTCGCGCAGAGTCTCAGCGGCGAGCATATCGATCTTGGTCCGCAGGCCTTTGGCTACACCCGGCGTGAGCCCCTGGGCGTGGTCGCCGGTATCGGCGCCTGGAACTACCCGTTGCAAATTGCCTGTTGGAAGGCCGCACCCGCGCTCGCCTGCGGCAATGCCATGATATTCAAGCCGGCCGAACTGACGCCGTTCACGGCCGTTAAATTGGAGGAGATCCTATTGCAGGCGGGTCTGCCGCCCGGCGTATTTCAGGTCGTGCAAGGATTCGCCGACACAGGCCGCCTGCTGACGCGGCACCCCCATATTCGCAAGGTCTCGCTCACCGGTGAAGTCGGCACGGGTAAGGCCGTGATGAGGGACGCCGCGAACGGTCTGAAGATCGTCACCCTCGAATTGGGCGGTAAGTCGCCGCTGATCGTCTTCGATGACGCCAAACTCGACAACGCCGTCGCAGGCGCCTTGCTGGCAAATTTCTATTCCTCGGGGCAGGTATGCTCCAACGGCACGCGTGTATTCGTGCATCGCGCCGTCAAGGCAGCCTTTCTGGAGCGCTTGACCAAGCGCGTCAACGCCATGCGAATCGGCGACCCGCTGGACCCCCTGACACAGGTGGGTCCTCTGGTGTCCGAACAACACATGCACAAAGTCCTGTCCTACATCGAGCGTGGCCGCGCCGAGGGGGCGCGCATCCTGACCGGTGGTTACAGGGTGACGGTGGGAGATCTGGCGAAGGGAAATTTCGTTGCGCCCACGGTATTCGACGATTGCCGTGACGATATGACCGTGGTGCGCGAAGAGATTTTCGGTCCCGTCATGTCGGTGTTGGAATTCCAGGACGAGCGGGAAGTGATCGAGCGCGCCAACGCCACGGAGTTTGGCCTGGCGGCCGGCGTGTTCACCAACGATTTGACGCGCGCTCATCGAGTGATCGCCCGATTGCAGGCGGGCACTTGCTGGATCAATCAATACAATGTCACGCCGATCGAGTTGCCCTTCGGCGGCGTGAAGCTCTCAGGTCTCGGCCGCGAGAACGGCCGCGCCGCCATCGAGCACTACACGCAATTGAAAAGCGTCTATGTCGCCATGGGCGATGTGGATGCGCCTTATTAGGCGCTTCGCGCCACTGTTAACGGGGTCGGGGCGCATTGCGCTGCGCAGTCCCTGCTCCGCGCAAGCCCTGGGTGGCCTTCCATGGTCACCCGTTCGACGCGGTACGTCTGACCCGTCCGATAGTTACGCGAGCAGCGGAACGGGAAGCGCTGGGAGACCGGGACTTGGCAAACGAAAGCTTTGACTACGTCATTGTGGGCGCGGGATCCGCCGGTTGTGTGCTGGCGGATCGCTTGAGTGCCGACGGGCAATGCCGCGTGCTGCTGCTGGAATATGGAGGATCGGACCGCTCCATCTTCATTCAAATGCCTTCGGCGTTGTCCATCCCCATGAACATGGAGAAGTACAATTGGTTCTACCATACGGAGCCGGAACCCCACCTGGATGGGCGGCGCATGCATACCCCGCGCGGCAAGGTACTCGGCGGCTCCTCCTCCATCAACGGTTTGGTTTATATCCGCGGCAACGCGCAAGACTTCGAAGGGTGGAGCGCACAGGGTGCGGCGGGTTGGGCGTATCGCGACGTACTGCCGTATTTCCGGCGCGCCGAATCGCGGCAGGAAGGCGGCAACGAATATCGCGGCAGCCACGGTAAGCTGCAAACCCGCTACGGCAGCCTCGACAATCCCTTGCATGCAGCGTGGTTGGCCGCGGCCCGCGAGGCCGGCTACCCGCCCACCGACGACGTCAATGGATTTCAACAGGAGGGCTTCGGCCGCATGCCGGTCGCCAACATTCCGGGCCTGCCGCCGGCTTCGACCCACGAGCCGCAGCAGCATGCGCCGCATGTCGGCGAGGACGGTCCCGACATCCTGCGCGAGCTGGGTTTCAGCCCGGCCGAGATCGACGCCATATTTTCGCGCGGCGGCGTCGGCGCGCCGGCACCGGCGGTGAAGGCCGCGGAGTAGCAAAGTAGTTGTCATCCTGAGCGCAGCGAAGGATCTCATGGCCGAAGTCATGAGATCCTTCGCTGCGCTCAGGATGACGATTACGTCACCTGAAACCCGTGCGCGAAGGGATCGCGCTCGTCGACAAAGATGGTGTTGATGCCGTGCTGGCGCGCCCAGCCGGAGATCGACGGCACGATGGCGTCGTGATTGCCGACGCGCGCCGCCGCCTCGACGCGCCCGTCGAACAACGAGCCGATGATGCTCTCATGCACGAAGTCGTCGCCGACTAAAAGCTTGCCGCGGGCGGCGAGCTGGGCCATGCGCGCCGAGGTGCCGGTGCCGCAGGGCGAGCGATCGATCGCCTTGTCGCCGTAGAACACCGCGTTGCGCGCGTGGGCGCGCGCGGTCCGCGGCTTGCCGGTCCACATGACGTGACTCACGCCGCGGATGGTCTCGTTTTCCGGATGCACCGGCTGGATCTTCTCGTTCAGCAGCCTGCGCACGATCGGCGAGAGGCGCAGCACGTCGCCGGCCGACATCGTCTCCAGGCCGCCAAAATTCTTCTGCGGCTCGAGGATGGCGTAAAAGTTCCCGCCATAGGAGATGTCGAAGACAAGCTCGCCCACGCCCGGCACGTCGACCGCGATCTCGCTGGCCGCGAGATATGACGCGACATTGGTGAGCCGCACGCTGTCGACGAAACGGCCGTTCTGCTCGTAGCGCGCGACGACGCGGCCTGCCGGCGCATCGAGATTGACCACGCCCGGCGTCGCCGGCGCCACAAGCCCGTTCTCGATTGCCATGGTGACGGTGCCGATGGTGCCGTGGCCGCACATCGGCAGGCAGCCACTCACCTCGATGAACAGGATGCCGACGTCGCAATCGGCGCGGGTCGACGGATAGAGCATCGAGCCCGACATCACGTCATGGCCGCGCGGCTCGAACATCAGCGCCTTGCGGATCCAGTCGTGATGCGCGAGGAAATCGAGCCGCCGTTCGCTCATGGTGGC
>Ga0137409_10007161_pt1 | contig 11484 bp, 11 predicted proteins | sample CZODoug1_16funga_FD_122059 | JGI IMG/M metagenome (GOLD analysis project Ga0137409, IMG submission 122059) | Vadose zone soil fungal communities from Angelo Coast Range Reserve, California, USA - CZODoug1_16fungal (Hybrid Assembly) | ecosystem: Environmental > Terrestrial > Soil > Vadose zone... | reverse complement strand
CACGACCTGGCACATCGTCCGCTGGACGGAGCTGCCGTAGCCCGCTAACCCACCTTCTCCGGCGTGACGGGCAGGGTCGGCGTGGCCGACTCACGCGCGGCGAGCACCCGAAGCCGGAACGCCATCCAGATCGCTCCTCCCAGGAGCACCGCCGCGCTCACCGTCGTCGCGACGGGCGCGCCAAACCGTTGCGCGATGCTTCCGCAGATCAGGGCGCCGATCGGCGCGGTTCCCACGAACATCAGCGTGTAGAGGCTCATCACGCGCCCGCGGTAGCGATCCTCGGTCGTTGTCTGGATGAGTGTGTTCGTCGTGGCGATGTAGAGGATCAGCCCGAATCCCGCGAGGAATCCCATGGCCAGGCTCAGGGACAGCGTGCGGGACCAGGCGAATCCCCCCATGCCGATCGCGGCCACGAGAAGTCCGATGAAGATGTTCCGCCGCAGATGCCACCGGTCCTGCTTGCGCGTCATCCACGCCGCCGAAACCAAGGACCCCAGCCCGAAGGCCGAGACCAGGAGCCCATACACCTTGGCGTCCGCCTTCTGGATGTCCCGGACGTAGACCGGGAGCAGGATCATGTACTGAAATCCCAGCCCCGCCGTGATTCCCAGCAGCAACAGGAGATTCCGCAGCGGTCGCGTGCTCCACGCGTAACGCACGCCCTCCTTCATGTTCTCCAGGGCGCGCTCGAGCTCGAAGCGCTTGCCCACACGCGCCGGAAGGTCCATCCGCCCGATGCTCCAGATCACAGCGATGTAGGAGACCGCGTTGAGCCAGAAGCACCCCGCCTCGCCGATCGTGGCGAGCAGGATGCCTGCGATCGCCGGACCGATGATCCGCGCCGTGTTGAAGGCACCGGAGTTCAGGGCGATCGCGTTCTGGAGATCCTCCTTGCCGGCCAGATCCACCACGAAGGACTGCCGTGCCGGAAGATCGATCGCGTTGATGGTGCCGAAGACGAAAGCCAGAGCCAACACCATCCAGGGCTGCACGATTCCCGTCGAGACCGCGGTCGCTAAGAGTGCCGCCTGGACCAGGAGCGCCGACTGCGTGATGAGCAGGAGCTTCCGCTTGTCGATGGAATCCACGATCACGCCGGCCCAGAGCGAGAAAAGGAGCACCGGGAGGAACTGACAGAACCCCAGGAGGCCCAGCATGAACGCCGAGGACGTGAGGCGGTGCATGAGCCAGCCCTGCGCCACGCTCTGCATCCACGTGCCGATGAGGGAGACGAGCTGTCCGGTCCAGTAGAGTCGGTAATTGCGATGCTGCAGGGCGCGGAACGAGGTTCGTAGCTGGGCGCGGAAGGTCGCGAGAGACATTGGACGACTCAGAATATCATGTCTCCCGCGCCCTCGCCAGAACGCGGAGCGGAACTAGAAGAGCTTCAATCCCTCGTGGTCCAGGAGCGCCCGCTTCATCGGCAGGCCGAGCCCGAATCCGGTGAGCGACCCGTTCTCGCCGATCACGCGGTGGCACGGAATGAGGATCGGCACCGGATTGGATCCCACCGCGCCACCCACGGCGCGCGCGGCGTGAGGCATCCCGATCGACTTGGCGAGCTGTCCGTAGGAGACCGTCTTTCCGGAAGGAATCGCGCAGAGTTTCTTCCAGACCTTCACCTGGAAGGGCGTCCCCTCGAGATCGAACGCCGGCAAGCGGCGGGTCTTTCCGGCCGCGTACGCTTGGAGCGCCGCCGTGGCCCGCTTCAAGAACGCGGGATGGGTGCGGGCCGTCGCATGGAGGATCAGCGCGGCGCCGGACCGGACGCGCCGGGCCAGCCAGGGATCCCGCACCGCGCGGGAGGCCGTGATCTTCTCGCTCTCGACCGGAAAGATCGAGGCGATCCCCTTGGGTGTGGCGGCGACGGCGAACGCCGCGAACTGGGTGCGTACCACGGCGACGTCCACGCGCTCTTCCGGGTGGGCGTCGCTCGCGCGTCTGCGATTCATCTTCGTGCTCCTTTCTTGGATCGCCGCCAGGATGCCGGCGGCATTCCGGTTCTCCTTCGAAACGCGCGGACGAAGGCCGAGGCGCTCTGGAATCCCGCCGCGAATCCCGCGTCCAGCGTCGCGTTCGTGTCGTGGCGCAAAAGCTCCTCCGCCCGCTCGGCGCGAAGATCGGCCAGGGCGCGCATCGGCGTGCGCCCGTCGGCCGCGCGGAAGCGGCGCGCGAAATGGGACGCGCTCACGGCCACCGCGGCCGCCACGTCCTTCGCGTAGATCGGGTCGCCCAGGCGGGCGCCCATGTATTCCAGCGCGGCCCGGGCCATGGCGCGGTCCGCTTCGGCCGGTCCGCCACGCAGCTCGGGGCGGCACCGCTTGCACGGGCGGAATCCTGCGCGCGCCGCCTGGGCGGGGGAGCGGTAGAAGGTAACGTTCTCGCGTCTTGGTTTCCGACAGGTGCAGGACGGACGGCAGAAGATCCCGGTGGTCCGGACGGCGGTCACGAACCGCCCGTCGTAGCGGTCGTCGCCCCGGTTGAAGGCGGACCACATGGCTTGCGGGCTGAGCTGGGTCACGGCTTCGGCTCTCATGGAGGGAACGTTACCACCTGCCCCGGAACCCGTCGCGTCGATTTCGATCGAGTTATCAAGTAGAGTCCGGCCATGCCACCGAACGGGCCGCTCCGCCCCGAGGATCCCCAGCTGGGCCGCGACGTCGTTCCCGGAACGATCCCGCCCGAAGAGCAGCACATGGGCGCGATGCGCCTCGCGCGGCGCGTCTTCGTTTCCTTCATCGTCACCTTCGCCCTGGCGCGCAGCATGGCGCTGTTGATGCTTGTCGGCCGGATGCACGACTTCTTCCTGCGATTCGGTCAGACCCACGTCCACCATCTCAATTACGGGATCTTCATCCTGAGCGGGGTGGGCGCGTACCTCATCTTCGTGCGGCCCGACGCGCGGGGGGTGGCGCGGGCGGCCGCGCTCTACGGCATCGGGCTGGCGCTCACGTTCGACGAGTTCGGGATGTGGCTCCACCTCGATGACATCTACTGGCAGCGCGCCAGCTTCGACGCGATGGTGCTGATCGCGGCGATCCTGGGGCTCGTCATCGCGGCACCCACGGTGCGGCGATTCCGCCTGCGACACTGGATCTGGACGACGGTGGTGGGGATCGCGGTGGTCTGGTTCACGCTTCTTCTGATGACCCCGTTCAAGCGGATGCACGAGCGGATCGCGCCCTGGTTCCGGGAGCGGAGCACCGTGAGCGACTCGACCGCCGCGGGTCAGCCTCCGGCGGGGCCCAGCCAGCGGATCAGGAAGTAGCTCGAGACTGCGGTGGTGGCCGCGGTCGCGAATCCTATGAAGAAAGGCGTCGCCCCGATCTTCCGCATGGCGCTGAGCCTCGTGCTGAGCCCCACGCCCGCCAGCGCAACGAGGATGAGGAATCGCGAGACGACTTGCAGGTCGTGGGGCAGATCGCGATGCAGCAACGTCCCCAGCCAAGCGACGGCGCCGAGCGTGTTCAAGACCGCCACCAGCAGGAATCCCAGGACGAAGAGAGGCAGGGATTGCTTGATCCGTAGCGCCAGCGAGCCCTTCACCTCCGAGGCGTTCGCGCGCGCGTAGGCCAACCCGATCCCGACGATCACCACACCCATCAAAGCGTTCCGCGTCAACTTGACCGCGGTCGCCACCTTGCCCGCCGCGTCGCTGTAGGCGAACCCCGTCGCGACCACCTGGGAGGTGTCGTTCACCGCGGTGCCCGCCCAAGTGCCGAACGCGGCATCCGTGAGGTGGAGCGCGTGGCCCAGCAGAGGATAGAGAAATACCGCCAGGGTCCCGAAGAGCGTGTTCGTCGCGACCGCGAACGAGACCTCTTCGTCCCGCGCGTGGATCACCGGCGCGGTCGCGGTGATCGCGGTGTTGCCGCAGACGGCCGTCCCCACGCCGATCAGCGTGGCGAGCCTTCCCGGCACGCCGGCCATGCGGCCGAGAGCATGCGCTACGAGCAAGGCCAGCGACATGAGGACCAGGATCATCAAGACAGATTTCCCGCCGATCGCGACGACCTGCGCGAAGGAAAACTGGGCGCCAAGCAGCACGATTGCGACGCGCAGCAAGGAATGGAAGGAAAAGCGGATCCCCGGCGTGAGGATCTCGGGGAGCCTGGCCAGGTTCCCGATCACGAGGCCCAGGAGCACCGCCACCACGACCTCGCCCACGACCGCACCCGCTTTCGCGGGCAGGAGGCCGTGAAACCATCGCGCCGTGATCGCGCAAACGATGGTAACGACCAAACCCGGCAGGACGCGGCGCATGACGGCACTCTAGCGCATGCGGGTTGGAGAATCGACGAAAGCGCCTGCCGCTCCAATTCCTCCGCCATCCCGCCCTCTCTTTTCGGTATCCTAGCGGACCGAACCCCGCTCCGCGGGGACCCACCCGGAGAAACCATGGAAACGATCGACATCGAAGCGGACGCCCTCCGCGACTGGCTGGAGAGCGGCAGGCCCGTGACCGTGCTCGACATCCGCCCCGCCGTGCAGCGGGAGGAGTGGAGCATCCCGGGCAGCGTTCCCGTGGACGCCATGGCCGCCATGCGTCCAGCAGGACTCAAGATTACGCCCGGGCAGCCCGTGGTGGCGGTCTGCGCGCAGGGGAAGTCCAGCATGCTCGCGGTGAAAGCGCTCCGGGAGCAGGGGATCGATGCGCGCTCGCTCAAAGGCGGCATGCAGGCCTGGAGCCTGATGTGGAATCTGGCTGTGGTGGATCTCCCCGGCTCCCGCGCCCGGATCATCCAGGTCCGCCGCACCGGCAAGGGGTGCCTCTCCTACATCGTGGCGAGCGGCGGCAACGCCATGGTCGTGGATGCCGCCGTGGATCCCGAGGTGTACGTCCGTATCGCGAAGGATCAGGGCCTCACCATCACCCACGTGGTGGACACCCACATCCACGCCGACCATCTCTCGCGATCGCGCGCGCTGGCCGAGCGAAGTCGCGCGGAAGTGCTCCTTCCGGAGCAGGACCGCGTGACCTATCCCTTCCGGGCGCTGCACGACAGCGAACTCCTCACCCTGGGCGACGTCGAGATCCAGACGCTCCATACCCCCGGCCACACCATGGAGAGCGCGTGTTACCTGGTGGACGGGCGCGCGCTCCTCACGGGCGACACGCTCTTCCCGGGCGCCGTGGGCCGTCCCGATCTCGCGGCCAGCGCGGAGCAGGCGCGGAAGCGGGCGCATCTCCTCTACGCCACGCTCCAGAAGATCGCGAAGCTTTCGCCCGAGCTCTGGATCCTGCCCTGCCACACGAGCGAGCCGATTCCCTTCGACGGCAAGCCATGCGGCGCGCGCTTGAGCGAAGTGCTCCGGACGGTGGAAATGCTGAGCGCCGGCGAGGGTCCGTTCGTCGAGACGCTTTTATCCAAGATTCCCGAGACACCCGCGAATCATCTCGAGATCGTGCGACGGAACGAGCGTGGGGAGCTTCCCGATGGGGATCCGACCACGCTCGAGGCGGGCGCGAACCGTTGCGCGATCTCCTAGTGCCGCGGCACGTCGTCGCTCTCGCGGATACCATCACGACTCGCTCGCTCGCGTCACCTTCGATCTCCGCGGTCATTCCGGTCTACAACGAAGTGGATAGCCTGCCGCTCCTGCTCGACGAGCTGGATCCGGTGCTGCAGGCCACGGGCCGTCTCTACGAAGTGGTTCTGGTCGACGACGGGAGCACGGACGGGAGCGCCGCGTGGATCGAGGACCGTGCGCGGAAGGACCCGAGCGTGAGAGGCGTTCTACTCGAATCCAACGTGGGACAGAGCGGCGCGCTGGCTGCGGGATTTCGGCACGCGCGGGGTGACGTCATCGTGACGTTGGACGCCGACCTACAGAACGATCCGTCCAGCATCCCGGCGCTGCTCAAGGCGCTGGAGCGGGCCGACGTGGTCTCGGGCGTGCGAACGCCGCGCGCGGATTCGTGGACCCGGCGTGTCTCCTCGAACATCGCGAACGGGGTGCGGCGCGCGGCCATCGGGGATTCGATCACGGACGTGGGCTGCTCGCTCAAGGCCTATCGCCGCGAGGCGCTCGAGGGAATCCCGCTTTTCGCGGGCGCGCACCGATTCCTCCCGGCGCTCTGCCAGTTCCGCGGCGCGCGGGTCGCGGAGCTGCCGGTGCGTCACCGGCCGCGGCAGCACGGTCGTTCGAAGTACGGAGTGGGGAATCGTCTCGTTCGAGGGATACGCGATCTCATCGGTGTGCGCTGGCTCAAGGCACGGATGCTGCGTCACAAGGTACGGAGGGTGACCGATGATCCATAGTCTCCCGACGCCGGTCGCGATCTGGTACGGGATCGGCTTCCTGGGCCAGCTCACGTTCGGCTCGCGCTTCTTCGTCCAGTGGATCGCCTCCGAACGGGCGCGCCGCGTCACCATTCCAAAGTTGTTCTGGTACCTGAGCCTCCTCGGGGGCGTCGCGCTCTTCGCGTACGCCCTCCACCGCCGCGATCCGGTGTTCGCGGTCGGCCAGGGGCTGGGCCTCATCGTCTACATGCGCAACCTGGTTCTCGGCAAGTCGCCCCGGACCGCCACCGCTTGAGCAAGATCCGCTCGGCGCTCGCGTGGCTCCTGCCGGCGTGCGCGATCGTGGCCTCGTGCGGCTGGATCGGACTGATCGAGCCGACCGAGACCCGCTACGCCGAGATCTCGCGCGAGATGCTGAAGAGCGGCGACTGGCTGATCCCGCACCTCAACGGCATTCCGCATTTCCACAAGCCGCCCGTCACCTACTGGATCTCGGCGGCGGGGATGGCGGTTTTCGGCGTGAACGCCTGGGGCGCCCGGATGGGCGCGGCCCTCGGGGCAGGGTTCGTGCTGTGGTGCACGGCGCGGATGGCACGGCTGGCCGGGGGTGCTTTGGGGCCGGCGTTCCTCGCGTCCTCCGTGCTCTTCATCGCCCTCTCGCACCAGCTCGCGAGCGACATCTTCCTCGCGGCCGCGGTGGCCGCCTTCTACGTGGCAATATTGGAGTCGGGCACGCGCGCCTCGCTCCTCCCGTACCTCGCGATGGCGATCGGATTCTTGATCAAGGGGCCCGTCGTCCTCGTGCTGACGCTTCTGCCGCTGCTCCTGGCTGCGGCCTGGGCCCGCGACGGCTCGCTGGTCCGCTGGCTCCGGAGCGGCTGGGGCTGGCTTTGCTTCGCGGCGATCGCCCTGCCGTGGTACGTCATCGTCCTCGTCCGGACGCCGGGCCTCTGGACCTATTTCCTGCGCCATCAGCTCTGGGATCGTTACACCACCACGCTCCACCAGCGCGGCGGTCCGATCTATTACTTCCTGCTCGTGATCCTGGTCGGGATGCTCCCATGGACGTGGGCCGCGCTCCGCGGGCTCGTGGACGCCGCGAGGATGGCCACGTCGCAGCGCAACCAGACGGACGCGGTTCTCGCGTCCTGGGTCATCCTGCCGGTGGCCTTCTTCTCCTTCTCCGGCTCGAAGCTGCCGGCGTACGTCCTGCCGGTGTTCCCGGCCCTGGCCGTGCTCGCCTCGATCTGGCCCTCGGAGGCGAGACGAGGCCTGTGGCTCCGGGTGGGGCTCACGCTCATCGTGATCACGGTGGCGCTCTCCGCGGCCGCGGCGCCGTTCGACGACCGCCTCTGCTCTCCGCGCCAGATGGTGCACACGCTGCAGACGCTGCGGCGGCCGGGCGAGCACGTGGTCGAGTACGGCTCGTTCGACGCGGGCGTGCCGTTCTACCTGAACGAAACGGTGCCGATGCTGGAAGTGCCCCGGGAGGATGGATTCGAGGAAGCCGACGAGCACGCTCGCGCCTTCATCACGCGCGCCGATCTGGCGCGGATGGTGAACACGCAGGGCCGCGTTTGGGTCGTGGGGAAGAGAGCCGCGTGTTACGATCTCGCGAAGTCGCTTGGTTTCAAGGCTACGCACGTGGCAGGCTTCTCGGACCGAAGCGTCCTTTCGTTCGAACCCGCGAGATAATCCATGACCCCCAAGCCCTACAAGGTCGCCGCCGTCCAGATCGCGCCCGTGTTCCTGGACCGCGAGCGCACGCTGGAGAAGGCGCTGCGTTATCTCGACGAGGCCGCCGCCGCGGGCGCCAAGCTCGTGGTCTTCCCGGAGGCGCTGATCCCCGGGTATCCCGACTGGGTCTGGTCGGTGCCCCCGCGCGAGCCTCTCATGGATGAGCTCTACGGGGAGCTCCTCGAGAATTCGGTCGAGATCCCCGGCGATGTCACGCGCCGGCTCTGCGACGCCGCCCGCGAGAAGAAGGTCTTCATCGTGATGGGGGTGAACGAGCGGAACACGGAGGCCAGCGGGGGTTCGCTCTACAACACGCTCCTCTTCATCAATCCCGATGGAGAGCTGGTCGGCCGGCACCGGAAGCTCATCCCCACCGGGGGCGAGCGCCTCATGTGGGGGCAGGGCGACGGCAGCACCTTACAAGTTTATGACACCCCGATCGGCAAGCTGAGCGGGCTCATCTGCTGGGAGAACTACATGCCGCTCGCGCGGTACGCGATGTACGCGTGGGGCTCGCGGCTCCACGTCGCCTCCACGTGGGATCGCGGCGAGGTCTGGCTGGCCACCGTGCGGCACATCGCGAAGGAAGGGCAGCTCTTCGTCATCAACTGCTGCCAGGCGCTCCATCGAAATGACATTCCCGACAGCGCGGGGCACAAGAAGTACTACCCGGCCGATCGCCAGTGGATCAACGGGGGAGACTCCGCCATCGTGAATCCGGACGGCAAGTTCATCGCGGGTCCGCTGCACGACGCGGAAGGGATTCTCTACGCCGAGATCGTCAGCAAGGATTTGTCCGGCCCGAGGTGGATGCTGGACGTGGCCGGGCACTACGCGCGGCCCGATGTGTTCCAGCTCCACATCCAGCGAGAGGCCAAGGCCATGATCAGTGAGCGCGCATGGCGGGACCCCCTGGCCGGGACCGAGTCGAGGTCGAACAGCGTGCGCCCCAAGGCGCAGGCGGCCGCCACGGCCAAGCCCACGCCGGCCAAGAAACGACCTCGTAAGGCCAAGTAGATTCAGGGAGTACACGAACGAGGTCCGTAACCACCCGCCCTGGAAGAATGTTCGATTCCATACAGGCACCGCTCGCATCCAACTCAGAACTCCACGGTGTATCTTCGGTCCATGAGGGCCCCATGGCCATTGCGGAACCAGCCATCGACGCACAATCCGTAGCCAACATCCTGTCCCAGGTCGCCGAGATCGCCTCGGAGACCCTGGAGCTCCAGGACGTGTTCGACCGGGTCGCGACCGCCATCCGCGAGCTCATCCCCTTCGACAACATGGGCGTGGTCCGTCTCGTCGACGGGGACCACGCCGTCCTCCACGCCAGCACGTTTCCCTGCAAGGGAGCCGAGTGCACCGAGCCGATCGCGCTGACCGCGTGGTCGCCGCGGATGCGTCCGCGCGCCGGGCCCAATCCCAGGATCAACGACGCCAGGCTGGAGTTCGATCCTTCGTTCCACTTCGATTCCAAAGCTCTCGAGGGCGGCGTGCGGTCGGCGATGTGGGAGCCGTTCCGCTCCACCTCGACCCTTCGCGGCGGCGTGTGGCTTTCGTCTTACATGCCGAACAATTTCACCGACGAGCACCAGGAAGTGATGCGGCCGATCGCCGCGTTGCTGGGCTCCGCCGTGGAGCACTGGCGGCTCTGGGACATCGAGCGCCGCCGGCGGGACCGTCTCGATCGGATCGAGGTCCTGCTCGGGACCCTGGCCGAGTCCCTCGACATCCGGGACGTCTTCCAGGCGATCTCCGACGGGATGCAGCACATCCTGCCTCATGACCTGATGTGCCTGACCGAGATCGACGTGCGCGCGGAGACGATTCGGATTACCGCGTCCGCGGGGAAAGCGAAGGCCGAGGTCCCCACGGATCCCGTCCATCTCACCAAGGAAGAGCTCTCGCGGCGCGTCGATCACGAGATCATCTACGACATTCCGGCCGAGTTCCGTCCCGACACCGAGCGCCAGCGCCTCATCATCTCCTCGGGCTTCCGGTCCTGGATCCGCGTTCCGGTCTGGCTGTCCGGCGAGGTCAGGGGCGGCCTCAGCTTCTTCCATCGCGAGCCCGCGCGGTTCGGCGTGGAGGACACGGAGGTCGTCATCCGTCTCGCGGACCGTGTCGCCCTGATGCTTTCCCACCAGAGGCTCGCGGAAGAGGCGCGTGTCGCGGCGGAGACGCGCGAGCGCGCGGACCGGCTGGAAGCCACCGTCGAGACGCTGCAGCGCGAGCTGGCGTCGCGCAGCGGCAACCGGGTCGCGGGCGTGTCGCGCTCCTGGAAGGGAGCCCTGCGCGACGTGGGGCGCGTGGCCCCGTCCGAGACCACGGTGCTCATCACCGGCGAGTCCGGGACCGGGAAGGAAGTCATCTCGAGCCTCGTGCACCAGGGCTCGCCCCGCGCCAAGAGGCCCTTCGTGGCGATCAACTGCGCGGCGCTGCCCGAGCAGCTCCTCGAATCCGAGCTCTTCGGGCACGAGCGGGGCGCCTTCACGGGCGCCGTCACGACCAAGATCGGCCGCATCGAGCAGGCCGCCGGCGGGACGCTCTTCCTGGACGAGATCGCCGAGATGAGCCCCATCGTGCAGGCCAAATTCCTGCGCGTGCTCGAGGAGCGCGAATTCCAGAGGCTGGGGGGGACGCACGCGATGAAGGCGGACATCCGCGTTATCGCCGCGACGAATCGCGATCTGAAGGTCGCCATCGCGCGGCAGACCTTCCGCGAGGACCTCTTCTATCGCCTGAACGTGTTCCAGATCCACATCGCGCCGCTGCGCGAGCGCACGGACGACATCCTTCCGCTCGCCGAGATCTTCCTGGCGGATCTCGGACGGTCGATGGGACGTCCCGCGGCCGGTATCTCCCGGGACGGCCGCGAGTGGCTGCTGGCCTATCCGTGGCCGGGGAACGTGCGCGAGCTTCGGAACGCGATCGAGCGCGCCATCCTCCTCTGCGACGGCGGTCTCATCACCCGCGATCACCTTCCCGCGCCGCTTCCTCAGGCGGAGACGGATCTTGCGGCCGTCGTTCCTGCCACGAACGGCAATGGCATGGATCTCGGAACCGTCGAAAAGGGCCTCCTCGTGAAGGCCCTGGGCCAGTCGAAGGGCAACAAGACCCGGGCCGCGCGCCTTCTCGGCATCAGCCGCGCGCAGATCTACTCCCGCATCGAAAAGTACGGGGTCAGCTAGGCCCCTACGTCCGCGCTGTCGTCGAGAAATCGACGAGTTGTCGATCCACCATCGCCTCGACGTTCCTCCGCTCGCTCCTTCCACCACCGCCTCCTCCGGCGCAACCCCCTCGAACGCATGGGCTCCCGTTCGTTCGCGCGTGACGCGCGGCCGACTGGCACGTGACTTGAGATGGGGGGATCGCAGAACGAAGCGACGCCCGCGAATCCAACGCACTCCGCATCGGGTTCCGGCGTCGCGCCGAACGTACGGAGGACGAAATGTCATTCAGCAGAGTCGCATTGATGGCGCTGGCGGGGACGCTC
>Ga0137409_10007160_pt1 | contig 11484 bp, 12 predicted proteins | sample CZODoug1_16funga_FD_122059 | JGI IMG/M metagenome (GOLD analysis project Ga0137409, IMG submission 122059) | Vadose zone soil fungal communities from Angelo Coast Range Reserve, California, USA - CZODoug1_16fungal (Hybrid Assembly) | ecosystem: Environmental > Terrestrial > Soil > Vadose zone... | reverse complement strand
TAGTGCGAATTGGCGTAGATCTTGATGAACTCCAGTTCGTCCTGCTTGTGGCCGGTGAGCGGATCGAACTCCTCGATATTTTCGACGACATCGCCGAACAGGTTCACCCGCCAGGCGCGGTCTTCATAGTGCGCCGGAAAGATGTCGATGACGTCGCCGCGCACGCGAAAGGTGCCGCGGGTGAAATCGGCCTGCGTCCGCTTGTATTGCAGCGCGACGAGATCGGCGATCAACTGCCGCTGGTCGATGCGCTCGCCCTTCTTCAGCGCGAAGGTCATCGCGGTGTAGGTCTCGACCGAGCCGATACCGTAGATGCACGACACCGACGCCACGATGATGACGTCATCGCGCTCCAGCAGCGCCCGCGTCGCCGAATGGCGCATGCGGTCGATCTGCTCGTTGATCGAAGAGTCCTTCTCGATATAGGTGTCGGTCCGCGGCACATAGGCCTCGGGCTGGTAGTAGTCGTAATAAGAGACAAAATACTCCACGGCGTTGTCGGGGAAGAAATTCTTGAACTCGCCATAGAGCTGCGCCGCCAGCGTCTTGTTCGGCGCGAGGATGATCGCCGGGCGCTGCGTCGCCTCGATCACCTTGGCCATGGTGTAGGTCTTGCCGGAGCCGGTGACGCCGAGCAGCACCTGCGTGCGGTCCTGCCGGGAGATGCCTTCGACCAGTTCCTTGATCGCGGTGGGCTGGTCGCCCTTCGGCTCGTATTCGGACTTGATGACAAAGCGGACGCCGCCTTCGGATTTCTCCGGACGCGGCGGGCGGTGCGGCGTCCAGATCTTGACCTGGCCGTCATCGCCCTTGAACTCGGGCCGTCCGTCGCGGATCAGGTTTTCCAGCGCGTCGGCGGTGGCGGCAACGCCCAGCGCCTCCATCTTGTTGCGCGGCGGCCGCGCCATCGCGGCGGCGTCCTCCTCCTCGGTGGTGAAGCCGAACTGTTTTGCCAGTTCCGGATCGAGCGTCGGAATCGTCGCCGAGGTGCCGTAATTGGCCTGCGGCGCTTCGTCGAAGCCGCGTCTGTCGGCTGCCTCGTCGCGAGGGAGCGGGGTGAGCGAAGCATCGCGCTTGGCCACGTCATCGCCGGTTCCACGCGTCGATGCGCGGGCGCGATGTGCGGCGGCCTCGCCGCCGGAGCGGCGGTCCCAGGAATTATCCGGCGGCGGCTGCAATCCGGTTCCGGAGCCGAGCCCCGCATCGCCGCGATTGATCGCGGGATTGAGCAGTTCCGCCAGCGCCGGCCCGATCGGCTGCACGTCGGGCCGATGCGCCTTCGATTTCGGGGTTTTGCCGGGCTTTTTGGGAGTGTCGGGATTCTTCGCCATGCCGGGAATATGGGATGAGTCCGGCTGACATAAAAGAGCAAAACAGACGCGCGGTTGCAGGCCGATCGCGCGCTATGATCCGTTGCCCGGTGACATCATCGATTGGCCAATGTTCATGGCGGAGAGTCTCTGAGACCGGAATGGACCGCATCCTGATGAATATGGCCGCATTTCGTGCATCGCAGGGTCCAGTATTCGAGCCCCGATGGTCCGGGAATGATGCGCTGGACCACGAGGCGGGTGTCGCAGTTTGGGCAGTGGGACCGCAGCGTCGCTGAAGGCAACGGGTTCGGCTCGTCGGCTTCAGGCGGGGGCATGGATCAAGGACAACTCGGGCTAGGCAGCCATCGGCGCCCGGGCTTGCAGCATCCGCTTGAGCCGGTCGATGTGAGCCATGGCGTCGGCGATCGCGGCTTCACGACTGGACCACGCAAAGCCGAGTTCAAGCGTGGAAAACAAATCGCCATCGATGATGATGGGCATCAGATCCGCGCGCCGGACCCTGGCGTGCCACAAACCTTTTCCAGCCTCGAAGGGCTCAATCTGAAAGCCGTTATGGTTCATTGTCGTGACCCCAAAATATTTCCGGAGCCGAAGGAAACATGCGCCGATCAAAACGAATGTGAACTCATTCACATCTGGCGTATTTTTCGCGCCTGAAATAGCCGAACGGCGTCACCCGCGGGCAGCAATATGATCGGCGATCACGGCGGCATCGTCGCCGACGCCGGACAGGAACGACGAACTCATTTTGGACAGCCATTGCAGGCCCAGCAAATACAGTCCGGGCACGGCGGTGATGCCGTGGCGGTGAATCGGATCGCCACGCGGATCCAGCACCGGAATATCGATCCAGCCGAAGTCGACGCCGTAGCCGGTGGCCCAGATCACCGCGCCGATATTGTCGGCGCCGATATCGAGCCGCCGCAGCGGTTCGGTGACGCAAAGCGGGTCTGGCAGCCGCACGCGCGCGGCAGCGTCTTCAGGCATGTCGAGGGCGTGGCGTTCGACATGCGCATCTGCCATGTCGAGAAACGTGGCGTAGATCGCATCGCCATTGGCGAGGCTGTCGGCGAGATCGTCCGCGAGGTCGAGGACGCCGTCACGCGCCGCCAGCACGCGTCCCAGCAATGTCATGCCATCGGCCGCGAAGCGGCGGAAATCGACGGTGTGGCCGCCATAGGCGCCTGTGATCACCGGCAGTAATCGCGCCGGGCCGCGTTGTTCCACCGGAGTCTGATCGAGGCCCATCGCGCTCAGCCACCAGATCAAATCGCGCCCGCGATATCGGCGCGGCAAACGGCTATGCCGTCCGACCGAGAGCTGGACGCGGCGGCCGGCACGCAACAGCTCTTCGGCGATTTGCGCGCCGGAGGCGCCGGAGCCGACCACCAGCGCCGCACCTGATGGAAGTTGATCGGGGTTTTGGTATCGGCTGGCATGCAGCTGGAAGATCGAGTCATCGCGCAACAGATCTGGCATCGCGGGCCGCTGATAGGGACCGGTCGCGACCACGACATGGTCAGCTTCGATCGGTCCGCGCGAGGTTTCGGCAACGAAGCCGGACCCGCCATCGCGGCATCTCAGTGCCGTCACCGAGACGCCGCAGCGGATCGGCGCCGCGATGAAATCGGCATAGACGGCGATGAAATCCACGATCTCGCGGGTGGTCGCGAAGCCGTCGGGATCGGCGTGCGGAAACGGGAAATCCGGCAACCGCACCGCCCAATTGGGAAACTGGAATCGCAGGCCGTCCCAGCGTTCGCTTCGCCAGCGTTCGGCAATCCGGTGCCGCTCGAGCACGAGATGCGCGAGGCCACGCTGCTTGAGCCGGTGGCTCATGGTCAGCCCGGCCTGGCCGCCGCCGATGATCAGGGTCTCGATGCGCTCAATCGGCATTGCCGCGCCCCCGGCGACGCAACTTAAGTGGATGAGGCTGTCGCAGCGAACGCAGCGTGCACAAGGTCGATGTCGGCATGAGGCGCAGGATCGGCGAAATTCATGGTCGTTGCCAGCACCATCTGTCCAGTCCGAAACTACAGGCTGCGGATTTCACCGGACTCTGAGCGTCGTCGAGCCGAAAAGCGCGCGGATAACGGCTGCGCCGGCCCGGGAATTAATGCCCGCGCCGGCGGAAGCTTTAAAAGCGACAAACCTCAGTTCGCAACCATGTGGTGATCCGCCAGTCTGACAGTGACCATGTCGAAACGCGATTGCGCCAGCGACCGTACGCCCACTTGATGGAAGCCGATCTTGAGATATTGCCTGTCAACGTGAATGCGCAGGTAGCCGTAATTGTGGTCATCGTATTTTGCCAAGATGAGGTGTTTCACCTTCTCGACGCTGTTCTTGCCTTCAAGATATTTGACGTCGGCGCCGGCGTGGGGCTCCACGGCCGGCGTTCCCTTCCGCGGCCTGACCAGAGTATTGACGTTGTGGCCGCCATCGCCGCAGACGATAAAGGGAACGTCGATGTCCTTACCGCCGAAGCTCATAATCCGCGTGTAACGCTGGTAGTTATGGGCGTGGGCCGACAGGAATGCGTGAGGGTACACGCCTTCCTCCTGGCAAATCTTATCGATCTGCTCGAGCATGACGGTGCTGCAGCCGTGATTGCCGCCTGCGCCGCCCGATTTCGCCGGAGGCGAGTAGCTGTACGGCGGGTGGTGCGTCGCGAGCAAGACGGCGCCCGGATATTTTTCCTGCTTGATGCGCTTCAACTGGGCGCGGAGAAAGTCGATTTGCACGTTTGAAACCGCAGCCCAATTATGATCGAGATTCGAAATCACGCCGGGATCTTCCAGGGCATTGCTGAACAGACCGATGATCCGGACAAACGGTGCGTCCAGCGTAAAACGGCTGGGTCATCGCCGTGCGATGCAGCGAACCTGCCTCAGGGGTAATGACATGTTCCTTGGAACAAAAATTTCGCTGGAACGTGTCCAGCGGCGTGTGGCCTGCCGCCGTTCCCGGAACCACGAATGAATCGTGATTTCCCGGAATCGCAAAAATGGGAGCGGGGTAGTTGCGGAAGGGGTCGTAAAATTGGTCGTAGTAGTATTGCGCTTCGCCGAAATTGTAGACGACATCACCGAGGTGAAAGAGAAACGCAGCGCGGTCGCCTTGCGACGAAGACGTGCTATCGAGCGTAACCTGATCGCCGACGCGCAGTTCGTTGGCATATTTCCCCGAGTTGGAGGCGCCTGAATCGCCAAACGCGTGAAAGATGATTTTTCCGGCGTCCTCGATGATTTTGGTGATTTGCGAGCCGTGACTCCCGTAAGCCTCCGCGAGGCCGAACATCTCGTTGGCGGCGATCCGCGACTCCGGAACGGCGACAACATCCTTTTTTGTCAGGTCTCCGATCTGTTGGTACAGCGCGTTATCGCTCGGATGCGCCGTGGAAAATCCGGTCGGATCGGGAAGCGATCCGTCTTCGCCGAAAATCGGTTCGTGAAAAACTGGCTGTGGAAGTTGAGTATGCACTGCTCTCGCCATGGCAATTCCTCCTGTTGTCCGAATTTTGAATGGAGTATTATAGATATATTACAACCTAAAGACGACTTCTGATGATTTTTGATCGGCGGGCGGTGCGTGCTGCCGGTCTCGCGGCGGCGTGCATGATCCAGCGCCGGAACGCGGCGAAGTCGCGCTGCGCGGTGTGGAAGCTGCGATAGACCAGATACCATCGCATGCCCTTTGGCACGCTCAGCGCAAATGGCGCGACCAGCCGGCCGGCGGCGAGGTCGTCATCGATATAGGGCCGAATGCCCATCGCAATTCCCAGGCCGTCGACGGCGGCCTGCAGCGCCTGGCCGTAGAATTGAAACTCCGGTCCGCGCGCCGTCACGCGCGCGACCGCCGATGCCTTGAGCCACAACGGCCAATCATCGGGCGAATGCGCGACGCGCAGCAGGCTCGGTCCTTTCAAGTCGGCAGGGCGTTTCAATGGTACCGCGAGGCGCGGCGCGCACACCGGCAGCAGGTCGGCTGCGAACAGCGGTTCGGCCACCAGGCCCGGCCATTCGCCATCGCCCAGCTTGATGCCGCAGCTCCAGTCGTCGCCGAACGGCGCCGCCGCGCCGCCGGTGGTGATCCGCACCTCGATGTCGGGTTCGTCTTTCCGAAAATCCGCCAGCCGCGGGATCAGCCATTTCATCGCGAAGGTCGGGCCGACGCCGATGGTCAGCACGCGGACGCTGGACGGCGCCGTTACCTGCGCGGTCAGGCTCGCCAGTGCATCGAAGATCGGCGTCAGCCCGCTCTGATAGGCGCGGCCGGCCGACGTCATCGCCAGCCGGTTCGCCTTGCGCTCGAACAGGTCGACGCCAAGCCGTTGTTCCAGCAGATGCACCATCCGGCTGACGGCTGCCGCCGACACGTTCAATTCCGAGCCTGCGGCAGCAAAACTTCCGCTGCGCGCCGCCGCCTCGAACGCCTTGATGCCGTTGAGAAACAGCGACCGCCGCATGGCTACCTTCAGAAATGGCCACCCTCAGGAAAACTGATGCCAGGCCAAGATAACTCGGTTTGCTCCGGCGATACAAGCAAGGCACAAATACTCAGGGAGATTCGGATGTCGCCGCTGCTGATTGCCGCGCTCGGATTGCTGATGGTCGCGACAGCGTTCCTGTCCGGCCTGTTCGGCATGGCCGGCGGGCTGATCCTGATCGGCGTGCTGCTCACCATCCTGCCGCTTCCCTCCGCGATGGTGCTGCATGCGATCACCCAGATGGCTTCGAACGGCTGGCGCGCCTTTCTGTGGCGCGAGCACATCCGCTGGCGGCCGGTGTCGATCTATTTGATCGGCTGCGCGGTCGCGCTGGCGACATGGTCGATCACCCGCTATGTGCCGGACAAGCCGGTCGCGCTGCTGTTGCTGGGGGTGACCCCATTCATGGCGCGGCTGATGCCGCCCGGCATCAAGCCCAATCCCGAGAGCATCTGGCAGGGGACGTTCTACGGCTCCATCTGCATGGGGCTGATGCTGATGACCGGCGTTTCCGGGCCGCTGATGGATACTTTCTTTCTCGGCGGCAAATTCGATCGCCGCGGTATCGTGGCGACCAAGGCCACCTGTCAGGTCGCCGGTCATTTCGTCAAGCTGATCTATTTCGGCGGCATCATCGATCAGGCCGCCACGCTCGATCCGGTTCTGGCTTGCGTCGCCGTCGTCGCTTCGATGACGGGTACGACGCTGGCGCGGCGGATATTGGAAGCCATGACCGATCAGCAATTCCGCACCTGGGCCGGGCGGCTGATCACGACCGTCGCCTGCTATTATATCGTTTACGGCAGCTGGCTGCTGCTGGCGCGCAGCTCCGCTGCTTCCTTTTGACAAAAGGAGAATCCGGTGACCGATACGACAGATCCGCTGATGCTCGATCTCGTCGAATGGATCGCACGCGAGCCACGGCTTTATTCCGAGGTGATTGAGACCTGGCGGACGTCATGCCCGCGGCTGACGATCTGGGAGGATGCGGTCGATCACGGTTACGTCGCACGCCAGTCCGTCGCCGGCATTGGCGTGAGAGTAGCGATCACCGAGGGCGGCGAGAAATTCCTGCGCGCGCACGGTCGCGTCGGCTGACCGCCTAATCGAGCGGCCCGCACCATGTTTGTGGCACGGCGTGCGATCGTTTGGGGCGCCGCCCGCAATCACTTTCGTGCGCCGCGATGCCAATGCCATTGACTTGACCCCACGTTCCCGGCAACATTCATGCATCCGCATCCACTTTGCGACGCACGCCATTCCTTCGCAGCAGGAACGCCCCATGATCGATCTTTATTACTGGACCACGCCGAACGGCCACAAGATCACGATGTTCCTCGAGGAGACCGGGCTGAAGTACAAGATTTTCCCGATCAACATCGGCAAGGGAGATCAGTTCAAGCCGGAGTTCCTGGCGGTCGCGCCGAACAACCGCATTCCCGCGATGGTCGATCACGAGCCGAAGGGCGGCGGCAAGCCGATCTCGATCTTCGAATCCGGTGCGATGCTGCTCTATCTCGCCGAGAAGACCGGAAAATTCCTCCCCGCCGACATCCACGGCCGTTACGATGCGATCCAATGGACGTTCTGGCAGATGGGCGGACTCGGGCCGATGGCCGGGCAGAATCATCACTTCTCGAACTACGCCCAGGAAAAAATCAAATACGCCATCGACCGCTATGTGAACGAGACCAACCGTCTCTATGGCGTGCTCAACAAGCGTCTCGCGGACCGCGAATTCATCGCCGGCGACTATTCGATCGCAGATATGGCGAGCTATCCTTGGGTGGTGCCGTACAAGAACCAGAGCCAGAACATCGACGATTTCCCGCATCTCAAGCGCTGGCTGGAGACCATCCGCGCCCGCCCGGCGACCGAGCGCGCCTACGCCAAGGCCAAGGAAGTCAATCCGAATTTCGGCCAGCCCGTGAATCGCACCGAGGAAGAGCGCAAGGTGCTGTTCGGACAGACCGCAGCGGTGGTGAAGTAGCGCACTCTTGTCATCATCCGCGAAAGCGGATGATACAGTAAACGCAGGCGGCGATGGCTTATATGAGCAGTACGGCGAATTCAGCTTGTCATACGCGGGCAGAAGCGCGTCTTGGCGCTAGATGACCCGCGTATCCATCTCTTGAAGAAGATGGATTGCCGGATCAAGTCCGGCAATGACGACGTCGAAATCGACGCACGCGAAATCGACGCGCTCATGGGAGAACCAACTTCAATGCCACTCAAACTGTTCGAACTGGTCGGCACTGACGAAGCGCGTCCGTTCAGTCCGTTCTGCTGGCGGACGCGGATGGCGCTGGCGCATAAGGGGCTGTCGGCGGAATCGATTCCCTGGTGCTTCACCGAAAAGGACGCGATCGCTCCGCACAAATCCGAAAAGGTGCCGGTGCTGATCGATGATGAAACGTCGATCGCCGATTCCTGGGCGATCGCGAATTATCTGGAAGACAATTATCCGGATCGGCCATCGCTGTTCGGCGGCGAGGGCGGCCGCGCCATCGGCCGGATGTTGAACTGGTGGGGCGATGTCACCGTGATCGGCGGCATGTTCCCGCTGATCGTTGCCGACATCCCCGGGCATCTGAAGCCGGTGGATGCGGCCTATTTCCGCAAGACGCGCGAAGCGCGCTTCGGCAAGCCGCTGGAAGAAGTCGTCGCCGAGCGCGACAAATCCGTCGAGGGCTTTCGCAAGAGCCTCGACCCGATGCGGCTGACATTGAAGACGCAACCCTATCTCGGCGGTGATGCGCCGAATTATGCTGACTACATCGTGTTCGGCCCATTCCAGTGGGCGCGCGTGGTCAGTCCATTCAAGCTGCTTGCCGCCAACGATCCGGTCTATGTCTGGCGCGAAAGGCTGCTCGACGCCTTCGACGGCATGGCGCGCAACTCACCGGGATATGCGGTGTAGCGTATCGTCGCTAGTCCGCGCAGGCTTTTCCAGTAACGCGCTCACCGCTGACAACTGTCGCGATCATCTTGCCCGCGACAGCGTCAAAATCCGACGGTTTCAGATAGCCGTTGGCGTAAGCTTCCTGCGTCAGCCGGTCGATCCGCTGGTCGTCGCCGGTCGACCATCGCCTGGCGATGTAATCGGCGCCGAGTTTCCCAAAGTTTTCGGGATAGCGCTCCGTTTGATTCTGGCGGTGATAGTAATAGTGGCCGAGGCCGCTGATGAACTGTTTGCGATCCTCGCCGGCGCAGCGGCTTGCCCATGGCCGGTCCAATGCTCCGAAAGCATCCTGCCGTTGCTTCTCTCTTCCCGCGACAGCATATTGTTCGTCGGAGCCGAAAGCTTTGCCGCGATTGCTCTCCGGTATTTGCGGCGGTGGGCTCGCCGGCGCCCACGTCCAGCCGATGATTTGCCAGATCACGAGAGCCCACAACACAAACCATGCCCGGTTCATCGTCGGCTGCTTCCAGCCGTGGCGCGCATCTGCGGCAGGCATATCGGAGACTCGTCGGCCCAAAGGGCGGGACCGGCGAATTGCAGCACGTGGAAGCGCACGGAACTCGGAAAGTCGGTCCTGACGATGCCGCGCTGCTCGAAGGCCTCGTTCAGGGCTTCCTTGACGCGGATGTCGAGCGGCGTCGAAAACGTGTCAGCCGCTTCCTGCAGTTTCTTGTCATTGCAGAACATCGGCATGGAGCAGTCCAGCTTTTTCTGCCATGCGCGGGTGTAGGCCGTCAGCGCGCCGACGAGATTCGATTTCATGGTCGTGTCGCACGGCGACATCGCATAGGCGTTGGCCGCCTGCAGGGTGTCGAGCCGTAGCTGGTCGAGCTCGGGGTTCTTGTCGCTTTGTGAAGTGTGGGCGGCCTCCCACATCTTTCGCTCACACGTTTTGGCGCTCTCGTCGCCGAACGTCGCGGTGACCGTCGGCTGCGGCGGGCCGACGCTTACCGGACCGGAAAAATTCACCGGAAAGCCGCGCATAGCCCAGGAAACCCCGGCGAATGCGGCAATGAAGGCCATCGACGTATAAAGGACGAAGCGAACCATCGAAGGATCTCGCGAGGGGAGTGCATCGAAATCTATCCGCAGACGGTTAATGATCCGAATGATACCGAACCGCCCATGCGGGAAAGGTAATCGAAGCGTAAACCCGCGCTTTCATTTTGAGGCGCTCAGGAAAGGACTTAACACCATGTCGGATCATGCTGACGCGACCTCCAGCAAAGCCGTCATCGCCGGTGCGGAACCCCAACTGTTTGTCGCCGATATCAAGTCATCGTGCGATTTCTTCACGAGAAAACTCGGCTTTGTCATTGCGTTCACCTATGGCGAGCCGCCGTTCTATGCTCAGGTCAAGCGCGACGGCGCGCGGATCAACCTGCGCTGCGTCGAGCAGCCGGTGATCGATGTGGCGCTGAGGGATCGCGAGCAGTTGCTCTCGGCGTCGCTCACTGTCGCGAACGCTCCGGAAATCAAGGCGCTCTTTCTCGAGTTTCAGGCCGCCGGCGTGACGTTCTTCCAAACGCTCAAGCGAGAGCCCTGGGGTGCGAGCGATTTCATTGCCAGGGATCCCGACGGGAATCTGTTGTTGTTCGCGGGGCCCGCGGCGTAGCCGATCTCCGCCGCCTATCGCGCATTCACAGCAGCTTGCGCCGCGGCCTTGCGCAGGCAATCGCGGCACAGGCAATCCCGGCCATCGGCCGGCATCGGCAGCCGCGCGGTTTCTTCCGCGCACCAGCAGGTCCCCGACAGGCTGCAAGTAAATTCGGTTCCGCAGCCGGAGCAGGCGAGGCGACGCGGGGAGGGGACAGGGTTTTCTAACCGATTTGTCATGAATCAGGTCGCATTGTGGCCAGGTTCTTAATTCGGGGTTCATCTCGAGCAGCGTTATGCTTCGCGACAAAGTATACGTCCAAGAAGCCGTACCGTCAGCCCAACGGAGATCCGATGGCCCGCGATTCGCAAGCCGCTCTGGTCGCGCTCAATCGCTTCGGCTTCGGCGCGCGCGGCGGTGCTTCCGGCGATTTCGTCAATGCGGCCTCCGATCCGCGCGGCTTTGTCAAAGCCGAACTGGCTCGTCCCAACGGCGTGTTGCTTGAGGTGCCGGGACTGCTATCGACTCCGGCGCTGGGGAAGGCGGTATTCGCCTATCAGTTCGAAATCCAGCAGGCGCGCGACGCGGCCGCGAAGATGCCGGCCACCGAAGCCAATCCATCGCAGCCAGCGGCCGACACCAAGGCACAACGGCGAAACCTTTCGCTCAACAGCATCGCCATGGACATGTCGCCAAAAGAGCCGGCGATGCAGGCGACCGAAAACGGGGGCGCTCAAGCGATGGCGCCGGCCGAGACGATGCAGCCCAATGCGGCCAAGCCGCCGGCGCAGCCGCTCAACATCATCCAGAAGACCTACCGCGCCGAGGCGCTGGCGCGGCTGCAGCGCGCCGTGATCGCCGATTGCGGGTTCGTCGAGCGGCTGGTGGTGTTCTGGTCCAACCACTTTTGCATTTCCGCCAACAAGGGCGGGCTGGCGCGGATGTGGGCCGGCTCGTTCGAGCGCGAGGCGATCCGGCCTCATGTGCTCGGACGTTTCGGCGACATGCTGAAGGCGGTCGAGCAGCATCCGGCGATGCTGTTCTTTCTCGACAATCAACAATCGCTCGGTCCGGAATCCCGCGCCGGGCAAAACCGCAAGCG
>Ga0137409_10007159_pt1 | contig 11485 bp, 11 predicted proteins | sample CZODoug1_16funga_FD_122059 | JGI IMG/M metagenome (GOLD analysis project Ga0137409, IMG submission 122059) | Vadose zone soil fungal communities from Angelo Coast Range Reserve, California, USA - CZODoug1_16fungal (Hybrid Assembly) | ecosystem: Environmental > Terrestrial > Soil > Vadose zone... | reverse complement strand
AAAAAGCGCCGCTATCGCGCGGCGACGTTCTCGTTCAACGTCGCGGGTGGCGGGCGCTGCGACGTGTGCGACGGCGCGGGCCACGTCCAGGTCGAGATGGTGTTCCTGGCCGACGTGTTCGTGCCGTGCGAGGCGTGCGGCGGCACCCGGTTCAAGCGCGAGGTGCTCGATGTCCGCCTGCATGGCTACTCGATCGCCGACGTGCTCCAGTTCACCGTCGCCGAGGCGATGCGCCGCTTCCGCCACCAGGAGAAGCTCGGCCGTGCGCTGTGGCACCTCGCCGAGGTGGGCCTCGGCTACCTGCGGCTGGGGCAGCCCGCCACCACGCTGTCGGGCGGTGAGGCGCAGCGGCTCAAGATCGCGACCGAGCTCGCCGCGCGCGCCGCGAACGACGTGCTGTACATCATGGACGAGCCGACGACGGGCCTGCACCTCGACGACGTCAAGCGTCTCCTCGGCGTGCTCCACCGTCTCGTGGACACCGGCAACACCGTGCTCGTCGTCGAGCATCACCTCGACGTGATCAAGTGCGCCGACTGGGTGGTCGACCTCGGCCCGGAGGGTGGAGACGAGGGCGGCGAGATCGTCGCCGAGGGCACGCCCGAGGTCGTCGCTCAGATCCCCGGGTCCTACACCGGAAAATTCCTGGCGGAGGTGCTGCCGAAGATCAACGGCAAGCGGTGATCTTCTACGGCTGGCGCATCGTCGCCGCCGCCTTCGTCGTCCTCTTCACCGCCTACGGCGCTCAGTACTGCTTCGGCGTCTTCTTCGCCGCGCTGCTCGACGAGTTCCGGTGGAGCCGCGCCGGCCTCTCCGGCGTGTTCTCGCTCTACGCCTTCGGCTACTGCATCGTCGGGTTTCCCGCCGGCCGGCTGACCGACCGCTGGGGCCCGCGCGTCGTCATCACCGCCGGGGCGCTCTTCCTCGGCATCGCCCTCGCGGCCATGGCGTTCGTCACGCGGCTCTGGGAGCCGTACGTTCTGTACGGTGTCCTCGGCGCCCTCGGCATGGGCACCGCCTACGTGCCCTGCAACAGCACGGTGGTGAAGTGGTTCGCGCGGCGCCGCGGCCTCGCCGTGGGCGTCGCCTCCACCGGCGGCTCGCTCGGGACGTTTGCGCTGCCGCCGCTCGCGCACTGGGTCGTCGCCGCCGTCGGCTGGCGCATCGCCTACGTCGGCTTCGGCGTCGGCGTGTTCGCGGCGCTGGCGCTGGCCGCCACCGTCATGCGGCGCGACCCGACGTCGATGGGCCTGTCGCCCGACGGCGTCGAGGTGACGCCCGCGCGGCCCGACGCGCGCGCGGGTCGCGCCTGGAGCCTCGGCCGTGCGATGGGCACGAGCGTCTTCTGGCTGATCGCGGCAGCCTTCACGGCGACGTGGCTGGCCGTGTTCATCCCGCTCGTGCACCTCGTGCCCTTCGCCCGCGACCTCGGCTACACCGCCGGCACCGGCGCGTGGCTCGTCAGCGCGCTGGGCGCCGGCGCGGTGGTCGGCCGGCTCGCGATGGGCCCCGTCTCGGACCGCGTGGGCCGCCGCCCGGCGCTCGTGGCGGGGACGGCGATCCAGGCCGTCGCGTTCCTGGCCTTCTCGGCTGTCCAGGCGCTCGACGGCCTCGTCCTCACCGCCGCCGCCTTCGGCTTCTCCTACGGCACGATCTCCGCCCTGTTTCCGGCGATCGTCGGCGATTTCTTCGGACCGGACCAGGCGGGCACCCTCGTGGGTTTCCTGTTCATGCTGGCCGGCTCGATCGCGGCCTGGGGTCCGTTGGCGGCCGGGCTCGTCTACGACGCCACCGGCGGCTACGGTCTGGTCTTCCGGCTGGCGGCCGCGGCGAACGTGGCGGCGGCGGTCCTTCTGGGTCTTGCGCGGCCACCACGAAACTAGGTATAGTTCTTGCTGCCGGACCACGCGCAGCCGGTGGGAAAAAGTTTTCATGGGTTGTGAGTAGCTTCTGGAACACCCTATACTCGCGGCACAAATCTGCGCTTGCGGCAGAAGTTAGCGCCGAGAAAGAACACCTTCGAATGAGAACGGATCTCCAGTTCTCGAACGGCCGCGCCAGTGGGCTCGTCGACGTCCTCGACCGGGTTCTCGACAAGGGCCTGGTCGTGGCCGGGGACGTCAAGATCTCCCTCGCCGAGGTCGAGTTACTCACGATCCGGATCCGTCTCATCGTCTGCTCCATCGACAAGGCGCAGGAGATCGGGCTCGACTGGTGGAAATACGACGCTCACCTCTCTCCGAACCGCAATCGTCTGTCCGCAGAAAATGATGAGTTGCGCCGCCAGGTGCGGCTGCTGGAGCGCAAAGTCGCTTCGCTCACGTCGCGCAAGGGTGGCAGCACCCGGCGCGACGGTGGTCGCGATGCGAACCGACAAGGAGACTGAGCGATGCCAGTCGAACGGACAAGCGGCGGCACAAGCCTCATCGACGTTCTCGACCGTGTGCTGGACAAGGGCATCGTCATCGACGCCTGGGTCCGCGTCTCGCTCGTCGGTATCGACCTGATCACGGTCGAAGCCCGGGTCGTCGTGGCGTCGATCGAAACCTACCTCAAGTATTCCGAGGCCGTCGGCTCACTCACGCCCGCGTCGAGGCCCGCGATCGACGGCCGGGGGACCGAGGCTGTGATCGCCGAGAACGCGGCCCTGCGGGCTCAGATCGCGGGCACGCGCCGGGAGGGCACCACCGCACGGAGATTGCGCCGGCCGTGAGTCGGCATGCCGCGCTGCGCACCCTGGTGCGGCGCCGGGCCAAGGTCGATGCCACCGACCGGTTGAAACTGGCGGAGGCGCTACTCGGGACCGATGATCTCGCGACCTGTGCCCAGCGCGCGCTGGACTGGCTCGGCCGCTCGGCCGGCGTCACGCGCGGCCTCTGTCTCGCAGGGCCGCCGGACACCCCCACCATCCTCGAGACCATCGCCACACTCGGCGTGCGCGGCCCACGCGTCCAGTCGTTCACGCTCGATCTCGAAGCCCACGACGATCCGCTGGTCGCCGCCAGCATCGGCCTCGGAGCGAGCGTCTTCGGCCGGAACGGCCGGCCGGCGCCACGGACACCGCTCGAGTCGGGCCGTTTCATCGCCACCCCGCTCCACGCGCGTCACTCACTCGAGGAGTACCCGGTGGGGCTGCTGCTTGTCGCGCCGAGCGACCCGGAGGTCGAGGCCGAGGTGAAGTGGGTCGCGGGCCTGCTCGGCCCGCGCCTCACCGCGCTGCGGGCCGCCCAGCGCCGGCAGGCGGGCGAGCGACGCATTCTCCGCGAGCGGACGCTGCTCTACAACATCATCAACGCGGTGTCCGACCCGATCCTCCTGACCGACACCGAGGGCCGCATCACCGTCGCCAACGCGCGCGCCGAGGCGTTGCTCTCGGCGGGCGACGACGAGAGCGAGGGCCGGCGCCGCGCCATCGCGCTCAACAACATGCTCTTCTCGTCGGCCCTCACACGGCGCGCCATCGAGGGCGCCGAGCCGTGGCGCCACGAGCTCCTGCTCGTGGACCCGGTCGACGGCTCCGACCTGCTCTTCGAGCTGCTCAGCACCGTCACCGTGGACCCGCGCGAGGGCACGGGCATCGTGTCCATCCTCCGCAACGTCACGGACCTGCGCCGGGCCACCCAGGAGATCGAGGAGAACTATCGCAAGCTGCGGCTGGCGGAGGCGGACGCCCGCGCCGAGCGCGACCGCCTCGACCTCATCATCGACTCGGTGGCCGACCCGATCCTCGTCACCGACCCGAACGCCAACATCGTGATGCTGAACGCGCCCGCCGAGCGCCTGTTCACCGCCGATCCCGCCGCCGGCGCGGAGGCGCGCCGCACGGTGCAGGCCAACGATGCGCACTTCTCCTCGTTCGTGTCGAACCTCTTCTTCGAGCCGGGCGCGATGCGGCGCAGCGGGTCCATCGGGCTCGTGGACCCGCGCACGGGCGCCCCCCTGCCCGTGGAGGCCATCTCCGGCAAGATCGTGTCCGAGCACGGCGAGGTCACGGCCATCGTGACCATCCTGCACGATCGCACCGAAGAGCTGGAGCGCGCGCGCCTGTACGAGCAGCTCAAGCGCGCCTCCAGCGAGCTGGAGCAGAAGGTCCGCGAGGCCACCGCCGAGCTGACCCGCCAGAACGAGCTGCTGCGCCGCTCACACTTCGAGATCGAGCAGGCGTCGGCGGCCAAGTCGCAGTTCCTGGCGAACATGTCGCACGAGTTCCGCACGCCGCTCAACGCGATCCTCGGCTACACGAGCATGCTGCTCAAGGGCGTCACGGGCGAGCTCGCGCCGCACCAGCGGCGCAACCTCGAGCGCGTGGACAGCAACGCGCACCACCTGCTGGCCATCATCAACGACATCCTCGACATCTCCCGCATCGAGGCGGGCAAGATGCCGCTCACGCTCACGCAGTTCGACCTCAAGGACCTCGTGGGCGAGGTGCTGGCCGAGGTGGAGCCGATCATCTCGCGCTCCCAGCTCGCCGTGACGAGCCGCCTGGCCGGCGACGTCCCGCTGCTCAAGACCGACCGCCAGAAGATCAAGCAGATCGTCATCAACTTCCTGACCAACGCCATCAAGTTCACGCCGCAGGGATCGGTCGAGGTGCGCGCGGGGTACATGCCGGATACGGAACACATCGCGATCTCCGTCGCGGATACCGGGATCGGCATCTCTCCCGAGGATCGCGAGCGCATCTTCGAAGATTTCCGCCAGGCCGACAACTCACCCACTCGCGAGTACACGGGGGCCGGTCTCGGGCTCGCCATCTGCCGGCGCCTGGCCGGCATGCTCGACGGGGCCATCACGCTCGACAGCGAGGTCGGCCGCGGCTCGACCTTCACGCTCTCCGTGCCGCGCGAGGTGAAGCGCGCATGAGCCCGCGGCGGGCCCAGGCGGCCAAGGCGACGCCGGTGACGGCGAAGGCGCCGCTGATCCTCGTCGTGGACGACTTCGCGGACAACCGCGAGATGTACAGCCAGTTCTTGGCATTCTCCGGCTATCGCGTGGCGGAGGCGCAGAACGGCCACGAGGCGCTCGAGAAGGCGTATCAGCTCGCACCCGACCTGATCGTGATGGACCTCTCGCTGCCGGGTCTGGACGGCTGGGAGGCCACGCGGCGGCTCAAGGCCGATGACCGCACCCGCGTCATCCCCGTCATCGCCCTGACCGGCCACGCCCTCGCCGGCCACTCGAAGGGCGCGATGGACGCCGGTTGCGACGCGTTCATCACCAAGCCGTGTCTGCCCGAGCGGTTGCTCGAAGAGATCAAGTCGATGCTGAAAGGCTAACCGGACATCCCGGAGAGAGGACCCTAGCGATGCCTCCCAAGCCGAAACCTTCCCGCCGCACCCGCGGCCGCCCCGCTCGGACGGCGGGCAAGAAGGAAAAAGCCGCACCGGGCAACGGCACCGCCGGATCCCGGGTCATCCGCGAGATTTCACCGCGGACGGCGCCGGCCGTGCCGAAGGCCGGCGCGAAGCCCGTGGAGAGCCGCGGCAAGTACGTGTACTGCGTCATCCGGTCGGAGGATCCCCTGCGCTTCGGCGCCATCGGCCTCGGTACCGTTCCCGCGGAGATCTCAACGGTGCATTACAAGGACATCGGGGCCGTCGTCTCGGACACGCCGATCGAGGTCCTCGACGCCACCCGCGAGAACGTGCTGGCCCACGAGCGCGTGAACGAAGCGGTCATGCGCGACCACACGGTCATCCCGATGTCGTTCGGCACCGTGTTCAAGACGCGCGACGACATCATCGAGCTGCTGCGTGGCGCCTACAGCGCGTTCATCGACGTCCTCCTCAAGATGGAGGACAAGGTCGAGTTCGGCCTCAAGGTGCTCTGGGAGCGCGACGAGGTCGTCAAGCAGATCGAGCGCGAGGACGACGACGTCCGCCAGCTCAAGGGCGAGATCTCGTCGCAGAGCGGTCCCACGTATTTCGCGCGCGTGCAGTACGGACGGCTGGTCGAGGGCGCGCTCCAGGCGCGCTCCGAGCGCTACGTGAGCGAGATCTTCGAGTCGCTGCGCGACGTGGCCGTCGCCTCGCGCGCCAACAAGCCCATCGGCGACAAGATGATCATGAACGCTGCCTTCCTGGTCTCCCGTGACCGCGAGCAGGCCTTCGACGCGAAGGTCAAGGCCGTCGGCGCCAAGTACGCGCCCCTGACGTTTCGCTACACCGGACCGTGGCCGCCCTACAACTTCGTCAACATCCGGCTGAAGCTCGAGCGGGCCGCGCCGGGGAGCTGATGCCGTGAGCGCCGGCCTGCGAGCCTACGCGGTCGCCATCGCCGCCGTGGCCGGCGCCACCGTCGTGGCCCTCGCGCTCCGCCCGGCCCTCCAGGGTGCCGTGGCGCCGATCTTCCTGGCCGCCGTCGTCCTCGCCTGCTGGTACGGCGGGCTCCGGCCGGGCCTCGTCGCCACCGTGCTGTCGCTGGTCATCACCGAAGCGGTCTTCTTCCCGCCGTTCCTCGCGCTCGGCACCGCCGCGATCGTGCGCGCGGGCGCCTTCGCCGTCGTCGCGCTCCTCACCGCCTCGCTGTACACGCGCGCCCGCGACGCGCGCGCGCGCGCCGAGGCCCTGGCGCGGGCGCGCGAAGACCTCGTGCGCCAGGAGCAGGCCGCGCGCGCCGACGCCGAGACGGCCGGACGCTCCAAGGACGAGTTCCTGACCACCCTCTCGCACGAGCTGCGCACGCCGCTCAACGCGCTCATGGGCTGGATCTGGTGGCTGCGCCGCGGGGACCTCGACGAGGAGCGCCAGGAGCGGGCGCTGGAGACGATCGAGCGCAGCACGACCTCGCTCGCCCAGCTCGTCGAGGACCTGCTCGACGTCTCGCGCATCATCACCGGCAAGCTGCGGATCTCGGCGCGCGCGGTGGAGCCGGCGGTGGTGGCGGCGGCCGCCGTCGACGCCGTGCGGCCCGCGGCGGCCGCCAAGTCGATCGCGCTCGGCGTGAGCGTCGACGCGGCGGTGGGAACCGTCCTGGCGGATCCCGACCGCCTGCAGCAGATCCTCTGGAATCTCCTCTCCAACGCGATCAAGTTCACGCCCGACAAGGGACACGTGGACCTCACGCTGCAGCGCGCGGGGACGGACGTCGTCATCCACGTGCGCGACTCGGGCCAGGGCATTCCCGCCGCGGTCCTGCCGCACGTCTTCGACCGGTTCCGTCAGGCCGATGCACGGCGGCCGATCACCGGCCTCGGCCTCGGCCTGTCGATCGTGCGTCACCTCGTCGAGGTGCACGGCGGGACAATCCGCGCCGAGAGCCCCGGCGAGGGCCTGGGCGCGACGTTCACGGTGACCCTGCCCGTGCACGCGACCGCCGGGGTCGCCGCGGCCGTGATCCCGCCCCGCGCACAGGGGCCGCGGCTCGACGACCTCCGCATCCTCGTGGTGGAGGACGACGCCGACGCGCGGCTCTGGCTCAAGGACAGCCTCGAGCACCTCGGCGCCGTCGTGCTGATCGCCACCTCCGTGCAGGAGGCCGTCGAGACGTTCGAGCGCGACACGCCGCACGTGCTGGTGTCCGACATCCGGCTGCCCGACGCCGACGGCTACGCGCTGCTCCAGCGCGTCCGCGCCGCGGACGCCAGGCGTGGCCGGCATACGCCCGCGATCGCGCTCACCGCGTATCCGCGCGTGGAGGATCGCGCGCGGGCGCTCGAGGCCGGCTTTCAGCTGCACGTCCCCAAGCCGGTGGCGCCGGACGACCTCACGGCCGCGATCGCGTCGCTCGCCGGTCGAGGCGGCGACCTGTCGTGATCATCATCGACACGCTGCTCATCGGCGGCATCAAGTTCGTGCTCAACAAGATCGTCGACGCCGTCGACAGCCAGCTCAACGACGACGGCGTGCTGCGTGAGGAGCTGCTGGCCGCGCAGATGCAGCTGGAGCTGGGGGAGATCTCCGAGAAGGAGTTCGCGACCATCGAGACCGACCTGCTCGCCCGCCTGCGCGAGATCCGCGAGCGCCAGCGTGGGCCGACGCCGGCGCCGGGCGAGATGCGGATCGTCGGGATCGAGGCGCGGTTCGACGACGGCTCGGGCGACGCCGACGCCGAGGACACCGCCGCCGAGCGGTGACGCCGGCGGCGGGATTCCGCTTCTTCGGGGGTAAAGGCGGCGTCGGCAAGACCACGACCGCCGCCGCGGCCGCGCTGGCCGCGGCCGAGCGCGGCCGCCGCGTCCTGCTCGTCTCCACCGATCCCGCCCACTCGCTCGGCGACGCCCTCGACCGCCGGCTCTCCGCGCGCCCGTCGCGGATCGCCACGCGCCGCGGCGCGCTGGCGGCCGTCGAGCTGGACGCCGACCGCGCGCTGGAGCGCTGGCTGGCCGCGCGGCGACGGCCGCTGCGCACGATCGCCGCGCGCGGCACCTATCTGGACGAGGACGACGTCGATCGCCTGCTCGCGCTCTCGCTGCCGGGTGTCGACGAGCTGATCGGTCTCATCGAGCTGCACCGGCTCGCGACCGCCGCCCCGCGCGACGAGGTCGTCGTCGACACCGCGCCCACCGGGCACACGCTTCGCCTGCTCGCGATGCCCGACACGCTCGCGCGCATCGCCGGCGTGCTCGCCGACATGCTCGCCAAGCATCAGTTCCTCGGCGAGAGCCTGGCCGGAGGGCATCGGCGCGATGCCGCCGACGCGCTGGTCGCCGAGATCGAGGGCGAGGCGCGCGCGCTGCACGCGCTGTTGCGCGACCCGGCGCGCTGCCGCTTCACGTGGGTCCTGCTGCCCGAGCCGCTCGCCGTGGAGGAGGCGCGCGACGGCGTGCGCGCGCTGGAGGAGGCGGGGATCACGGTGGACGAGATCGTCGTCAATCGCGTCACGCCCGTGCCCGGCCGCTGCCCGCTTTGCACGGCGCGCGCCGCGGCCGAGCGTGAGGTGATGGCGCGGCTGCCCACACTCTTCCCCCGCCGCCGGCTGTCGTTCGTCCCGGCGCTCGATCGGGAGCCGCGGGGGCCGGCGGGGGTGCGCGGCGTCGGCGCGGCGCTCGGCCGTGGCGGAGCGAGCGGTCGGACGTCGCGGAGCTGGAGCCCTGCCGCCCGAGGCCAGCCTGCAAAAAGACGAGAGCGGCAAGCACGTCCTGCGACCGGCGAGGTCCCGGCCTGGCTCGACGCGCTCGCGCCGCCGGGCGTACGCGTGCTCGCGTTCGCCGGCAAGGGCGGCGTCGGCAAGACCTCCGCGGCGGCGGCCGTCGGCCTCGCGCTGGCCGAGCGCCGTCCCGACGCGCGCATCCTCGTGCTGTCGACGGATCCCGCGCATTCGCTCGGCGACGCCCTCGGGCTGCCGCTCGGCGACGACGAGCGGCCGGTGCCCGGCCTGCCCGGCCTGGCCGCGCGCGAGCTCGACGCCACCGCCGCCTTCGCGCGGCGGCGCGAGCGGTATCGCGCCTCCGTCGACGAGGTCTTCGACGCGCTGTTGCGCGGCTCACGCTTCGACATCGCCTACGACCGCGACGTCGTCCGCGAGCTGATCGACCTCGCCCCACCCGGGCTCGACGAGCTGTTCGGCGTGCTCTCGCTCGTCGATACGGTGCTCGGACGCGGGCGGCCGGCGTACGACGTCGTCGTGCTCGACACGGCACCGACCGGCCACGCGCTGCGCCTGCTCGCCATGCCGGACGCTGCGCTCGAGTGGGTCCACGCGCTGCTGGCCATCCTGCTCAAGTACCGGGCCGTGGTCGGCCTGGGCGAGCTGGCCTCGGACCTGCTCGACGTCGCCCGAGACCTGCGCGAGCTGGCGGCCTTGCTGCGCGATCCCGCACGCACGCGCGTGGTGGCGGTGACGAGGCCCGGCGCGCTCCCGCGGCTCGAGACGGCGCGTCTGGTCCGCGGGCTCCGCCGCCTGCGCATCGCCGTCGGCGCCCTGCTCGTCAACACCGTCACGCCGCCGGGCTGCGAGCGCTGCCGGCGCGCCGCCGCCGTCGAGCGGCGGGAGATCGCCGCCCTCACCGCCGCCGTTCGTTCCGGCGCCGGACGGCGGTACGCTATGATCTCGGCTCCGGTCGAGGCGCCCCCGCCCGGCGGGATCGCGGGCCTCGCGCGGTGGCTCCGGAGGTGGCGGTGGGACGAGCGCTCGCAAGGCGGGCCCGAGTGACCGACAGGAACGAGACGGCGACGTATCTGTACTGCCTGGTGAGGCAGGATCGCGCACCGGTGCTCGCGCGCGCCCCCCGCGGTCTGCCTGCGACGGGTCGAGCGCGCGCGCTGGACGCCGGCGACGGCCTCTGGCTCGTCGTGGCCGACGCGCCGCTCTCGCGCTACGGGAGCGCGCCGCTGGAGACGCACCTGCGCGACCTCGAGTGGGTCGCCGCGTGCGCCACCGCCCACGAGGCCGTCGTGGAGTTCGCCGCGCGCGGGGCGACCACCGTCCCCCTGAAGCTCTTCACGCTCTTCAACGGCGACGAGCGCGCCGTCGCGCACATCCGCCGGCTGCGCCCGACGATCGACCGGGTGCTCGACCGCGTGGCCGGCCGCCAGGAGTGGGGCGTGCGCGTGCGCCTCGACGAGGTCGCAGCACGCCGCCGTCACGTCGAGCGCGCGCGGCGCGTGACGGCCGGCGTCAGCTCGGGCACGCGCTTCCTCGTGCTCAAGAAGGAGCAGCAGCAGGCGGTGCGCGAGGCGCTCGCGCGCGGCCGCGAAGACGTGGACGCGGCCTTCGAGTCCCTTGCCAACGTCGCCGACGACGCGCGGCGCCGGCCGCCCGACTCCGTCGAGGGCGCCGCGCGGCTGGTCCTGGACGCCGTCTTTCTGCTCGCGCCGCGGCGCCTCGCGCGCTTCAAGAAGGTCGCGCGCGCCACCGCCACGCGCCTCGGCCGTCACGGCTACGAGCTGACGCTCTCGGGGCCGTGGCCGCCCTACAACTTCGTCGGAGGCGTCGCGTGAGCCGGCGGCCGCTGACCCGTGACGAGGCACGCGCCATCTTCGCCACCACCGACTCCTCGCTCCTGGAGGTCATCGACAATCTGCTGACCAAGGGCGTCGTCCTCAGCGGCGACGTGGTCCTCGGCATCGGGGGCGTCGACCTCATCTACGCCCGGCTGTCGGTCCTGCTCTGCGCCGTCGACAAGCTGCTCGAGGCGCAGAACGAGACGGGAGAGCGGCCCTGAGCGGCGTCTACGTCTACGCGCTCCTCGGCGAGGCGCCGCGGCCCGACGCGGGTGCCGGCCTCTGCGCCGAGCCCCTGCGCGTCGTTCGCGTCGGCGATCTCGTGGCCGCCGTCGGCGAGATGGCCGAGCGGCCCGCCGTGAGCGAGGCGACGCTGCGCGCCCACGATGCCGTGATCCGCCGGCTCGCGGACACCGTCGACGCGATCCTGCCCGTGCGCTTCGGCTCGCTGCTCTCGGAGTCGGCGCTGACCGACGCGCTCGCCGCGCGCGGTCGCGAGCTGACGGAGGCGCTGGCGCTGGTCGCCGGCCGCGAGCAGATGACGCTGCGGCTCATGGGCGAGGCGATCGCGCGGCCGGCGCCGGCCGCGGCGCCGGACC
>Ga0137409_10007158_pt1 | contig 11486 bp, 11 predicted proteins | sample CZODoug1_16funga_FD_122059 | JGI IMG/M metagenome (GOLD analysis project Ga0137409, IMG submission 122059) | Vadose zone soil fungal communities from Angelo Coast Range Reserve, California, USA - CZODoug1_16fungal (Hybrid Assembly) | ecosystem: Environmental > Terrestrial > Soil > Vadose zone... | reverse complement strand
GTTAATTCGCGCCGACCGCCGCCTGAATCTCCGATTCATCGATATCGAAGTTTGCATACACGTGCTGGACGTCATCGTGCTCTTCCAACGCTTCCACCAGCCGCACCATTTGCGTCGCCTGCGCTCCGGTCAGCTTGATGTAATTCTGGGGAACCATGCCGATTTCCGCGGACGCAGGTGTGATCCCCGCCTTGGTCAACGCCTCTTTCACCTTTTCCAGCGCTTCGGGCGGAGTCACTACATACCAACCGGAACCATCGTCCTTTAGATCATCCGCTCCAGCTTCCAGCACCAGGTCCAGCATCTTGTCTTCGGTAGCTTGCTCCTTGGGCACCACAATTTCGCCTTTACGATGGAACATCCAGCCCACCGCGCCGGTTTCCGCCAGGTTGCCGCCGTTCTTGCTAATTAAGTGGCGAAATTCGCCGACGATGCGATTGCGATTTGTGGTGACCGCCTGGATCAGCATCCCCACGCCGCCAGGTCCGTAGCCCTCGAAAGTCACTTCTTCGTATTGTTCCCCCTCAAGCTGACCGGTGCCGCGCAGGATGGCCCGCTCGATGTTCTCACTCGGCATGTTCTCATTCTTGCCGGCCAGAATGGCGGTGCGCAGGCGCGGGTTAGAGTTCGGATCGCCGCCGCCGATGCGCGCAGCGATAGTAATTTCGCGAATCACCCGGGTGAAAACGCGGCCGCGCTTGGCGTCGGTGGCCGCCTTCTTGTGCTTGATCGTGGCCCATTTTGAATGCCCAGACATGAGACTTCCTCGTTTTGATTTGCGCGCTCGACGGCGCGAATTTTAACTTGTTCGCGAACTGCTGCCGTTTTTCGTTGGTACCTTGGCTGGTAAAGGTTCGCCCGCCCCACGCCCTACCCGAGCGCATGGCCGGCATGCAGATCACGATGCGGAGACCTTCAGTGAACTGCAAAACGCCCCGGAACCCAAGCAGTTTAGCACAGGCCGCCACGTCGCGAAACGAGTATACTTTTGCTTGGGTCGTCCTGATTGCATCGAACGGGTTGCGTCGTCAGAGTTCTTTCTGCGACCGGCAAATTGATTCGTCCCAGGGATTGTCATGTCTGAGCGCCGCTTTCGCGTCCTAGCCATCGCTTCGCATCCGGTGCAATACGCCTCTCCAATTTTTCGGCTGATGGCGCAGCACCCTCAGCTCGATTTCCATGTGGCCTATTGCAGCATGCGCGGAGCGGAAGCGGCGCACGACCCGGAATTCGGCCGCAGCGTAAAGTGGGATGTTCCGCTTCTCGATGGGTACAAATGGACGCACGTGCCCAATCGCGGGTCAGGTTCGGAATCCTTCCTCGGACTGCGAAATCCGGGACTTTGGAAGATCATCCGCCAAGGTGAATTTGACGCGTTAATTTGTTTTGTAAGCTACCTTCGATGGACTTTCTGGATCAGTTGTTTAGCCGCACGCAGTTGCGGTGTGCCGTTCATTTTCGGAACGGACGCGTCCTCCATTGAGCCGCGCGACGGCCGAAAATGGAAAAGCATGTTCAAGCGTCTGGCTTGGCCGTTGTTATTTCGCTTATCCAGTCAAGTCCTCACGGCTTCCAGCGCCGGAAAACAGATGATGCGGTCGTTCGGAATTCCGGAGGACCAAATTTCGATGACTCTGGACACCGTGGATAATGATTGGTGGATCGAACAATCTGCCCGCGTTGATCGAACAAATGTCCGTGCCTCGTGGGGCGTGGACTCCGCGGAAAGGGTGGTCCTTTTTTCCGGAAAGCTGCAGTCATGGAAGCGCCCTCTCGACGTATTACGCGCATTTGCCGTAGCGGACATTTCGCGCTCAACGCTGGTGTTCGCCGGGGATGGAGCTTTGCGGCCCGCCCTTGAAGCAGAAGCTTCGACCCTCGGCATTAGCAATCGTGTGCGCATGCTGGGTTTCGTCAATCAGTCTCAATTGCCGGCTGTGTACCGAGCTTGCGACGTCATGGTGATCGCTTCGGACTACGAGCCATTTGGGTTGGTCGTAAACGAGGCCATGCTGTGCGGCTGTGTGGTTGTCGCCAGCGATAGAGTGGGCGCCTGCCAAGACCTAATCGTTCCTAACGTGACAGGATTTGTTTTTGGCTGCGCTAATGTGCAGTCCCTAGCTGGTGTTCTCCGAGACATATTCGCAAAACCCAGTTCTTTGAGCGAGATCAGCGCTGCAGCGCGCAATCAAATGCGGAATTGGTCGCCTCAGGCTAGCGCGGCCGCCCTGGTGGATGCCATTTATCGTGCTGCGTTGCGCACGCGCCCGCGCGAGGCCCCCAACGTGAGCCGTACTACAACTTCCGATTCGTCGGTCCCCAACCCGAGGCAGCCTTGAGGCGGCTTGCTCGATTGTTTCGCACATGGATGGGATGAAGCTCCTCGTCTACTCTCATTTTTTTGCGCCTAGCATCGGCGGGGTCGAAACCTTTTCGATGCATTTGGCTCGAGGGTTGGCATCAGAAAATCATGCAGCCAACGGAACTTCGGTCACCGTTGTGACCCAAACCGCTGAAGGAAATGAAAGAGACTCGCTAGGCGGTCCATTCCGCATTGTTCGAAAGCCCGGCGCGAGGCATTTGTGGAAGTTGATCGGGGGTGCCGATAAGATCCTTCTGGCCGGCCCAGCAATGCTTCCGCTCTTCTTTGCGCTCATTCGGCGCAAGCCGGTGGTTGTGACCCATCATGGCTATCAATCCATTTGCCCCAACGGCTTGCTCTTTCACCTGCCAAGTCAGAGTTGTTGTCCTGGGCACTTTGCGGCAGGGCGATACCTTGAGTGCCTGAAGTGCAATAGATCGACAGAGAAAATCGCTGGCAGTATCAGAAGCTTGTTACTCACGTTCCCTCGCAGGGGGCTGTGTTGGTTGGCGAATTCGAATGTCGCGGTGTCGGATCATGTTGCTCGCCGCGTCGCTCTGAACGGCGTGGAAGTAATTCGCAATGGCGTCCCGCTCATGCCTTCAAGCAAGAGAAACGCCGAAATCTCTAAAGCTGGCGTCTGTTTTGGTTATGTCGGCCGGCTGGTTACGGAAAAGGGAGTCGCCACGTTACTGGATGCAGCCCGGTTGCTCAAAGCTCGAAAGTGCGTGTTTCGGCTCATAATCGTGGGCGACGGCCCAGAGCGCGAGTCGCTGCAGAAAATGGCCCTTGATGCGTCGCTATACCCTGAAGTCTCATTTAAAGGTTTCCATAGCGGGATCGGACTACAAGACCTCCTGGCGGATGTTACAGCTATCGTTGTTCCGTCGATTTGGGAAGAGGCCGCGCCATTGTCCGCGCTAGAGCAAATGATGCAGGGTAGACTAATCATTGCGTCCGATCTGGGCGGGTTGGCGGAGCAAATCGGCGATACCGGGCTTACGTTTGAAGCCGGAAATTCCCGGGCGCTGGCCGATCTTATGCAGAATATAATTGCGGACCCGGGCTCCACCACAAAATTTGGGTGGCGTGCCCGCGAACGGGCTATGAATTTGTATTCTATCGACCGAATGCTGCACGAGTACCAAACGCTGCTACGACGAGTATGAGTTCGACGCTAAATGTTGGGGGTAACCACGCCACGAGTCAGCCATCTGACCTAAGCGCGCAGCGCAGGAACGCGGCCGAATTAAGTGGCGGGATCAGCACCGACGCAATATATGTCGCGATTGAACAAATGATCGGCGACAAAGACTTGCGCGGCGCTGCGTTGGATTATGGAGCGGGGATCGGACACTTAACTCGCCGCTTGCTTGAACTGCATCGTTTCGAGAGCGTCACCGGCGCGGACCTGATGAGCTGCGCGACTGACCTGGTCGGCCGCGTTCGCTGGATTCAACATGATTTAAGCCACTCTCTTCCGGCGCAAGACGGAGAGTTCGACTTAATTGTCGCAGCAGAGATCATTGAGCATCTGGAGAACCCGCGCTTCACTATGCGCGAAATGTTTCGTCTTCTAAAGGATGGCGGATGGGCGATTGTTACGACGCCGAACAACGAAAGTTTGCGGGCCCTTATGGCTCTCGCGCTTAGGGGGCATTTTGTAGAATTCGGGGATACCTGTTATCCCGCCCACATAACCCCATTGCTCCGCAAGGACTTGAACCGGATTTTTCTTGAAGCCGGCTTTTTTGCCCCTCAGTTTGCTTTCACCCGCGAGGGCGGCATCCCTGGGATTCCCTCGCTAAAGTGGCAAAGCGTCAGTCTGGGGCTGCTGCGCGGAGTGCGCTTTTGCGACACCATTATTGCCGCGGCGAGAAAACCTTCTCGGGGCGCTTGAATTCTGAAAAACGTACCGTGCGAGGTTTAACCCGCAAATCCATCCATCCTGCGGTAAACTGAGCGCTTGACTTTCCTCGCTGCTATGGAACAGAAGACGTCCTCCACGGAAGAACCGCTTTTTGTCCCGGGCGCAGAGCGGCCGATATCGGACCACAAGAATCTCATTCGCCTAAACTTGGGTTGCGGCCTGCAGACTCCCGACGGTTGGCTCAACGTCGACGGTTCCTACAACGCCAGGCTGGCGAAATATCCATTCATCCGGCGCGCCTTGGCTTGGTTCAATCTGTTGCCCGCGGACCGGTTGAGCACGCCGTGGAGTTCTTCCATCTTCATTCATGATATTCGGAAAGCGCTACCGTTTCCTGATAGCTCGGTGGCCGCAATTTATGCGTCACATGTTTTTGAGCATTTGTACCGTGAAGAAGCCCAGCGGCTGGTCCGGGAATCCAGGCGCGTTCTTGCCGCAGGAGGGGTGTTGCGAGTAGTTGTGCCCGACCTGGAAGCCATTGTGCGGGAATATATGGGCGAGCGCCCGTTTGGCTCGCAGACCCGCGAAGCCGAACGTCTATGTCGCGCCGATCTGCTCAATCAGCGGCTGCTCATGCGATATCCGACCCCTGCCTATCGGCATTTCCTCCATCGCATTTATGACTCCTGGAAGGATTTTCATTCCCATAAATGGATGTATGACGCGGAATCGCTCATCGCACTGCTCGAAGGCGAAGGCTTTGTCGCGACTCGACGACGCGAATGTCAGGACAGTGAAATTGAAAATATCCAGGCGCTTGAAGAAGAGAGCCGAGTTCTGAATGGCGCCGGAGTTTGCGTTGAAGGTGTAAAACCTGCGGCTCCGAAATAGCGGCGCCTTACGTCTTTTCGGCACCTCAATGTCCATGTCTTCCTCTTTAATCGCGAACGTGCAGTCCCAGCGCAGAGTCGTAACCTCATTCGTCTTTTCCATCGCGGCGCTGCTGTTGGCCTATAAAGCCGGCGGATACATCGTTGACAACGATTTTTCCAGTTTGGCATTCGCAGGAGTAGTTCTGGCCGGCAGTGCCATTGTGGTCGTGGTGGTCAAGAGTTGGCGCCAAGGACTGTACTTCTTTCTTGCCTGGCTAATGTTTGAGGATCTGGCACGCAAATTCCTCGGCAATAATATGGCGATTTATTTTGCCAAAGATTTTCTGCTTGCCGTAGTTTATCTTGCCTTCTTCAGTGCTCACCGACGAAGCAGGAACGAGGGGGACAAGCCTTTTCGTTTTCCATTTCGAGTTGCTCTATTCTTGTTCGTTTGGTTCGGTATCATTCAAATCTTCAATCCGGGTTCTGCGCACATTGCTTACGGAATTCTTGGCGCGAAGCTCTATTTCTACTACATGCCGCTGCTGTTGATTGGGTATTACCTCATCAATTCGGAAGCCGACCTGCGCAAGTTCTTTTATGTCAACCTCAGCCTCATGGTTGTGATCGTGGCGCTCGGAATCGTTCAATCCATTGCGGGACCGCGTTTCTTGAATCCAGCGGTAATGGCTGACGATATTCGCTTGTTGAGCGAAACCTACCGCTCCGCTCCTATCTCTCGAGCTATTGTGTACCGTCCGACCTCAGTGTTTGTTAGCGCCGGCCGCTTTGCAGACTTGCTGATTGTCGCGTGGATGCTTGTTTTCGGATTCAGTGGTTACCTCCTCCTTCGGCACCGCCGGGGCCGCATATTTGCCTTCCTGACCTTGGCCCTGGTTGCAGCAGGGTCCCTGATGTGCGCGTCTCGAGGCGTTTTCATGTGGACCCTTGGCAGCACCATTGCCGGTTCTATCGCATTTGTTTGGGGTGCCCCTTGGCGCCAAGGCGAGGCTTTGCGTGTTGTGCGCACTCTTCAGCGGGCTTTGCTTGGTGTGGCACTGGCTGTCGTCGTGCTCTCATTTACCTATCCCGAGGCTTTCCTTGGCCGCCTCGCGGTTTACTCGGAGACGCTGGACCCCAGGAGTTCCGCCAGTGAGCTGGTTCACCGCAGTCGTGATTACCCGCTCAAAAACTTTCTCGCGGCATTTGATTACCCTCGTTGGCCTTATGGCTACGGCATCGGCGCTATTTCGCTTGGCGGCCAGTATGTGTCGCGATTCTTCAATGTGCGGCCGGTCGTTGGTTCGGTCGAGAGTGGATTCGGATGCATTGTCGTCGAAATGGGAATTGGCGGCTTGATCCTCTGGATGGTCATGAGCATAACGGTCTTGTTTCACGCCTGGAAGGTTGTTATCGGACTTAAAGGTTCACCGTGGTTTCCGCTCGGCTTCATGATTTTTTGGTACGCAGGAGTGTTACTCATTCCTATGACATTTTCCGCGATGACGCCATATCAGGATTTCATAATGAATGCGTATATGTGGCTCTTGCTTGGGGTGCTCTTTCGCTTGCCAAAGTTGGCCCTCTCCGCATCCTCAGAATCCAACCCCCCGTTGCAGCAATTCCGCGGTCGGTGGTCTCGCTGACTTGCGACTCGCCGTTGTATCGCCGTTCTTGGATCGCCTCCACGGCACCGAGCGCTGTATAGTCGAGCAGCTTGAGCGGTTAGCTGCGCGCGACGACATCGAAATCCATATTTACTCGCAGCGTATAGAAGATTTAAATGATGTCAGCCGCTATTCAGCTCGCTCATCCTCTTCTCGTATTCTTTGGCACAAGGTTCCCGGCATACCCGGCCCTCATCTTTTTGCCTACCTCTGGTGGTTCATTGCCAATCATCTCCTGCGTTTTTGGGACGCCCGAATTCGCGGAATAAAATTCGATCTCCTGTATTCACCCGGAATAAACGCCCTCGATGCGGATGTCATTGCGGTCCACATCGTATTTCACGAGTTTTACAACCAGGTCCGCGGGCATCTGAGTTTTCGCAAAACCCCTCCTACAGCTTGGCCCAGGCTCTTGCATCGCCTACTCTATTACCACCTCATTATGGCGCTTGAGCGGCTTGTCTATTTTCGTCCGGCGGTATCTCTCAGTAGCGTTTCGGGTCTCGTTGCTTCTCAATTGGCCAAATATTTTCAACGCGAGGACGTTATGGTCATTCCCAACAGTGTGGACACCGCGCGCTTTTCGTCTTCGCTGCGTACGGAACTGCGCGCCTCGGCTCGCGGCCGACTTCGCCTTTCCTCCTCGGACTTTGTTCTTCTACTCATAGGCAACGATCTGAAAAAAAAAGGACTTGATTGCCTATTAGCGGCGTTGGCTGCATGTCGGGAACTGAGGCTTACACTACTTGTTGTCGGCAGTGATCGGCGAACCGAATACGAGGCGATGGTGCGAGACCTTAGCCTTGGAGAGCGGGTTCTTTTTCTTGACGCCTCTCCCGACGTGATGCAGTTTTACGCCGCTGCGGATGCTTACGTCGGCCCTTCTCTTGAGGACGCGTATGGCCTGCCGATTCTCGAAGCCATGGCTTGCGGCTTACCGGTTATTGCCAGTTCGCGCGCCGGGGTGAGCGAAATCATCACTCACCGGAAAAACGGTCTGATTTTGTTTAACCCGCAAGACGGTGCGGAATTCGCTGAGCTATTGCGAGAGCTCTGCTCAAACCCCGGCTTCTGCGAACGGATCGGGCGAGAGGCCGCTATCACCGCTGGGCAGCAGACGTGGGACAGCAATGCTGTGGCAGTCTGGGACCTCTTGAACCAAGCCGCGACCAAAAAGAGGCGTTCTACTATCCGTCAGGAGAGCTGCTAATGGCGGCGCGGCAGCCAGTCCGATGACGGTTTCGCATGCACGTTTCGTGAATCTCCTTTTTGGAATGCGCAAAACATCGGAACTGAGTCGTGCGGTCGCGATTCAGCGAAAGTATTACAGCGATACAGCCCCTAAGTATGACTCCATGCACGCTCATGAGGGCGGCACCGATCCCTCGATAACGAAATACGTATTTGCCTTCCTTCGTATGCTGGGGGCACGCTCGGTTCTTGATGTTGGTACTGCTACCGGCCGCGGTCTGGCAGACTTCAAACGTGCTTTGCCTGACTTGTTCGTCTGCGGTATCGAGCCTGTGGACGCTTTGATCAGACAAGGAATCCGCGATGGCAACACTTCCAGTATCTCCATCGTCCGCGGTACCGGCGACGCGCTTCCATTTCCCGACGGCAGTTTCGACGTCGTTTGCGAATTCGCAGCCTTGCATCACGCCGCCAATCCGAACGCAGTTGTCCGGGAAATGCTTCGTGTCGCCAGCAAGGCCGTTATTATTTGCGACTCCAATCGCTTTGGGCAGGGTTCACCGGTCGCAAGACTTATCAAACTGGCGCTTTATAAGACCCGGCTGTGGAAAGTCTTCAATTACGTACGTACGCGCGGAAAAGGCTACATGATCACCGAGGGCGATGGTCTCGCTTATTCCTATAGCGTTTACGATTCCTTTGACTTGATCGCGCAGTGGGCGGACCGCATCATTACTGTTCCCTGCGGTGAAGAAAAACATATCAGTTGGTTCCACCCGCTGTTGACTAGCGCCGGTGTCTTACTCTGTGCGATTAAAGAAGAGTCGCTTCCCAATTCGTAATTAGTTCTTGCGCTTTCCTTCCACCGCTTTGCGCGTCGCCTCGAGGGTAAACGTAAGCGTCTCTTTCGGGATGCTGTTCACAAAAGGCCCGATCAGCCAACCCAAACCCGCCGGAATATCTCGCGTCAACGAAACCACTTCGCTCTGCACATACACTCCGCTGTCGCGCTCTTCCATCCGCCACCACGTTTCCATTCGCCAAAGATACCCGCCATCGTCGCCTGGTTGCTTCTCCCGCTCGTTGGCCTTGCCGGCATTTTCCACTTCTGCGATGCGGATGGCTGAACTCCGGCTGTGTTCTCGCGTGTCGGAATCAGTAAAGTAGCGCACATCGTGTTCCGTGTTGAGCACCACCGTGATCACTTTGTGGCGTCGAAAACGTAGGAATACCAGCAAGTGATTACCGTCATGCGATTCGATTTTCGACTGCTCCACATCGGGCGCATAGTATTGCGTGTGATGGTCGTAATCCTGGAGCACTCGCAGGACGTCCTGCAGTTTTGCTCCGGGGATAAAGGCAACGCCTACCCAATGGTGGATCATCCCGCCGGCACAACGGATCTTTTCTTCGTTATGCCGCGTTTCCAACTTTTGCATTCTAACTTCGCCGCGCTTAAGCGCCTCGTAGGCCTGCGCCCGCTCGCTCTCCTTCAATTCGTCGATCCACAGCAGATTCGTCCCGCGCTGCAGCTCCCCGGCGTTGCGCGCTTCGGTCAGCTTCACATATGTATCGAACGCGGCGACAGTGCCCGGCTTCAAGGTAACTGGCAGCGGACTGGCTTCGCCTAGCAGCGGCACCAACGTTAGGGCCAGCACTCCACTGAGCGGCAGCACAATCGCCCTGACGGCGTCCGCCGGGGACGCCAGGTGTCTCGCAAATCGCTCATCCGGTCCAACCATTGCACCCTGCAACTCTATGAAAAGGCTACACGTAGATTCGTCTACGCGTAGTTTAATCGACTGCCAGCGCACTTCGCGTACCTATTTTCTCGGATTCGGGTCAACGGTGGTTGGATTTTCTCGCTTCACGCCAACCTTATGGCTGGCGCGAGCGATTGGGAGGGAAGAATTGGCGGGTTGGGTAGCTCGCACACGACCCCTTGCGGGGCCGCTGTCCCCGCGCGGCCCCCAACCCGTTCTTCGCACATTACGGACCCGGCTTGTATTGCTCAATGGGCCAGGGGAGCCACCGCGCGGGGTACGCGGGTCGTGGTACTAGTGCTCTACTAGTCCTTCGGACAGCTTCGCAACCCATTGATGATCAACGCCTTAGCTAGTTTAGCCGCCATTGATCCCACTCAAAAAGCCGCCTAGGTGTGCAGTCAATCCCATCGCGCCTACGGCCACGCCTTCGAGCATCCACAGATATCCAGGCGATGTCACGTTGCGTCGACGCGCCCGGAAATGCAGCCACCACACCGACCAAATTAACAGGCTCGAAATGCCAGCCATTACCAGGTGGATCAGCAGAATCCCTTTCAGTTTTTGCCCCTCCAGTTGAAACCGCCAGGCGAGCAGGCCAGTCACCAGCACCGGGAAGGTAGAGATCGCTGCGATCAGAAGGTTGTAATAGGCCGCTTCCCCTAATGCTCTTCGGTTAGTCAACCGGCTAGACCAGTCAAAAGCTACTCCGGTAATGAACAGCGCGATCGGGAAGTGCACCAACACGACGTGCTGCGCGTGCTTGGCGAGCAAAATCGTTTCCGGGTCAAATGCCTTCCCCACGCTGGTCACTGCACCACCACTTTGCCGGTCATCTTCGGATGGACGGAACAGAAATAGGGGTACGTCCCGGGCTTGGTGAAGGTGAAGGAAAACTTTTCGTCGGTATCCAGCACCTTGGACTTGAAGACTTTGTCGTCGCTGACCACGGTATGCGGGATGTCGTCGCGATTGGTCCACGTGACCGTGGTGCCTACCGCCACGGTCAGCGTCGCCGGCCCAAAGCTGAAGTTATCGATCTTCACCTCCGCGCTCGATGCCTGCGTCTGCTCTGCCCGAGCCGAGATAGTTCTCGCATTGGTTGCTAACAGCGACGCGGCCAACACCACGGGCGCCGCCAAAACTAAACTCCACACACGTCTCCTCATGATTTTTCTTCCTTTCGATTTTTGTAAAATGAAACTTCGTCGCCGTGTTCGTTGTCGACTACGCTAGCGAAGAATCGACCACGGCCAAGGCATGCTGCCCGCGAATGTAGTTCACGTCTGTAATTCCCAATATGCTGCGCAACTGGTCCGCAGGCACTTTCATTGGTCCGGGCGAATCGGCCTTGCCCGGCTGAGGTTGCGGAAATGCCGTGGAAGCCGCGGTGTGAAAGGTCACGTTGCCTTCCACCTTCTGCATGGTCTGGTGAATGTGCCCATTCAGCACCGTCACGGAGCCAAATTTCTTGAGATACGCCAGTGCTTGCGCGCTGTCTTCCGTGCCCCAACCCCATTCCGGATAGATGGACCACAGCGGAATGTGCGCGAAGACCACGATCGGCGTGCTGCTCTTCAAGTGCTTCACATCATCTTCCAGCCATTCGAGCTGATCGTGCCCCAGGGTACCCAGGCCACCAGCTTTCAGGTTAATGACGTTCACCAGGCCGACGAAATGCACACCCTTTTTGTCGAAGCTGTACCAGCCGCTGCCCTTTGATCCCTTGCCATAGCGCTCGTGAAATTGCGCGCCGTCATC
>Ga0137409_10007157_pt1 | contig 11487 bp, 10 predicted proteins | sample CZODoug1_16funga_FD_122059 | JGI IMG/M metagenome (GOLD analysis project Ga0137409, IMG submission 122059) | Vadose zone soil fungal communities from Angelo Coast Range Reserve, California, USA - CZODoug1_16fungal (Hybrid Assembly) | ecosystem: Environmental > Terrestrial > Soil > Vadose zone... | reverse complement strand
CCGAATGCGGCGGTTTGCTAAACCGTTGTACGGGCTAACACCTGTACCGAGGGTTCGAATCCCTCCCTCTCCGCCAGTTACTCCAAGATCGACACTCATCTACTCCCACTGCACAGAGCATAGGCCTGGAGTCGTCCTCGGGACCGGCACCAAGGCAATGGGATCGAATGTGAGCCTCCGCATTCGAATCGTCGCTCGACTCAATCTTGCGCCGGAGAACCACCTTCAGTGTTTACAGTGCCGCCACGCCTCGTTCCTGATTGCGGATGCGGATGGCTTGGTCCACTTTGGAGAGGAAGATCTTTCCGTCACCGATCTTACCGGTGGCGGCCGTTTCCAGAATCGCCTTGACGACAGCGTCGACCTGATTGTCATCCATGACGGATTCGATCTTGATCTTAGGCAATAAGTCGACCGAGTATTCGCGGCCACGATACATTTCGGTGTGGCCTTTCTGACGGCCATGGCCGCGCACTTCCGAAATCGTGAGCCCGTCGACACCGAGTTCGGCCAGGGCTTCCTTTACGGCGTCCAACTTCGACGGCTGAATGATCGCTTCCACCTTGGTCATCATTGATCTGTATCCTCTCGTTACCCGAAGATTTGGAAAACTTTGTCCACCTTCAAAGCCCGCCGACTGGCTCGACCCGACGCGTGTCATGCATCAGCCAATTGGCTGACGCCGGACGGAATGGCTGGCACGTCAGCGCGCTCCCGAGAGGCACCCGGCTCGACTGGCACTGCCTTGGGAAAAGTGAAGCGCAACAATCCGGGCGTGATCAGAGTAGTCAGAAGCACGATCACGACGACCTGTACGTAGACCTCTCGCGTTACCAAGCCGGCTGCCCAGCCCAGGCTGGCCGTGATCAGACCGACTTCGCCACGTGGAATCATGCCGACACCTACGATTAAGGATTCGCGGCTGGAGAACCCTTTGGCATATGCGCCCAAACCGCAGCCCAGCACCTTGCCCAAGACCGCGATCGCGAGCAGCATGGCGAAGAAACTGACCCGGCCACCCATGTGCCATGCATTCACCTCCATGCCGAAGGAGACGAAGAACACGGGACCAAAAAAGGAGTTCAGCATGGGATGAACGTCCAGACTCACTCTCTCCCGGCTCGGAGTCATGGCCACGAACAAGCCAGCGAGGTAGGCGCCGGTGATCGCTGCCATACCACCCACCCACTGCGCGTCGAATGCCAGAAGCATGGCGACAGCGAGCCCCACTGCCGCTTCAGTGTGGTGTCCGTGAAGCCAAGCCGCTTTTTTGAGTGCCCAGCGTGTGAGAGCAGGTCCAAACAGGACCATAGTCACCAAGCACAACACCATCCGCCCGAAAGTCCAGGCGAGTCCACGCCATGATGCGTCACTCGTATGAGCCAGTTGCGGAGCGAGCGCAATCACCGCGGAAAGAACAATGAGGCCGAGCACATCGTCGATCACTGCTGCCCCTAGAATCGTCGAGCCCTCCTTGGAGCGCAGCTGGTTCAGGTTCATCAAGCCTTGTGCTGTGATGGTTACACTGGTGGCAGTGAGAATGGTGCCGATGAAAATAGCTTCGGCGGTAGTGAAGCCGAAACTCCTCGATAAAAAGTAACCCCCAGCCATCGGCAGAACGACGCCACCGGTTGCCGCCCAGAATGCAGGGGCAACCGTGCGGCGCATCATGGTTAAGTCGGTCTCAACCCCGGCGACAAACATCAGCAGAACAACGCCGAGATCGGCCAGGATCTTGAAGATGCTTACCACCGAGATTGCATTAGTCCCGGCCGGAGCCAGCCAATGCTGTCCCCAGATGTTGATCAGAGAAGGGCCCAGAAGCACGCCCGCGAGCAGTTCTCCCAGAACCAGAGGCAATCCAAAGCGAGACGCCACAGTAGCCGCTAGCTTCGCCGTGACGATTACCACGGCGATGCACAGCAGAATCTGGAGCGAAGTGTTCACTTACTTCCTCGCATGGTGTTTTTGGGCCAAGAGCGCAAAACTGCGCCACCAACGCCGAGAATGCACCCGGCAATCGCCAAGCACAGACCGCCAAACACCACCGCTGCGAGAGCAAAACGCTGATTGTTCATGTTAGGCCTTCTTGTCCTTTGGTCCGGCTGATCTTAACTCTTGGGCGCGCGCTGGGTTACCACCACAAGGTGGCCGAAAGCTCGACCAGGTTCGCGTCCGCCTGCGGCAACCATTGAAAGCGGTATTCGCCGGGATAGGCCTGCTTGCCCAGGAAATAGCGGGAGTACTGCAAGTTGATCGTCTCGTGGGTCACGAACTCGGTCCTCAGGAGCAGGCGCCCGGTGATGACCGAGAAGTTCGTGTCGCTGCCGCCCGGGTTCGTCAGCTGGATCATCGCCGGGGCGGCACCGGGGTAATTGTTGACCATGGTCGTGACGCGCGAATAGGCGCCGACAGAGCTCGAGGAATCCGATCGCTGGTCCGGGCGCGCCGTGGCCGCCCTCATCGTGGGGGCGGCGCTCTACCTCGTGGCCCGGCCGCCCATCGATCCCGATCACCTGGTCGTTCCCGCCTTCCTGGCCCTGCTGCTGGCGACGGCCCTGGGGGCGCCGGTGTTCACGGCGCTCGGCGGGGCCGCGATCATCCTGTTCTGGGGGGCGGGGGAGCCGATCGCCTCGATCCCCGTCGAGACGTACCGCTTGACCGTGTCGCCGACGCTCCCGACCATTCCGCTGTTCACCCTGGCCGGCTACTTCTTCGCCGAGGGAGGGGCCTCGAAGCGCCTGGTGCGGGTGTTCCGGGCGCTGGCCGGCTGGGTGCGAGGCGGTCCGGCGATCGCGACCGCCCTCGTGTGCGCCTTCTTCACGTCGTTCACCGGGGCGTCCGGCGTGACCATCCTGGCGCTGGGCGGCCTCCTGATGCCGGTCCTCGTGCAGTCGCGCTACTCGGAGAAGAGCTCGCTCGGGCTCCTGACCGCCTGCGGCTCGCTCGGTCTGCTGTTCCCACCCAGCCTGCCGGTCATCCTGTACGGCATCGTGTCGCACACGCCGATCGACCGGCTGTTCCTGGGAGGATTCCTGCCGGGAATCCTGATGCTCCTGATCGTCGCCTGGTGGGGCGGCCGCGAAGGAGTGCGCTCCGGCGTCGCGCCCCAGAGGTTCGACGCGGCCGAGGCCGGGCGCGCCCTGTGGGACGCGAAGTGGGAGCTGCTGCTCCCGGTGATCGTCCTGGCCGGCCTGTTCGGGGGGGTCGCCACCCTCGTCGAGGCGGCGGCCCTGACGGCGCTCTACGCGTTCGTGGTCGAGACCTTCGTCTACCGCGACCTCGGCGTGAGGCGGGACGCCGCGCGCGTCATGTCCGAATGCGGCATCCTGGTCGGAGGCGTTCTTCTGATCCTGGGCGTCGCGCTCGGCTTCACCAACTATCTGATCGACGCCCAGGTGCCGGCCCGCGGCGTTCTCTGGGTCAAAACGACAATCAGCTCGCCGCTCGTCTTCCTGCTCCTCCTCAACCTGTTCCTCCTGGTCGTCGGCTGCCTGATGGACATCTTCTCCGCCATCGTGGTCGTCGCCCCCCTCATCGCCCCCATGGGAGAAGCGTTCCATATCGATCCGGTCCACCTCGGGATCATCTTCCTGGCCAACATGGAGCTCGGCTACCTGACCCCTCCGGTCGGCATGAACCTTTTCCTGTCCTCCTACCGCTTCCAGAAGCCGCTGATGGAGGTGTACCGGGCGGTCGTGCCGATGCTCCTCGTCCTGCTGTTCGGCGTTCTGATCATCACGTACGTTCCCGCCCTCACCACGCTGCTGCCGAGGTGGGCGGGGCGCTGAGATCAATTCCCGCGCTGCCCTTTCGTGGGACCGGTCATCGCCGGCCGGTGGCCGCGCGTGACCTCGTGCGGTCCCGCGGACGTGGTGTCGGCCCCCGCCACGTGCGACGGTCCCCCGTCGAGAATCTCGATCGTCTCGGCCTTGACGAGCGCCTGGATCGATTTCTGCTCGAGCGCCGAGTCCGGCACCTGCCCGCTCCTCCCCGGTCCGAGGTGCAGCACCTTGCCACCGGAGAACGTGATCTTGAGCGGTTTGAAGGTCTTGTTGCGTATCGTCTTCACGTGTTGAGCTCCTCCGCACCGCAGGCCGCGGGCGACTCCGGCCGGCGGGTGGCATTATGGCAGAACCGGGACGCTCCGTGTCCTCAGGCCCTGAAGCGCCTGCCGCCGGCGGCCGGCGCGCGCGAGGGGGCGGGGGCGTCGCGCTCGGCCCGGGGCATGAGGCGGCCGCAGGCGCGCTCGAAGCGATCGGTGAGGACGCGGCGCTCGGCTTCCGGGACGTAGCCGATCTTCTGCCAGGCCGCCTGGGCCTTGCGCACCTCTTCCGCGGCCGCGCGCTGTTTCGTCTCCTCGGCGACCCTGCCGCCGATGGTGTTCGAAGCGAGCGCCTCACGCCACATCGTCGCGAGGCGGGTGGCCGGCGACAGAGACTGATCCACGGCGGCCCCCGGCCCGGCGAGGAGACGCTCCAGCCGGGCGCACAGGTCCTCCATCCGCAGGCGGTTCGCCCCCGTGTCGAACGGCGTCCCCTTCACGGCGTCCGGGTGGGCCGCGATGAGCGCGTCCAGGGCGCGGTTGAAGCGCTCCGTCAGCAACGCGGCGTGCTCGCGCGGCAGGGGCGGGCTCTTCTGCCAGCGGGTCCAGGCGGAATCGATTCCGCTCACGAGCTCCCCGGCCGGCGGGGGACCGGACGGAGACGCCGCCGCGGCGTCGGCGGGGGCCGGAAGGAGCGCCTCGAGGTCGCGGCAGATCGCCTCGCGCGCCGCCGCGGCCAGCTCGCGTTCGATCTGGTCGCGTCTCTTGTAGCGCTCGAAGAACCGGTCGCAGGCGGCGCGGAAACGCTGCCAGACCGCCTCGGAGCGGTTCGGGCGCACCGGTCCGACCGCCTTCCAATCGATCTGCAGCTTCTTGATTCCGGCGGCGGTCGTCTTCCAGTCGGTCGAGTCGGCCAGGCTCTCGGCACGGGCGCACAGCGTCTCCCTCGCCTCGAGGTTCCTGGCCCACTCCTGCTTCCGGCGCACGCGATCCTCGTCGCGGCGCGTGAAGAACCGGTCGCAGGTGCTGCGGAAGCGCTCCCACAGCGCCTTCTCCTGGCCTCTCCCCGCCTGCCCGATGGTCTTCCATTCGGCCTGCAGCGCCTTGATCGCCTCGGCCGACCCCGTCCAGTCGGTCGAATCCGCGAGACTCCCGGCTCTGTCGCACAGGGCGATTTTCTTCCCGGCGTTGGCGGCGTGCAGCGACTCCTGCCGTGCGCGCACCTGGTCGGCGGCGGCCTTGAAACGCTGCCAGAGGGCCTGCGATCGGTCGGGCTCCGCCTCGGCCGCGGTCTTCCAGCGCTCCAGGAGGTCCGGCAGGCGGCGCGCCGCGGAGTCGGCGTCCTCGATCTTGAGGAGATCCTCGGCGCGGGCGCACAGCTCTTCCTGCACGTTCGTGTTGGCCCAGCGCTTCCACTTCTCCCCCTCGCGCAGCTCCAGGGCCCGCGGAGCGAGGAGGGCGCGCGCCGCCTTGAGGCGATCGAGGATCCGATCGTGGTCCCGCCGGGACGGCACGGACGGCACGTCGTCCAGGGCCGCGCGCACCTCGCGCAGGATCGGCTCGGCCTTCTTCAAGGAGAGCGTCTCGCTCTCGAGCAGACGCTCGGCCCGCTCGCAGAGCCGCTGCAGCCGCTCGAGGTTGGCCGCCTTGTCCCGCGCCGCCTCCTGTCGCTTCTGCTCGCTGTCGCGGCGCGCCGCCTCCTCTTTCTCCTGATGCTGCGCCCGTTCGCGCTCCCGCACGAACGTCTCGTAGCGGCACTGGCACGCCTTGCGCGCCTCGTCGAATTGTCCTCCGAGGGCACGCGCCTCCGCCAGGACCTCGGCCTCGATCGCGTCGGCGGGCCGGGTGCTGTCGGGCGCCTCGATCCGGTTCCACTCCCAGCAGGCGTCGTCGAGCAGACGCGGCGCGTCGTCCCCCTGCGCGGCCTCCACCGCCGCGATCAGGGCCAGGCGGGGTGCGATGTGCCGCTCGCGGTGGGCGCGCGCGTCCTCGTCGTGCCGCAGGCGCTCCTCGCGCGCCCCCAGGTTGCTTTTCAAGCGCTCGCGCCCCGCCAGGATCGCCGCCTGGAAGCGTTCGTCGAGATCGTCATCGACGCCGGGCACGAGGTCGGTCCAGGCGTCGTGGGCGGCGCCGAGGTGCTGGGCGAGCGACTCGCATTCCGCCGAGCGGGCGAACGACTCCGCCTCCTCGCACAAACGGAGCTGCCTGCGCCGGTCGGTCTTCGGGCGGACGGCCGGGCCGGCCGCCGGTTCCTGTCGATCGTGCAGGAGGGCGCGGGCGCGGCGCACGACGGCGCGGCTCTTGCCGTGCGCGGCGACCTCGCTCAGGAAATCGGCGTCCGGCGCGGGGGACGAGGCGGCGCCCGCCGCCTCACCCGGAAGCGCGAAGCGCTCCGAGCCGGTCAGGTGCTCCAGGGCCGACAGGGCGGCGTCGTCGTGGGGGCTCTTCAGGGCGACGGCGCACAGCTCCTCCCGGATCGCCGCGGCCGCGGCCTGGTGATCGACCAGATGCTCGAGGGCGTCGAGTCGCACGACGGCGTGCCGGCCGTGCCGCGCGATGCTGCCGAGCGCCTTGAGATCGTGCAGGCGCAGCAGAGCCGCGCGGCTGACCGACTCGTGGACCCCCGAGCGCGCCACCTGGGCGATGAGTTTCGGGTCCTCGATCGCGGAGACGGCGGTGGTGCCGGCCGCCTCGTCCGTCCCCTCCAGGGCGAGAGACAGGAGCGCCGCGGAGGCCGCCTCCCGCACCGGACCGTCGGGGTCGGAGCGGCACAGTTCGGTGAGCAGGGCCGGATCGGCGAGCCGACGCACGGCGTCGCGTCTCACCCGGGGATCCGGGTCCTTCCAGCCGGGGTGCGGCCGGAGGCGCTCGAACAGTCCCATCCGTCCAGTCTCCGATGGCAGGGAATTGTACGCGCTTCGGCGCTCGAGACAACAGCGAGTTTTCGCCCAGGACCGCGGGGTCAGCGGCGGCTGTAGGTCCCCAGGAGCTCCGCCTCGGCCAGGATGTGCCCCCGCATCGCCCGGTCGAGGTCCTTCCGGGTCGTCGTGTCCGGGAGATCGAGCGTCACGTCCAGCGCGTACAGCCTGAAAAAATAGCGGTGCGTCCCGGACGGCGGGCAGGGACCGCCGTATCCCGCGCGCCGGAAGTCGTTCATCCCCTGCCGGGTACCATCCTGGAGCGCGGCTTTCTTCGGGAGGTTCGCCGGGAGCGAACCCACGCCGGCCGGGATGTTCCAGGCGACCCAGTGGATCCACGTCCCGACCGGAGCGTCCGGGTCGTCCGCGATCAGGGCGAGCGATCGGGTTCCCGGCGCAGTCCCCGTGAAGGAGAGCGGAGGTGAGATGTCCTTGCCGTCGCACGTGTATTCGAGCGGGATGGGGGCGCCGTGGGCGAATGCCGGACTCTTGAGTTCCATCGTGGTTCCTCCTCCTGCGGCGAGCGCCAGAAGGGCGATGAGCGGGGCGTCGACCGGTCGCATGGTCCGATCCTACACGCAACGACGGCGCGCCGCGCCCCGGAACGGCCTCCCGGCGTCACCCTGGAGTAGAGTGTCGGCGCCGTGCAGACTCGAAGACTCGCGTGGATCGGCGTCTTCGCCCTGGCGATGGCTTTCGTCGAGGCCGCGGTGGTGGTGTACCTGCGCCGCGTCCTCGGGGTCGTCGATCTGCTGCGCGACGTGGCGGTCTACGACCCCGCCATAACCCTGACCGAGATCGGACGCGAAGCGGCCACACTCTTGATGCTGCTCGCGGTCGGTCTCGCCACGGGGCGTTCGCTCCAGTCCCGCAGCGGTTTCGCGCTGTTCGCGTTCGGCATCTGGGACATCCTGTACTACGTCTGGCTGAGGCTCCTCCTCGGCTGGCCGCGGTCGCTTCTGACCGAGGACGTGCTGTTCCTCATCCCGGTGCCCTGGTGGGGACCGGTCCTGGCGCCGGTCCTGATAGCACTCCTATCGACCGCGTTCGGCGCCGTTCTTGTGGCCCGCGACGAGACGGGACGCGCGGTGCGCCTCGGCGGGATCGGGTGGACGGCGCTTCTCGCCGGGATGACGATCGTCCTCTACACGTTCATGGCCGACGCGATCAGCGCTCTTCCGGCCAGCGCCGAGGAGCTCGGCCGGCTGAAGCCGACCTCCTTCCTCTGGGCGCCGTACGTCGCCGGTTTCACTGCGATGGTGTTCGCTCTGTGTCGCGCGGCCCGGCCGGCATCGCGCCGGGAATCCCCCTGCGGGAGCTGAGGAGAGGCTGACTACCTCCGGCTGCTTCCGTCGCCGCCCCAGATGGCTCCGTCGTCGGTGACGGAGCCGCTGGTCGAGCTGAGGGACGACCTGTTGCCGCCCCAGATGGCGCCCGAGCCCGTGACCTGCGTGTTCTCGAGCGTGGAGCGGACGCCGCCGTTGCCGCCCCAGATGGCGCCGCTGCCGGCGGTGATCGAGTACGGCACAGGCGTGAGGGAGACGCCGCTGGCGCGGCCCTTCCCGTCACCCCAGATGGCCCCCTGTGTCCAGGACGAACCCCACAGGACGGCGGTGTCCTGGATGTACACGAACCCGTCGCTGGCCGCCATGGCCAGGGGGGACTGCGCGCTCTGCGCGGAGCCGGTCGCATTGACGGCCGCATAGACGTCGAGGAACCCGGCGCCGGTCTCGAACACGAGCCGCGTGTCCTTGACCGCCGACTTCATCAGCCGCGCCTTGACAGTCGCGGGAGTGAGGGTCGGGTCCTTCTGCAGCATCAGGGCGGCGGCCCCCGCGACCATCGGGGCGGCCATCGATGTTCCCGACAGGCTGTAGTAAGCGCCGTCCTGGCTCGCGTGGGCGGGGTCGTTCTTGTAGTCGGAGATCTGCAGCGTGAGCTCGTGGTGCTGGGTGTCCAGCCAGGAGGAGACGGAGCGAGCCGAGACGATCCAGGTACCCGGAGCGACCAGGTCCGGCTTGACGACGAAATCGACGAGGGACGGTCCCTTGCTCGAGTACCACGCCATGACGTCGTCGGTGGTAGGGACCGTGTTCCGGTCGTCGATCGCACCGACGGTCACCGCGACGGGGCTGTTCGCGGGGCTGGTGATCGTCCCGAATCCGCTCCCGACCGCTCCGTCGTTGCCGGCGGCCACCACCACGACGATCCCCTTGCGGACCGCGGCGGCCACCGCCCGGCACAGGGGATCGGTCCGGTACGACTCGTAGACCGGGTGGCCGAGGGACAGGTTGAGAACGCGGATGTTGTAGGTGGCGGCGTTCTTCACCACCCAGTCGATCCCCTTGATGACGTCGGAGGTGCGGCCCGTCCCATCCGGCGCCAGGGCGCGGACCGAGATCAGCTGCGCGTCGGGCGCCAGCCCCCGGAAGTTGCGGAACGACAGGCTGTCGCTCGATGCCGAGCCGTTGCCGTTCAGGATGCCGGCGACGTGTGTCCCGTGACCGTAGTAGTCCTGGAGGCCGGGCTCGTGACCGACGACCTCGACCTCCAGCGCCTGCTTCGCTCCGTACGGGCGCTGGAAATCCTGGTGGAGCTGCACGCCGGTGTCGACCAGGGCGATGGCGAGTCCCTTGCCGGTCAGCCCGGTCCCCCACCATCCGGACAGGGTGGCGGCACGATCTCCCCGGATGGCGGGGAAGGCCACGTCCATGTGTGCCTTCACCGGAAGGTCGCCCGAGAGACGCTCGATGTTCGAGTTCTTCGCCAGCTGCACCAGCGACCCGGCCGAGATCTTCGCCGAATACCCGCTGATGCTCGTATGGATGGCCGTCAGCGTCCCGCCCAGGCTCTGGAGCAGGTTCAGGTCGCTGTAACTCGGCGCCTGGTAGGTCTGGACGACAATCGCGACCTGCGCGTCCGGCGGCCCGCCCGCCTCCTGCACCACGTCGTCCGAGGCCTTGCCGAACAGGAGGTCGGTCACCGCCCCGAGCAGCGACACGACCGGCGAGAGCAGGGAGCCCAGCAGCCCCGCCTGGGCGGGGAGCGGGAACAGGACCGTGAAGAGGACGAGGATGATGGCCGTGATCGGTCGAGCGAAGGTGCGACAGCCGGGACGACGGTTGGTGTTCATACGGGGTGGAAGTAAAGCAAGGGGCCTGCCAGCCTCGATCCCGCCGCTGGAATTCTGGAAATCCCTTGGGAGACAAGGGTTTCGAGCGGACATTCCCGAGGCCGGGGAGTCCTGCCGGATTCAGGACACTGTCGATCCCTCGGACAACCCCCGTGAGTCGGGCGCGGTCCGGCGCCGTGAAGTCACGTCCTAGCAGCAGGTAGGCCCGGATGTCCAGCGGCTGGACGGTGAGTGTCCAGCCGCCGCGCACTCGCCGTCAGTGGTCCACCGCCTCGAGCGACACGCGCAGCCGGGCGTCCCCAACCGCCGGGAGCAGGTCGACCGGCATGACGAGGTAGCCGGTGCCGTGGGCTTCCTTCTTTTCCTCGGCGTCGATCCCGTCGATCGTCGTCGATTTCACCACCCGCTCCCCGGCGAGGACCTCGATCGTCACATCGACCCGCTTGTCGTGACCCGGCTTGGTGAAGGTCGTGACCTTGAAGGTGACCTCGATCTCCCCCTGGGTGTTCTTCTTCGCCCTGGACCGGATCTCGGTCACCGCCACATCGTGGCAGTACATCTCCTTGAGATCGGTGCTCGAGACCCAGGTGTTCCAGGAGCGCGGGCTCGCGGCCGCGAACGGGATCGTCACGCCCCCGGGAGCGCAGAGCTCTTCGCTCCGCGCGGGCGCCTGGTCCCGGGCGTGCAGCGGAACGGGGAGCGCGACTCCGGAGAGAACGGCGATCGTCATCCACCGGGAGAGAGACTTCATATCGCCCCATCATACGCGCATTGATCGGGACGCTTCCAGAGGCTAGACTCCACGCACCATGAGCGAGCCTGTCGGCGGTCGCGGGACCGGCAACGGCCGGGGCGTCACGATCGTCCTGTTCGACATCGACGGCACCCTTCTGACCACGGCGGGCGCGGCACGCGCGGCCTTCGCCCGCGGCCTCACCGAGGCCGCCGGCCGGCCGATCAACCCCGACGGTTATTCGTTCTCGGGGCGCACCGACCCGCAGATCGCCCGCGACATCCTTTCGAGTCACGGACTGAGCGAGGCGGAGTTGGGGACGGCGATCCCGGAGTCGATCCGGCTGTATCTGAAGTATTTCGCCGGGGCCCCGAGCCTGGACAAGGCACGCCTCCTGCCCGGTGTGACGGATCTCCTGAATGCGCTCTCCAGGCGCGGCGGCGCGCGCACGGCCCTTCTGACCGGCAACGTCGAACCGGGGGCCCGCCTGAAGCTCGGACACTTCGGAATCGCCGGGTACTTCGATTTCACGCTGAGCTGCTTCGGAAGCGACGACGCCGACCGCTACCGGCTGCCGGCCCTGGCGCTCGAGCGGGCGCGCCGGCGCGTCGGTCCGGAGGTGGCGGGAAACCAGCTCGTCGTCGTGGGCGACAGCGAG
>Ga0137409_10007156_pt1 | contig 11487 bp, 10 predicted proteins | sample CZODoug1_16funga_FD_122059 | JGI IMG/M metagenome (GOLD analysis project Ga0137409, IMG submission 122059) | Vadose zone soil fungal communities from Angelo Coast Range Reserve, California, USA - CZODoug1_16fungal (Hybrid Assembly) | ecosystem: Environmental > Terrestrial > Soil > Vadose zone... | reverse complement strand
TGAGTAGTGAGTAGTGAGTAGTGAGTAGTGAGTAGTGAGTAGTGAGTAGTGAGTAGTGAGTAGTGAGTAGTGAGTAGGAGCGGCGCTCGCTGCTCATCTGGTTCTTTCTACTCACTACGCACTATTCACTACTCACCTCTACGTAGGTCAACCGATGTCCAAGTTCATCGACTACGCCATCTCGCATGCGCGACTGACGATCGCGACGCTGCTGTTCCTGCTGCTGGCGGGTCTCGTTGCCTATGTGACGATCCCGAAGGAGGCGGAGCCGGACGTCAAGATTCCGATCATCTACGTGCAGCTTTCCCAACGCGGCATCAGCCCGGAGGACTCCGAGCGGCTGCTGCTGCGGCCGGTCGAGACCCAGCTCAAGTCGGTCGGCAACGTCAAGGAGATGCGCTCGACCGCCTTTGAAGGCGGCGGCTTTGTGCTGCTCGAGTTCGAGGCGGGCTTCGATTCCAAAGCTGCGCTCGCCGACGTGCGCGCCAAAGTCGACATCGCCAAGCATGACCTGCCGCGCGACGTCGACGAGCCGCAGGTGCTCGAGGTCAATCTCTCGCTCTATCCGGTGCTGGTGGTCGGGCTCTCGGGCGATGTGCCCGAGCGCACTCTGCTGCGCATCGCGCGCGGCGCCAAGAACGCGATCGAGCAGGCGCCGGGCGTGCTGGCTGCCGAGCTGCGCGGCGCGCGCGACGAGGCGGTCGAGATCATTGTCGAGCCGACGCTGATGAAGAGCTACGGCATCGGGCTCGACCAGCTCGGCCAGCTCACCCAGTCGTTCAACACGTTGATCGCAGCGGGCGCGCTCGAAGGCCAGAGCGGCCGCTTCGCCGTCAAGGTGCCGTCGCTGTTCGAGAAGCCGCAAGACATCACCAAGGTGCCGATCATCGCCTCGCAGAGCGCGGCGGTGACCCTGCTCGACATCGCCCAGATCAAGCCGACCTTCAAGGACGCGATCTCGATCACCCGCGTCAACGGCCGGCCGGCCATGACCGTCGAGGTGTCGAAGCGCACCGGCGCCAATCTGATCGAGACCGTCGACGCGGTGAAATATGTCGTCGCGCAGTTGCAGAAGCAGTGGCCTGAAGCGGTCCACGTCACCTTCACGCAGGACAAGTCGAAGGTGATCCGGCAGATGCTCGCCGACCTGCAGAACTCGGTGGTCACCGGCGTGCTGCTCGTCGTCGTCATCATCCTGTTCGTGCTCGGCTTCCGCGCCTCGCTGTTCATCGGCATCGCGATCCCAGCCTCGTTCCTCGCTGGCGTGCTCGGCCTCCAGCTGGCCGGCCTCACCGTCAATATCGTGGTGCTGTTCTCACTCATCCTGGCGGTCGGCATGCTGGTCGACGACGCCATCATCGTCTCCGAGTTCGCAGAACGCCGCATGGCCGAGGGCATGGCGCCGAGGGAGGCCTATGCAACTGCCGCCAAGCGCATGGCAGGGCCTGTGATCGCGGCGACTGCAACGCGCGTGGCCGCTTTCTCGCCGCTGCTGTTCTGGCCCGGCGTGGTCGGCCAGTTCATGAAATATCTGCCGATCACGCTGATCGCGACGCTCTCCGCGTCGCTCGCGGTCGCCTTGTTCTTCACGCCGACGCTCGGCGCGCTGCTCGGCAAGGCCGCTCCAGTACCGCACGACGACCGCGTCAGGGACAGCGGGCCTTACATGCGCGCGGTGCGCCTCGCGCTCCGCCATCCGGGCTCGACGCTGGCGCTGGCGGCATTTCTTCTCTTCGCGGTGCAGGTGGCCTATGGCAAGTTCGGCAGCGGCGTCGAGTTCTTTCCCTCGGTCGAGCCCGACTATGGCCAGGTGATCGTGCATGGCCGCGGCAATCTCTCGCTCGACGAGAAGAACCGCGCGATCGCCGAGGTCGAGAAGCGCGTGCTGGCTTTTGCGGGCCTCGGGACCGTCTACACCCGCATTGGCGAGCAGCCGCGCGGTCTGGGCGAGCTGACCGAGGACACCATTGGAGTCATTCAGTTCGAGTTCGACGACTGGCGCTCGCGCCCGTCCGCGCATGTGATCATGGACCAGATGCGCGCGCGCACCGCCGACATTCCCGGCATCCTGGTCGAGGTCACGGCGCCGCGCGCCGGCCCGCCGACCGGCAAGCCGATCCAGGTGCAGCTCTCGGCGCTCGATCCGACGCTGCTGCCGGCGGCCGCCAACAAGGTTGCAGCCCTGCTGGCGCAGCACAGCGACATCCGCGATCTCGACGACGGCCAGCCGCTCCCCGGCATCGACTGGCGCATCGAGGTCGACAAGTCGCAGGCCGCCAAGTATGGCGCCGGCGTGAACACCGTCGGCAGCGCCATCCAGCTTGTCACCAATGGGCTCAAGGCGACCGAATATCGCCCGGTCGACAGCGACAAGTCGGTCGACATCCTGGTCCGCTTCCCGCCCGAGCGTCGCAGCCTTGACCAGATCGACGACCTGCGGGTGCAGACCCAGGTCGGCCATGTGCCGATCGGCAACTTCGTCGAGCGCGTGCCGGCCCAGCGCGTGGGCTACATCAATCGGGTCAACGCCAATCGCGTCACCACCGTGTCGGCCAATGTCGCTGAAGGCGTGCAGACCGCCAAGGTGCAGCAGGAGATCGCGAGCGAGCTGGCGCAGGCCGATCTCGGGCAGGGCGTCAGATTCAGGCTCAAGGGCGAGGACGAGGAACGCCAGAAGGCCGGCGCCTTTCTGATGAAGGCGTTCGGCACCGCGATCTTTCTGATCTTCGCGATCCTGCTCGCCCAGTTCAACAAGCTCACCTCGGTGTTCGTGGTGCTGACCGCGGTGGTGATGTCGACCTTCGGCGTGCTGCTCGGCCTGCTCATCATGGGTCAGTCTTTCGGCGTGGTGATGACCGGCATCGGGGTGATCGCCAATGCGGGCGTGATCGTGAACAACAATATCGTGCTGATCGACACCTATGACCGGCTGCGCCGCGAGGGCGTCGCCGCCTATGACGCCATCATTCAGACCTGCCGCGAGCGCGCGCGGCCGGTGGTGCTCACCGCCGTGACCGCGATCCTGGGCGTGCTGCCGATCGCGTTCGGGATCAATGTCGAGTTCGTCGCCCGCGAAATCGTGGTCGGGGCGCCGGCCACGCAGTGGTGGATCCATCTCTCGACCGCGATCGTGTTCGGGCTCGGCTTCGCCACCGTGCTCACGCTCATCGTTACGCCCGCGATCCTGATGACGATCGAGAACATGCGCGTGTGGCGCATGCAGTGGGGCGCGCGTTTGCGCGCCTGGTTCGGCCGCCCGGCGCAAGCGTAGGGACGGATGCCGGATGCAGCTCTATGATCGCGCTCTGTTGCTGCATGGAGCCAAGCGCAACCAGGTGTTGACGCTCGCGGAGGTCGAGCAATACGGCCTCGATAGCTTTGCGGATGCCGACTACGTCCGGATCTATGGGATGCCGCCCAGGGAGTGGTACGGGCGTGGCATCCGGTTGCTCGGACGCACAGCCGTCGAGTGCACGCGCGACACGCTGGCTGATCTCATCGGGCGCGATGTGGCGCGCAGGCGTCCGCTTTCGACGCGTTACGTGGTCATCGATCCGTTCGCGGGATCATGCAACACGCTGTATTGGATCCTCAGGCACGTGCCAAATTCTGAAGGTGTGGCGTTTGAGCTCGATCCCCAGGCGTATGAGTTGAGCATGCGAAATATTGCGCACCTCGACCGCAAGATCGATCTGACACAAGGCGACTACGAAGCCCTGATGGCGGATCGTCAGGTCGCGCGTGACGCCAGCGTCATCGTCTTCGTCGCGCCGCCTTGGGGCGCAGCGCTTGATGAAACCAATGGCCTCGACCTTCGCGCCACGCAGCCTCCCATCACTCACATCGTCGACTGGTTCGGGCGCAAGTTCGCCGACCACGCGATCCTGTTCGCGATCCAGGTCTATGAGAAAGTCAGCCCCGACTCGCTGGCGAAGGTCCAAGGCCTCATGGATTGGTCGGAGTTGTGCATCTACGACATCAACGTGCCGGGCCGCAATCACGGCATTCTGCTCGGAGCGCGTGGGCCCAAGACGTAGGGTGTGTCGCAAAGTCTTGGTAGCACCCTCCGGTGCGCGGTCTTCGGCTTTCGATTATAGTGATCCCCGATCAATGCGCCATTAGAGCGTCAAATGCAGTGCGCCAACATCGGGAGGACGACATGATCGTGCGCCGCGACTTTCTCAAGGGAGCCTCGCTGCTGGCGGTGACGGCAGCCGTTTCAAGTCTCGCCATTCCGTCGAGTCATGCCCAGCAGGTCCCCAACTCGACCGGCACCGAGGCGCCCAAGCTGAAGGCCCCGCCGAACGCCGCCGACTGTCACATGCACATCTATGATCCGGCGCGCTTCGCGATGCCGCCCAATCCGCGGGTGGCCCCGAGCAATGCGGCGGTGCCGCAATATCGGCAGCTGCAGCAGCGGATCGGGACGACGCGCGTCGTTGTGGTGCAGCCGCGCAACTATGCGACCGACAATCGGGTCACGCTCGATGCACTGGCTCAGCTCGCCCCGAATGCGCGCGGCGTTGCGGTGGTCACGCCCGCGATCACGGATGCCGAGCTGAAGGCGTTCCACGCGGGAGGCATCCGCGGCATCCGCTTCAGCCTTGCCGATGCCTCCTCGCGGGCGGTGACGCCTGACATGGTCGAGCCGCTCTCGAAGCGCGTTGCCGATCTTGGCTGGCATGTGCAGTTCAATGTCGACGGCGAGATGATCGATGAGATGGCAAGCGTGTTGCGCCGGCTGCCGTCCGCGATGGTGTTCGATCATCTGGCGCATCCGCCGCTGCCGGCGGGGATCGAGCATTCCTCGCACAAGATCGTGCGCGAGCTGATCGACAATGGCCGCACCTGGGTTAAGCTCTCGGGCGCTTATTCGAACAGCAAGGCCGGTCCACCGTCCTATCCGGAGGCCACCAAGATCGCACAGGCCTTCGTCAAGGCGGCGCCGGAGCGGCTCGTTTGGGGCAGCGACTGGCCGCATCCGGGCCTGCCCAACGACAGAAAGCCAGACGATGCGCTGCTGTTCGATCTGCTCAGCGAATGGGCGCCGGACGAGGCGACACGCAATCGCATCCTGGTACAGAACCCGGAGACGCTGTACGGCTTTGGCAAGCCGGCGTGAGCCCGGCGCCAATAATGTCAGCGTACCTTCACAATCTGGATTCCCGTGCTGGATTCAGCGTCTGTCCTCGCGCAGGCGGGGATGCGCGGGAGTAATTAGAGATAATATCTCGGCAGACGTTAACTTATCCTCGTCCATATGAGCCAGCGTTCGCGACTATGTCGCAGGCCTCACACCAGTTTTCCCTGTACGTGTCGAATTTCGGCCACCAGCCCTCCCCATGCCGGCCATCAAGCGGTGGAACTTTCCCGCGCGTCGGGGGCGACGCCACGGGAGACTCCATATGCGTTGGTCGTTGCTCGCTGCCCTTTCTGCTTCTCCCCTTGTTCTGTCTGCGCTCGCCGCTTTCGCGGCAGCTCCGTCATCGGATCCGGTTCGCATCTCGGGACCGGTGACGCACGAAAATCTCACGGTCTTTTTCATCCATGGCACATCGGCGCCCGGCAAAGCACCGCTGACGCTTGAAGAGGCCTTGGCGAAACGCGCCGTCGAGGTGCGCGAGACCGGCAATGTCAACCAGCTCGAGATCGAGAACAGCGGCAACGAGCCGGTTTTCATCCAAGCGGGTGACATTGTGAAGGGCGGCCAGCAAGACCGCACCTTGATGGTGAGCCTGCTGCTGCCGCCGAAATCCGGCCGCATCCCGATCGCCTCGTTCTGCGTCGAGCAGGGCCGCTGGTCGGCACGCGGCAAGGAAGACGTCAAGACATTCGCGAGCTCATCGGGTCACGTTCCCTCGCGTGACATGAAAATTGCCATGCAGGCGCCCCCCAAAGCCACGGAGCCTGTGACCAACTCCGCCAGTGATCCGTCGCGGCGCGGGCAGACCGTTCTGCCGCGGGCGGGCGACGAGACCAGCCGGAAGCAGCGAGCCGTGTGGGACGGCGTGTCCCGCCTGCAGAAGAACCTCGCCGACAAGGTCGGCGCACCGGTTGCCGCGCCTGAATCGGCCTCGAGCCTGCAACTGGCGCTCGAGAACAAGAAGCTCGTGACCGAGCAGAAGTCCTATGTGGAGGCGCTCGGGAAGGCCGGCGAGGCATCGGACGATGTGATCGGCTATGTGTTCGCGATCAATGGCCAGATCAGCAGCGGCGACGTCTATCCGTCGAATGCGCTGTTCCGCAAGATGTGGACCAAGCTGCTCAACGCTGGTGCGACCGAGGCGATCGGCCACCGCAATGACACCCCCGCTGCGGCTCCGCCGACGACCGAAGCTGTCAACGGGTTCCTTGCTGGCGCCGAGCAGGGCATCAAGGACGAAAGGCCTTTGACTGCCGGGTTGCGGCAGGAAACGCGCGAAGGTGAGAAGGCCTATCTGTTCGAGACCGCCGGCGCCAAAGGCTTCGTGCACCGGAACTATCTCGCGAAGTAATTGTCTCGGATCAAAGTCTGAGTGTGCGATCGCTCCCTCTACCCCACGGGGTGGAGGGGGCAGCCAGCAAAGGAAACGCCGCAATGGCGGCGGCGCAGCGTTGCAGCATTGTAAGCCTTGTCGGCTTGCTCGCGGCCGGGCTGACGCTCGTTCCTGTACCGGCGGCGTCTGCCGATCGCGTTCTGCAAACATTCCACGCCGAACGCTTTGTCCTCGATCTCGCCATTGCCAAGTGCCGTTCATCCGAGTGTCCGATCGAGGTCCGCCTGCGCAGGGCTAACCGTGTCATCGATCGCGTGACGCTGCCGAATCTGGCGAGCTCGCAACGTGTCAGGGCCGAGACCACCGATACGCTCTGGGGCGCTGACGCGGGCCGCAGGGCGTGGGCGACCGGCGAAGAGGCTGACTACGTCTCAACGGCCGCCCGCTTGCTGCGGATAGCGCCGCAAACAACGGCGCTGCTGGTGAGCCAGCGGTCCGGCTTCGAGCATCTCAAGCGCAATCATCTCCTGCTGGTGCCGCGCGCCGGCAAGCTGGTCGTTGCATGGGAGGCGGGAGAGGGCCAGGGACCGACCTGGAGCGCCACGCAGATCATTGGCAGCAGCCCCGACCGGCGGGAGATTGTCTATTTCCGCGGCTTTTACGACTTCGACGAGGACGCCGCCGACCGTCTCGATGCGGTCCGCCTGACCTTTCATGCGGCGTCGGCGCGCTTGCGTGAGACCGCTTTGCCCACGCGCACAATGCCGCTCTATCTTCTCAACCTCGGAATCCACGAGACCGTCGCCCAAGCTCGAGAGGCGCGCTCGGCGGATCCCTATTGCCTGACATCCCATTGGGTTCTCGACGCGAGCCGCTTTCGTGCCGATGCCAGCGGGAAAGCCATCGTCGGAAGCCTGTATGCAACCCGTGCGGCAGCGGAGGAGGCGGCGCGCTCAGCCAAGAGCTGCCTGCCCGACGTGACCGCTGCTGTGGAGACGTGGAGTGCCGCGCCGTAGCGCGTGCAGACTGTGCTCACGGCCGCCAGCTCATCACATGGACCGGCGCGCCCGAGCGCTCATTCACGTCGCGTCCGGTGATCACGAAGCCATGCTTTTCATAGAAGTGAATGGCGCGGGCGTTGTCGGCGTTGACCTTGAGATCGACGCCAGCGGGCGATAGCCGCCGCGCCTCGCCCAGCAGGGCAGCCGCGACCTCGGAGCCCCAGGCCTCGGGCGCGACCACGATCTGGTCGAGATAGCGCGTCTTGGGATCAACCGTGACGAAGCCGACGAGCGCACCATCACGCTCGGCCAACATGATCGTGGCGACCGGCACCAGCTCGCTGCGCCAGCGCTCCCGCCACCACGCAACGCGCGCGGCAAAATCGATCTGCGGATAGTGCTGCTGCCAGGTCCGCCGCCACAGTTCGATGGCGGCGTCCTCGTCGGTCGCACGATAGGCGCGAAGCGTTAGCCTTGTGCCGCTCACCGCTCCGTCAGCTTCAGCTCGATACGCCGGTTGCGGCTGAATGCCTCTTCGGTGCGATCGGGATCGATCGGCTGGAATTCCCCGAAGCCGGCGGCGACCAGACGCTGCGGCGAGATTCCCCGCCCGATCATGTACTGCACAACCGAGATAGCGCGAGCGGCAGAGAGGTCCCAATTGGTGCGGAAGGTGGCGCCAGTGGTGGGACGGATATCGGTGTGGCCGTCGACCCGCAGCACCCAGGCGATCTCGCTCGGGATCTGTTTATCAAGCTCCGTGAGCGCGGTCGCCAGCTTATCGAGCTCGGCGCGGCCTTCAGGACGCAGCACCGCCTGCCCGGTATCGAAGAATACTTCCGACTGGAACACAAAGCGGTCACCCACGATGCGCACATCGGGGCGATTGCCCAGGATGGTACGCAGCCGGCCGAAGAAGTCGGAGCGATAACGCGAGAGTTCCTGCACCCGCTGCGCCAACGCGATATTCAATCGCTGGCCAAGGTCGGCAAGGCGAGCCTGCGATTCCTTGTCCTTGCTCTCGCTTGCCTCCAGCGCCGACTCGAGCGCCGCGAGCTGGCGCCGCAGCGCCGCGATCTGCTGGTTGAGCACCTCGACCTGCGCCAGCGCCCGGGTGGTGAGCCGCCTTTCGGCCTCGAGCTGGCCCGTCAGCTCGGTCGCCTTGCCCTGCGCATCGGCCGCTCCGGCGCCGACCCCCTCGTAGAGGCTGCGGTAGCGGTCCCGCTCGGTCTCGATCGCCATCAGGCTTGAGCGCATCGAGGCGATCTCTTCCTCCAGGCTGAGCTTGCCGGTCTTTTCCAGGGACAGGAGCTCGGTAAGCTGCGCGAGCTGGGCGTTCAGGCGCGCCAACACCGTATCTTTGCCGGTGACCTCTTGGGTCAGGTAAAATTGCACCACCATGAACACGGTGAGCAGGAAAATAATACCAAGAACCAGCGTCGACAGCGCGTCGACGAAGCCCGGCCAGTAGTTCATGCCGCTGTCGCGGCGCGCGCGTGCAATGGCCATAGGGGGTCCTTACTTGGCTACTCTTGGCGTCTACTTAGCGCCTAACCTGGCGCCTAACCTGGCGCCTATTTGGCGCTTTCGCGCACCAGAATCTCAAGCAGGCGGCGGATGTCGCGATGCTGTTCGGCCTGCGAGTCGACCCAGTCGCGAATCATCTGCTGCTCGGTGCGCATGTGGTGGACCAGCCCCTGAATAGCTTCGGCCAGATTGGCCATGGCGGCGGTCGCCGCCCGGCTCGAGCCGCCCTCGCTGACCGCCTCCTTGAGCCGCTCGATCGCTCCCCGCAGCTCGGTCGGAAGCCCGGCCGTCGCCGCCGCAATCACCCCGCTGTCGCTGGCGGTTCCGAGGTCGCGCACCGTGGTCGACAGCCAGTCCTCGAGCTCGGTGTAGAACCGGTTCTGCGCCTGGCTGGTCTGCAGATCGAGGAAGCCCAGCATGAGCGAGCCGGCCAGGCCGAACAGCGAGGACGAGAACGAGATCCCCATGCCGGCGAGTGGCGCAGCGAGCCCCTCCTTCAGGGCATCGAAGATAGCGCCGGCGTCACCGCCGACCTTGAGCCCCTCCAAGACCTTACCGACCGACGAGACGGTATCGATCAGGCCCCAGAAGGTGCCGAGCAGGCCCAGGAAGATCAGCAGGCCGGTCATGTAGCGCGACAGGTCGCGGGCCTCGTCAAGCCGCGCCGCGATTGAATCGAGGATGCCCCGCATCACCGGCGAGGAGATCGCCATCCGCCCGATCCGGTCACCGAGGAGGGAGGCCATCGGCGCCAGCAGGACCGGCGGACGGTCGACCGCAAGCCCCGGGTCGGCCAGGCGGAAGCCATTGACCCAGTTGATCTCTCGGAACAGCCGGCCGACCTGCCGGAAGGCCAAGGCGACGCCGATCAGCATCACTCCGAGGATCAGGGCGTTGAGGCCAGGGTTGGCCATGAACGCGACCAGGATCTGCTTGTAAAGCACGACCACAACAAGCGCGCACAGAATCAAGAATACGGTCATCCGGACCAGGAAGATCCGGGGCGTGGATAGCTTATGAGGGTCGAGGTCTTTCGCCATGGCGCGCGCCGCTCTGTGTCAATCGCTTCACAATATGGCACAGGCGCGGCGGGCGAAAGTATGGTGCGCACCAATTCGACGTTGGAACAGGCTCAGCCCACCAAAATTCGTCGAGAACTCCACGGCCCCCCTGCGGAACCCTAGGAATGGCTTTCCTTTCGGGACGGCTTGGGCTTGTTGGGCTTGGGCGAAGTTCTGCGCGGCTAGGGGCATTGTAGCCATCCCGGCGCCCACGTTACCAACCATCCCGGGAATGTTGATGTTTGATGGTGTAAATCCCGCACTCCCGGCACTCGCACTGCCCGCGCTAACTTGTGGCACTGACCCAAAGTTAGCCCCGCTCATCAAACGCTGGGCGTCAGCAATTCCACTGTTAATCGCGCTTGCATACGCTGGATTAGCGCCCGTAATTTGTTGCATCCCTTGGAGTTGCGTTGGAGTAAAGGGTGCAACACTGGGATTCATCAAAGGATTGTAGCTTAGGTAGGAGTAGGGACTGTTATATGTGAGCCCTTGAACCGATCCGAGGTAGTTTTGGGCCGCACCTTGGAGCCACCCCGGGACTTGGGGTGTCTGTGTTGACGTGACATTGCTGGGACCTCCGCCTTTAGACCCCATAAAGTGTTCCTATTCTACCTGTGGGAGCTTTCCCCCACGCTTATTTGCTTCGGCCATCAGTGCAATGAGTCCGCGCTCGGTTCCTTGCAAATGCCCCATTTCTTCTGGAAGGTCACTTACCGGGTAAATGTCTTCCCACGACCGCGCTATCCAGGGGTCACCGTTTGCTTCTGCCCCTAAAACATCTCCGAGCTTAAACCCGGTTTGCTTGGTGATGTACTGCTCAAAAAATGCCTTACCCTTTGCGTTCATCTGCGGATAGGTCGTTTTCCAGAACGTCTTTGCCACGTCGCCCGGTCCCTTTCCAGCAATCTCTAAATCTTCCAAAATCGCGCGACCAGCGGATTCTTGCTCCTGTTTAGCTGCTACCTGTTTGAGCCACGCGGTCATTTGTTTACTCACATCGGGAGTAACGCCTAACTCTTTTGCCGCCGTAGCCACAGGTAGCGCTTTTTCCGCTTCACCCGCTGCCGTTGTCGCGGGTAGCCCTGCCTTTATCGCTTGTCCGGCACCGCCCAACATCCCAAATCCGGTGTGTGGTATGCCGTATTGAGCCATCTGACCAGCGTGTGTCAGCCAATCCATAATTCCCTGCGCTGGGCGAAATTGTGCCGACGGCGAGCCCTTTCCTAACGCTGATAGCTCTTCCGGTGTCATCAACTCCTGCAAAGTAGGCGCCGCTTGCTGCGGTTGCTGCTGGGGAAATAACTGCCGCAAAATATCACCCATAGCCTACTCCTCGGGAAATAACTCCAGCGCGTAGATCGTCATTACGGGTTTCATGCCAAGACTCTGTAACCTACGAGCCCACGCCGCGCGCGGACT
>Ga0137409_10007155_pt1 | contig 11487 bp, 9 predicted proteins | sample CZODoug1_16funga_FD_122059 | JGI IMG/M metagenome (GOLD analysis project Ga0137409, IMG submission 122059) | Vadose zone soil fungal communities from Angelo Coast Range Reserve, California, USA - CZODoug1_16fungal (Hybrid Assembly) | ecosystem: Environmental > Terrestrial > Soil > Vadose zone... | reverse complement strand
TGCGCAGCGCTCGACCTGTTCAAGGAAGAAAAGCTGTTCGAGCGCGTCGAAGAACTCGCACCCTACTGGGAAGACGCTGCCCATTCGCTCAAGGGCCTGCCGCACGTGATCGACATTCGAACGATCGGGCTGGTCGCCGGCATCGAGCTGCAACCCATGGCCGACAAGCCCGGCGCGCGCGCATTCGAGGCGTTCCTGCGCGCCTACAACAAGAACGTGCTGATCCGAACCACCGGAGACACCATCGCGATGTCACCTCCGTTCATCATTGAAAAGCAGCAGATTGACCAGCTCTTCGATACCGTCCGCGACATTCTCAAGACACTTCCGTGACAATCGCTTTCACCACGAAGGCACGAAGACACGAAGAAAGGCAGGAGGCGGGAAACTTTCTCGTCGAGGAAGCCGTGACCAGAGCTTGGTCAGTGGTTGGGTTTTGCGAATAATTTCGCTTGATGTTCCTTGTTTGGTTGTCCTTCGTGTCTTCGTGGTCAATGAGGTTCAAGGGTATTCAATGAAATTCGTCATCGCCCAGATGCAGCACGAGACCAATACTTTCTCGCCGGTGCCGACACCGTGGGAGGAGTTCGGGCCCAAGGGTCCGTATCTTGGCCGCGATGCCTTCGAGGCGATGAAGGGCAAGGGCATGGCTATGGCGGCGTTCCTGGACCTGGCTGCAAAAGCCGGCGCGGAGATCGTCACCCCGATCGCCGCCTGGGCGAATCCGAGCGGTCCGGTGGACGGCAAAGCCTATGACCGCATCTGCGAGGCGATCGGCAGCGCGGTCGCCAAGGGCTGCGATGCGGTGTTTCTCGACCTGCACGGTGCCATGGTGGTAGCGGACCGCACCGACGATGGCGAAGGGACGCTGCTGGAAAAGCTGCGCGCCATCGCGCCGCGCACTCCGATCGCGGTATCGCTGGACCTGCACGCCAACGTCACCGAACGCATGGTGCGCAACTGCGACGTCATCACCGGGTACAAGACCTATCCGCACGTGGACCAGTACGAATCCGGGCAGCTCGCCGGCTCCATCCTGCTGCGCATGATGAAGGGCGAGGTCAAGCCGGTGATGGCGTGGGGCAACGCGCCGATCCTGGCGCAGACGCTGCGCCAGAACACCGCCGAAGGTGCGATGAAGGATTTCGTCGACGCCGCCCGTGCGGCGGAAAGCGACGGCCTGCTGGCCGCCACCGCGTTCGGCGGCTTCCAGATGGCCGATATTCACGACGCCGGCATCAGCGTGGTCACCGTTGCGGACGCCGGCAGGGGTGCAGCCGTGAGCGCGTGCAATGCGATCCTCGACGTCGCCTGGGCGCAGAAGGAAGATTTCATCTATCGCGGACAGCCGCTCGAGCAGTCGATCGCGCAGGCAAAACGCATGGGCGAACAGTCGGGCGGACCGATCCTGCTGCTGGATCACGCCGACAACTGCGCCTCCGGCTCAACGCAGGACACGATGTACGTGCTGCGCGAGGCACTGCGTCAGGGCCTGACCGGCATTGCGGTCGCCCCGATCCGCGATCCGGAAGCTGTCGCGAAAATGATCGAAGCCGGCAGGGGCGCGCGGGTCACGCTTCCGGTGGGCGGCAAGATGGACATGCCCTCGATCCGGCGCAAGGGGGAGCCTTTGATGCTGAGCGGGGTCATCCGCACGATCACGGACGGCGAATACACCATCACCGGTCCGCAATTCACCGGAATGCGCTGCTTCATGGGCCGCACCGTGGTGCTCGACACCGGAACCGCGCAGGTCGTTATTTCCGAGCGCAATCAGGAACCTTGGGACCGTGGCGTGTTCGAGAGCACCGGCATCGACCCCGCGCGCCAGCGCTACCTGCTGCTGAAGTCGCGGATGTACTTCCGGCCGGTGTTCCTGCCGATCGCGAAGGGGATGGTGTTCTGTGACGCCCCCGGCGTGTCATCCTCGGACTGGACCGAGTTCGAATACCGCAAGCTGCGGCGGCCGATTTATCCGCTTGATCAACATTTCGCCAACGGCCGCAACGCTGCCGCGGCGTAAACTGGATTTGAAGCTTAACAAGTCCTCACCGCCAAGGACGCGAAGGAAGAGCAAAGACGAGGCAGGAATAACGGGCACCCCGTGAGTCCGAACCGGCAGGTATGGCATTCTCCCGTAGACGTTCGTCTCTCCTCGGTTTTCCCTGGCGTCCTTGGCGTCCTTGGCGGTGAGTGTTTCGCAGTATTTAGAGAAGGGAATAAATACATGAACAAGCCACTCAATCAGGCGTCGGTCCTGAAGGAAATCCACCACTTCATCGGCGGCAGGGAAATTGCCGGGAGTAGCGGCCGCTTCGGCGACGTGTTCGATCCGGCGCTCGGGCAGGCAGCGGCGCGGGTGCCGTTCGCCGGCGAAAGCGAAGTCGCCGCGGCAGTCGACGCCGCGCACAAGGCCTTTCCGGCATGGGCCGCCACTCCGCCGCTGCGCCGCGCGCGGGTCATGTTCAAATTCAAGGAACTGCTAGATCAGCACGCCGATGCGCTGGCGGCGATCATCACCAGCGAACACGGCAAGGTTCTCTCCGACGCAAAGGGCGAAGTCACCCGCGGGGTCGAGGTCGTCGAGTTCGCGTGCGGCATTCCGCATCTGCTGAAGGGCGAATATACCGAGCAGGTCGGCACCGGCGTGGACAGCTTTTCGGTGCGCCAGCCGCTGGGCGTGTGCGCGGGTATCACGCCGTTCAACTTTCCGGTGATGGTGCCGATGTGGATGTTCCCGCTGGCGATTGCCTGCGGCAACACCTTCGTCCTCAAACCGTCCGAGCGCGATCCGTCGGCGAGCCTGTATCTCGCGAAACTGCTGAAGGAAGCCGGGCTGCCGGACGGCGTGCTCAACGTGGTGCACGGCGACAAGGTCGCGGTGGATGCGCTGCTGCATGACCCGCGCGTGAACGCGGTGAGCTTCGTCGGCTCCACTCCGATCGCAGAGTACATCTATCGCACCGGCACGGCTTCGGGGAAACGCGTGCAGGCGCTCGGCGGCGCCAAGAACCATCTGGTGGTGATGCCGGACGCCGATCTCGAACAGGCCGTGGATGCGCTGACCGGCGCGGCCTACGGCTCCGCGGGCGAACGCTGCATGGCCATCTCCGTGGCGGTCGCGGTCGGCACGATCGCCGACAAGCTGGTGGAAAAGCTCGCCGAGCGCGCAAAGAACCTCATAATCAATACCGGCACCGACCACGCCGCCGAAATGGGTCCGCTGGTCACCAGACAGCATCTCGACAAAGTCACCGGCTACGTCGCGCTGGGTGTGAAGGAAGGCGCAAAACTGGTCGTGGACGGCCGTGGGCTGAAGGTGAAAGGTCACGAGAACGGCTTCTTCCTTGGTGGCTGCCTGTTCGACGGCGTCAAGCCGGAAATGACCATCTACAAGGAAGAAATCTTCGGCCCGGTGCTGTCGGTGGTGCGCGTGGCGGACTTTGAAACTGCGGTGGACCTGGTGAACAAGCACGAGTTCGGCAACGGCGTGTCGATCTTCACCCGCGACGGCGACGCCGCGCGCGAATTCGCCACGCGGATCCAGATCGGGATGGTCGGAATCAACGTCCCGATCCCGGTGCCGATGGCCTTCCACAGTTTCGGCGGCTGGAAGCGCTCGCTATTCGGCGACCACTACGCGTATGGCCCCGAAGGCGTGCGCTTCTATACCCACCTCAAGACGGTCACCACGCGCTGGCCCACTGGAATCCGCAAAGGCGCCGAGTTCGTGATGCCGACAATGAAATGAGCCAGGGACGAGGGACGAGGGACGAGGGGCGAGGGAAAAGCCAAATGCGCAACGGCATTAATTTAGTACTGGTTTATCTGATCACCGTCGGGGCGGCTGCCTGCGGCAGGAGCGACCCTCCGCCACCGCCGGCTTCAGACGCTGCCAGGAGTTCTGCGCCGGTGAAGAACGTCGAGAGCCTGCCGTCGGGAACGATACGGGAAGGCGCGCGCACCATGAACAAGGGCGCCGAGCTGGGATCGACGCTGGAGCAGCAGAAGCAGGAACGCGACAAAGAAATCGAATCGGAAACCAAGTAAGGAGTCCGGGTGGCATATGAGCCATTTGCTGCGTTTGCTGTGGGTTGCGATCATGCTGCTGGCACTGGCGGCTTGCGCGTCGACAAAGAAGGAGCCCGAGCCGCCTCCTTCTGCAAAGGTTGAAGCGCATGCCGCCGAGAACCTGCTGCATGACACGACCGTGATTCCGGGCGTCCGCGTCGGCCCGGTGTTCCTCGACATGCCGTTGCGCAAAATGATCGAGGTATTCGGTGAACCAGTGTCCAGCATCAATTCACGCGTGCCCGGTGGCCGGCCGGCGCTGCTGTACCACTACCCGGACCCCGGTGCCGCTGAAGGTGCCCTCCTGGTGCTGGTGCGGGAATACGATCAGACCGTTTACTCGATTCAGGTTGATCACATCGAAATCTTCCAGACCCGGGAAGGCGTGCGCTTCGGTTCTTCCGAGGCGTTGGTCAGGGCGAGTTTCGGCAAGCCGCAATCGGTGGGAGAATCAACCGTGACCGGCCAGGACGGTGCGACTGCGGTGATGCGGACCTATTGTTACCTTAACGGCCTCGCCGTGCGCCTCAATGCGAACGGCAATGTCGAAGCGCTGACGGTGTTCCCGGGCGGTGACCTGCGCAAGATCTGCAAGGCGCAGTAACCGGCCTGGGCCTAAGCCGTCATCCGATCGTCACTTCCGAACGTCCGTCGAGTGCGGCGTCCAGCGTTTTCCAGCCCAGCAGCGCGCAGTTCACGCGCGAGGGAAACTCCCTGATCAGTGCCAGCACCGCGAGCTGGCCGTGATCGCCCGGCTGGGCCGGTGTTCCAGCGGGATCCGTCAGCAAGCGCTCGAAATGCCGGTACAGCGATCTGGCCTCGCTTACCGTACTGCCGGTGATGGCCTCGGTCATGACCGACGCGGAAGCCATCGAGATTCCGCAGCAATCGCACTGGAAGCTCGCCTCCGCAACGCGATCGCCTTCGACGCGTGCATAGACCGTGAAGGTGTCGCCGCACAAGGGATTCACACCCTGCGCCTTGCGGTTGGCATCGCCGAGTTCGCGGAAATTGCGGGCGTTCCTGATGTGATCGAGGATCACATCGTTGTAAAGCGAGTTCGATTCGGCCACGAAGGAATGTCGCGCGGTCAGGCCAGCGGCCGGCCACCGTCTACCTGAAATATGCAGCCGGTAGAGTAGCGGAAGTGGGTGACGACGGCCAGTGTCGCGGCGCCGATCTCGTCGGCGGTGGCGAGACGCTTGAGCGGCGTGCGTGCCGCCTGCTCGTCGCGCCACTTCTGGTCCAGACCCTTCACGAAGTCGGTGTCCACCAGGCCGGGAGAAACGGAAACGACCCTGATCTCGGGCGCCAGTGCGCGCGCAAGCGATTTGGTCATCGAATCGAGTGCCGCTTTCGACGCGCAGTAAGCGACGTTGCTGCCCATCGCGGTCACACCTGCGATGGAGGAGATGTTGATCACCAGACCGCCCTCGCCGGCCGCCAGAATTTTGCGGAGAGCCCTTACCGCGGCAAACGGCCCGCGCCAGTTGACGCGGAAGATATCGTCGATCAGCCGATCGTCGAGCGCGTCGAGATCGTTATGCGGCACATAACGGGTGATGCCCGCGCAATTGACCAGCACGTCGAGCCGGCCGTGCTTCGCCTCGATGTCTGCCGCAAGCATGTTCAGCGCGCTGCTGTCTTCGACCGGCACGTTGGCGGACCAATGCCCCTGCCCGGGCAGGTTCAGCAACAAATCCTTCGCGGCTTCCTTGCCGTGGTTGTAGGTGACGATGCAGGTCGCGCCGGCCTCGGCGAAATGCCTGCAGACCGCGGAGCCGATTGCCCCCGACCCGCCGATCACGACAGCCACATGGCCTCGAATGCTTTCGATATTCATGAGGCCGTATTGAACCACAGAGACGCAGAGAAGAACCACAGGGAGGGAATCGTACGACGGCACTGAGCATGCGCCGCTTTGGCGCATACATCTCAGACGGATCGCCAAGGGGACAAGTCTGCAGATGCCCCTCGCAAACGATCCCGGTAACCGAATCTCGGTGGCAGGTCAGCGCGACCGAGTGCGCCGTACCGGCAACTTCGTCACAATCCCTGTAGTCCTCGCAGGCGCGGAGGCACTGGCTGCTCCGAGAACGGCCACTTCAGGCTCTACGACCGGTCCTTCCTCGGCCTGGCGTCGCAGCATGTCTTGGAACAACCGTTGTACGGCATCCGATGGCGGAACCCCCAGCACCACCGACAACGTGTGCTTGAGACGCCGGTAGACGCTAAGCGCCTCGGTACGCTTGCCCAACCGCTCGTAACAGCGCATCAGCCCCTGCTGAAAGGATTCCACGATCGGGTCGGCATCGATGCCACGCATATAACACTGAACCGCACCCAGTAGATCGCCTTCCGATTCCATCACCGCGCTGCACCTGGACAGCGCGTCGATAAATTTGCCGCGCAATCGCTCCCGCGGCGCCACACTCCACGACTCGCCTTCGTCCTCGGGCAGGAAGTTTCCGCCATACAGGGCCAAGACCTTCTGGCTATCGAATCCCCTGTCGGCATGTCGTGCCTCGAAGACCCACGCATCCACCCAGCACATCTGCGCATTGAGTGAGATCCTGCCGCCTTGTTGCAGCACGGTTTCGTTCGAACCAAGCAGCTTGCGCAGTCGCAGCACTGTGATGGACAGTGCGTTGCGCGCCGCGTCGCCTTCTTCATCCCCCCAAAGCGCATCGCACAGTACCTGTTCGGGAACGTCACGCCCGCCGAGGGCGACGATCGCCTTGAGCAGAAGAAGTGTCTTGCGCGGCAGCTTGCGCGGAAATTCGAGGTTCTCACCGTTAATTCGCACCTTGAATTGTCCCAGCGTGTATATACGCACTGCCCACGGCCAAAGATCGGGCGCGTCTTGCGGGGCCTTGAGCCGGAACATCCGGATGATGTCCTGCACCAGGTCCAACTCAATTCCTTCTTCTAGGGCGAGCCGGAACAGCGGTGGCATGGCGCATTCAAAATGGCGTAGGTAGTGCTTACGTTTTCCGTCCTTCGCCAGCCGGAGCGAACTCTTCAGCCGTTCCAGAACAAGTCTCCGATTTCCCTCTGTCGACGCCAGCCATGCCTCCACAAACACCAGCGCCGCCCGCCAGCAATCGAAAACGGACGCCTGCTCGATCAGCTCCCTGCTTCGCGCGATCAATGGGCGCGCTTTATCGATTCGTCCCGCATCCAACAGCAGCTCTGCCTCGAGCAACCCAAACAACATTTCCTGGTACCGTGAGCCTATCCTTAGCGTTACGGCGTGAGTCAGTTCGGCCAAATCGGCAGCTTCGTCGCGACGTCCCCGAAACTGAGCACGCCGTGCCTGCAGGAGATACAGCATCGCCTCTGCCATCGGGTACCGGGCGCCGGAAATCGCTTCCATCTCGGTTAGAGTGGTGTTCGCGACCGTCCAACCTGAGACTCGGAACTCGATTGCGCAACGGTGAAAAATGCACATCACGAAAGTCTTGCGCAAGCCATTACGGTCGGCGATTTGACATGCCTGATGCATGAAGTCGAGCGCGTCTTCGTACCGAGCCTCGAAGAATCGCAAGAAGCCCGCGTGCACTAACCACCATGTAGCCTCTGTCGGACTTGCGCTCGGACTATCCACTAGGTACCCGGTTGCGAGAGCGATGCGGTCCCCACAATCGAATTCGCCGGCCATGGAAGTTGTCGCAAGCGCGCTCGCGGCTGCGCCCAGTGCCGCAGTCGGCTCGCCGCCGCACGTTAGCAAGGCTTCCACCCGCCTCGCGGCATCTGCAGTCCACTTATGCCACGGCCTGATCCAAAACAAGGCCGAGCAGAGCACACCCCAAACCCTCAACTCCACATCGGACGACAAGGTCGCTTGCGCCCGCTCCATCTTGGCCAGCAACTCGTCGAGCCAACGATGCATGGCTTCGAGGTCCAAGAATCCAAGGAATGCTGCATTTAGCAGCGCCGCTAGGCAAAGAACCTCGCCCTGCGTATCGCCCAAGTCCCGAAATCCGCCAAGAGCTTCCTGCAGGGTTTCGATTCCATGTGCCGGTTCGGTCTGCACCTGTGCCATCCCGAGCCAGTAAACGATCCAAGGATAGGCGTGTGATTTGGTTGAAGGGATCGCTCGTATCCAGCGCTCCAGCGTTTGCCGCCGTCCGTTGTTGAGCAGCCCATTGGCTTCCTGGAGGATTATGCGAACCGCCTCGTCCCAATCCCCAGCTGCTATACGCAGATCCATAGCCGCATCGAACTCTCCGCTACCTTCCAATACGGCGGCGGAACGACCGACCAGTTCATCTAGTCCTTTCGGCGCAAGCACCACTCTTACCCTATCCCTGAGGAAATCGAGAAACAGCGCGTGAAACTGGTACACCTGTTCGGCACCGGGTCTGCGATCGGTGAACATCCTGCGGCGGTAAAGATCTTCCAACAAGGCCGGCGCGTCGGTTCTGCCGCTCAACTCAACAGCGAGGGAAGGTGTCACGCGTGGCAGAAATGCAATCGACAGCAGGATATGTCGCGTTGCTTCAGGGGCTTGATCGAAAATGAGGCTGGCGAAATAGTTGAATACCGATTCGCGGGTTTCCGTCGGGAGTTCCTGAGCGTTGCCATCGAAATGTCCCAGCCGCTCCAGCATGAGCGTGATGCCGGCTGCCCATCCCTGAGACTGTTGATGCAGCGCCTTGAGTAACCAGTCATCCATGACGCTTCGTTTTGCCGCAATGGCGCGCACTTCATCAAGGGTGAGCTGCAACTTGTCCCATCCGACACTGGTCATGGCTCCGCTTGCGGCCAATTGAACAAAGCCAAGGGGGGCTTCGATCCGGCTGATTCCGATCACCGAATGTCCTGGCGGCACCTCCGCGACGGCTTGGCGCAGGATCTCGTGCAATAAAGCTTCCTCTGGTGCTTCCTGGTAGTTATCGAGCACCAATATCAGCCGCTCGGGTAGCTGGGCAAAGAACGCCCGAAAGAAGAGGCTGGCGAAGCTCGGTAAGTCCGACAAATGCTCGGGAACGAATCTCGGAAGCGATACGGAACCAGTCGTACCGAGACCCTCAGCCGCCAGCGCAAGATAGTGGAATAGATTAGCCGGGTCCGCATCTCCGGCGTCGATCTGATACCAGACGGTAGGCAATCCCCGTTCTTCAAGATAACTCGCCACCAGCGCGGTCTTGCCTGCGCCGGGTGGACCGGAAATCCAGACCAGGGGCCGGCCGCGGTTGCCGTCCAGTAGCGCAAACAGCCGCTCCCGCGGCACTACGCCGAACAGGCGTGGCCGGCTGATTTTTGCAAGCGACACTCTCTTACTCATCCGTGAGCCCCTCCCGACTCGTGGACGCACAGGCCGGCACGCGTAGCGGCCGGCTTCCGGGGAGTATGCGCACGATCGCTGCGAGGCTCAACCCCCGCACCGCGCCGGCATCAAAGTCACTTCAGCTTGTAGGTGCCCTTGTTGGGATTGCATCCTAGAAAACTGACTTCCTTCGAAGGGCTGCCCCAATTGTTGTCGAGGCGATACTCTCCCTGCAAAACGATGCCATCGTACTTGCCAGTGCCATACGCGGCAGTATAGCTACCTCCTTTACCGTCCGGATTGCCGTGATAGTCCATCCACCATTTATCGCCATCCAGATCCGTCAATTCGCATATGCCGGCTTCCCGCTGATGGTCGTTCACATTGGCATAGATGCCAAAACACCTAGCGCCCATTCGGTCGAAGGCTTTCCCCGGCTGCGTACTTCTCACGATGGCATCGAGGTCGTAGTTCATGACAAAAAACTTGTCACCCGCCGAAAATGTCTTGCCGTGTCCAATTGGGCAAAAATCGAATTCGTAACTCCCCTCCTTGGGCATGTTCACCTTGCCCGCCATCGCGTTGCCTGCTGCGAGCATTGCACACAACGTCACCACTGCCGCCAAATTGCGATTCATGTCTGACCCTCCTCGTTTGGCTTACCGTCCAGGAAATTACGCCGGGGAGAAGGCAGATCGTGAAGGGCACGCCACAGTTGCTCTGTCGTGTGAAACGGCAATTGTTCGCCGCTTGCCACCGATTCCACGACTCCGGCCATGCCGGCAGCATCCCGCCGGTACACCCGGACCACGTAGACGCCCAATTCTTCCATTCACCCACCTCCCGCTGGCGTGCGATCAGGCTAGTGGGAAGGGGGCTACGGATTGGCTACAAATGAGGAATAAGACGCGACTACCGACCACCCGGCTGTTTGCCGGCGCAAAACGAAGCTTCGCTGGCCGCGCTGCAACGGGCCAGGAAACAGAGAAAATCAGAATCTGATTGCCACAGGTCCTTCGTGCTAAGCACGTTTTGCTTTTCTCTGCGTCCTCTGTGATCTCTGTGGTAAAAAGGGATCTTATGCGGCGCGGCGCTTGCCGTAGCGCTTGATTCGCAGATCGGCCTGCGCCTTGTGGCCGGCGAACCCTTCGACCGCGCACAGGCGCGAGCAGTATTCGCCGATCATCGCCGAGGACTCGGGCTTCACCTTCTGGTAGGTGCAGGTCTTGATGAATTTGCCGACCCACAAGCCGCCGGTATAGCGCGCCGCCTTGCGAGTGGGGAGCGTGTGGTTGGTACCGATCACCTTGTCGCCGTAGGAGACGTTGGTTTCCGGTCCCAGGAACAGCGCACCGTAGTTGCTCATGTTCTTCAGGAAATAATCCGGGTCCCTGGTCATCACCTGCACGTGTTCGGAAGCGATGCGGTCGGCCTCCTTCACCATTTCGGCGTAGTCCTTGCATACGATCACCTGCCCGTAATCCCGCCACGCCTGGCCGGCGATTGCCGCGGTCGGCAGCGTCTCAAGCTGGCGCTCGACTTCCTTCATCGTTTCTTCGGCGAGCCGGCGCGAGTTGGTGAGCAGGATCGCCGGCGAAGTCGGACCGTGCTCGGCCTGGCCCAGCAGGTCGGTCGCGCACATCTCCGCATCGCAGGAGTCGTCGGCAATGATCAGGGTTTCGGTGGGGCCTGCGAACAAATCAATGCCGACCCGCCCGGAAAGCTGGCGCTTGGCCTCGGCCACGAAGGCGTTGCCCGGGCCGGCGATCATGTCGGTCGGCTTGATCGTGGCGGTGCCGAGCGCCATCGCGCCGATCGCCTGCACACCGCCGATGGTGTAGATTTCGTCGGCACCGGCAAGACTCATCGCCGCAACGATCGCCGGGTGCGGCTTGCCCTGGTATGGCGGCGCGCTGGCAATGATGCGCTTCACCCCGGCCACGCGCGCGGTGACGATGCTCATGTGCGCGGAAGCGACCAGCGGGTATTTGCCGCCGGGAACGTAGCAGCCTACGGTCCCTACCGGGATATTCCTGTGGCCGAGAATCACGCCGGGAAGCGTTTCCACTTCCACGTCGCGCAGCGCGTCGCGCTGAATCTGCGCGAAGTTGCGGATCTGCTCCTGCGCGAACTTGATGTCCTCG